>Ga0307943_1000390_pt1 | contig 26311 bp, 18 predicted proteins | sample OrgLakmetagen177_FD_203149 | JGI IMG/M metagenome (GOLD analysis project Ga0307943, IMG submission 203149) | Saline water microbial communities from Organic Lake, Antarctica - #177 | ecosystem: Environmental > Aquatic > Non-marine Saline and Alkaline > Saline | place: Antarctica: Organic Lake... | reverse complement strand
TTGAACACGGGGTTTATGGATACGCTGGATTTTTGGCGTATTTTGCCCGAAGGTCATTTTTACCTATATCGGGCGCTCCAAGATGACATTAATGGTGGAGAGCGGGCGCCCGAGGCTGGTACGACCTTGGATTTTGGTCTTGCCGTGCTCAGGCCGGCGGAGTGCTTAGCAGTCGCCCTGACCTTTGCGAAAGCGATGGGCGCCAATGAAGATGCAAGCCTAAAAGTCGTTTTTCGTTGGCGAGGGCTTCAGGGTCGCCGTTTGAGCAGTTGGGCCAATCCGATGCGATTCATGCCGATGGAAAGAGAGGCGCGGCAGGATGAAGTGGTTTCGCTGGTTGATATACCCGTGGAAACAGCGCCAGGAGCGCTTGCTGGTTATGTGAAGAAAGCTACTGACCCGTTGTTTGAGATTTTCGACGGTTTCAGCTTGAATCAAAACGTCGTAGAGGATCTGGTGCAGCGACTAATTGAACGACGGTTGCGATAGCAGGAGAGCGATCGCCTGTAACCAGGAATCAACTGTCTTTTGAGGTTTTTTCGAGCTGGGTTGGTAGTGCGCTAACTTATAGGCCTTGGGTCAAGATGCATTACCGTAGACTCCATTTCAATGTGAATGAGTGCGGTTCAGTGATTGGGGGCAGGTCAGATTTGCTCAGTATTCAGATGCAGTCCAAGATTTTTGACTTTTAAGCTTGGATCTATTCCTTCGATCACTTGGGTTCGGTTGAATGTTTCAAGCATATAAATTGCTTTTGACAGTGCATCGGCTGAAAAAATTTCCGTATATCCTGTTTTACCTGCTTCAAAAATCCGGTAGCTGCTGAGAATAACTTTTAAAGCGGATTCTACGTTATGAGCTATTTTTCCTAATACTATCGAGTAGCGAGATTGTTCCCAATCGATTTTTCCCCAATCTGGCTCAATCTGTTTTATTCGTGTTCCTCCGATCCCAGACATTCCAATCTTTATATAATCCTTGTCCTTAAAGACCAATATATAGACTGCGAAAGTATGATACATGCTAAAAATTCCTAAATTATTGAGAAATGGTATTTATTTAAAATTTACATACTTGAATTTTTATTTCTATTATAAAATTTTAAGTCTCCATAATTGATTAATGGAATCTCCAGACCTTTGACCTCCTAATGCTATGAAAGAAAGAGAAACCAAGCTAATGAACGTTCTGCATTCCGATGAAAAAGGTGATAGCTGGTAACACTGCCACCTTGGCCAAGTTTATGGATGATATGTAAAAAGAGATAACCTTCATCTCTATGATATTTTGTTTTAACTCGATAGCAGATATATCTATAGAGCTAAAAAATGTCAAGAAATTTTTAAGGTTTTTATTTTTTGTAGACGAGGCTTTTACCTGCTTTTAAATGCATTAACCAATTTATGAGAATTTAAGAAAAGGTGGATTTAAGTTCCATCCGTTTTTGATTTTAAAGAAGTACCATTGGGGCACGTTATGGCATCTAGTTTTCTGTACGATCTATTGTTGCGTGAATTTCATCGGTCACGATAACGTAACAGTATTGATTATTATCAAATTTATATTAAGCCTCTACGGATTATAAATTTAAGTATAGTAATTAACTGTTAAGGGAGTAGGGGGCAGGGGTGAAAGGGTTCTGGTATTGAATTAACTCGAAATCGCGCATTCGAGTTTTATGGTGTTCGACCACCACGTGTCCCCAATCGCCAGTCTCGTTGGTGGATGGTGTCACAAAGTCTCGGTGTTCCTGGGTTACTCTTGCGTTTTGATCGGATCTCCACAGCACAACAGGTTAAATCCGGAGGTGAATCGATTCAGATGATGTCTGCCGGGTGTCTTCGGTCTTCGGCCCGGGAAACCACGTTTCTCTCTTCGACTGGCAAGCCCCGCCGGGCCTGAGCACGCGGCGAATTTTTGTAAAGGGATGCGCCATTTCCACCACTGACTGACTAAATTGTTGCTTTCGGTGACTACAGCTCTTGTGCTTATACTCGATACTGAATCCGCAGAAATGGGTCACTCAAATGAAAGATGATTTAAGTCAATCCGATATCGCTGGAGCTTGTGGCAGCTTGACCAGATATGCGATTCAGGTCTTTGAGTGTGAAAAAATTGCCTTGGACTGGCTGGAAAGTTCCGTTATCGCGCTTGGCTGCCAGCGCCCTTGCGACCTCTGGCAAACGCGGGATGGCAGAGAACAAATCGCTCAAGTCCTTCGAAAGATTGAACTTGGAGATTTTTCTTAGGGAACTGGAAACTCTTAAGGATCCTGAACTTTTCCTTGATAGCCTCCAGTCTTTTTTTAGAAATGCAGCTCTAGACTCACCTACGAATCCGCCTCGACCGGGACCGGGTGACCCGGGACACTGCGGGTCGGCCACCCCGTGTTTGATCCTGAAAAAGCTTGAGTGGCCCGAACCAGTGTTGGGCCTTTTCCATGGCGGAAATCATCAACCTCATCGCGCGGAGGTAATCCTTGATGGTTGTTGGTGCAAAGCCCTGGTTGTCAAACCAGGCATCTTTAATGAAATGCAGGTGCTTAAGTTTGATCTGCTCTCCTCGATGAACCTCTGGAAATTGGGTGCTGATCGCATCCGCCATTGCCTGGATTCTTTTCATTGTTCGGCCTTTTGTCGCAGCAGAAGTCCCCTCTACCCAACGGACTCGCTTGGTTATACTGGTAATATCCATCAGTAACCTCCGATGTAGGAAGCGGCGACCTGCCAGCGGGCATGCCCGAGCTGGCGAGCAACCTCCTCTCGCGCGTGCCGATCTAGCACGCGGTCTCGAATTGGTCCGCGAAGCGGTGATGGGCCGCGCACGATTTCTTCATAGATGTCCTGGGCAAATCCGGCTCGTAATTCTCGATATGACGGTATGCCGCATTTAAGTAAAAGCCGGCGGCAGCGGTTGAGCGTAGTCCTGTAAAAACTGATTACCGTGTCAGTTTTCGACAGCAGACACCGAGATCCGTCAGGACGGGCGGCCAATGCAAATTCCAGGGCGTAACGTTGGAATTCGCCAGCTTCGATCACCCGAGTTCGACACACTCTTCCGCCTTTGCACCCTTCCAGAATTGCGGCGCTGCCTGTTTGCTCCACCTCGTACTTCATCCGACACAGATCCTGAAGCATTGCCTCCCTGACTCTCATTCCCCATGCGCGGGCTAACAAAACGACAGCTGCCCCGCGGTCCATGCCCTCCGCGATCATGCGATCAACCGAAGTTCTTGTGTCAGCGATGTCAGCGCGGATTTGAGTTTTTCGGACGTTGGATCGCGCCTCCCCAAGTGCCTGTCGAGCAGAGAGATGGAGTTCCTCGTTTCCGCGCATTGCGTAAAGTGTCGTGTTCACGGTCGAAATCAGATTGTGAGCATATGAAATTGAAATCGGACGATCGGTCTCACCATCTGGCCATTCATAGGGGGTATGCAACCGATGGCGCAGGTATTGGCCATAGGTATCGATGAGTTCAAGGTCGATGTCCCGCGCATCCCGAATGTTATGTCTCATACAGAATCGTGCGAAAACACGAATCCGAATTTTGTGGGACCGCCTGGTGCCATAATGATCGTGGCGCCCAAATAGAGAATCGATAGCCATTTTCATGGCGAACAGAAGCATCTTGCCGAATCCAAAATTCCTCTTGAGATGTCTGCGGTTTTTATTACCTTTCATGTCTGCTGTACCTCGATAACCGAATAATGTTTAAAAGTTTTTACAGCTGAAGCGAGGCAAACCCTGCGGGTTTCGGGGCAGAGCCTGGTTCCCTCGCTGATGCTCCGCCCCCTAATCCGCAGTCAGATAAAAAACCATAACGAGTACCTCCTATGGTCAGGTGGAGCATCCGGTGTGCTGCTGCAAGCACGTGTTTTGTCCATTGCGAGCCGCAATACGCGACTGCCTTTGGCAGTGCGAAGGGGGAGCGGTGGAGTCGCAGTGTCAGTGCGACGGCGCATGGCGTGGCTGCCGACCAGTAAGTGGGACGGCGATGATGTGAATGTTGCGATTCGAGCATGCCAGTGATGACGCACTGGTCGATTAACTCAGCTCGAAACCGGTTTTAGTCCGGGTTTTCGACAAGTTCTAGTCCGAGGTTCGGGTTCAAGGTATTGGAATGAATCAAATTTTCACTCAAGATTCAGTAATCTCTCTAACGTTCGCCTATTGAAAGCGGATGCTGAGCGGGTGCCATTACTGGCGATGGGGTGGGCGAACAGATCGTTCGCCGAGGGGCTAAAAAGCATTTTATCGGCAACTGCTGTTGCCTGGGGTGCCTGTCGAGGTTCGACGGGTTTTTTTGCTGTTTGTTTTAGCAGGCCAACTACCTGCCCCGAGTTCTCGGGTTTGAGGTACTAGTATCAGAATCCGGTAGCTGATTGTCTAGCGCTCCAAACGCTGATTTTCTGCAATTAGACGGCGGTTATTAACGCACAGGGCAGGTATGGCTCTTGCGGGGGGAAACTTAGGCGAGATCTAGAATTACCTTACTGTACTCGAAGTGTACCTAGAGTGAACCAATAGTGTACTTTCAGCTAAGTGCTGGCCGATCCGAGTCGTTTATAGATGATGCCAAAGTTCACTTTTGGTTCACTTTGGGTACACTTTGCCTCCAACTGGGAGGGCTCAGCATACGAACAACCATGGTTGCGCATTTTCGCTAACCTGGCCGGGACTCATGTCCATACGCCATGTTCCAGTCGGCCGATGATGTCCAGAACCTCCTGAATTCTCTCGGGAGAATCCATATACAACGCTGGCGTTTTATAGCCGAGAGCACGAAGGGGCTGGTTAAGCCAATCGATTGCAGCTTTTCGATCTCCCTCGAACAGCCTCACTGCAGCAGCAACTACATCTTCGTGCACGGTATCAATGGTTCTCTGTTGGCAATCCATCTCGTCGTTCCAGGTTTTTTAGATCGTGAGGGAAACTCAGGCCGATCACTCTGAATTAACTGTAGCGCCCTTTCTCCTTCTTTGCTTAACGGATCCATAGGGGGACTTGAGTGCATTTGGGTTGCCGATGGTTTCTAGCTTCCCATTTTTGCAGTTTCCGGTGAATCGATTCCACTTACGTGGCAAATCTCAGGGTTTTGATACCGCGAGCCTCCGGAGGCGAGCCTTTGTCAGACTGGATTGGCTACTGAGGGAAGCACAGTTGATCATTGAAAGCTGTAGATATTTATTCCTGCAGGGCTTGGAAAGCATGGGAGGATCACTCAGTATGAAACCGCCCATTAAAAGTACATAGGGCACCGTTTTGCCTCCCTTTGCGGGCTGGTTAAGTTGAGCGGTTGTGGCATTCAACGGAGAGAAGCTGTGCTTGAATTACTGGAGTCCTGGATTGACGACGTGAACAATTCGCACTTGGCTTGGCGCCGATCGTGTTCGAGATTTCAACCTCAGTTCAGTGGTTTCTATTCTTCCAGCCTGCTCAATGCATCTTATTACGTCATCGTCGACACGCTGCCTCTTCCGGGTCTGCCTGAGCTGAGACAGGTAGGCCTCGGTGACTTCATCGACAACCAGAACCGGTTTGACGGAATCACCTACAAAGACACGTACTACCTTTTGCCGAAGGTAGCGGGTGACGCCAGTATTCATTTCCATGAACTGGTGCACGTCATTCAGTGGCGGGAGCTCGGAGCCAGGGCTTTCATCCAACGCTATATGGCCGAAATCCAGATGTTTGGTTACGGCAGGCAGGCACCACTTGAGGGTATGGCCTTTGGCCTTCAGGATCATTTCGATAAGGGTGCGAAACCATTCGATGTAGAGCAAAAGGTTCTCAAAACGCTCTGACTTCTGCGCAAATTCGATGAAAAATAACAACAAGATGTACCTGGAGCACAATGCCTTTTCTTTCTCTATTAGACGACCGAGCTAAACCCAAAGGCTCTCGCGATCCCCTGGGCTTCGAGTTGGTATGGTCGCATTTTGGCCGCAAGGTGGTCAGTAATCTGACCACAATCACCAATTCTATTGAAAACTTTGCTGTAGCCCTTCTGGGTTTCTATTGGGCTCACCAACTGCATGCAAGTGCGGACAAAGAAAATCGCGAGAAGTTGATTCGAGCTACTTTTCTCCGTTATGAGCAAGTCGCGGCCTACCTGCGCTACCAGTCCGGTAGTAAAGAGATTATGGGTATCACTCGCGTTCAGAAAAACATGGGTTCCCCAGCCGGGCAGCTCGACATTGCTCTAGGGGCTCAGATCTTGAGTGATCAGGCCAGCTACGGACTCTGGGGCTTATACAGTTCAGCGCTCAAGGAGTCGGGTCTCGTAGAAGGAAGTGATCGAACGCCTACAGCGGAGGGGAGCGCGTTAGCGAAAGCAATTTGTGATGAGGGTCTGGACACGAGAGAATTCATGTCCGTGTTCAGTGCAGATGGTTATCTTACCAGGGACACGTGTGAACGGCTGGCTCCACAGTTCTGGAAGGCGATACAAAAAGAAGATGTCCGAAACACCCTCACTCGTGGGCTGCTGCGTGGTCGTCAGATCAGTAACGTCTCTATTCAAGAAGAGCTGTTCAGTGTCACGGAGCAACTGGTTAGGGAAGGACGGCTGACGGGCCAATTTTCTGAGAATCTCGATCAGATCCAGTTGTCTGCACCACACGAGTTGAGAGGGTGTTTGGACAACATTCAACAGGTGGAGCGTGTCCTGGGCGCTGCCAACAACCTGTTTTACTACCTTCTCACTCAGGATCATCGTCCTGTTTCCGAAGTCTTGGATGAGATTGAAGCCAGAAATTATCAGTACGACCATCTGCCCGAGAATTTACCCCAGGGAATGGCTCGCAGGAACGCGCTTTGCGAAATCAATAACAACCTCAGGGCAGGTAACCAGCGTGCGGCTTTGCATGCTGTGATCAAGCTGAATAGCGATGTTATGAAAGCGCGCGGAGGTGCGCCGTGGGTAAGTTGCGAGAACGGAGACATCCTCAATGTCAAAGTAAAGTCAGAAACAGCTCGCCTGAGGTGCCAGAAGGATCTCCTTAACGACTGGGACTACGACTACTTCTTAGGCTCTTACTTGCGCATTGCCAAAGCCAACTTGGAAGCGCGTAATGGATAGCGCGCAAATCTCCCAGTACCTCGAAGACTGCCTGAATGGTCGACCGGTGAGAGCGGTAGTGTTCACCACGTACACGTTCGACCCCGAATTCTTTGAGCAGGACGTTATTCCGTTGCTGCTACCCGAAAACAGTTCCTTTTCGATTGATGAGCGAGTAAAGCAATTCCAGGTGCGGGAATGTTTGCGGGAGGCAGAACTCCCGATCGATGTTTTTTATGACCACAATATTTTCCGTATCAGCGGTGAGAGCTCACCCGGTATGGAATACGGCTGCCATGGTGTGTCAGAGGGCAACCGTGCGTTTCACGCGAAATTGACCTTTCTCTTGGTCGGCAATGGCGAAGGACAAACCGATTCATTATTGGTGTCCGCTGGTTCCAATAATCTGACCCGGGCTGGTTGGTGGGATAACGTCGAGTGTCAGCACTGGGAAGAAGTTGGTGAAGCTGATGGAGACGATGATTTTCTGTATCGGCTCAAGCAGGATATTGAGTACCTGCAAGGAAAGCGCATTTTCCAGTCGGAAAGTAGCGCTCTCGCCAAAATCCAGGAATTTTTGAAGACATGCACTGCTGATCCCGAAGCAAAACCAGTGCATTATTTTGGTCTGTCCGACTCCCCACGTTTTATCGATTTCCTTTCAAACAGAATCCAGCGTTTCGATGAGCCGGCGGAGCTTGAAATCATTTCACCATTTTTCGCGGATGATGCAAGGAATCGCCTGCATGAAATATTCAAGCCTCTTGGCGTAGACAGTGTGCGTCTCCTTTTGCCGCGTGATGATGACGGTGAGGCGCTCTGTAATCTCGATTACCTGACCAATGTCGATAGTGCTGAGAACATCGTTTGGGCCAACTGGCTCAAGAGTGCCGCAGAACCTTTGGGTGTGGGAAAGAGGCCTCACAGAGAATTACACGCCAAGGTCTTCAACTTCGTTGGGCGTGATACTGCCTACACCTTTGTTGGATCGGTGAACTTCACCCATAAGGCGCTCTATGAAAATGTCGAGGCAGGCTTTCTGGTAGCCACTGATCCAGTGCCATTGCTGCAAACAATCTCAGACGACCTGCCGGAGGTTAGCCAGCGTCGCCTTGAAGTCGCGCCTGGTGTGGCAGAGCAGGAGTCTCAAGGTCAAATGCCCCTCATTTCCCTGGCGTTTGACTGGTTGAATAAAACACTTTGTGGTTGTGTGCACTCTGACAGTACGGTTGAAATTGACCTGATCGGACCAGATGGCGAAGAAAAACCAGTGGTCCAGGGCTGGCGGTTGAGCGAAACATTCAGCCGTTTTGAGGGTGATACTCAAGACTTGGAGAAATCTCTCGGTAACGGATCACTGATCCTGGTTCGCGGTCGGATTTGCGATTCTGATGCCAAAATCGCCCCCCATCGTGTATTGCCCCAGCAGACGCATTGGTCACATAAACCTCAGCCAGAGCTGGCCACACTGTCCCCACAGCAGATACTGGCGATCTATGCAGGGATGTCTCCGGAGCGTCGACAGTTATTGCTCACGGATGCAAGGGTTAAACGCCTTTTCGAATTAGGAGAGCGGGGCGAAACCAGTCTGACTGACGAATCGCAGTTGGAGAACGAGTTCTTCTCGGAATACGCCGAACTGTTCCACGCGTTCCGTATGTTGAAACGCGATCTAACTGACGAGGGAACCTCTCCGGAAAAGCAGGACTATTATCTCACCGGTACGGGTGTCGACAGTTTGCCAACCTTGATTACTCGCGCTGAAGCAGTCGTCAACGCCGAAGAACTGGATGATGAGCCTTTGCATCCAGTTAGCGCCTATCTATTGTTGCTCAGCGCTAAGGAAATATATCAGTCGGAAGAACTCGCCTCTCGCCCTCATGTCCATGAACAGTTTGAACGTGCGGATAAGCTGCTCAGGCAAATCCGCGAGAGTAAATTGATCAAGCTCTCTGAGGAGCGTGAAGCCGATCGGGATCGCTTCTTTAAATGGTTCGAGCATCAATTTCTGGAACAGTATCGGGTCACGGAAGAGGAGGTAGGCGAATGAAACCCTACCCCATCCTGGACCTGGACACGGCTCGGAATATTCTCGACTTCAGTGGCGGAAGAGAGGAACTGGAGTCCCTCGGCGAGGTACAGCTCAGAGGCGCCGTAGCCCTTCACAACATGATCAACACTGAAGAAATCGGCCTCGGCTACCTCGCAGATGAAGTCGGCATGGGCAAGACGTATGTCGCGTTGGGTGTCGTGGCACTGATGCGTTACTTCAATCCGTCCCTGCGGGTACTCTATATCTGTCCCAGTGCCAACGTTCAGGACAAGTGGCTGAGGGAACATGCCAGCTTTATTGATAAGAATGTATGCACTGCCAGCTACCGTGTTCGTACCCCTGAGGGGAAACCGGCGGCCCCTGTGGCCAAGTGCGATAGCCTGGAAGACCTGATCCGAACGGCAGCTTCTGGTTTTTATGCTGATTTCTTTGTCCGCAATGGGAGTTTCAGCTTCGGTCTTAAAAAAGCCGATAGTGATTATGACGAAGAAGCGATTAAAAGCTGGAATTTGCAGCGCAAGAAACTGCAGAGAATGGTTCCCGCTTTCCGTCTTCCAGATGGAGATCCTACCCATCGTGGAGTAAAAGACGAGTTCGCTCGCGCACTGAATTACGTGCTTCCCACCTTTGATCTGGTGGTTATCGATGAGAGCCATAATTTCAAACATAACTTCGAGAGCAGTGACCGGAACCGCGTGCTTTCACAGGTTTTGGGTTTCAACCAGAGCGCCATTGGGGAGGGCTCCCCCCAAACCCAGCGTCGCGTGCGCAACGCTTTACTGCTTTCAGCCACCCCTTACGACCGCAACCTGGAGCAGCTGCGAAATCAGCTTGCGCTGGTAGGGAAGGACGACTTACTGAGCAACGCCCAGTCGGTAACGGACAAGGTGGAGATCGCCCGTTTTATGGTGCGCCGTCTCAACCGGCTGAAGATTGGAAATCAGGAATACACACGCAATATGTACCGGGCTGAGTGGCGCGACGGACCCAAGGCCGCAATTGACCTGGCGACAGACGAGCAAAAACTGGTAACGGCCCTGGTTCAGAAAAAAGTTGGCGATGCACTCGGGCACAAGCACGGATCACCGTCATTCCAAATGGGTATGCTCGCGTCCTTCGAGAGCTACGGCGAAACCACCCGCTCCCCCCGTGTAGAGTTCGATAGTGAAGATCCAGAAGACAGGGGACGTGATGCTCAGGATCGCAATGTCGTTGGCGCCATTGTCGACAGCTACGTGAATGCGAGCCTCGGTCGCTCGCTGCCCCACCCGAAGATGGATTCCGTTGCTAAACAACTGGCTGATGCGGTTTTTCAGCAGAATCGGAAACAGTTGGTATTTGTGCGTCGGGTAAAAAGCGTCAAAGAACTCAAGCAGAAACTGGATGAGCGCTATGACGATTGGTTGATCGGATATCTGGAGTCCCAGCTTAAAAATCACCCGCAAGTCCGAGCCTCTCTGCAGGAGGTGGTCGACGAGTACCGTGAGATCAGCCTCAACAGAGACGATCGAATCGACGAGGGGCTGGCCGAAGAAGGCGATCCGGGTGAAGTTGAGCCTCGCCAGCCACCGAAGAATGACAACCTCTTCAACTGGTTCTTCCGAGGTGACGCACCCAGGCCCAAGAATCGGAGTGATTGGGGAAATCTGTTAACGCCAGATCAGGTGAAGCAAAGCCTTTCCTTGCCGAAAAGGCTAGCCAGTCCGGCACTGGATATAAACTGGGCACAAGTCATCTGTGCCCAGAACGGAATGGATCTCGGTCAGACAATTGAGCAATGCCTGGCGAACACCACTGATGAAGCCCTTGCCGGACTTGGAGCGGTTCCGTCGCAGGAATACCTCCGTAAATTCAGATTGTCTCAGCTGATCTTCCTCAGCGTTTGGGTCGACCACTTTGGCCACAGTGGCTTTGCGCCACTTCGGGATCATCTACGCGCTTCGGTCAGTACACACAAATCTCAGGAAATGGGGTCCCCACTCTCACGTCAAGACATTCGTGAGCAGACTGGTTTCCCAACTTTATTCTCCGAGCTGGAAGCTAACAATCAACTGAAGGGACAGCTCCTTCCCAGCCTTGGCGAGCTCTTAGATCGGCTCGCGCACCCGGCACCTGACGAAGATGCTGATGAAACCGAAAGGCTACTGCGCATCACGGACATCCATATGGCGCTCGTTTCGACAACGCTGCGTACCGGTCATGGCATGGTCGATCTGTACCTGACACGTCTATGGCAGGGGGAAGGTGATCTCAGCCAGCGAGTTGTCTCTGGTTGGATCGAAGATTTTGTATCGGAACTGGACCGCCAGTCGATGGAGCCCGGGTTCTCAACCTATCGCGAACTCAAAGGGCTGGCTGATGAGTTGCCTGCGATCGTGAAAGCCAACGTACCGGGTATTTTTGAGTTAGGAGCCAACGAGTATCGGCGATACCTCAGTAATCAGCTCAGCCCGATAGCTCCGATCATTGGGGCCACTGGTGAAACCAATGCGCCTGGGCAACGCTCGGCACAAGCCCGCAAGTTTCGAATGCCGGGGTACCCGCTGGTTCTGGTTAGCACCAACGTTTTCCAGGAAGGGGAAGACCTACATCTGTTCTGCGACAGTGTTGTTCACTACGGCGTATCCGGTTCACCAGTCAGCATCGAACAGAAGAACGGGCGGGTTGATCGGGTAGGCTCTCTCGCACAGCGTCGCCTGACCAGCCGAGGTTCCGGAACTCCCTGCGACGACGAGTTGATACAGGTCAGCTTTCCTCACGTGAAAGAGAGTATCGAGAGGCTGCAAATTCGCCGGTTATCCAAGAGCATCAACGAATATATGAGGTCTCTTCATGAAATCGTAGGCATTTCCAGATCTGAGAATGAAGAGGTACCAGAGTCCGAAATTGCCGATCGCTCCGAAATCCCAGCTCAGGTTAAAGCATTTCTGGAAAGTCCATTTGATCCAGAGGATCCGCCCTCGGACCTGGAGCATATTGCCATACTCAACGAGCGAATAGCGGGAACCCAGAGACAGACCGAAGCGAACGTTGAGCAGGCGAAAAGACTGCTTGCCTCTGCACTCGAATTGGATAAGGGGGTTCGCTGGCCTTTAAGTGTTGACCTCAACGTCAGTGAGCCCATTGGAGAGGTATCGGAGCGTGGGGAAGTCAGGCTGACAACGGCTCGGGCCTCTGGAGAAATTCTTGCCCGAGTTGTGATTGACCATAAGGATGGCCGTGGCAAAGAAATACAGGTCAGTTCCCGGGAGGAACTAGCCCTGTTGATGCGTCAACAATCCTGGACCACCCTCCACAGAACGTTCGCGTACCCATCTGCCACAAACGTTTGGCGACTTGCTTACGATGCAGAGATGCTGGTGGGGGACGACATTGTAACCGTTGAAAGGGATATGAAAGCCCTGCTTAAACGGTTTGACGAAAGGCACGACCCACGGGAATACAATCGTCCAACCAGCTCTGCAGTTTTGGAGCATTTGAAGCGAGTTAGAGAGTACTGGCATCATCAGATAGGCGGCCCGTCAGTAGAGATGGACGTTGTCGAGTCAGAAGGGACTATAGGGCTCACGCTCCGGTTTGCCGAGGGAGAACTGCAGCGCTCTCAAACCGTTCAGATATGGGAGTGCAACGGCCAGTGTATCTTCCTGAGCCCATCTGTGCCGGTTGCTGTGGTCCGTCGATTGCCGATTGAGAAAATCGTCGAATATACCTGGGAGCGGAATCGAAACACCGACGTGGTTGAATTCATGCTCAATGATAATCAAGAGGTTGTCGGCCGCTGCGCGCATCCTGTTGACAGCCTGCATTGGCGGGAGTTCATCTACTGTGTTCATGTGTTGGCGGTGGAAAGTGACCGGCTGGAGTATCTGGTTTGCGGAGGAGATCGATTCTGAAAACGGCGGAGTTGCATGGTTCTGGCCCGTATTGATGCCGATCCGAGCTCACAGGCGACGGAATAACTTTAGGACACGGCTTCTGGATAAACAATGGCTTGGATTCCCACCGGTGATCTAGCAGTATTGGTTGCACAAGAAAAGGCCCGGTCAACCTCACAGAGGGAAGTCTGGGGGCAGAGGTTGTCATCGCGCATAGTCGGTCTTGACTATCTCCAGGTGGTTTAGAACGTTCAACCTTAGAAAGATAGGTTATTGAATTTAATATGGAACGAGTTGATAGCAAACCCTCACTTATACGAGAAGTTGACGCTACTCCCTATGCTGCAGCCTTGATAGAGGGGCACAGGGATTTTGGGTACAGCCTCGAAACTGCGCTGGCGGATGTTATTGATAATGCAATATCTGCTGGAGCCAGGAATGTTCAATTAATTGCAAAAACTGCCATCGACGAGCCGGTAATTGTTATCGCAGATGATGGTTCGGGTATGTCTGAAATTGAACTGGTAGAGGCAATGCGCCTTGGGTCTAAGAACCCCAAAGAGGAAAGGGCCAGCGATGATCTGGGGCGTTTTGGACTTGGCTTGAAAAGCGCCAGCTTTTCCCAGTGCAGAAGCCTGACTGTGATGACAAGCCGAGAAGGGAGCGCCTCATGCGCACGCTGGGATCTTGACCGCATATCACAGCGAAACGATTGGTCGCTCGAACTAATCGACCACCCAGAGAATATAGCTGGCTATGAGCTTTTAAAAGGAACAGGAACAGTTGTTGTCTGGGAAAAACTTGATCGATTGATTAACGGTATTGGCGGAGATCATCCTAAGCGTACTGAATATATGAACGCTGAGCTTGCAAGGGCAGAGCAACACCTGCGGCTGGTTTTTCACCGGTTCTTGGAAGGACGGAAACCAAGGCTGACCTTGTCCCTCAATGGTCGCGTGCTGCCTCCTATTGACCCGATGGCAGCAAATCACCCTGCCACCCAAAAAGACCCTGAAGAAGTCCTTCGGTTGAGTAAAGGTGATGTTCGAATTCAGTGTTACACATTACCGCACCACAAGAGAATGACACGTGAAGAATGGGAAGAAACAGGAGGGCTGGAGGGGCATCTCAAATCCCAAGGGCTCTATATTTACCGAGAGAACAGGCTGATTATCGCAGGCGGTTGGTTGGGGCTGGCTCGTCAAACGGAGCTTACGAAATTGTGTCGGATATCGGTAGACATTCCGAACACCATGGATTCGGAATGGAAAATTGACGTAAAGAAGGCCTCTGCTCAATTGCCCCCATTAGTAAGAGATCGATTAAAAAAGGTTGTTGAGCGTTTTGTCGGAACTTCAAAGCGTACGTATCGCAGCCGCGGCCAGCGGCTTGTTGACGAGACGCGACATCCTATTTGGAACCGTGTCCAGCAGGATGGCCGGGTTTCTTTTCGGCCTAATCTGGAACATCCAGTCTTCAAAGCATATTCAGATTGTCTTCCAGAGGATTTGCGCGAGGGTTTCAGGCGTTGCTTACGCCTTGTTGGCTCTGGTTTGCCTGTCGAAACCTTGCATGCAGAACTGGTCGGAAATGCAGAGATGGTTGTGGCGGACGAGGCGGGAGAGGAAGACTTGAGGCAAGTTGTTTACGCAACCGCCAAAGCTCTTATCGATAGTGGCCTAGAAGCTGATTCACTCCTCGATACCCTACAGAGTCATCCTTTTCTTAGATCTAACTGGTATTCAGTAAAACAGATAATAGAAGATTATTTGCGCGAGGGAAATGCATGAGCGGAAGTAGCTATGATCAGTTGATGAGTGTAGTTGAGTCAGCATTATTTAATCAGCCGCGGAAAACTGAGGAGGAATTGCGGAGCTTGATTGGTGCGTTGGCAAGTGCAGTCGCTCCCGACATCAATGCTGAGGAAAAGGAGCTTTTAGCTAGAGAAGTGGAGGCAAAGCAGGGGATAAAAGCCGGATTGGGGGCAGTAGTAGATGGAGATGATTTTGAACCCTGGCTAGATGACGCCAAAGCGACTATAGAGCCTTTCTATTGGTACCGATATCAAAAATTACTACTACAGAATGGCTTGCCTAGAGACGTAGTAACGTCAACGGACAAAGTTACAGACAAAATACTTGGACGTCTGGGAGATCCCCAAAAGCAGGTGGCTTGGGATAGACGTGGCATGGTTGTTGGCCACGTTCAGAGCGGAAAGACAGCGAACTACACCGGGCTTATCTGTAAAGCTGCAGATGCTGGGTATCGCTTGATAATAGTAATAGCTGGTATTCACAATAACCTGAGAAACCAAACACAAGCCCGAATCGATGAGGGATTTATCGGGAGAGATACCGGGAGAGTCCAAGAGAAGAAAAAAACAGGTGTACGTCATATTGTTGGCGTTGGACAGTTTGATTCAAATAGGACGCCGGTAAGCCTTACGAACACTATCCGGGATTTTAATAAGGAGACGGCATCAACGAACACTAGTGAGATTGATTCATACAAGGTTCCCGTTGTTCTTGTTATAAAAAAGAACCATCGAACACTTGCGAATCTTCTGGACTGGCTGCGTGATAATAGCACCAAAGGAGATCGACAGATGATCGATCAGCCGATGCTTCTTATTGATGATGAAGCTGATAACGCGTCCATTAATACCGGATATAACAAAAAGCTCGTTACCAAGATTAATAGCCAGATCCGCGACTTGTTAAGCATGTTTCATCGGAGTTGCTATGTTGGATACACCGCAACGCCTTTCGCCAACATATTCATAGATCCAGATCAAGACGATGACATAATCAAAGAAGACTTGTTCCCTAAAGATTTCATTATCGGTCTTGATGCGCCAACAAATTATTTTGGTCCTACGAAGATATTTGTTGATGGTTTGCCGGAAGAAGGAGGTCCTGTATGGCTGAGATACATAACCGATAATGAGGACATTTTTCCGATCAAACATAAAATTGACCACGAGCTAGACAGTTTGCCTAGTTCATTAATTAGGGCTGTTCGAGTCTTTTTACTTGCGCGAACGATCAGGAATATCCGCGGCAATGCATCTTCTCATTGCTCGATGCTTGTTAATGCAAGCCGGTTCACCAACGTTCAGGGAAAGCTTAGAAATCGCATTCATGAGATCCTTGAACGTGTAAAAAATTCGGCAAGAGTTAATGCGGCGCTAGGAACTGCTGCTATTGAAGATCCAGAAATCTCTGCATTGCATCAAGTTTGGTTGGAAGAATATTCTGTAGCGGAGCCCAGCTGGGATCTTATTCAGCAGGGCCTTTTGGAGGCGATCGCCTCAGCAAAGGTGGTCGAGGTTAACAGTAGGGCAAATGATCTTGATTATTCGAACGCAGGAGAGCGTGGACAGACCGTTATTGCTGTTGGAGGGTTTTCCCTATCCCGGGGACTGACGCTGGAAGGTTTAACCGTTACTTGGTTCATGAGAAATACAATGATGTATGACACTCTGATGCAAATGGGCCGTTGGTTTGGTTACAGAGATGGATACGAAGACTTGTGTCGTATTTGGATGCCCCCCGAGGCGATTGACTGGTATGCATTCATAGCGAATGCCTCGGAGGAGCTCCACGAAGAACTGAAAATAATGGAGAAGGCCAAAGCGACTCCTAAAATGTTCGGCTTAGCAGTTAGGAGTCACCCGGCTTCTCTGCTGGTAACTGCCAGAAACAAGATGGGGTCAGGGAAGAAAGTTACGACTATGGTCGGTCTTTCTAACCGATTTGTCGAAACTGCAAAGGTGAGTATTTCAACAAGTGACTTGACCGCAAACAAGGATACAGCAAAATCCCTTATCAAACGTCTTCAGGATGGCCAGTTCGAAAATGAGATGAGTGAATGGGGGTGCCTCTGGCGAGATGTGCCGGCGGAGTATATCGATCAGTTTTTGGCAGGCTGGAGAAATGCTGAACAAAGTGTCACAACAGAAACGGGTCCGATTAGGGCATATATACAGGCGCGTAGCGACGATGAACTCGGTGACTGGGATGTCCTTGTTGCTTCAAAGAAATCCGGGGAGTCGGACTTATCATTGGGTTGCCCAATTGTTCCTGCAGAGAGGAAGGTGAGTGTTGGTGACCCAAGAAATGCTTACATGTCGTTTAGTGGAAAAGGCATGCGTCTCGCTTCTAGAGGAATTGAAAAAGCAGGCCTGACTCCAGACCAAGCTATTGAGGCAGAAAGTCAATTTCTAAAGGAAAAAAATAAAAACGAGAGCGATGTTGTCAATTACCCGGATAAGGCCTATCGGAAAATCAGAACCAGGGGACTTTTTATCCTACATTTGGTTCAGCCGAAAACGCCAGAGGATGAGACACAGGAAAAATATGCTGATCTAATACCGCAGGAACCTGTGGTTGGGTGGGGTATCAGCTTGCCTGTTTCTTCTCGTCCTACCGAAAAAGTAGAGTACGTGGTCAATACCGTTAGATATGGTGAATTGTTTGGCGAAGAGGATGAAGATGAGGATCAGGACCAGGAGTTAGAATATGAGCAGTCCTGATCCTTGGTTTAGGTTGACTCCGAATGAAGCCCGGCGTGTCCATGCAACGGGACAATTCGATTTTTTTTGGGTGGCACTTGAACACGGCATGCCAGGTCTAATGCTGAGACTTCCCCAAGTGCCGGATCCACTTCCACAACTTCCCAAGTTGAAAAATCTCACGGTTTCTTTCCGAACTTCTGGCTCTGCGCCTGCTTTTGTAATTGCCCTCAAAGAGCGAAGTCAGGCCGAAATCTTTGAAACGCTCTGCCGAGACGTAGTTTCCGCAAGTGAGTCTGCAGAAAATATTGGTCAGGCCTTAAATAGAGCCATCCAGCGCACTCGCCGTTGGCACCACCTACTCAGAGGTGGTGCCAAAGCCGGCTTGTCTGTTGAGGAGCAGCGAGGACTAGTCGGTGAGCTGGCTGTTCTCAGGGAACTTATTTCTGGGCTCGGGCCAGAAACTGCAATTGAGGCTTGGAAGGGGCCAACCGGAGCAACTAAGGATTTCGAATTTATCGGGACCTGCATCGAGGTAAAGACTCGTCGCGTTGCTGCCAGACCTTTCGTGTCAATCTCGTCAGCGGAGCAGTTGGCAGATGTTGAGGGGTGTCGCTTGTTCCTGCGGGTGGCTAACGTAGCGTCTGCTGTTTCTCCGGGAGGGCAAAGTTTACACGACCATGTAGATATGACATCCCAACTGTTCTCAGAAACTGAAGATGCTTTCGATAGTTGGGAAGAGGCCATATACGATTCTGGTTATGATCCAGACAACGACTACGGAGAGCGCCGTTGGCAGCTGGGAGAAGCAAAGACATACGAGGTAACGGCCGACTTTCCCCGTATTGGGCTTCCGTTGCCTACTGGTATTGAAATGGTGAAGTACGCTTTGTCTATCGAAGCTTGCGCCAAATTTGAAGCAGATATCGATCTCGTCGAAGTAATCAAGGAAGGACTCGAAAATGAGTGAAATATATGAGTTTCATCATGAATTGATTGCCGATATACAAGGTGATGCGGATGCTTTGGGCGTGGTTACTGCTGAAGCATTTTTTGAAAAAGGGGCAGAATTACTGTCAGAGGCAGGTGAAATTGATGAAGCTAACAGGGCATATTTTGAGGGGAAATACTCGTCTCATCAAATGCAAGTCGATGGTTACGGTGGTGATCCCGCAGAAAACTCAGATGTCCTTACATTCATTTTATGTGACTTTGCATTAAGTGAAGACGTCAGGGTGGTCAATAAGGGTCACGTCGAGCGGCTGAGAAATAGGCTGTATCATTTTCTTTTAGCTAGTTTAAATGCTGATTTTCGCGATCGCCTTGAAGAGACTAGCGCCGGTTTTGGTTTAGCAGACCTGATTTTTACACGGTGGAAATCAATAGAAAAAGTTAAGCTGATCATTTTAACCAACGGGAATTTCAGCGCACGGTCAGATGCCGATGACCTTGAGCCGGTTGATGGTAAGCAGATTACCCTTAGTGTTTGGGATCTTAAACGTTTAAAACAGTTCATGGAGCAAGGCCAAGCTAGAGCTGACCTTGTGATCGATTTTGAGAGTGACTTTGGTGGTGGAATTCCCTTGCTGAGAGCTTCTGGCGGAGAGGGAGTACTTGATAGTTATCTTGCAGTGATTCCTGGAAAGCAGCTGGCTGCCATTTACGAAAAATGGGGTCCTCGCCTTCTTGAAGCAAACGTTCGAAGTTTTCTACAGGCAAGAGGTAAGGTAAACCAAGGCATTAGAAATACGATACGGGACGAGCCAGAGATGTTTTTTTCGTATAACAATGGGTTAAGTGCCACCGCAGATGGTATAGACCTCAAGCAAACCCAAAATGGTCTTGAATTAGTGCGAGCAGACAACCTGCAAATTGTTAACGGAGGCCAGACTACAGCCTCTTTGCATGCTGCGAAAAAAACGCTTGAGGAGCAGCTCGCCGATATCCATGTACAGATGAAGCTCACGATAGTTCCTCGTTCTCAGTCAGAAGAAGTTGTCCCCCGAATCTCAGAGTATGCGAATAGTCAGAATAAAGTTAATGCAGCAGATTTTTTTGCGAATCATCCTTTTCATATACAGGTTGAGGACTTTTCTCGCCGCATACTCGCCCCAGCCGGGAAAGACGGCTATCGGGAAACAAAATGGTTTTATGAGCGTGCGAGGGGCCAATATGCTGATGAAAGAGGCCGCAGGACATTGGCTGAAAGGAAGAGGTTTGATGCTGAATTTCCCAGGGTCCAATTCTTCACAAAAACTGACCTAGCTAAGTATGAGAATACTTTCGACTGCATGCCGCACATTGTAAGCCGAGGGGCCCAGAAGAATTTCGCGGAGTTCGCCAAGAACATCGGGAAGAACTGGGGTAAAGAGGGCGCCGGTTTTGACGAACTATGGTTTAAAAGATTAGTCGCAAAGACCATTCTTTTCCGTACGATGGAAAAGCTCGTCTCCAGCGCTGACTGGTATGAGGGCGGGTATCGGGCCAACATTGTTACATATGGAATATCGAAGGTTGTTTTTGACGCCTGGCAAGGCGGAAAAGTGATTGATCTTGATTTGATCTGGAAGAATCAGCAAATTTCGCTGGACTTGAAGTCCATCCTTTTAGCTGCAGGGGAAAGCGCGCAGGACGTAATTAACCATCCCCCTGAAGGAGTTCGAAATGCAAGTGAATGGGCCAAGAAGGAAATGTGCTGGAAGTGGCTGTCTGAAACGAAAGTAAATTATCCTGTTAAATTTGATCGTGTAATAATTTCAGTTGATGCCGCGAAGAGTCGTGCCAAGGAGGCTAAAACTGAGGCAAAACTTGATAATAATGTTAATGCAGAAATAGAAGTTCATCGTCTCGGGAGCCAGTTGTGGCTGAGTGCTCGGGATTGGGCTCGTGAAAGAGAAGTTTTAACCGCGAAAGAATTGGGTGTCTTAGAGACCTGTGCAGCAATACCTAGGAAAATGCCATCTGAAAAGCAGTGTATCGTTGCGCTGTCGGCGCTTATAAAATTGAAAGAAGAAGGCTTTCAAGAGTAATGTTGCGAGGTAACCAGATGATCCACCTTTTCACTTTTAGTTTTCGATAGGTCAGGATCGACCCTAGGGTTACACTTTGCGCTTGAGACTTTCAAAATTTTGAAAACAACCTTTGCGATGTAGCTTGCAAGTAGAGGAGGTACTGCATTTCCAACTTGGACGTATTGTTGGGTTCGGGTGCCCTCAAAAAAGTAGTTGTCGGGAAAGGTCTGAATTCGAGCCGCTTCACGAACCGTAAGACTCCTGCACTGGGAGGGGTCATAGTGAATAAAGTAATGACCATCTTTTGAAATATGGCTGGTTACCGTGCTTGCAACACGGTCTTTAGCTTGTACCTTGAAGCGATCCACAAACTTACCGCTTCTCCAGTTTTTATGTGCAGGAGCAAGGGGGTCGGGGTAATCAGTTGCCCGTGGGGAGAGTCCCGCTTTGACTGATGCGTAGCAACTCGCGAAGAAATATCGGTGTAAATCCTCGGCCATATGGTTTCTGGCTTCGTGGTTCAAAATGCCACTTATCCGTTCATCTTTGTACCACCTATGGAGATGATCAGGCATTTTACAGTTCAGCTTGCCCGTCCACGGGACGAACTTGGCGCCTTGACCGTGATCAGTAGTAGCTGACTCAATGGCCTGTTTGGCTGTGCCTTGCGCAGATTCGGACGAACTTAATGCGCTATAGGATATAAGGAATCCGTCGTCGAGATTTTCTCTCCAAGCTTTAAAATCATTGATTTTTCGTCTGGTTAAACCACTACGTAGTGGTGGTAAATCGCCAAGAATCTGTTCAGTTTTTACTTGATGATTGGTTCTCCAATCATCAAGTAACGCCTGTTGATAACCCCTTAAGGTCACGCCTTTTCGGACACCAAGAATAATAACTCGGTGCCTTGCTTGCGGAATTCCAAATTCCTCTGCTTTTATGACAAAGTCTTTGTTGTGGAAATGTCCCTCACCACCGAGATCAGATAATGGGTGGGCCAAAGGGAATAGCTCGTATTCGATCTCGTCACGGCCACTTTTCAGTGCGCGTGCCGGACAACGCAGATCCTCTCGAATCTTTTCGAAGATGGACTCGCCATTGACCTTGGCCGTCAGGATGCCCTTGACGTTTTCCATGACAAAAACATCTGGCTGAACTAGGTCGAGGACTTTTAAATATTCGTGATAGAGGAAATGACGATCGTCTTTTTCGGCACTGTAGCCACTGATACCCTTATTCCTGGCGCGACCCACAAGTGAGTAGGCTTGACAGGGAGGACCTCCGATTACGACTTTCGCGCCCTTGTAATTGGAAATTTGCTTCTCGATTGCTGCGAAAATCTCATCATGATCATCTCCCCCAAGGGCTTTAGGGCCACCCAGTGTCTCTCGCTCTGCTGCTTCCCACTGTTCTGGAAACTGCTCTGAGAAAAATTCCTTGGCGCTTATCGTACCGTCGGATCTGAGGTATTCATAATACTCATCCGGAACTCGCTTCCCCTGAAATTGCCGGTAGAATGCCCTGAGAGTCAACGTCTTATGGGCACTGATCTCTTTTTCGACAGATGCAACGATTTTGAACGGATTGACTCCTAAGTCGCTTTGAAAGGCGGAAAAGCCTTCGCCTAGCCCGCCGGGACCGGAGAAGAGATCGATCACTTTTATGCTTTCGCTCATGGATGTTTCGCCAAACTCAAATTGACAGTTAGGATACCAGGTAGAGTGACTTTTACTAGGCTTGATTTCAGATATGGTTGATATCGTTGATCCAAAAACTCGCTCCAGAATGATGTCGGGAATCAGGAGCAAGAACACTAGGCCAGAAACGCTCGTAAGGAAACGGCTTCACGCGTTGGGGTATCGATTCAGGGTTCATCGTCGGGATTTGCCGGGGTCACCTGACATAGTTTTTCCGAGGTACAATGCCGCCATTCTGGTTAATGGTTGTTTTTGGCATGGTCATGGTTGTCGCTTGTTCAAGTGGCCCAAGACCCGACCGGAATTTTGGCGAGAAAAAATCCTTGGCAATATTCAGAGGGATGAAAGAAAATTGTCACAGTTGCGGGACCTGGGATGGCGGATTGGCGCCTTATGGGAGTGCGAGATGAGAGGAGCATCGGAGGATCGACTTAATACGACAATTGCAAAGCTTGCGGATTGGCTCGAAAGTGATCGTACAAGCTTGGATCTTCCGCACTCCTGCACGCAGAATGTTTAACCACACCTCTTTTTTTCGCGGATGTCCCCACTGTGATGCTGCTCTTTGAGGCTATCGACCAATACAAGATGTAATGGTCAAGGATGATTGGCGGCCCTGTAGGACTAGCATCCGGTCCAATCGAATTTGAACTTTAACTTTACTTTAACAAGAGAGTTTCCCGTAGCCCTTGGCTTTTTCGGAGTGGTCAGGCATCGGTGTCGAAGGTTGTCATTGTTCAAACTCCGTAATTACATTTTTGTTGCTGCGCAACGCTCGAATGCCTTCGTCGGTCACCAGATGAATTAGATAGTCACCGGATTCGAGAAGTGCCGCTGCTTCCCTAAGGGTGGGCACGTAAACTTTGTTTTCAGACCGGTTTGTCGTGTTTCCTCTTGTCGGCGATGATGATTTTCGATTCAGCACGTACCTGCCTGAGCGGTCGTGCCTGGCAGCGAAGAGAGTGGGCTGCCCTTGTACCTTACCGATGGCAAAGATCCGTTTGATCTTAACCTCGTTAATGGCAGTGGGCTTCTCAAAGGACTCCGATTGGACTGAGTTTGCCACAGGTGGGGACGGTGCCTTTGATCTTCTTATGGCTGGGATATGCTCCTCTTCGCCCGACAGTTCAGCTACACGGTTAAGCAGACTTGTTCGTGCCTCATCAAGCTTTCCGGGATTGGTTTTGCCAGAAAGTCGGTCTCGATCTTTTCGCTGGCAGAAATAGGCAATTCTCTCCGCATTAGCGCCGGATGCATGAGGCAGCCCTGAGAGAACGCGGTTGGTTGCAATAACCCCGTCACTGGCGAACTTTTCGAATACCGCGTCAACTCCCTGTCCCAAGGGAATGAATACGCAGTCTGCTGGTAGCGATTCGATTTCCTTTAGCAGGTTTGTTCGGATCTGACTCCAGAGGTAGCTGTTTGAAATCATGGTCTTTCCGCCAGAGAAATTCTGTCCCTGATCAAGAACGGGATTCCGCAACGCGGAGGTGCAGTGAACCAGGTCTTGCCGAGTTTCGAAAAGATCAACGCAGGTTTCCAGGCCAAGCCATTGTGCTAAACCAATGAAGTCCAACATTTCGGCGAGATTCCGTCTCATAGCTCCGGCAAAGCTCGCAGCGTGTTTTGCTCGTTTGAGTATTTCTTCAGTCGGCAAACCCGCGCTCTGGGCATCCTTGGCTGTCTCCAATGCGATGAGTGCCTGCTGGACGCCGGGAGTGATTCCACAGATGACGACCTTTGCAGACTCGTTGACGAATTCGAACGGCGCGTAATATGTGGCGTACCGTCCGTTCTCAGAGAGTAGTAGCTCCTCAGGTAGACCCGCGCCAGTCAGGTCAACTTTCTGTAGAGATTTGAGATCGAAGTGTTCCATGGTTTGGCTTTCCATATCAGTGGCGTGGTCTGTAGTGGTGTCCGACGGTAATGATGTGGCCGTTATCTGCCATAACGGCATACGGTGAGGCATCATTTGTCAGCGTCCGAAGAAGTTTTTTCAGGGATTTGACCAGTGCTTTTCGTTCTCGACGGTTGAGTTCAATCAGTGACGTGCCACCCTTCTGCTCGTCCATTTCGCCGCACTCCATCAGCACATCAAGCACGATATCCGGAATGGCCCGCTGGGCAGCGCGTTTGCGACCGTGTTCAGTTAATTCGTAGCTAACATTTTTCATATCGGTGTCCTCAAGCAGTTGGCTGTCGGAATTCGACTGAGGATGCCACCAGTCGATCCAATATCTCGTTGAAGGCATTGCTGTCTTTGAGTTTGACCTTGTTAACCGCCGAGCGGCCGAGTTCCGGGAATTTGGCCAGACCACTGTGCCGGGTGCTTGCCTCATCCGAGTCTACTGCTGGATAGTGCTTGATGATTGCGCTTTCCGGTACGGAGATGTCATCCGGGATCCAGAGGAACTGGGTTTTTCCTTCATGCTGGTGCGCAAAAGCGAGGCCTCCCACCACTCGGTAGCCGTCAATCTTGGCATTGGGCTTTCGCTGTGCGGGATGCTTCTCGATCGAAGGATGATTTGCGAGAACTGCACGCACCGTCTCCTTATCGGCTGCCGTGCCGGACGGTGCTTTTGGAGGTGTTTTGCGAGCGACCTGTTCTGCCAGTTGTCCAACCAGCCGACGCCTTCTCGCGTCCGATGCCCACAGATCGAGGTTTTCGAAAAGCCAGCAGGGATCAATCATCAGGATCGTTCCCAAACGTTCGGCATTCTCTATCGTTACCCATTGCAGCTCGTCAGGATTGAACTCTCGGGTTTTCAGGAACTCCTCGAAGCCACCACGATGCTCTGCAGGAACGAGGGAAAAAACCTCACTGGTCTTTTCCAGTTTCCTCACAGCCTGGCCGTAGATAGTTTCAGCCAGCTCCCGTGCGGAGGAAGAGGCGGTGTCTGGATTAAGTACAAAAGGGGGCAGCCTCTTGAACTCGCGGTACCGCCCTTTATGGATAAGCCAACGTTGAACGTCTGCCTGGCGTGCTACCCCTGGACGTTCTTGAGGTAGTTTGTCTTCACCCTCAGCGAAAGCCGCAAGACGTACTGTTTCCACTGCGAGTCCACTCAGAAGGGCAACCTGTTCCCGCGTTAGAGTGTCTTCGTCCTCGCCATACTCGAATGCCATGACTGCTTCGTGGAGTTCCAGAAGCTGGCCAAGCACTTTTCGGCGCTGGTTGAGAGTGGATTCGACCACTAACTCTCCGGCATTGAAGTCAACCAGTGACAGAAGCATTTGCTGGTCCGCATCATCATCCCCCCCTTGTCGCCGCTCCACTGCAAACTGAAAGCAACTCTCAAGAAGCTGTTCTATTTGGAACGTGTCTCGGCGATTTCCGTTTAAGTCGCTGGTTTCATGGTTTTCAAGATCCAGTGCGAGTTCCTTTCGGTCGTCGCCAAGGGTGACGCTGAGGAGGTCTGAGACCTCGTTAAGCACAAAGTCCTGGGCGACTTGGTGAAGACGGTTTAGGGTCAAAGTTTCCATGTTATTTCCTTGCCTGGGCACAAAAGTGTAATTGGCTGCTAAACACACTTAAAAGATAGTGCGGACGTTACACCATTGCAAGATAAAAGTGTTGTTGGTCGCCAAAAATAGCTATCAGCGCGATTTCAAGTGTCAATTGCACTTGAGCCCTTCGACGCTTCTATATGAAAGACTTGTCCGTCGGTGCAGAGGAGCTGCTCAGCTGAGACCGAGTGTGCGCCTGTTTGAGGTAGGATTTAACGCTTAGCTCTAATTCCAAGATGCATGAACGCGGAGGTTGACTAAGCGATTGGCTATGATGCGGTTTTGTGCTTGAATGCAGATGTAAAACAGGTGGTTATGGAAGCATTGGTGGTACAGAGATAAAAGATTGCGAAGAAAGGCGAGAAAATTGAAGGTCTACAGTCACTGCTCGCTTTTTAAGCAATTGCAGGATGTGGGGACTAAAGATGGGACAACTCTCAATTTCGTTCTAAGTTATTGATTCGAAAAAGAGAGTGGTGCCCGGAGGCGGAATCGAACCACCGACACACGGATTTTCAATCCGTTGCTCTACCAACTGAGCTATCCGGGCACGTTGCGTCTGTGCTGCAACGGGGCGCTATTAAACCGGTTTAGGG
>Ga0307943_1000370_pt1 | contig 26828 bp, 26 predicted proteins | sample OrgLakmetagen177_FD_203149 | JGI IMG/M metagenome (GOLD analysis project Ga0307943, IMG submission 203149) | Saline water microbial communities from Organic Lake, Antarctica - #177 | ecosystem: Environmental > Aquatic > Non-marine Saline and Alkaline > Saline | place: Antarctica: Organic Lake... | reverse complement strand
TAAATCACATCATTAATAACCGCCAGAACATTACCTAAATGATTACTCAGCTCTTGCCCCCCTTGTACTTGTAAATTACTAAAGTTTGAGGTCAGTTCTTTTTTAAACTCGTTTGTTACAAGGTCAAGATTTGTAATGTATGTAAGTTTTAAACAGCCCAAAAGATTTTGCTTTAAGTCAACTAAGTTAGGAAAAAAACAAAATACTTTGATTTTCTGATGTTAAAAAAAACTTTAGGGAAAAGTTTAATTTAATGGGTGGAAGTTGTCAAGGTCGTTTTGTAGGGTTTCAAAATCGCCTGTTAGGTATTTTTCGGTGCTGGATATGTTTTTATGTCCTGCAAGGTGTTGGGCTTTTCTAAGTCCGTGAAGTTTTAGCCAATGGGTAATTTTTGAGGTGCGAAGCTGTCTAAAGCTTTTAAATTTTGGGTGTAGCTTTTTTAAGGTGGTATTTAGTCTTTCAAAATGGTTACGGTTTGGCATTAATGGCGGATCTGTTTGGTCTGCAAAATGCTGTATTAAAACCCCTATTTGTGAAGCTTCAAGGGTAAGGGTTCTTTTTGCTCCTGTTCGACTTGGATTTATTGTTACGGTGGCTTTACGCATATCAAAATCGCAGGCGGTAAGGTTTTCTATTTCATTTATTTGTAAAGCCTGATAAGCCATTAAGGTAAGGGCAATATAATAACCGTTAAGTAATGTTTCATAATCGGGATAAAAACGGATTTCTTTAGTACTTGGTTTATATTCTTGGATGTGATAATAATAAGCATCGCAAAGTAAATCCAGTTCATCGGGTGTAAAAATTGGGGTTAAGTGTTTGCGTTCTGTGCCACGTATTTTTATTAAGTGTGTAATGTTACTAATGCCGTATTGTTTACCTAAAAAAGTGTAATAGTTCTTTAGCTTTTGCAAGATGCCGTTTTGTGTAGCGTTGCTTAACTGCCGACTATCTTTTACGTGTTTTAGGTAGTCTATTAAATCTTTTTTTGTGGCGTTTTGGGTTTCTTTATCTTTGTTTTCGCTTAGCCATTTTTCGTATTTATTTATCTCTCTTTTATGGCGTGCTATTGTTTTGGGAATAATGCCTTTTTGTTGTAAAAACATTTCAAAGCCGAGAACTTCCGAAGGCGTTTTATTGGTGCTTTTCATCGTGCTTTTATAAATTGGCTTCTGATTCTGTCAGATGGGTATAAATTTGAGTGCTTTCTAAAGTGGTGTGTCCTAAAAATCGGGCAATGCGTTCTATATCCATGCCGTTTTGTAGTAAATGCGTAGCTATAGAATGGCGCAAGGTGTGGGGAGTTGGTTTTTTAGCTTTTAGGCTTTCAGATTGGGAGTGTTTTACAAGTAGTTCAAGGGCTTTGGCTATGGACTGACTACCAAAAGGATAAAGGTATTCTTTGCGCCCTTTGGTTTGTCCTTTAAATCTTTGTTCATTAAAATACCTGCGGTACTCATAAATATAAGTTTGTAAACTCTCATATATTTTACGGCTCATGGGAACAAAACGATCTTGATAGTTTTTGCCTTGTTTTACGTGTATTATTTTTTGTTCAAAATTTACATCTTCAAGCTTTAGGTTTAGGGCTTCGCTTCTTCTAAGGGCTAAACCATAACATAAATCAAGTACCAGTTTTAAGGTGTGTTGTCGGGGTTGTCTTTGTACAAATTGGACATTAAGAAAAGTAAGTGAAACAGTATTGTAAAGGATTTCTATTTCTTTAGGGTTTAAGACTTGCAGGGGTTTTTTACGGATGTTTTCTAATGTGTAACGTGTGGGCGATGGTGTATTTTGTGCGCCCATGTGGTGCAGAAACTCTAAAAATTTATCAATAGCCCCAAAGATTTGATTAAGATGGGAAGTGCTTAAAGTTTGTTTTGTTCTTTGTCCTGTTTTATGCTCTAAATATTCAAAGTAATCAAAGACCATTTTAGAGGAAAGTAGATTTATTTTATAAACGCCTTTTTGTTCCAAGTGGGTTAAAAAGTCGCTTATAAAACGTGGGAAATTATAAATGGTAGTATCTGCAAAGCCAAGGGTTTGTAAATAGGTGGCGTAATTTTCTACAAGTGCTTTGTAACTGCTGTTTAGTTTTGGGTTTTTCATTTGTTTATTTGTGTTTGGATGTCGATTCTCACTAATTATGTCGTCCTACTCTTAAAGTCTTATGCTTGCAAGGTTTGAGAGTTGGACATAGGGGTTTGGCTAACTGTCTTACTCTTTATTTTTGAAGGTTGTTTTTTCTCTTTTTGGTTGCTTTTTTGGATGATTTCAAGATTGGCTTGTAAAGCTTTTTCGATTCGGGTTTGTACATCTGTTTGATTACCAAATTGAGTGAGTTTATAAATAAATCCCTCTCGGTGTTTATTTCCGCCTGTTACTTGGATGTAGCTGTATAATTTGAGTTCTTGCAGGTATCTGTTTAAGGTTCTTGGATTAATGGATTTAGCTTTTCTTATGTCAAGTGCTGTAAATTGGTTTGTTTGTGCTTCTTGCAAGTATTTTTGAAGCCAATGATAAAAACCCCTTGCCGATGTGCTTAACTCGTCAGCTCTGCGGAATAAACTATTTTTTAAGAGTTTAAAAGCAAGTTTTATATCCTCGGGAGCAGTTTTAATAAATACCTCGCCAGTTTCTTCATTAATTACTTGCTCTCTTTGGTGTTGAAAAAAGTAGGTAATAACCTCAATAAAATTCAGCAGTAATAAAAGTGATTTTCTTGGATGCGCCACATCTTCAGGAAGATTAATAAGTTCAGCAAAAGGATTAATTATATTTACGTTTTCAAGGCTTGCAATAACGCATTTTAAACTGTATTGAACTTGTTTTACTTCTTCAAGTTTTATAAGTCCTGCTTTAAGCTTTTTTTGATAGTTCATTATGGCAATATCTTGACTATGAGAATGGTTTAAATGAACCATTAAAAAAGGAAGTGATAAGCTTTCATAATTTTTATCTGAATAAGCGCAAGCCAGTAAACAAAGATTTCCAGTTACTTCAAAAGTGGTTGAGTGCATCATTCCATCTTTGTTTTTTGTGGCTCTTGTTTTTACTAATTTTCCTTGACTTTGCAAAGTGCTTAAAGGTGTAAGCATTTGAGTTGTCCATTCTAAATCTTCTATTAAAAGGGCTTTATTTTGTATCTCTTGGCTGTTAAAATAATAAAGTGCGTTTGCGCTTATTTGAGTGTGAAAACTGTATGAACCTAAAGGCATACATTCGGAGAGTTTTTGTAAAATATAGCTTTTACCTATTCCGCTTTTTGCTAAACACAAAACAGAAAAAGGGTTACTAAATTTATGAGAAGCTAAAGCCATAAATAAAATTATAGCGTTTTCATCTTCGCCTATTATTCCAGTAGTGTTGAGGTTTTGAGTAAGCTTTTTTACTAAATCCTTACTTTTTAGCAGTTTTAAAGCTTCTTTTCTGTCGCTTTCGGTAAGAATAAACTCATTTTTTAGGTTTTTGCCTGTGTATTTAAGTTCTTGTAATCGGTAGGTTTCCAGTTCTAAAATTAAGCGGTGCAGTACTTTAGATACTTCTATTAATTTAAGTTCCCATTTATCGCAAAGCGTGCGAATTAATTTATCTGTTTGGTCGTCGTTGTATAAATCTAAGGTAGTTCTAAATGGTGGGAAATTTTGGTGAGAAATCCGCAAGGTGCAAACCATTCTTTCCATCATTTGTAAATCTACTCCGCCCAAAATATCAACGGTAAAAGTATCATCTAAATAGGTTATAAATCGGCTGTTGTGTATCTGTAAATTTTTCATCTTTTTAATGTTGTTTAAGCCATAAAATAAAGCATAGAAATAGCATTAAAAAAATAAAGAAATGAACATTTTAAAACCTCTAAAGATACCACCCAACCACCTTTTAAGGTCTTTTATCAGCCCATTTTTGGGGTGGTTTTTTGGGGTTTTTCTCGTTTTTTTATTCCGTTCTTTTTTCTCTTTTTTTATTTAAAATCTGAGTTTAAGAATCCAATGTTTTTTTAATCCCGAAGTCTCGGGATTTTCCTTTTTTATCGCCCCTTTTTTTTTCTTTCTGTATTTATGGAAGAGTTTTTTTATCGCCCTTTTTTTAAGTTTTCAAAGTGCATTTTTTGAGATTTAAGGAGTTTTCTTTTTTAAGATTTCAAGGATTTTTAAAAGAAAATTTTCTTTGAGATTAAACACCAAAAAGACAGAAAAGCTCGGCATTTATTTAAAAGCAGAAGATCCAACACAGAAAACCCAAAAGCCACAAGGAACAACCAACTTATCAGCTATTTCCCCATGACAAAAAATAAAAATGAGTTGCAAATTTGAGCATTAAGCCACCACTCTACAAGGGTAATACAAAGCGTTCCGCCCTTGTTTTAGTGGTTGCTTAAATGCTCTTGATAATTGGCATTCATTTTTAAATTTTTAGTCATGGTTTCTTTAGCTTCTTTTGTTGGTTCTTTTCCTTGCGTGGCTTTTTCGGGTTCTCGTGTTGGTGGTTCTCCTGCCTTTGTTTCTTGCCGTGCTTTTCTGCCTGTTTTGGGTGGTTTTCGTGGTTCGGTCGGTGTTGGCTGTGCCTTGGGCGTTGACAGTCTCGTGCGTTCGGCTTTTCCTTACTGCTCCGTTTTCTCGGTTTCCTCGTTTTTGGTTGGCGGTCGGGTTTCTCGTGCTTCGTTTGCTCTGCGTTCCTCTGCTCTCGTTTCTTGGTGCGCCTCGGGTTCGGGCTTGCTCGTTGCGTTTCCGCTTGGTGCTTGTCCGTCTGGTGTGCGTGTTTCCTCGTCCTTTCGTGGCTGTGGCTCGGGTTCGTGGGGTTCTGTTGCCTTAGCTCTTGGGTTGGGTTGCTCTGTGCTTGTGGTTTCTCCTGCTTCGGTTTCCTCTGCTTGGTTTGGTGCTTTGGGTTCTCGCTTCCGCTGTGTGGGTTCTGCTCCGTGTGGTGGGTTGGTGTGGGTTGCTTCGCCTGTTCCTTTTCCTGCTTCGCCTGTGGGCGGTCAGCTTTCTTTGTTTTAGCGGTCGCAGACCGTTTTTAAAGCAAAGCTTTGTATGTTTTAGTTCCTAAAATCGGTTTGTTTAGATAGGTTTTATTTAAACGGATAGTTTACATCATTGTTTTGTAGTTCAATGATAAAATTAATTTCATCAAGATTTTGGGCTGTTGGTTGTTGGTAGTTATTTTCTGTAAAATAATACATCATGATTATTTTTTGAAAAGCTTGGGTTTGTTGTGGGTTTAATTTGAGGTAAATCACCTTAGATATTGTTTTAACATCTTCGGGGAGGTCTTTTTGACCTGTTAATAAATCCAGTACATGATTAATACTTTCATCGTCTTGCTTTGGTGCGCTTAGTATAAATTCCTTTAAAGTCATACAGTTCTTAATTTTTAGTTTTTTTTAAGCTTTAAAAATGCCGTAACTGTTTCCGTATTTAGGGAACTGTTACGGCTGATTTTTATAAAATAATCGTCTAAATTATTTCTTAATTTACACTATTTGCCAACTCTGTACCTGCTTTAAATTTAGGGCGTTTCTTGGCTTTTATTTGCATTGCTTTTCCTGTTTGTGGGTTGCGTCCAGTACGTGCTTTTGATTCTTGTACCGAGAATGTACCGAAGCCCATTAAGGTAACTTTTTCGCCTTTTTTCATGGTTTCGTTTATCGTGCTTAAAATAGCTTCTAAAGTTTCTTTAACCTCCTTTTGGCTTTTGCCTGTTTTGTTGGCTACTGTTTCAATTAGTTCTTTCTTGTGCATAACTGATAAGTTTTAATGTTTAGGTTTAAAAATAGCGGATTTTATCCGTTTTAAAGGTGTTTAAGAATGGTTTTATTTTGTTTTAGCGTTTTACTTGGTGTTTAAGAAGACTTTTTGTCTTTGATTTTTCTTTTTTTTTGCCCCTTTTTTTTTCCTATTCTGGTTTGTGTTTAAGGAAGATTTTTTTATTTCTTATTCTAATTTTTTTCGCCCTCTTTTTTTGTTGCTGAATATAGATGAAGTATTCTTTTTCTGATTTGAACCTTAACCGTTTTTAACTCATTAGGATTACAATTATAAAAATTGTTTTCAGCTTCTTTTTTATCTTTTTTTCAACCCCAAAAAACCACCCCAAAAATGGGCTGATAAAAGACCTTAAAAGGTGGTTGGGTGGTAAGAATCTGAAAAATAGTAAAAACCTCCCGAAAAGCAAGCAGAGCATAGGATATAGGAAGAAATTTAAATTGTTAATAACTTTCTCTAATTGAGACTTTAAACTTACTTTTACTATTTTCGTAATCAATAAACTAACAACTATAGAAATATGATTTATGATGAACTAATTGAGCAACTGCAAGCCGTAAAATCTCCGCAAGAACTACCCGATGAACTTTTTTATGAGTTATTGGATTCAACTATTACAACTGGTATGGTGTTGGCTTTTAATGAGGATTCTCATAAGAATGAGAAACTTTCCCATATAATGTTTGACATAAAAAATGTAATCAATAAACATATTGACATACAAATAAGTGAATTAAAGCAAGACGAAAATTAAAGAGAAACCAAAGTGAAAAAACCTTTTCATTCAACCTACAAATCAAGTTATCCAATATTGGAACAGTTTTGTTGCGGAGTGTTGTGGAGTGTGCATGGATGTTATATTGATGAGAAAATTATAAATAAAAATGTATATATCAGTTGGTAAGCAATCACTATTAATATTAATTTTGATTTAGATAGATTATCAATTATTTGATGGCGATCTTTAACAAGTTTTGAATCAAACAACCAGCCAAGTCCAATCAAAAATATAATAACAACTCCTCTGGAAAAACCATTTAACTCAAAATCAAATATTTTAGTAAAAACAGCTATTATCGATCCAAACAAAAGTGTTGTATACAGTACTTTTAGAAAACTAGTATTAAATCCTTTAACAAACTCATCACATAAGTTATTAAGTGCAGCAAAATATATAGTAAAAAAAATCATTGCTTATTAGTTTACCTCATTTACTATTGTTATTGATTGAAAACCTACAAATCTTTTCTTATTTGAGTTTTCACCAATGAAATACCATAAAGTTATTTTAGACTCACTTTCTAATGTAGTACTTTTAGACCAATTATTTGTATCTGTATATATTATCCCTTTCTTAGCTATTGCTGCTCTACAATTATACCATTCTTCAAACTCCTGACTATTAAACGGTCGAGAAGTTATATTCTTCTCTATCCATTTACCTGATTCTTTTATAAATCCACCAAACTCAATGATTTTTAAATCTTGTCTTATTGCTTTAACAGAGGTTTCATATTTCCACACGTATTTTTCAGAATGTTTTTGATTTATTGTAGCTAAAACTCTTTGTTTATTGTGTTTTACTTCAATTCCTATGGGTATATCTGAAATTTTAGCAGGAAGTTGGCTACTAACTACAGCTTGATTATTACAAGATGTATATAGCAATATAGTTGAAATAAAAATAAATATTTTCTTCATAGTTACTTGTTATGTACCAACACTGAATTTGCAAAAAAGGTATGATTTTTATACACATTTTTTATAGTATATACTTTATACTCACCTTCTATTTTTTTGATTTTCTCTATAACCCTTTCTTGCATAACACCATCTTCAAATACAAGACATGTATCTCCCAATTCAATTTTATTATATCCGTCAGAATTTTCTGATATTATTGACCAACCTTTATTTAAAATATAATAAGGATGTGTTGAAGTATTTCTATTAACATACCCTCCAGCTAAATATATTTCATAAACATCATTACTAAAGCCAATGATTAATGAATCAAAAGAACTCATTTCTAATCCTTTAGACTTAGGGTTGTAAGAAAGTATTGAGTCTTCCTTTGTCAACTTATCTATAGATTTTGTTAATTCCATACTTATATTTATTTGTGTTCCAGAAATAAAGCAAGTATTCAATCCTCCACCTCCTTTTTGTGAACCTCCTCCTGCATTCTTAAAGTTTTGAACCGCTTGAGGATTTGGTGTGTCTGAAGCAGTAGCTTTAATTACGAAGTAAATCCCACCCACAATCATTAAGTGCGGAACACCACTAGAAACAGCTCCTGATGCAATAGCATCTGCTGATAATTCAGCTAATTTCACAACGTGTTTACCATTAACTTCTCCTTCATCAATAACATCTAATACTAATTTCCCACCTTCATATATATCTCCTGCAGTTCCAAGATGTTTTAGAATGAATTTTCCCTTTTTTATTGCTTCTAAATCTAAATCAGAGGTATATTTACCTGTTCTTTCTAGGTATTTTACAAGCCCTTCTCCTGAAGCATACACATCTCCTCCATCACTAAATGCTTGAGCAATATCACCCCAATCTTGATCACCATAATTAGGTGTAATATATGGAACAGGACGGTTTATATACAATCTATTATAATTTTGATCCTTAGGTTTACTCTCTAATTTATTTAAAAGCTCACTACCTAAAATACCACTAGCATATGATGTACAAGGTATACAATCACTATCATTACGTTTCCATATTCCATTTGTATTCTGATTATATACTTTATCGGACTGTATTGCTCCTCCTTTAACCTGATCAGAGTTCTGATTTGGTCTTTTAGCAACAATACTAACCTCTTCTATCTCTTGATGACCATTGTATTCGTTACTTCCTTCTTCACCTTTTTCATGTCCTTTCACAGGTTCACCTCCGCCTTCATCTCCATTTGTTCCTTCCAAACCAAGCGGGTCAATAAAAAACACGGGATTATTATTAAACGCAACATAAGGAGACATTTGCGGATATTTCGCCATCAAAGGATCTAAACTTTTCCATCTTCCAAGCCTTGGGTCATATTGCCTAAATTGCGTAGTATAGCTATTCCCTTCTCCAGACACTTCCATGTCATGCTCCATCCCATTAAACAAATGTCTCGCTTCATCCACTCCCTCAAAACGGTTCGGCATCAACATTCCAAATGCATAATAATCGGCTTTCATGGTTATCACAGGCTCGTAATACTGTTCTGTTGGGTTGTAAATTTTACGGTCTGTAATAGTCGCAAGCACATTCCCTAAATGATTAGTTAACTCATAATTTCTATTTCCAACAACTCCGTAACTTGGTAAAGTGTTTGGCAAGAACATGTTTATCGTATCTCGTGTTGTTCCCAATCGTGAACTTCCATAAATATTTCTTTCTGCTAGGTTATAAACAACTCCAGCATCACTTACTATGTGCTCGTACATACTCATTTGATTGCCTTGGGCATCCAAAATGTAATATGTACTTTTTTCTAGCATTTGTGATTCATTTCCGTATATATGCTTGGCTATTCTGTTGCCCATTGCATTCCCGATAGTTGTTTTTGCTACGTTTTTCTTTCGAAAATCTTGAAAACATACATCGGGACAGGCTATAGTCAAAACTAACATTTTTCTTATTACTTCCCAAATCTCTCCGAATTTCTTTTACTTTACCGCTTACAGTCCAGAGTATTGTATCAATTTCTTCTTGGCGGTCTTTCACCAAACGCCCTTCAGCGTCGTAAGAATAATTGTTATTTAAATTAATAGTGTTAATAAGTGAATCAAAAACTCCCATATCATCAATATCAGTAGCATCAACAGTACTAACGATTGAATCATTGATGTGGTACAAACGGTTCCTTAATAAATCTCCATTTCCATCTTTTTGATAATGATAATCCATATCTTCAATTTGCGTTCCGTTTCTTAGGTGCCTGTTTTGTGTTTCAATATTCCCCATAGCATCGAAAGTGAAAGCATTGAAATACTCATCATTATATGATGTTGGATTCCAACTGTTAGTTGATAATCCACTTTCATAACTTCTGCTTTCTTTTAAGCGATTTAACTGATCGTATTTATAGGCATTTAGCATTGGCATTGCATCCCGTGTTGTTGGATTCACAATGGCCGTTTGCATATAACGAATATTTCCGTTATACAAATCAGAACTATTTCCTGCTGCATGACTCAAATTATTAACAGATGCAATGGGAGAAGTGGCTGAGCTTGCCGATGCTCCACCTATAGCTTCATAATCTCCGCTATAGTAATTTAATCCAAAACCAAACACATCTTTCCTTAAGAAACCATTCAAAGCATTTTGGTCACTGTCTTCTCCTGGATCGTTTTTATCTTCTAAAATAGAACTGTTCACTCCTTTCAACCAACCTTGAAGGTTGTAATAATAATCTACTCCCTGAAGATTATTTTGTCCAATTTCTACTCTCGCAAGCGGGCCATGTCATAGTAATAATATTGTGCATCGTTTTGCCAATCTGCATTAGCGGTAAATTCATTTTGTTTATTTTGTGTGAAGTCAAACATTTCTGTTAATGGTGCTCTGGTATTAGTATATACTTGCTTGATTCTGTTGTCTGAATCATAAGTATAAGCATGATGCCATTGGTCGGCTGCTCCATTTTGAACACTCATTCTATGCACAGCCCGTCCCGTCTTTCGGGATTCCCACTTAATAAATCGTAAGAATAATCCATACGTTTCATACGTTGAGAAGCAAGACTTGGGAAGTTATCTTCCATTTTTTTATTGTCTTGCAATAAGGTTTCCACATTTCCGTGAATGTCATAACTATAATGGGTTGCATGGTCAAAAGTTTGATCATCGCCATCAAAAGTCTCTTCATAAGTTACATGAATAATACGTTGACGTTGTGTATGAATATCTGCATTTAAAACCGCAGGTAATCCTGTGATTAATGTTCCATCATAATAACTTTTCGTTACTTCATTACGGGAACCACCTCCGGTTACCCATAAATTTAATAGTGAATCGTTAATCGTGGAAGGATTGATAACACCACCAACGTTGGCTCCAAAAACAGATTTAAATGGTGTACCTTGATCAGACACCAATAAACACCTTCCAAACTATAATTAAACGTTAAAAACGAATACCAGAATAACAATCACTCGTATAAATTGTATTATGTTTACATAATAAGGTTAAACATGAAAACAACAAAATATTCTATACTCGAACTTGCAATGGTGAATGAGAACACTTCTCACGAAACTGTTTTTAAAAACAGCGTTGAAATAGCTCAAAAAGCTGAGGAATTGGGTTACCACAGATTTTGGTTAGCCGAACATCACAACATGGTGAGTATCGCAAGTTCTGCGACTGTAGTTTTGATGGGACACATTGCTGCAAGAACAAATTCAATTCGTGTAGGTTCAGGTGGAATTATGTTACCAAATCATTCACCATTAGTGGTTTCGGAACAATTGGGCACACTAGGCAATCTATTTCCAAACCGAATAGATTTAGGTTTAGGACGTGCTCCAGGAACGGATCAAGTTACTGCACAAGCAATTCGAAGTGACAGAATACAATCTGTTCATAGATTCCCACAAGAAGTTGATGAAATCCAAGGTTATTTTGAAAACACATCATCAGCAACTAAAGTTCGTGCTACAGTTGCAGAAGGAGTTGATGTTCCGATTTATATTTTAGGATCAAGTACCGACAGCGCACATTTAGCTGCCAAAAAAGGTTTGCCTTATGTTTTTGCTAGTCACTTTGCTCCTGCCCAATTGCATCACGCTTTAGCAATTTATCACAATGAATTTCAGCCTTCAAAATATTTGGATAAACCTTATACAATTGCAGCTGTAAATATCATCGCAGACAATACAACCGAAGAAGCAGAACGCCGTTCAACAAGTATGTACAGAATGATGTTGGGTGTACTTACGCAACAATTGGATTACATGCAACCACCGATTAACATGACTGATGAAATTCGCCAATTGCGCAGTCATCCAGCTCTAAAACAAATGTTGAATTACACTTTTATTGGAGATAAAAACGAAGTAAAAGAACAAACACAAAAGTTTATTGAAGATACGGGAGTGGATGAAATAATGACGACTTCTTATTTATTCCATCAGGAAGATAGGTTGGAGTCGATTAAGATATTTTCTGAGATTATGGAGGAAATTATAAGTGAAAAGTGAATAATTAAAAATGATGGTTCTACCCTGATATTAATGGAAGACAATCATTTTAAAGTTATAAATTAGATTTGGTTTTAATACAAAAAAGATCCTCCGAAGAATTTCTTCACAACAAGTTGTGGCAGCAATTTTTGAAGGATAACATTTTTTATTCCACTTTTTTCGCTTCTAATCCCCAATACAATATCGTCCTTTAATCAATAAAAATCTTTGATTTTTGATGATTAGAGGATCTTGTTGGAGAACGAAGTCCAATAATAATTTATTGAAAAATTCAGATTTTAAAAATATTAAAAGTTAGTCTGCTTCAGCTAAATTTTAAATAATACGTATTTTCAGGAAGTGTTTTTCTTCTCTTTTAAAATAATGTAATTCTAAGTTTTATATATACCCATTAAATTCGTGGCAGAACCAAAATGATAAATGAAAATTCATATTTGAAACCGCTATTTAGGGAAGTGAAAAATTCCTAATATATAATTGAATCCGCAATACGTAATTGATAATCCGTAATTCCTAATTGTTTATTAACAAACCATAGGATATTTTACTTACTTCTCAAGACAAATCCAAATGATTCTCGTATTTTTGCACCTCAAAAAGGCAGAGAAAAACTATGAGTATTAAAGTTACACTTCCTGATGGAACAGTTAAAGAGGTTGAAAAAGGAACAACTTCTATGGACATAGCCAAAGGTATAAGCGAAGGACTAGCAAGAAATGTACTTGCTGCCGAAGTAAATAATGAAGTAATCGATGCTATGCGTCCGATTGAAACTGATAGTACCCTAAAATTACTCACCTGGAACGATAAAGAAGGTAAATCTACAATGTGGCACTCTTCTGCCCACCTAATGGCGGAAGCTTTAGAAATTTTGTATCCTGGAGTTAAATTAGCAATCGGACCATCAATTAAGAGTGGTTTTTATTACGACGTTGATTTCATGGACTATACTTTTGCTGAGAAAGACTTAGAAAAAGTGGAGCAAAAAATGAAAGAGCTAGCTAAGCAAAAAAGTAAATTCATTCGTGAAGAAATGCCTAAAGAAAAGGCTATTGATTACTTTAAAGAAAAGCAAGATCCTTATAAATTAGAATTACTTGAAGATTTAGAAGATGGTACAATCACTTTCTACACACAAGGCGAGTTTACTGATTTATGCCGAGGTCCGCACATTCCTCATACAGGATTTATAAAATCGATTAAATTAACATCTATTGCTGGTGCTTACTGGCGTGGAGATGAAAAAAATAAACAGTTAACGCGTATTTATGGAATCACTTTTCCTAAGAATGCCGAACTGAATGAATATCTTGAAAAACTTGAATTGGCACGTCAGCGTGACCATAGAAAGTTAGGAAAAGAAATGGAATTATTTACTTTTTCACAAGAGGTTGGACAAGGTTTACCACTTTGGTTACCGAAAGGAGCTGAATTGCGTCAACGTTTGGAAGATTTTTTGAAAAAAGTACAAAAAAAGGCAGGATACCAGCAAGTAATTACGCCACATATTGGAAGTAAGAAACTGTATGAAACATCTGGTCATTATGCTAAATACGGCGCTGATTCATTCCAACCGATTCACACGCCAGATGAAAACGAAGAGTTTTTATTAAAACCAATGAATTGTCCACATCATTGTGAGATTTATAAAGCAAAACCCCACTCCTATCGAGAACTTCCAATTCGTTATGCTGAATTTGGAACAGTTTACAGATATGAGCAAAGTGGAGAGTTACATGGATTAACGCGAGTGCGTGGATTTACACAAGATGATGCACATATCTTCTGTATGCCAGAGCAAGTAAAAAAGGAATTTCAGAACGTAATAGACATCGTACTCTACATTTTCAAAACACTTGATTTCAAAAATTTCACAGCTCAAATTTCTTTACGTGATCCTGATGATCATACGAAGTATATCGGAAGCGATGAAAACTGGGAAAAAGCAGAAGCAGCAATTCAAGAAGCTGTTGCTGAAAAAGATTTAAATACCGTTATTGAATATGGCGAAGCGGCATTTTACGGACCAAAGTTAGACTTCATGGTAGAAGATGCTTTAGGAAGAGAATGGCAGTTAGGAACAATCCAAGTAGACTATAATTTGCCAGAAAGGTTTGAATTAGAGTATGTTGGGGCAGATAATCAGAAACATAGACCTGTGATGATTCATAGGGCGCCTTTTGGTTCAATGGAAAGATTTGTTGCCGTATTATTAGAGCATTGTGCTGGAGACTTCCCATTGTGGTTATCTTCAGAGCAATACGCGGTACTTCCAATTAGTGAAAATTTCAATGAATACGCCCAAAAAGTTTCTAATGTTTTAAATAATTCCGATATTCGCGGCTTCATAGATGATAGAAACGAAAAGGTAGGTAAGAAAATTCGTGAAGCAGAAATGGGGAAGACTCCGTTTATGCTTATTGTTGGTGAAAAAGAGATGGAAACAAACACAATTTCAGTACGTCAGAGAGGCGAAGGGGATTTGGGTTCAATGGCCATTGATGACTTCATCAAAATTATAAACAAATTAGTTGAAGAAGAGTTAAGTCATAAAGATTAAAATGCTTAACTGATAAAAAGAATAAATGAGAAAACCAAGAAGAACATTTAAACCGAGGCAAGAAGATCCTAACAGAATTAATGACCGTATTCGCGTTCCACAGATTCGATTGGTTGGGGATGGTCAAGAGCCTCAAATCTTAGATACAAAAGACGCTATTAAAATGGCTGATGAGCTAGATCTAGATTTGGTTGAGATTTCACCTAAAGCGAATCCGCCAGTTTGTAAAATCATGGACTATAAAAAGTTCTTGTATAACCAGAAGAAGAAGGAAAAGGAGCTAAAAGCGAAACAATCTAAGGTTGTAATCAAAGAAATTCGTTTTGGGCCCAATACTGAGGAACACGACTTCAACTTTAAATTAGATCACGCAAAAAAATTCTTACAAGATGGTTCAAAAGTCAAAGCTTTTGTATTCTTTAGAGGACGTGCGATTGTATTTAAAGACCGAGGTGAAATACTGCTTTTGCGTTTTGCTCAAGAACTTTCTGATTACGGAACACTGGAACTGATGCCAAAACTAGAAGGTAAAAGAATGACAATAATGATTAACCCTAAAAAGGATTAATCTATACAATACTAGTGAGTAAATAAAAAAGTGAGAATATGCCGAAAATGAAAACAAAATCCAGTGCAAAGAAGAGATTCAAAGTAACTGGTAGTGGAAAGATTAAGAGAAAGCACGCTTTCAAAAGTCACATCCTTACTAAGAAAGGAAAAAAACAAAAGCGTAACTTGACAAAAACTGCATACGTTACAAAAGCGGATCAGTCTAGTATTAAGTTGCAACTTTGTATGAAGTAACATTTTTCTGTCATGGTGACAGAGGTTAGTATTTAAACCCGATGACGAGTAACTAAGACTTCTGAAATATAGAAGCACTTTTTATCAAAAAACATTAAAATATGCCAAGATCAGTAAACCACGTAGCGGCCCGAGCAAGAAGAAAAAAAGTAATGCAACTTGCAAAAGGTTACTATGGAAGAAGAAAAAACGTTTGGACAGTAGCGAAAAATGCTGTTGAAAAAGGATTAGTTTACGCTTACAGAGATCGTAAACAAAAGAAAAGAAAATTCCGTTCACTTTGGATTATGCGTATCAACGCGGCAGCTAGACTTCACGGAATGAGCTATTCTCAATTTATGGGACAGTACAAAAAAAGCGAGCTTGAATTGAACAGAAAAGTTCTAGCAGACTTAGCAATGAATCATCCAGATGCATTCAAAGCTGTTGTAGAATCCATAAAGAAATAAATTATTAATCACTCACTAGGAAAACCGAGCTTGTCTTTTGATAAGCTCGGTTTTTTTATGCTTTATTTTAGGGTAGAGGCAAAGGAATTCAATCAATTTTATATCTTTGTGAAACCAAAAATGCCCAGGTGCTGAAATTGGTAGACAGGCATGGTTGAGGGCCATGTGTCCTTATGGATGTGCGGGTTCGAGTCCCGCTCTGGGTACAAGACCAGAGAAAGAAACAGAGTGAAAGCGGTGTTTTTTTCTCTGGTCTTTCTTCTTTCTCGACCTCCAACTCGCTCTAAAAAAATCAACAGATAGAAATTCAGAGTAAAAGTATACTTCATTTTGATTTTTTACCTCATTCTCACTCTATACAATTAGAGTGAGAGCGATGGTTTAGCTGCGATTTAACAGTTGAATATTCTCAAATAGTTTAATTTATAATCCTAGCAATAGATTAAGAGTGAGAAAGAGAGCCGATTTACTCTTCTATTTATTTCTCTACTCGCCCCACTCAAATGGATTCCTACTTATAGTAAAGTCATTAAATTTGGAGATCAAACTTCTTTTTAAGGCCTAAAAAGTAATCCGTTAATAACTTAACAACTCATTAAAGCTGCTAATCGAATATGAAATCACATAATTGTTATTTTTGCAGCATGACAAAAATTAGTATCTTTTTCTTATCACTTTTCATAGGTTTCAGTGTTCAATTAAACGCCCAGAAAATTGATTATTCTAAATTCGATTTACATGCTCCAATCGATATTCCGATGGTTTTGGCTGCGAATTTTGGAGAATTAAGAACCAATCATTTTCACACAGGAATTGATATTAAAACGAATCGCAGAACGGGGTACAATATTCTAAGCGTTGAAGATGGCTATGTTTCTAGAATAAAAGTTTCTCCTTGGGGTTATGGTCATGCGGTTTATACCGATCACTATAACGGATTAACTTCTGTTTATGCACATTGTGAGGCTTTTGTTGGAGAATTGGCCAATTTAGTTGCTCAACAACAGGAAAAACAAGAAGGATTCGCAATAGATTTTTATCCCGCCAAAGATTCTTTAAAAGTCAAAAAAGGTCAAATCATAGCTAAATCTGGAAATACTGGCGGAAGTACTGCTCCGCATTTACACTTTGAAATACGAGAAACCATTTCAGAAAATGCGCTGAACCCTCTTCTCTTCAACTTTGAAATTACAGACACACAGGAACCAACAATCCGTGGATTAAAAGTTTACGCTTTAACAGAAGAAGGATATTGCGTTCCGAATAAATCGAAGAATTACAAAATTAGCGGAGCCAATGGGAATTATAGTATTTCAGGAAATACCGTAAATGTAGCAGCTTCCTATACTTCCATGAAAGGTGGAATAGGATTTTCATTTGATGTAATTGACAAACTTAACGGTGCAAATAATGTTTGCGGTATAAATGAAACATTCTTAATAATGGATAAAGACACTGTTTTTAGTCAGAATATGGAACGGATTTCATTTGCATCTAACCGACATATCAATACCCATAAGGATTATGAGGAATTCCATAACCGAAGACGCCATTATCAAAAAGCATTTAAAACGAAACACAATCCTTTGCCAATTTATCGGACGATGTACAACAATGGTATGATAAAAGCAGAACCCGGAAATACTTATCCTATAAATTATATAGCGAAAGATGCTTATGGAAATAAAAGTAAATTATCTTTTAATTTGCAAGTTGAAGCAGGCGAAATACAAAAAGAACAAAAGCTTTATCCGAATGAAAAGTTACTTTACCCGGACAGTGCTTATTTAAGTTATAGTGAAACACATTATATACTTTTTCCTCCGGGAATTTTATATGAACCAACTCCATTAAAATTAAAAGCGTCACCAAATAGAATTGAATTTGGCAATGACAACATCCCACTTCAAGAAACTTTTAAATTGATGTTGCCAATACGGAAAGGCATAAGTACTGAAAAGCAATATATTCAGCGAATATCTCGTCGAGGAGAAGAATCCGCAAAAGGAGTAACTGTAAAAGATGGGTGGATTACTGTTCGTATAAAATCTTTTGGTATTTTCTCAGTAGAAATTGATACCGTTGCGCCTTACATTAAAGAGAGCAACTTTATCAATAATACAACTGTTGGTAACAAAAAATTATCTTGGCGTATTACTGAAAAAGAATCTGGATTAATTGATTACGATATTTACATTGATAAAGAATGGTACTTGTTGCAATACGAACCTAAACGCAGCATATTCTTTTTTGATCCACCTAAAGATATGCAAGGAAAAAAATCTGTAATCATAAGAGCAATTGATGCATGTGGAAATAAATCGACTGAAGAATACATGCTGACTTTTTAATGACTTATATTGGCTTAAAAACCATTAAAAAAGAAATGGAAGAATATTCTTTTTAAAACTGTATTTGCATGTTATTTTAAAAATCCAAGCCTTTCTTTTAGAATATTCACTCAAAGGGCTAAAACTCGCTGCAATTTTACTGCAATTTTAAGAAATTCTAAGTATTTTAGTAAAAAGTAAGAACATGAAATTTTTTATAGATACTGCAAATTTAGCTGAGATTAAAGAAGCAAACGATTTAGGCGTTTTGGATGGAGTAACCACGAATCCGTCTTTAATGGCGAAAGAGAATATTACTGGTAAAGAGCCTATTCTTAAGCATTACCGAGATATTTGTCATATTGTGAATGGTCCTGTCAGTGCTGAAGTAATGGCAACAGACTTCAAGGGAATGATTCAAGAAGGAGAACGTTTATCGGCTTTACACCACAACATCGTTGTAAAGGTCCCAATGACTCCAACAGGAATTAAAGCAATTAAGCATTTTTCAGAAAATAAAATCAGAACGAATTGTACATTAATTTTTTCAGCTGGACAAGCATTATTAGCAGCAAAGGCAGGAGCAACTTATGTTTCGCCATTTGTTGGGAGATTAGATGATATATCGGCTGATGGAATTGCACTGATAGCTCAAATCAGAAGAATCTTCGATAATTATGATTTCGATACGCAGATTTTAGCGGCTTCTGTTCGTCATCCAATGCATATTATTGATTGTGCTGAAATTGGAGCAGATGTTATGACTGGACCATTAAAAGTAATTCTGCAATTGGCTCATCACCCGCTTACAGATAGCGGATTGGCTAAGTTTATTGCGGATTTCAAAAAAGGAAATAAATAATATCTGTCTATAAAAGGCTGCTATTTAGTTCAGACATTCGATTGTAATCATAGTCGATGATCATTCTATTTTCCTGATTAATAAATAATGATTTCCATACTCATTCCTGTATATAATTTTGATTGTATCGTTCTAGTAAAAGATCTATACAGTCAAAGTATGCAGTTAAATATTCCTTTTGAAATACTGGTTTTAGATGATACTTCTGCCCTATTCAAGATGGAAAATAGAGCTATTAATGAATTAGAGCATTGCCAATATATTGAATCAAATATTCACTTTGGACGCGCGAAAATAAGGAATGAACTGGGGAAAAAAGCGCAATTCGAAAACCTACTCTTTATAGATTCAGATGCGTTGGTTGATTCAAATGATTTCATTCAAAGTTATATCAATCACAAAGACCAAGCATAAGTCATAATCGGTGGAATGAAATTCAGTGCTCATCCTCCAGAAGCGAATGCTTTACGATGGTATTATGGTTCACAACGTGAATACATGCCTGCTGAAAAGAGAAATAAAACACCCTATAAATCTCTGATTAGTTTCAATATTATGCTGAAGAAATCAGTTTTTGAAAAACATCCATTTGATGAAGGAACTATAGATATTGAAAAAAGTGGATACGGTCATGAAGACACATTATTGGGGTTAGAGTTGAGAAATAACAATATTTCAGTATTGCATATTGACAACCAACTTATCCACGATTACCGCGAAACGAACGAAGGATTTATAGCCAATAGTCTAATAGCTGTAGAAAAATTTGTATTTAATCCTCAGTTTAAAAAGAAAGAAGTCGTTGAACAAATTAAGATATTTCGGGTATTTGAAAAAGTGAAAGGATTTGGGATGGTTGGCGTATTGAGTTTTTTCTATTGTCAATTCGGAATTCTAGTAAAAAAGAAACTCTTCAAACCAAACCCTTCTATTCGTTTATTTGATTTATATCGTTTGGGATATTTGGCTGATTATTATAAAAAAAGTAAAGTCTGAATTCAATTAACTTTAAGTTTTAAAGCTATACCAAGAAAAAACCACTAATCTACTATTCAAAATTTCAATTACCCTTTACTTCAACTTTCTTAACGATTTTCTTTTTTAGTTCTTTTTGAGTAATAACATTTCATCATTACCAAACTCAATCCAGCCTAAGTCATAAAGCCAATTATATGTCTTTCCCTTTTTGTTTATATTTTGATGGGTATAATAATTATAATGGAAATTTTTCTTATCCAATTCCAAGCGCTTAATTTTTAGATGCGCTCTATTTTCGCCTAATAACTCTAGAATTATTGAGCGATTACGATGGAGTATTTTATCAATATCTTTCGCTGCTAAAGCAGTCATTGCCCTTAGATCAACATGGTAAATATTCTTACATTTTATAGCGCAAAATATTTTGTCAGACCTACCGATAACTCTATTAGCACATATTTTACAAATTCTCATGATTAATTGATTTATAGATGAATAAATTGATTTAAATTTTTGTAACTCTATTTAAGTTAGTAATCTTTTTTCTTATCATGCTAATAAGAACATGAAAAAATTAAAAAATTATTTTGCTTCAGTAAAATAAAAATGATGTAATCGTTTATAACGGTTAATAAACTCTTGGAGATGGACGATTTCAAGACTTAGCGTAATTCGTGTAAATCCTAAAATCATTTACCGTCCAAAAAATGGAATGAAAAATAGCCGTTTATAACGGTTAATGAACTCTTGGAGATACCCAATTCCAAAACTTAGCGTGCAACAATTAATTCCTAAACCCGTTCACCAAAGAAAGATTCAGAATCAAAATAGCCGTTTATAACGGTTAACAAATTCTAAAGACAATAAGTTTCAGATAAGAAACAAATACAATCAAACCTTCAAATAAATAGTTCCAATTTCGTAAAGTCAAAAAAACACTTACAAATCATTACAACTTCACTAACAATTTAGAATTAACCATTAACAATTAGCTTTTTCTTCTCTGAAAAAGCCCACAATCCCAAATAACAGAGCATTCCATTTACTCCAAGGATCTCATGACCTGACTTGTAGCCATTAAACCATTCTCCTTCATAAGTTTTAAATATAAATATGAATATAGGCACTATTAAACATACAATCCATGTGAGATTATCATTGACCTTTCTTTTAGATATTATTCCAAAGAAAAAGAGCCCAAGCAAGGGACCATAAGTGTATCCTGCTAAAACAAACAATGTATTAATCACATCTTGTTCTTTAAATGCATTGGCCAATAGAATTACAAAAAACAAAATTACTGTCATCCCAATATGAATATATTTTCTTACACGTTCTGCTTTGAGTTTATCTTTCCAAGTGTCTAATCTGAATAAATCCACACTAGTAGAAGTGGTAAGTGAAGTCAATGCTGAATCGGCGGAGGAATAGGCTGCCGCAATCAATCCGAGCAAGAAGGTAATTCCAATCGCAGTTCCCAAACCTCCTTCTAAAGCAATTAATGGAAAGAGTCTATCAGTTTGTTTATCTAGATCCATTCCTTGAATTGAAGCTAAAATATCTGGATTGTCTTGTGCATAAAGGGAAAGTAAACCACCGAGTATCAAAAACACAAAGTTGACACCAAATAAAATAATAGAAAACCACATCATATTTTTCTTGGCTTCTTTTTCATTTCTACAGGTCAAGTTTTTCTGCATCATATCCTGATCTAAACCAGTCATACCAAGAGTTATAAACAATCCTCCTAAAACCCCCTTCAAAATAAAATTACTATCATTAGGATTATCGGTCACAAACCAATCTGTCATTCCTAATGATTTTAATCCAACTGCTGCTTCATCAATTCCGCCAATAGACTGTGTTATCAAAACTACACTTACGATTAGAGCTATGAGCATGAATAACGTCTGCAGCGTATCTGTCCAAACAATAGTTTTTATTCCTCCACGATAGGTATACACGTAAATTAAAAGAAGCGTAACCAATACGGATACTTCAAAAGGTATTCCGTATTTACTCATCACAAAATAATCAAGAATATCAGCTACTAAAAATAAGCGAACAGATGCACCAAGAATTCTAGAGATCAAGAAGAATCCAGCACCAACCTTATGGGTTTTTGGACCATATCTCCCTCCTAAATAAGAGTAAATTGAAGTTAAATTAAGTTTGTAATAGAGTGGCAAAAGTACAAATGATATGATGGCATATCCCAACATGTAACCAATTACAATTTGCATGTAAGAGAATCCTGAAGCGCCAACTAATCCAGGAATTGAGATAAATGTTACTCCAGAAAGTGAAGCTCCAATCATTCCAAAACTTACCAAATACCACTTGGAATTTCTATTTCCAGTGAAGAAGGCTTCATTTTGTGCGCCTTTCGAAGTTAATCTTGAAATGATTAATAGCACAATGAAATAGGCAAGAATAATAGATAATATAAAGAATCCACTCATAATATATAATTATAGTGATAAATGTACTTTAAATAAAAGAAGGACTAACTGTAGTAGAAAAGTAAAAGTTAATATGCTCAATGTATTTAGGTTTTCGGAGCGTTTAGCGGGTTTATTTTTTCTTTTTTTCAAGACATAAATTTTCAATCATAGCTATCGTTAGAGTTATAAATTTTAACCCAGAAAAAAGATAAAGCTAAAAATGCAAAAAGCTACGTATTTTGAGTATATAAGTGTGTTAAAACGAAGAAGTCCTAAGCTCCAATTACTCTGCGGAGTTCTTCTATAGTACTTTGCCAATACAATTGAATTTCTTCCATCTCGTCTTTTTCTGCAAAACTTGTCAAATGAAGTACAACTGCTTTTGTCATCGGGTCAACCTTGAATCGGATTTCTAAGTAAGTATCCAACCCGTCGTCCTCATCTTCCATCCATTGAAACTTGATATACTCATTCGCCTTTTTACTTTTTAGTCGGGCAACTTCTTCGCTTCCATTCCAATAAAAAGTATATATATCATCTTTAATATTCACGTCATCTGCAAACCATTCGCTTAATCCACTAGGAGTCATTATCATAGAATTTAAAACTTTTGAGGAGGTTTTGAAAAGATATTCTTGTTCAAACTTAATTTTTTCGGGCATGTTGTAAATATTATTTATTTTCTATCTTCGCAGAAGATATACAAATTGCAATATACTAAAAACTTTTAAATGGCTCTTAAACATTCTCTCGAAAATTCAGGTAATACCTTGTTTAAATTCAGAGGTCAAATACCTGTTGTTCTCTTTATTTTGGCTATTCCTGTAGTTTTCTTTACAGATTATAGTTGGATGAAAAACAACGAGAATTTCTATTGGATATTACTGGTTTTCACTGCTGTACTTTCTTTATTAGGACAAGTAATTCGCGCAATTGCCATTGGAACATCTAATAAAAACACATCTGGAAGAAATAGAAGTGAGCAGGTTGCAGAAGCATTGAACACAAAAGGAATATATTCGACTATGCGTCACCCACTATATGTAGGAAATTACTTTATGTGGATTGGAATTGTGGTTTTTACTGCAAATATTTGGTTCGTTGTAATCGTCTCTTTGGCTTTTTGGTTGTACTATGAACGTATCATGTTTGCAGAGGAGCGGTTTTTAGAACGCAAATTCGGACAAGACTATTTGGACTGGAGTCTAAAAGTACCTGCCTTTTGGCCTTCTTTTAAAAACTATGAAAAAGCTCCAATTTCATTTTCTATGAAGACTATATTACGTAGAGAATATTCAGGAATCACGGCAACAATAATCGGATTTCTTTTTGTAGATATTCTCCGTAATTTTATTCTTGAAGAAGCCTTTATTTTTCACACCTATTATATAATTGTTCTTGCAGTCGCTTTATTTATTTCGCTGTTTTTAAGAACATTAAAACACCACACAAAAGTTTTATTTGAGGAAGACCGTTCATAGTCTTTGAAATTAAAAAAAAGCTCTTATATTTGCACTCGCATTTGTCAATATGACTTATGTTTAGAGTCAAAATGGCGAGGTAGCTCAGTTGGTTAGAGCACAGGATTCATAACCCTGAGGTCGGGAGTTCAAATCTCCCTCTCGCTACAAAAAACCGTTTGGAAACAGACGGTTTTTTTATGTCTTGATAACAAAAAATAAATTATTGATTAATCCACTTTAAATCTCGTTTTGGAAGGAAAATACGCTTCGTGCAATTGATCAAGAAACCCAAAAGCAAACTTGTTGAGGTTTGCATCAGTAGACATTAAAATAACAACTTCATTCTTTTCAACCTCATTGGTTATGTTGATTTCACTGACTTTAATTGGTGATTCATAACTATCTGGATAAATGGCTTCATTATAGTACCAAAATTGACCTCCACCAAAAGCATCTCGGGACAAACCCCAATTGAACATTCCCCAGAAATAACTATCTGCAATCGTAAGAACCTTAGGTTGAACAAAACCAGAATCACTTTTTAGAGAATAAGTAGGATACCCCATTTCTAGATCTGGAATATTGAAAAGTAAATTCATTCCCTTTTCAATATCGTCATCAGTAGCTCGCATTACAGTTGATTTCTCGATAGCGCCAATAGTCAAATGAGGTACCTTTTTATCATTTGAAATGGAATTAATATACCGAAGTATAGAGTCAGCAGCTAATAATTCACCATATACACTCCAATGAATACCTGTCTTTGGAAAAAGTGGATACTCAGAAGTCGATTTTTTACTTACAAACCAACTATTGAGATCTATATAATGAATATTAGACTTTAAAAGGCTTTCATTATATACTTCGTAATTCGTTGTAGTTTTATGATTAGGATTATATCTATCAGGAATATAATCAGGATAAAAACTGGCTTTTCCAGGAGCAAAAACAACAATTAAATCTACTCCTTTCGTTTTCAAAGTATCAACTACTTGCTTTAGTTTTCTAACTTTGGTCTCTACAGCGTCCCGTCCAATAAAATCTCTTCCTAAATAGGCTTTTATGTAGTTCTTTTCATATAAATAAGAGGATTTCCCTATGACAACGGAATTTGCTTTTGCAATAGTATAAAAAGAATAATAATATTGATTGTAGATTCTTACAAATACAGGCTTTAAATAAATACTCTCTCCTAAATAGTCTTCCTTATTCACTTGATAACTGCCATCAAACCATTTGGACATTGAAAATTCTGGATTAATGGGTTCGGCATAAGATCCATCTAAAGGCTTTATTTTAATTACCTCTGTTACTTCTAATATCAAAGGAATAAATAATAGAAATAGAATTCCAATGAAAAGTCGATTCTTGATTTTACTATTGTCTTCTAATGGTTCCATATCTAAAATCTAAAGTAAATAAATGGATTGAAATCTGATGAGGTAATCGAAATCATTGATACTACTAACAAAACAATTGCTGATAGAGTAAAAATAAAATGATTAGAGACTTTTAAATAGTTTTGGAAGAGAACAAAGTTTTCAATCTTTCTTCCAATTTTAAAGGCAGTGAAAATTGAAAAGAAAGTCGCAATAATAGCAATGAACCAAAATGATGGAACAGAATTTATTTCGAAATTAAAGTCAAAAGAAAATAATTTCACTAGATAAATATTTATGGAAGCCAAGTCTTCTAGCCTGAAAATAACCCAGCCAATCATCACAATTAGAAAGGTGAATAATGTAGAAAAGATTGCGCCCATTTTATTAAGAAAACGAATAAGGAATAAGCGATCAAGAATTAAAAACAATCCGTGATAAGCTCCCCAAATAACAAAATTCCAAGAAGCTCCATGCCATAATCCAGAAAGCAAGAAGACTATCCATAAATTAAAGAACAACCTTCCTTTGGACTTCACTCTGTTTCCGCCCAATGGAATATAAAGGTAATCTCTCATAAAAGCGCCTAGCGTGATGTGCCATCTTCTCCAAAATTCACTGATATTTTTAGAAATATATGGAGAATCGAAGTTTTCTGGAAAACGAAAACCCATCATTCGTCCTAATCCAATAGCCATATCTGAATAACCCGAAAAGTCGAAGTAAATCTGAAAAGTATAGGCCAGCATTCCAATCCATGCAGTTCCCATAGACATCTCACTTAACTGACCATCAAAAATAAGATCAGCTTGTTCTGCCATTACATTAGCGATAAGGACTTTTTTAGCCAATCCAATACAAAAACGATAAAATCCAATTAGTTTATCATCGATAACTTCTTTTCGATCTGTAATTTGATTTGCTATTGAACTAAACCTTACGATTGGTCCAGCAATCATTTGTGGAAATGACATTATGTACATTAAATAATCGGTCACTTTCTCGAGTGGCGCATGTACTTTTCGATAGACATCAATTGAATACGTTAAGGTTTGAAAAGTATAGAATGAAATGCCAATTGGCAAAGCAACAGATGTCCATGACAATTCTGAAAAACCAACAGATTCTAGGGCAGAATTTAGATTTTCAACAAAAAAGTTAGCGTATTTAAAATAAGCCAACAGACCCAAGTTCATGAATATCGATAATCCGAGCAGCAACTTCCTGAGCTTAACTTTTGTGCTTTTGTAAATCTGTTGAACAAGATAAAAATCGAGAATGGTTGATCCTACAATTACAAATACAAATTTTGGAGCCCCCCAACTGTAAAATAAAATGCTAGCAATGAGAATAACAAGGTTCTTCCATTTTCTGCCCACAAGATTGTAAACCAAAAGGAAAATTGGCAAGAAATACAGTAAGAATAATGTAGTACTAAAAACCATCGCGCAAGTTTAATGAAATAATCAACTTTCTACAATAGAATTTGAGAAGCGTTTCTAAATCAATAGTATTGAGTTCACATCTTGAATATATCCGTATAACAGAAAAATTATCTTTTTATTAATTTTAAAAAAATATTGAATAAT
>Ga0307943_1000356_pt1 | contig 27357 bp, 12 predicted proteins | sample OrgLakmetagen177_FD_203149 | JGI IMG/M metagenome (GOLD analysis project Ga0307943, IMG submission 203149) | Saline water microbial communities from Organic Lake, Antarctica - #177 | ecosystem: Environmental > Aquatic > Non-marine Saline and Alkaline > Saline | place: Antarctica: Organic Lake... | reverse complement strand
CATCATCAATTTAGGTATTGGAAGCCCAGATTTGGCTCCTCCTAAAGCGGTTTTTCAAGATTTTGAAATTGCTTTACAACAAGCAAATGCCTTTCAGTATCAAGCATATCGAGGAATAGATGCATTGCGGAATGCCTTGGTTCAGTTCTACTTAAACCATTATGCGGTTACCCTAGATGAGGAAGAAGAAGTGCTTCCGCTAATGGGTTCTAAAGAAGGAATTATGCTTACCTCCATGGCTTTTTTAAATGAAGGAGATGAAGTTTTAATCCCAAATCCGGGTTATCCAACTTACGCTGCCGTTACCAAATTACTCAATGCAGTACCAAAATTGTATAATTTAACTGAAACTGAAAATTGGCATCCCAATCTAGCTGAGTTGAAAAAAGTGGATTTAAGCAAGGTGAAAATGATGTGGATAAATTATCCCAACATGCCAACAGGAGCAGATGCTGACCATCAAAGAATCCAAGAAATCATAGACTTTGCTCTAGCGAACGATATTTTGTTGATCAATGACAATCCGTACAGTATGATTTTAACCGAAAAGCCCTTTTCCATATTTCAACTTCAGAATGCACATCAAGTAGCTTTAGAGTTAAATTCAATGAGCAAAAGCTTCAACTTAGCAGGTTTTAGAACAGGCTTTTTAGTTGGAAATGCTTTGTTTGTAAATGCAGTCTTAAAAGTGAAAAGCAATATGGATAGTGGGATGTTTTTACCTATACAGCATACCGCTTCAAAAGTTTTACAACTGGATAAAAATTGGTTTTCAGCATTAAATTCAGTTTACAAAGAACGAAGAGAATGGATTTGGAAAATTGCAGACGAATTGCAGTTGAGTTATTCTAAAAAAAGTACAGGATTGTTTGTTTGGGCTAAGCTAAAAGGAGGAGAAAATGCAGAAAAATTAGCAGACCAACTTTTATACAATGCTGATATTTTTGTTACGCCAGGGAAAATTTTTGGCAGCCAAGGAGAAGCCTACTTACGTTTTTCACTTTGTGTAGGAATCAATGATTTGCAAATTTGCTTAGAACGGATTAAAAAGTTTAAAAACAAAAGCTTATGAAAGTAGCTAGTATTGGATTAGGTTTAATAGGAGGTTCTTTTGCACTGGCATTGCAAGAGCAGACACAAAACGTAGAAATTTGGGGAATAGACCAGAAAGAAGCCCATATAGAAGCTGCTCTAGCTAAGAAAATAATTCACCATAAAGGAAGTGAAAAAAACATTTCTCAATTCGATTTAATTGTGTTGAGTATTCCGGTAGATGCAGCAAGTCGGCTATTACCTAGTATCCTAGATAAAATTGAAAAACACACTTTAGTAGTAGATATGGGCTCTACCAAAAAGGACATCTGCAAAGCAGTAGAAATGCACCCTAAACGGAATCAGTTTTTGGCGATGCATCCTATAGCAGGTACAGAATTTTCTGGTCCTCAGGCTGCCTTTGCAAACCTGTTTACAAACGCCATGATGATTGTTTGCGAAGCAGAAAAAACGAAGGAAGAGCTAAAGAAAAAAGCATACAATATCTTACAAGAAATGAAGATGAAGCTTCATTTTATGTCTCCAGAAGAACATGATAAACATTTGGCCTATGTTTCGCATTTATCACACATCAGTTCATTTATGTTGGGCAAAACCGTATTGGACTTAGAAAAAAACGAAAGAGAAATTTTTAATTTAGCTGGGAGTGGATTTGCTTCAACTGTAAGATTAGCCAAGTCCAACCCCAAAACTTGGACGGCAATTTTCAAACAAAACAAAACTGAAGTCTTAACCAGTTTAAAAGAATATCAACAAAACTTAAAAGAATTTGAAAGGCTTTTGGAAGCCAACAAATTTTCAGAACTTGAAGATTTACTAGATTCCACTAGCCGTATAAAAGAAATATTAGCAAAAAAATAGTAAGATGGAAAACAGAAAAGAAATGAAGGGTTGGTTTACAAACTTAGGATTGAATCATCCTTTGGTAATTGCTGGACCTTGTAGTGCAGAAACCGAAGAGCAAGTGCTAAAAATTGCACATCAGTTAAAAGATACAGATACTAGTTTTTTACGTGCAGGGATTTGGAAACCAAGAACAAGACCTGGTAATTTTGAAGGCGTAGGCGCTATTGGATTAAAATGGTTACAAAGAGCTAAAGCAGAAACCGGGCTAAAAATAGCCACCGAAGTAGCCAACAAAAACCATGTAGAATTAGCCTTAAAAGCAGATGTAGATGTCTTATGGATTGGTGCAAGAAGTACAGTAAGTCCTTTTATTGTGCAAGATATTGCAGATGCGTTAAAGGGAACTGACAAAATAGTATTGGTTAAGAATCCCGTAAATCCAGATTTGCCCTTATGGCTAGGAGCAGTTGAGCGACTACATGATGCAGATATTAAAAATTTAGGGGTAATTCACCGTGGATTTTCTACTTACGAAAAAACCAAATATAGAAATAATCCAGAGTGGCAAATAGCGATTGATTTACAAAATGAATTTCCAGATTTACCTTTAATTTTAGACCCATCTCATATCGCTGGAAGAAGAGATTTGATTTTTGATATTTGCCAAACTGGTTTAGATTTAAACTACGACGGAATCATGGTAGAAACCCATTTTGACCCAGATAATGCTTGGAGTGATGCTAAGCAACAAATTACACCAACTGCCTTAGAAAAAATGACGGTAGATTTAAAAATCAGAAAGGAATTTACCCACGAAACAAAATTCTTGAATGAACTACAGGTTTTAAGAACCAAAATTGATGTAGTGGACAATCAGATTTTAGACATGCTTGGCAAAAGAATGCAGATTGCTGAACAAATCGGAGAGCTTAAGAAAAAGAATAACGTCGCCATTTTGCAAAAAGACCGATGGAACAATGTTTTGGAAAGTATGATTCAATTAGGAGAAGAAAAAAACCTGAGCAAAGACTTTATATCTAAGTTTTTAAAGGCTATTCACGAAGAATCCATCAAACATCAGCATGAAATTATCAGCAGATAATCAGCAAAGCTTAAAGTTTCATTAATTTCACTATTCGCTAAGTCCAAAACGAGCCTTAATGATAAGCTTGTTTTGTATTTTTGTAATTGAGTTAGAGTTGTTTGTCAGCTCGAGTAAACAAAATTGTTTTTTAAGAAAAACAATTTTATTTGTATCGAGAGCTATTGTTTATGATTAGGAAAATATCATATAACTTGGTAGTTTGGTTTTAGTTAGTTGTTCTCGATACTTTTTCAACATCCTTATTGGCTGTTGAAAAAACTCGAACTGACGAGGTTCCGGATACATCCCGAAGAAACTGTCGGAGCACTTGAACTGACAATGTTCTCGATACATCTCGACGAAACTGTCGGGACACTCGAACTGACAAAAATATTTATTATGCTAAAATTCTTTTCCAAATACAAACCCTTCGCCATTTTCATGCTGTTGCTTTCAGCAATTATCATCAGTTTGATTTACCGAGCTTTGAAAGTAGACCCAAAGTTGCCTATTTATCAGCCTGATATGGTTAATAAAGAACTAGTAGATACTTCGGTTCAATACATCCGTAAGTTTCATAAAATAGGAGATTTCAACTTAATTAATCAAAATGGAGACAGCATTACTCCAGCAAACTTTGAAGATAAAATTTATGTGGCTGATTTTTTCTTTACGACTTGCATGAACATTTGTATTCCAATGACAGAAAACATGAGAATTGTTCAAGATTATTTTATAAATGATGATGAAATTATGTTGTTGTCTCATACCGTAACCCCAGAAATAGATGATGTACCGCAATTGAGGAAGCATGCTGATAAAATGGGCTTAGTAGAAGGGAAATGGCACATGGTTACAGGCGATAAAAAACACATCTACGACTTGGCAAGAAAACATTATTTAGCTTCTAAAACAAATGGTGATGGTGGACCATACGATTTGGTTCATACTGAAAACTTTGTATTGGTAGATAAAGAAAAAAGAATACGAGGTACATACGATGGTACAAATGATGATGAAATTGAGAAACTCATCAAAGATATTGAGATTTTGAAGTTGGAGTACAGGCACTGATTCTTAAACTCAACTGGCTCAATTTTTATAAATTTTGATTCTTTTTTGATCAGATTTATTTTCACTTCTTCTAACTTTTCAGTTTTTGAATCCGTATAGTTTTTATTTAGAGTAATCCTATTTCATTTTTTTGGATATTCTACTTTATCTTGTTTTTCAGCAATAGTAGCATCATTCCAATTATCTGTTCTAAATGAGGACACGGGTAAAAGGCTGGCATCAAACAAGGTTCCATCTACGTAGTTTCTCCATCCATATCTAACTGCTACTGGATTAGTAACCTTTTCGCTGGTAACTAAAATTGTTCTTCTATTTTCAATTTTTGCTTCTGCTGGATAAAAAACTTTGTCTTCGCCAGCAATTTCAAAATCGTTTAAAGTCTTATAGCTATACAACCCTAATTCTGCATTTTTAAATGTCAATGAAATACCATTATCTTGAATCACTAAAGAATCTAAAGTAGGTGATGCATATTTGACAGCTTTTATATCATAAGTTTGATTTAAAGCATTAAACAACAAACGGATTGCTACTTCTTTTTTTTGGGGTGGATGAATGAAATTTGCATCGCCAACATCCGTGGTAATGGCAATGCCTGAATTAGGAATTAAATCTACACATTCCAATTGTGCCTCTCGAATAAAAGCTGAGTTTTTGGGTGCGTCAACCATTTGGTTATTACCATAAGTGAAAGGGGCAATTTGAGCATAATAAAATGGGAAATCTCCAATTCCCCAGCGAGTTCTCCAATCTTTAACCATCGCGGGAAACAGGTTTTTATAGCCTTCTGGATCCAAACGGTTGGCCTCGCCTTGATACCATATAGCACCCTTTATTTTGTATGGAATAATGGGATGTAGCATGGCATTAAACAATGCAGTTGGTATTTTATTTGGCTTATCTTTTACGTCGACATCTTCTAAATTTATTGTTTGAAAATTGTTTAAGGATTATTTGCTCATCCAAGCTTGCACAGGGCTTGCGCCATAAGAAGTATTTATTAATCCAACAGGAACACCCAAAATTTCTTGAAGTTGATGGTCAAAAAAATAGGCAACTGCACTAAAATTGGCTGCGGTTTCTGGTGTAGATTGTACCCAACCTTTGTTGTCTTCAAAGTCTTGTAATGGTGTTTTAGAACCCGTTCTTCCCACTGTAAATAATCTTAAATTTGGATTATTGGCGTGTATTATTGCTTTAGTTGAACCAAAAATGGGTTGACCTGGATATCCTTTTAATTTCATCTCCATATTTGATTGACCAGAACACAACCAAACTTCACCGAATAAAATATTCTCTAACAAAATACTACTCGTCTTACTCTTTATTTGAATGGTTTGAGGCTCTTTTGAATCTGTAGTTTCTACAGCCATTTGCCATACGCCTTCGTTATTTGTTGTTACATCTATCTCTTTCTCGTTCCATGAAGTTTTGATGCTTATTTTTTCTGAAGATGCTGCCCAGCCCCAAAGATTTACCGTTGTATTTCGCTGCAAGACCATATCTGAAGACACGATGGCTGGTAACTTAACTTGTGCGCTTGCAGATAAGATAAAAATCAGATTTAGTAAAAAGTGTGTTTTGATTTTATTCAGTGTTTTCATAGTTATTCTTTTAGAACAAATTGTTCTTTAATAAGCGTATAAGATTGAATTTTGGTTATAATCACTAATTTTTATTTCTCAAACTTAGCTGGTTTTACATTTTTATATGGATCACCTCTGAGTTGATCAAATTCTTCTTTTAATTCTTCTAATTTGTCTGGATTAGATTGGGCTAAATTATTTTGTTGGGAAGGGTCATCTTTAAGATTGTAAAGTTGATAAGTGTCGTCATTGGCCGTTTCAATATTTTTACTTTCAAATACTTTTGGACCATCATAGGGAGGAATCATTACCCAATCTCCTTTTTTATAGGCTGTTCTTGACATGGCTTCTATAACCATATTCTCTCTTCCTTTTGCGGATTTTCCCATAAATACGTCAAGAAGATTTTCACCATCTTCTGTTCTTAAATCACTACCAACCAAATTGGCAATAGAATTAAGCAAGTCTATTTGTGATACCAAAGCATCTGAAACCCTTGGTTTTATTTTGCCTTCCCAATAGGTAATAAACGGTACTCTTGAACCTGCTTCAAATAAACTGTACTTCCCACCTCTATAAATTCCAGAAGGTTTATGTTCTCCCAATTTTTCAACAGCTTCATCTTCATAACCATCGTCTAGTACAGGACCATTGTCGCTGGAGAAGACAATCAATGTGTTTTCTAATTGACCTTCTTCTTTTAAAGCTTTAATAAACTCACCAACCACCCAATCGGCTTCAGCAATAACATCACCTCTTGGTCCTAAACTTGTCTGCCCTTCAAAACGTGGGTGAGGTGTTCTTGGCACATGAGGTTGTTGCAAAGCATAATATAAAAAGAAGGGTGCTGCTTTTTCCTTTTGATCTCTTACGTAACTTTGGGCTTTTTCTAAAAAGTGGTCGGCCATATCAACATCAGACCATCTTGCCGCTTCGCCACCTGTCATGTGTCCTATTCTTGGCACACCATTGACGAGCGTATTATTATGTTGTTTATCGGCTTTCATGGTTACCAATTCGGGATGGTTATAGCCTGTTATTTCTCCTTCAAATTCGTTATCGTAATCTATTTTGATAGGATCATTTGGGTCAAGATTGACTACCTGGCCGTCTTCGAGGTAAACCGTTGGCACTCTATCTTGTGTAGCAGCCATAATGTAGCTGTAGTCAAATCCAACTTCGTTTGGCCCTGGTTTTACCTCTTCGTTCCAATTGACATTTCCTAAACCTAAGCCCAAGTGCCATTTTCCGACTACCGCTGTTTGATATCCTTCTTGTTTAAGCATCTTTGGAATGGTTGTTTGAGTAGTATCAATAATCAATGGGGCTGTGCCAGGTAAAATGGCTGCGTCTTCGTTTCGCCATGGATACGAACCGGTAAGGATGGCATATCGGCTCGGCGTACAGGTAGCTGAGCTAGCATAAGCTTTGGTGAACTTTACGCCACCATCGGCAAGCTTATCGATGTTTGGGGTTTGTATTTCTGTGGCACCATACGCACTTATGTCGCCATAGCCTAAATCGTCCATATAGATAAAAACGATGTTGGGTTTAGGTTTTTCAGGTTCAACCGAAGGTTTTTGTTTGGTTTCATTTTCACACGAAAGTATGATTAGAATAAGTGGTAAAAATTTAATAAATCTCATATCGGTTGTTTTAAATTTTGATAAAATATTATTATTTGGTTTACAAATAGGTTGAATATTTTTTAGCATCTATTTGTTGAAATCTATTACGATTTCCTTAATTTCTCAATATATTTTCCTGGGGTCATCCCTTTTTCTTTTTTAAATAACACATTGAAGTGGGCGTAGCTAGTAATACCCACCGCATCCATAGCTTCTTGAACTCGATCACAACCGGTATCAAACATTTTAATGGCGTTTTCTATTTTAACAGAATTAATAAAAGCTGTTGATGTTAGACCTATCAATGATTTTAGTTTTCTATGTAATTGCATCCTGCTCATATTCAATTCTTCAGATAAGACCTCAACTGAAAAATCAGGCTCTGATATTTTTTTTGATACAATTTCTTTAGCCTTTTGCACAAATTTTTGGTCATAAGATATATAATGATTTTCTGTTTTTTTTACAGAACCATCTAATAAATGTTGCCTGAAATTATTTCTTGTTTCTAAAATATTTTTCACTTTTTGAAGTAGTTGAGCGGTGTTAAAAGGTTTAGCAACATAATCCCAAGCACCAACTTGAAGTCCCTTGATGCTGAATTCTTCACCGGTTTTTGCGGTTAACATCAATATGGGTATGTGAGAAATTAAAATGTTTTTTTTAATCAATTTGCATAACTCGATACCGTCTAGTTCTGGCATCATAACATCTGTTATTATTAAATTTGGTAATTCTTTAATGCCTAACTCAAGACCCTCTTTTCCGTTTGAGGCCTCAACAACATTAAAGTCATAGAGTAGTATATTTTTAAGGTATTTTCTTAAGTCGTAATCATCTTCAACAATAAGTATTTTTTCTTTATGGTCATTTCTCGTTTCTTCTTCCACATCTGGTGTATTCCCCGGTATGTAATTTTTTGTCATTAAAGGAACAATGTCATCTTCTATTAAATATTCTTCTACTGCAAAAGCTTTAGAAGAAACTGGAAGTGTAATCATAAATTCTGTACCCCCCATTGAACTATTAGATACATTGATTTCTCCTTTATGGGCTTTTATCAAGGTAGCAGATAAGTGTAAGCCTATACCAGATGAAGATCTTTCTTTACCGTGAAAGTGTCGTTCAAAGATTTTTCTCTTATCTTCTTGTGGTATTCCTTTTCCACTGTCTTTTATATGAATAATGACATATTCCAAATCATTTTTCCATGTGGGTTTCAATTCGATCTCAATTATTCCTCCAAATGGTGTATATTTAAATGCATTAGAGAGAACATTAAAAATAACTTTTTCTAAAATATCACGGTCATAATGACAGTAGTAACTATCTGGAGCAATGATTTTAAAAGCTATATTCGAATTTTTAACTTCCCAAGCAAAATATTCTGTTATCTCGCTAATCTGTGAACAGATCTCATTCCTTGACACTTTAAGGATGTTTACACCCGAATTAATTTTTCTAAAATCCAATAACTGATTGATGAGGTTGAGCATTCTATGGGTATTCCTAGATAAGATATTGTAGCAAAACTCTCTGTATTTAACAGATTGTTTACCTCTTATCAGGTCTTCAATTGGTCCGATAATAAGAGATAAAGGCGTCTTAAATTCATGGGCTATATCTGTAAAAAACTCCAATTTCAGCTCGTTGATTTCTTTTTGTTGTGCGCTCTTTAGCTTGGAAAGTTCTACTTGACTTCTCAGTTTTTCTTTATTTGACCAAAAGTAGAAAATGGTAAATAGGATAACCCCTATAAATAAAAAGTAAAAGGTATAAGCCCACCAAGTATTCCATGGAGCGGGTTGAATAGTTAAGGAAATTACTTTTGGATATCCGGACCACTCTCCAGTTGGATTTGTGGCCTCAACCATAAATTTATATTCACCATCAGGGATATTTGAATAACTAGCAAACCGGTTATTATTGTTTACTTCTATCCATTCATCATCATAGTCTTTAAGTCTATACCTGTATTTATTCACTTTGAGGTTGGCATAATTTGTGCTGGAAAATTGTATTGTGAAATCATTTTGCTTATGATTAAATACTAAATGTGAAGAATTGTTTAGCGTTTTGTTTAACAAAATTGAACCCAATAATTTCTGATTGACTTGGACTTTTTCATTGTTAACAATCAGTCTTGTAAAGGAAACCTTTGATGGAAACGGATTGTCGAAAAATTCTTTGCTATTGAAGTAATTTATTCCAGAAATACTGCCAAAAAAAAGTTCACCTTTATTATTCTTGGAAATAGCCTCAGTAAAAGTATTGGACAACAATCCATCATAGCTGTTGTATTTTTTTGAAGTCCCATCCCTTGGTGAATAATTGATGATGCCTTGAGAATTATTAAGCCATAAATTTGAAGAATCGTCGCTTACAATACCCATTATTTTTTTATTCTGAATATATTTAACTAAAACGGATTCAATTTGATCTTGACCTATTTTTTTTAATAATAGTCCTGTGTCCGTACCTATATATAAAGAACCCTCACTATTTTGATAAAAACTCCAAATGGAATTGTTAGGAATATTATAGGAGCCTACCATTTGCTCATTATACCTTTCCAAAGATAGAATGTTTCCTCTGCCATCCAGGTTTATTTTAAATAATCCATCTGATATTGTCCCCACCCAAATACAATTATTAAAAGGGTCAACTTTCAATGTAAATACCCTAACATTTCTTAAACTTTCTAGATTTTCAAATTTTTCATTTATAAATGCAGTTTGGTTCTTGGTTTTGTAAATCAACCCCTTTAATGTTCCAAAATATTCATTACCAAACCTATCCTTACAAAAGCTGGTAACAATAAGTGACTTGTCTTGTATAGAATCTTTGAAAATAGGAGCTCTTACATAATTGTTTTCATTTATATTTTCTTCTACAAATAAACCGCCTGTTGTTGCCAAATGTATTTTACCATCGAGTGTATCTACCTTAAATGGTTTTGGATTTTCTGGAAGCTGAATAGGCTCTATAGAGCTACTTTTAAAATTGTATCTATAAAATTTATCTCCTTGAAAAGCAAAAAAAACATCATCATCAGTTGAAAATAATGTCCTTACATGCTTTTTTTCATTTAGTGGTAAAGCTTTAAATTTTTTACTATCTAGATTAGTGTATATGACACCAATTTTATTGGAGACCCACAAAGTGTTTGTAGCGTCTTTAAACACATAATTCAAATTGTTATTAGACAAAGCCTGTTGTATGTCATCATCAAATGTTTCTACCGTCCTCATCTTCAATTCATTTACATCAAGATGCAGTAATCCATCACTAAAAGTAGATATCCATAAATCGTTGGTAGCACCTTCTGCAACAGCAAGTATTTTAACATTTGAGGTGCTATCAAGTGGAGTTAATGTTTCATCAACGATTTTATATAATCCCTGCTCACCGCCAACCCATACTTCATCACTTGTAGTCTCAGTAATAGTTATAAAGGTCATGAGTTCAGACCCTTCTATAATTTTAAATTCACCATTTCGACTACGCCATATTCCGTTATTTGTGGCATATATGATATCACCATTGTTTAAGATTTCAATTTTATTGACATTAAATCCTGTTATTGGCGATTGTATCACTTCAACTAAAAACCTTTTCTCTTTTTCGGTTACTTTTAAAAGTCCTTGAGATGTAGCCACCAAAATATCACCTTTTTCGTTTTGGCTAATGTCATTTATTATTTTAAAGCCATCGGGAACATTTACTCTGCTGATTTTTCCATTTTTAAGATTGAGATAATTTAAACCATAACCGTCAGTGCCCGCCCAAATCCTTTTTTTATTATCTTCAAACAAACACAAGATTCTATTGCTCGATAAACTAGAATCATCCTCATTGCTGTGGAAAAAATTTTCAATTCGGTAACCATCAAATTTATTTAAGCCGTCATAAGTGCCTATCCAAATAAATCCTTCAGAATCTTGAATAATTGAACTTACATCATGCTGGGATAAACCATCTTGTACAGTTAAAGAATTAAAATTCAACCTTTGACCATAAACAAAAAATGAAAAATTAATAAGAAACAAAATACATATTACTCGCTTTATCATTTGTATTTGTTTTTGAAAATTGAGAATTAATCAAAACTATTAAATTATAAGATTTAAATTACTATTAAATTATACATATTATTTTAAATGTTACATACGGAAAAGAATGTGTTACATAAGAAAACAAGGTCTATTAGCTGTTTAATTAAATTTGACAATTAATTAACGTCGATTTATAAAATAAAAATGCAATACTAATATGAATAACTTACTAGAGCCTATTTCTGAAACACATTTTGAAATTAAAGAAAACGTTTTCGGAATAATTAGAAACCATTTCTTTACGTTGCTAACTCTTGCCATTCTTTTTTGCCTGCCAATAGCATCTGTTTACGGACAAAAAGAATTAAACTTGAAAGAGTATAATATTGAAAATGCCGAAGATGCCACACCTATAGTCGTAGCGGCCCTTAAGAAATGTAAAGACGAAGGCATCAGCAAACTTGTTTTTCCTAAAGGTACTTATCATTTTTACCCAACTTTTGCTCCGGAACGGTATTGCGAAATTACAAATAATGACAATGGTTTGAAAAGAACCTCTTTTCCTTTAATTGATTTTCATGATTTTGTCATAGAAGGCAATGGCTCAGATTTTATCTATCATGGCAAAATGATACCTTTTATTATAGAGGAGAGCAGCAACGTAACAATCACCAATTTTAGTGTTGACTGGGAAGTGCCTTTTGTAATTGAAGGACTCGTAGTAGCAAATGATGCACAAAATCACACCTTTGATATTGAAGTTAAAACTCCTTATATAGTTCAGTTTGGACATCTATACTTATCTTTAGAAAGACAAGATACTCCTTATGAGCGCAAGTATGGTAAACGATTTGCAACCATGGAGAAGTACAATCTTGAAGCAGGACAAAATATTTTTTGGGATCCTAAAACAATGGCTCCAATTTATAATACCAAAGAATATAACATGCCCGAAAAGGAAATTTATGCAGAGGAATTAGAAAAAGGTTTAATAAGAATATCTACAAAAATTAAGAAACTCCCGCCCCTTGGTTCAGTAATGGTTTCAAAAGGAGAATACTTACAAAATAGAACAAGCCCAGCATTTCGGGTTTTTAAATCTAAAAACGTATCATTTAAAGATGTGAATGTATATCATGCAGGCGCTATGGGGTTGATTGCAGAACGCTCTGAAGACATTACCTTAGATGGATTTAACGTGATATTGCGAGAAGGCTCAGGAAGAATGATAACCACTACCGCAGACGCCACTCACTTTTGTAATGTAAAAGGTACAGTAATTATTAAAAACTGTACATTTGAAAACATGCTCGATGATGCTACTAATATCCACGGTACTTATGTAAGGGTAAATAAAATAATAGATGATTATACACTTGCTGTTGAAACCTATCATCCTCATCAAAACGGCTATCTTTTTGGAGAAGAAGGAGACATGGTTCAGGTCATTGATCAGAAAAACCTTCAACCAACAACTGAAGCCTTACAGCTTACAAAAGTTGAACGAGTAAATGAAAAAATATCCTACATCACTTTTGATAAACCTATACATGGCAAAGTAAATATTTACGATGGTGTTGAAAATATTTCTTGGCACGCCTCAGCGATTATAGAAAATAATATAGTTAGAAATAATAGAGCACGTAGTTTATTGATATCTACGCCAAGAAAAGTAGTGGTAAGAAACAATCACTTATCCTCCCAAATGGCAAGTTTCAGGTTAACTGGAGACTTAGGTTTATGGAATGAATCTGGTCCTAATGATGATTTGCTTATAGAAAATAATGTAATTGAAAATGCTGTTTATGGTGGAAACGGACCACAATCTGTTTTCTTAATTGATCCTCAATATGTAGATAAAGATGATTTTGAGGGTTATTACAGCAGAAATATTACAATCAGAAACAACATTATAAGAACTTTTGATAGCTCCATCATGCTTGCTATGTCTGTAGATGGATTAGTTTTCGAGAATAATGAAATCATTCAAACAGATACTTACGACCCTATTTTTCCTGATGTAGAGAACATAAGAATAGTAAATTGTAAAGATGTAAAAATAAGTGGTAATTCATATAAAAACCTAAATGGAGAGGAAAAAGGAACTTTAGTAATAGACGAAAAATCAATACGTGTAGAAGTTGATAAGAAAGATGCTTTTTATTCAAAATAATAGACTTCAATAATTGATTTATATAATCGCTAACATATTAAAAATTAATAAGTTACAAAAATACAGCACGATGAAAAAAAATATAATAATTTATTTAATTACTCTATTAAGCTCACATATTATTTTGGCCCAAGGTACTATTACTGGTACAGTAACAGATGATGGAGGAGTTCCTTTACCGGGTGTAAATGTGATGATTAAAGGAACTGATAGTGGTGGGTTAACTAATTTTGATGGAGAATATAGTATAGAAGTTACTTCACCAGATGCTATTTTGGTATTTTCCTATTTAGGAATGGAATCAAAGGAAGTCTTATCTGATGGACAACCAAAAATAGATGTCATTCTAAAAGATGATGTTAGCCGTCTTGATGAAGTAGTAGTAATTGGTTATCAGGAAATTAAAAAACGAGATATTACTGGATCTGTTAGTTCCATAGACGAAGATGTAATTAAAGAATCAAAGTCTCCAAATTTATTTGATGCAATCCAAGGGAGGTTAGCTGGGGTAAATATCACATCACAATCTGGTGAAATTGGTGGAGCTGTTAATTTTAATATAAGAGGGTCAAATTCTGTGTTTAGCGCAGGATCACCCTTGTTTATTATAGATGGTGTTCAAATAGATGTAGATGAAGGTGAAGTTGCTAGTGGCGGCGTTGGAGCTGCGTCTCCAATGAATCCACTAGCTACCATAAACCCACTAGATATAGAGTCTATGGAAGTGCTTAAAGATGCGTCAGCAACAGCAATTTATGGTTCTCGGGGTGCAAATGGGGTAATAATTATTACAACAAAAGGCGGTAAAGAAGGTCAATTAAATTTTGAATATACAGGTTCTATTGGTTTTGATCAAGCAGCAAATAGAATAGATATGATTTCACCAGAAGAGTACTTAATATATAGAGAAGCAAGAGACCCAGGAAACCTCTTCACAAATCTGAATGATGGAACACCACGAGACTTCTCAGATATAACCAGTAGAAACTGGCAAGATGAAGTATTGCGAACAGCAGTAACACAAAACCATTATGTTTCAGCTAGTGGTGGTTCAAAAAACACAAACTTTTCAGCTGGTTTAGGACTTTTAAATCAAGAAGGAGTTGTTATTGAAAATGAGTATAAAAAGTATAATTTTAGAATAAAGGCAACTCATCAACAAACCGAAAAATTAAAGTTTGGATTTACACTTAATTCCTCTTTTACAGAACAAAATGGTGTAGCAAACGCCGGTCAAGGCGGTGATGAATTTAATGGGGTTGTTCAATTTATGGTGATTGCAAACCCATGGGAACTTCTAGACTTACAACAAGAACAAGAAGTAAGTCAAGAATTCTTATCGCCTTTATCACTCATATACGAAGGAGAAAAGAAAATGAGCTTAAACAGGACTTTTGGTGCTTTCTTTGGGGAATATGACATTACGGATAAGTTGAAATTCCGTTCACAAATCGGAGCCAACTTTTCAGGTTCCAAATTGCAAGAATTTCACTCCTCAGATAGTAGATTTGGCTGGAGATGGAACGGTAGAGCGGTAATAAGAGAAGCACAAAGCCAATCTTACAATTTTACTAACACCTTGCGCTACAACAACACCTTCAACAGAAAACATTATGTAAATGTATTGATTGGTCAAGAAGTAGCCAGCTACAACAGAGAAGCCTTTTTTAACGATATCATCGATTTTGATAATCAATCTGTAGGCTATAATGACATCAGTATAGGTCAAGTTTTTAAGGGCTATGGTTCTGAAAGAGTTTTTTCTAATAGAATGTCATTCTTTTCTCGTTTTAATTATACCTTAAAAGGGAAATATCTTTTTACTGCTAATTTTAGAGCAGATGGTTCAGATAGACTTGGCGCAAACAACAGATGGGGATATTTCCCAGGTGGCGCCTTTGCTTGGAGAGCACATAGAGAAAAGTTTCTTAGAAAGGTAGAACAGATAAAGGAACTAAAATTTAGAGTAAGTTATGGCCAAACTGGTAATGAAAGAATACCTCCTTTTAGCTATGCAGCAAGATTAAATAATGCATTTTATGCAGATAATGATGGTTTAGATTTTGGGCTTGCTCCAGGCTCTCTAGAAAATCAAGACTTGAAATGGGAAACCACAACGCAATTCAACATAGGGGTAGATGTAAGTTTATTTGATGACAAAGTAAATTTCACTTTCGACTATTACAATAAGCTAACAGACGATATGCTTATTGATACCCCAATACCAGGGCAAACAGGTTTTAATTCGCAGTGGCAAAACCTAGGTTCTTTACAAAATAGAGGGGTAGAATTTACCATAAGTACCTTAAATGTAAGTACTCCAAATTTTCAATGGTCAACAGATTTTAACATCAGTAGAAATGTGAATGAAATTAAAGACCTTGGCAGTTTAGAGTTTATTCCTACTTTAGTGCCTAATGGATGGATTACAAATCCTGGTAGAGTAGTTGTAGGACAACCCATAGGTGCCATGTATGGGTATGTTTTTGATGGTATTTATCAAGAGGGCAATGCAGAAGGAGAACAACCTGGTACAATGAGATACAGAGACTTAAACGGAGATGGTGCTATTGATGACGAAAACGATAGAACTATTATAGGAGACTCTAATCCTGAACATGTAGGCGGAATCAATAATAATTTCACTTACAAAAACTTTAATCTTTCTATATTTTGGCAGTGGAGTTACGGAAACGATGTTTTCAACGCAGCCACATTAAGGACAAATGGTTTTCAGCCTTTTATGAATATTACAAGAGATTATTATGACAATGCATGGACGCCTGAAAATGCATCTAACGTAGCACCTTCCTTCGGGAATATTGAACCTGTATCCTCAAGCTATTTTGTTGAAGACGCTTCTTTTTTAAGACTAAAAACCATTAACCTATCCTATGATTTACCAAGTAGATTTTTTACTAATAAACAGGTAAGTGGTATACGCTTCTTTTTATCGGCAAATAACTTATTAACCTTTACAGACTATACTGGATTTGATCCAGAAGTAAGCTCCAGAAACCCTTTGATAAGAGGTTTTGAAAGATTTTCCTATCCTAGAAGTAGAACAATAATAATCGGTTTCAACTTAAAACTTTAAAATCATGAAAAATTTAAAAAATTATTTTTTTTGCATCATTATACTCATGTCACTTTCTTGTGAAGATTATCTAGATACACAGCCCTTTTCATTTGTGAGTCTTGACAGTTTTTATCAAACTCCAGATGAAGCAGAAATTGCGCTAACTGGTGTTTACAATATCTTAAGTGCAAATCAAGTTGAACAAGGCTTTGGAAATAACTCCACTTATTCCAGAAACCTTATGATTATGCTAAATGGCGCAACTGACGAAGCATTAGCAAGAGACAACAGTTTAAATCCAAATTATGTAGTTTGGGGAAACGGAACTTTTACAGGCCAAAGTAACTTTGTAAATGAAGCATGGGTCTTTTTGTATTCAGGTATCAGTCGGGCAAATTATCTTATTGAAAGAATTGAATCTATTGAAGGTTTTGAAGACAATAGAAAAAACGAAATAATAGCAGAAGCCAGACTATTAAGAGGGTTTTATCACATGATGCTGTCCATGATGCATGGCGGAATTCCAGTATATGAATTTACAGGTCAAGATCCTAAAAAAGAAAGGAACTCAATAGAAGAAGTGTACAGTTTAATATTATCTGATTATGAATTTGCTTACGAAAACTTAGGTAACAGAGCAGCAAAGCAAGGTCGTGTAAACAAATGGACAGCTGCTGGTTTATTGGCAAAAGCACACACGTACTTAGCAAGTGCAAAAACATCTGGTTTGAATGGTTTTATTGACATCAATAGCTTCAATTGGGTTGACAGTAATCAGCACTACCAAAGCGCTTTAAATTATACGCAAGACATTATTGCAGGAAGTGGCTATCAGCTTACAGAAAATTATGACTATTTGTTTAGAGAAACTACCAAGCAACAACAATATGAAGAAACTTTATTTGCAGCTGAAGCTAGTACAAGCCCTACTGTAAATGTAATTAATATCATTTCAAATGCATTTACACCTCAAGGAAATGTTAATGTAACTGGCGGTGGTTTCGGCTGGTATAGACCAACTGATGAACTATATCAAATTTATACTGAAGGTGATTTTAGAAGAGATCATAATTTAACTGGAAATATGCCAAACACGAATCTTGAAGAAACCATTGAAGGAGTTAGGTATTTTGTACCAAGACCGCTAGCCAATACCAATGTAGGATTTTATTGTATCGGAAAATATAGAATGATGGATCCTGCTCTAAAAACACTTCCAAACTGGGCATCTAGCATAAATTTGCCTATTCTTAGATATGCAGACATTTTATTGTTACATGCAGAAGCCTTATATTTTACAGGAAACGAAGCAGAAGCTAGAAATATGCTTTCTCAAATTAGGGCGCGTTCTTTAGAAGATGATGTAACTCTTCCACAACTTAATCAGGCCTACCTAAGGGCAGATTTTGTGGATGAATTAATTGAAGAACGTTCAAGAGAATTATGTTTTGAAAACTGGAGAAGAATAGACCTTGCCAGATTCAATAGATTTAGTCAAACAATTAACGGAATGTCTACTGTAGAAGGATTTTACAATAGGAATGTCGTTCCAACAATACAGAGCAATTGGAGACCAGAACGAGTTTGGTTTCCAATACCAACTATTCAATTAGATTTGAATGAAAACTTAGTCCAAAACCAAGGATTTTAAATTTAAAATAAAAAAAATATGAAATCAAAAATAGTATTTATTACATGCATATTATGTTCAACTTTTATGTTTGCTCAAAACAATGACTTCAATTTTAATGGGCTAGACCTACTTTGGTCAAACCCTGCAAACTGGTCTCTTAACGCAGTTCCAAACACGACCAATACTGGTCAAGTTCGTTTGCCATTGTTGCTGGAATCTCAAGTTGATGTAGATGTTGCTATTAAGAAAATTCAAAATACTTTTGCAACTCCAGGAGATGTTCCTGTTGGTGGAGCTCAAACCTTAACTATAAATCCTGGTACAGGAGGAGCTTTTGGTATAGAAAATGTATCTAATAGTGATGTTTCTTTAATATTCAAAGGAAAAGTGAACATCGATAATTCAGCTGGTGTGAATTCATTTACTTTCATTAGAAATCAAAATGGTAACACCAATGATGTAAATGATATCGTATTTGAATCAAGTTCTACATTAACCTTATTATCAAATTTTGGTGTGGAAGAAGGTAATGGTGGCAATAGTTTTGTTTTCAATGGAACATTAGCAGGGAATAAAAACCTACGCTTTGGAGCAAACACCACTTCTACTTTTGTTAGTACAGCTACCGGTATTGGTTATACAGGTGAATTGGTGTTTTTATTAAATTCATCTGTTATTGTAAATACCGCTGATGACAATATTTTTTATAATGGATTCAAATTACAAGTAAACGGCAGTAACACTTCTATTGAAATAAATGGAGCTAATGTATTGGAATCAAGAATTGTAGTTGGAGGTGGAAACACATTTACTTTTACAGCAAATAAGAATCAAAGCAATCTAGAAAGAATAAATTTGAATAATGGTAGTACGCTTAACTTAGTAGTTGGTAATGAGGTAACTAATATTTCATTTTTAGAAAATGCTAGTTTAAGTTGGGGTACAGGAATTGTAAATATAACAGGTTTTAAAGAAGGAGTAATCCGTGTTGGAACAGATAACACAGGACTATCAGCAGGTCAACTTTCTCAGATTACAGCAGATAATGGCGGTAAAACGCTGGAGCTTGATGCAAATGGCTATTTAGTAAATGTACCAGACTATACCTATTCAGGCGGTTCATGGTCCCCAAGTAACCCAATCGGAGTATCATTAGCAACGGACAATATTTTTATTGAAAACGGAAATCCTGAGATTACAGGAACATTTCTCGGAAATAGCCTAAGAATTGCTTCTGGAGCTATTGCAAATGTAGTTTCAACTGCAATATTAGATTTAAGAGGAGATATCATCAACAACGGAAGCTTAGTTTTTAAAAGTGATGGAGATGGGTCAGCCCAATTAGCCGCATTTAATGGTACAATGTTAGGTGCAGGAGAGGTTACATCAGAACGATTTATAGCTGGAGGAGTCAGTCCAAGACGCGCATTTCGTTTTATCTCACCTTCTGTAAATTCAGTTTCAAACATTCGTTCCAATTGGCAAGAAGACGCAAGTGCATGGAATGTTGACCCTAATCCTGGTTTTGGAACCCATATTACAGGCGTAGAACCAAACCCAGTCGTTAATGCAAATCCAGATCAATCTCAAGATGGAGATAATGGGTTTGATTGGCAACCTTCGGGTAATCCTTCTTTGTATATGTTTAATGCTTCTACACAATCTTGGAACAACATCGACAATACTGACATAAACACACTTGAAGCGGGCTTAGCTTACCGTTTAATGGTTCGAGGTAATCGTTCCACTAATTTACTTAACGATGGAGATCTACCAACCACTACCACTTTAAGAGCAACAGGAAGTTTGGTTTCTCGTGACGTAGACATGTCTCTAGACTTAGCGCAAGGAGCAGACGAAATTAGTTTTGTAGGTAATCCGTATCAAGCGGTGGTAGATTTTAGCGAAGTGCAACAAAATAATCTTTTAGACTTTATAGCAGTTTGGGATGCAAGCCTAACGGGTACAAACGGTAGAGGAGCTTATGTAACTGTCGACGTTTCATCCAATACCATAGATGAAGCTCCTCCAGCTAGTAGCTCTTCTGCTACCAAGTTCATTGCACCAGGCCAGGCCTTTTTTGTTAGAAATACCAGTGCAGGCAATCCTACTTTAATTTTTCAAGAAGCTGATAAAACTACAACAGAAGATCAAGTAGAAGTATTTAGTACCTATACGGATTTTTACATCAATTCTAGGTTATACAAAACTGAAGATTTCCTCGCTGGAAATACAGAAGTTGATGCTATTGGGATGCGATTCAACAGCAACTACACCACAGCTGCAACTGAAGAAGATGCGGAGAAATTTGCTAACCCAGATGAAAATTATGCCATTATCAATAACGGGCTTCGTGCCATAGACAAGCAAAATTTGCCAACCGATGGACATGAAATTGAACTTTTTATAAACTCTTACACCTCAAACGAATACAGCTTGACTTTTGATATGGACAATCTGCCTGAGGGATTAGGTGTGTTCTTAAACGATACGTATACAGGCATACAATCTGAATTAGACCAACAAAGTGTTTACGATTTTACAGTAGATACCAATATCCCAGCAAGTATGGTGAACAACCGATTTCAGATTAGTTTTGGTACAACTACGCTTGGGGTAGAAGAAAATGCATTTAATGGTTTCAATTTATACCCTAATCCTACCAAAGATGGAAGATTTAGCATTCAAACAAATGGGTTAAATGATGTAAACGCAAACCTTTCTATATACAATATGATTGGTCAACAAGTTTTGTCAGAAACCCATACCCTTGAAAACAGAAGCCAAATTAATGTCAACGCCTCAAGGTTATCAACAGGAGTATATGTAGTGCAGTTATCTCAAGGTTCGAACAGTTTTGTTAGCAAATTGATTATTGAATAAATCAAGCTTTAAGGGTTTAAGCCCTTGGAATGGCTTTTCAAGTTAATAATAACTATTGAAATCTACTTGTGTAGTATAAGGTGAACTCTGTCAAACCTCATAAACAAATTAATCATGAAAAAAATTTACCTTTTACTAATTTGTCTATGTTGTTCATCATTTCTTTTTGCACAGAACAATGATTTTAACAATGGTGGTGGAGACTTTCTTTGGTCTAATGCTGCCAACTGGACGCTTGGTGCAGTTCCAGTTTCCGTAAATACGGTAAGATCTAGCATTGATGGTTCTATTGTAGATTCAAACTATACAATCTCCAAAATCCAAAATATTTTTGGGACTAATAATGATGTTAATTTTGAGGGCTTAAGTGTGCTTACTATTAATCCTAATGTTGCAAATGGCTATGGAATTGAAAATGTATCAAGTAGTGATGTTTCTTTAATTTTTAACGGAAATGTTAACATTAACAATCCATCTGGGTTTACTCGTTTTAGAAACCTAAACGGCTCTGCAAATATCTTGGAATTTGAAGCCGCTTCCTTATTAACATTAACTACAAATCTTGAAATATTTTCAGGTTCTAATAACAGTGGTTTTATTTTTAATGGAACAATAGAAGGAACAGGAAATTTTCGATTAGGAGCCAATACTTCTGTGACTTTTGGGAATTCAGTTTCTAATGCATCGTATTCAGGAGAGTTGGTTCAACTTGCTAATTCTTCTATTATTGTAAATACAAATGACAATGTTGTTTTTTATGGTGGTTTAAAAATTCAGGTTAATGGAGATGATGCTTCTACCACCTTAAATGGCGAAAATGTATTTAATAGCGGTATTACAGTTGGTGGTTCAAATACGTTTACTTTTAATGTAAACAAAAATCAAAACAGTATGACGAATATTGTTTTTCAAGGCGATGGAGCCTTAAATATGGTTATAGATAATTCGGTTACCAATTTATCATTTGCAGATAATTCTACAAATGCTTGGAACACTGGAACACTTAATATCACTGGTTTTACTGAAGGTGTCATCCGTTTTGGTACTGATGATACTGCACTTACAACTACCCAATTATCACAAATTACAGCAGATAATGGTGGTCAACAATTGGCACTAGACTCATGTGGATTTTTAGTTAACATTGGTAGCCTTAACCATGATTTTACAAACAGTGGCGGAGACTTTATTTGGTCAAATCCAGCCAATTGGTCTGTTGGTGTTGTTCCAAATTCTAATACTAAAGAGACTAGGTTGCCTTTGACAGTAGAATCTATAGTAGATGTAGATTTTACTATCAAAAAAATCCAAACAACTTTTGCCACTCCTGGATCTGTTGCTGTTGCCGGCAGTAGCACATTAACCTTAAATCCTGACGAAGCTAATTTTACTGCTATTGATAATGTTTCTAATAATAACGCAATTTTATCATTTAAAGGGAATGTTGAAATTAACAACCCATCAGGTTTTACGCTTATGAGAAATTTAAACGGGGCTTCAAACATCATTGAATTTGCTGATGGCTCTACGCTCACACTAACCACCAATTTAAGTACAAGTACGGGCTCAAACAATGCAGGGTTTCAATTTAATGGTTCGTTGTCTGGAAGTGGCAATCTTCGCTTTGGCGCCAATACGACTTCTACTTTTGGCAGCACTACCTCAAATCCTAGCTACCTTGGTGAATTACCATTTTTAGAAGATGCGTCTGTTATCGTAAATACAGCAGATAATAACATCTTTTACAATGGCTCTAAATTGCAAATAAATGGCAATAATGCTTCTATTGTGCTAAATGGTGCTAACGTTTTTGCATCGGGCATCACTGTTGGAGGAAGCAATACGTTTACGTTTACAGCAAACAAAAACCAAAATAATATTCAAAATATTGTTTTTAGTGCAGGCGGAACACTAAACTTGGTTATAGGCAATAATGTAACCGACTTATCTTTTGTTGATAATTCAGGCTCAAATTGGAGTTCTGGAACAGTAGATATTACAGGTTTTAAAGAAGGCGTTATTCGTTTTGGTGCTGATGCTAGTGGACTTACATCAGGTCAATTAAATCAAATTATAGCAGATAATGGAGGCAAACCTTTTGAGTTGGACGAAAATGGTTATTTGGTAAATGTGCCCGACTTTAGGTACTCAGGTGGTGCTTGGTCACCAAATAATCCAATAACGGGAGCAATACCTTCAACAGCAACAGACAATATTTTTATAGAAAATGGAACTCCAGTTCTTACCGGAATATTAGTTGCAAATGGCCTTAGAATTGCAAACGGAGCTACTTTAAACATAGCTCCAGTTGGAATATTAGATTTGAACCGAGATATCTTTAATAGCGGCAGCTTAGTTTTTCAAAGTGATGTAAATGGTTCTGGTCAGTTAGATGAATTTTTTGGTACAATAATCGGTTCTGGTGATGTAAAAGTAGAGCGATTTATTCCACAAAGCAACCGTGCATTTAGATACATGAGTTCTTCGGTAAATACGATTGGTAGTATTCATACCAATTTACAAGAAGGAGCAAACAATCCAAATACATCGACTAATAACAATCCTGATCCTGGTTATGGCACACACATTACGGGTTCTACCTCAGGCGCAAATGGGTTTGATGCTACCGAAACAGGTAGCCCATCGATGTTTGAGTTTGACGAGCAAACCCAAGACTGGGTTGCTATTACAAATACTGATCCAAAAAAAATGAATGTTGGTGAAGCTTACGCTTTGATGATTCGTGGAGACCGTTCTACAGATTTGAATACAAACACTCCGCCAGTTACACCAACCACATTGCGTTTTACAGGAAGTTTACGTACGGGCGATTATTCTGTACTAAGTGATGATTTATCTTCAACGATAGACAACTATAATTTAGTTGCCAATCCATACCAAGCCATAGTTAATTTGAAAAGCCTTTTACAAAGTACAGATGCAACAGACTTAGACGACCAAAACATCTATATTTATGATTCTACTTTAGGAACAAGAGGTGGATACGCAACAGTAGATTTAAGTGCTAATCCTGTAACATCCACACCCTATGATCCAACGATTACAGACCTTACTGATGCCAATGAAAACCTCATGCCCAATCAAGCCTTTTTTGTAAAAACAACTGGCAATAGTCCTGCCTTAATATTTAAGGAAAGTCATAAAAACACAACTACAGATTTTGTAGAAACTTTTTCTGTAGAAAATGAAATAGCTCAAATACACATAAATTTAAAGCGCCAACCCGAAAACCTATTGGTAGATGGGGTAACAGTTCGATTCGATGCTTCTTTTTCCAACGCAGTAGATGCGATCGATGCCGATGAGGTTTGGAATTTTGACGAAAGAGTAGCCTTATTCAATTCTAACCACTACTTATCTATCGAAAAAAGAGCAATACCAGAAGAAGGAGAAGAAATTCAAATCTATACAGACAACTATAAAACGGATGCTTATATATGGCAAATAAATATGACCAATGTAAATCGAGAAGCCGTTTTGTATGATAGTTATACAGACTCAGAAACACCAATAGCAACAAACGAAATTAGCCATATAGCTTTTTCAGTAGATAATACCTTGCCCGAAAGTACAGACCCGTTTCGATTCCAGGTTCGTTTTAAGGAGGAGACATTAAGCCTAAATGAAGAAGATATTTCAAGTTTAGCGATTTATCCTAATCCAGTAACCCAAAATAGATTTAGTATAAGGGGTCTAGCTACTAAAGATGCAGTACACCTTCAACTTTTTGACATGGCTGGAAGGTTGGTGTATTCTTGTAATGAATTAGCTGAAAATGAAATTCAAATTGATATCCAACAAGCCTTACCCGTTGGCATCTATCAATTAAAAATTGAACAAAACGAAGCTGTATTTTTTGAGAAATTGATGATTAGTAAGTAAATAACAGTTTGACTGCTGTTATTGTAGTATATAATTATCAAAAAGTACGATACTGATTCTTCTTTCAAATCCTAGGCCAATACTTAAGGTGCATTTTTGCGCTATTCTAAATCACAATCAAAAAAAAACAGATAAAAATTCAAATGTTACATAACAGTAAATGTTTGTTACATAAGAAAACAAGGGTATCATTGTCTTTTGTCTATTTTTGATAATAATAAATTTATGTTCAAAATTTTAAATTTATAATCAAACGTTTTCGTGAATTGAATGACTAATAAATATTAAATACAAATCATACATTAACTTTAAATAAATAAACTATGAAAATTAAAATTTTTACTCTAGCATGTTTAATTTGTTCAACATTTTTGTTTGCACAGAACAACGATTTTAACAATGGAGGAGGAGACTTACTTTGGTCAAATTCTGCGAACTGGACACTTGGTGTAGTACCAAATACGACTAATACTGGTCAAGTAAGATTGCCTTTGTTGGTAGAATCTTTAGTAGACACAGATATCACTATCAAGAAAATACAAAACCTCTTTGGAACTTCAGGAAATGTATTTGTTTCTGGCGATGCTACATTAATTTTAAATCCTGACACTGCTAATTTTGCAGCTATCGATAATGTTTCAAATAATGACGTAACTTTATCCTTTAAGGGTAATGTTGAAATTAACAATCCAGCAGGTTTTACACTCATTAAAAATACAAATGGTGCTTCAAATAACATCGAGTTTGCTGATGGCTCTACACTCACATTAACTACAAACTTGAGTACTACTGGTGGCTCAAACAATGCTGGGTTTTCATTCAATGGCTCTTTGGCGGGAGATGGCAACCTTCGCTTTGGCGCAAATACAACCTCAACTTTTGGCAGCACATCTTCAAATGATGGCTATCTTGGTGAACTCCCTTTTTTGACAAATTCCGCTGTTATAGTTAATACAGCAGACAACAATGTATTTTACAACGGCCTAAAATTACAAGTCAATGGTAACAATGCTTCTATTGAAATAAACGGTGAAAATGTAATTGCATGTAATATTGTTGTTGGTGGTTCAAACTCGTTTACTTTTGCGGCAAATAAAAATCAAAGCAGTATGAATACGATTGCTTTTAGTGCTGATGGTACACTCAATTTGGTTGTAGATGCTAGTGTAACCAATCTTTCTTTTGCCGATAATTCTGATTCAGAGATTTCAAACTGGAATGCAGGAACACTTAATATTACAGGTTATCAAGAAGGTGTCATTCGTTTTGGTACAGATAATAGTGCGCTAACAGCTGACCAATTATCTCAAATTGTAGCTGATAACGACGATGAAGCTGTGGCATTAGACCAAGATGGATTTTTAGTTAACGAAAGTAGTTTATCTAATGTTAACTTTGAAAGCAACATGAATAAGCGAATGCTTAATTCAACTATAGCAACTAATCAGTTGTCCTTTATCACCCCTCAAAACAGTGTCAAAATTATTGATATAAACGGACGAGTTTTAGTAAATAATGATTCTAATAATCAAACAGTACTATCAATTGAGTCTTTGTCACCTGGACACTACTTCGCCGTTTTTGAAGGGAAAAATGTAGAAAGATTTATTAAAAAATAATAAAATTTACAGGTAAATGATAAGAAAAGAAAACATCTTTCAACCTCTTTTTTTATCATTTACCTTTTTAAATTAATCAGAAAACATGCGGCAGTTAATCATTATAATAAGTTTTTTTACTGTAATAAGTTTTTATGGTCAACTTGGACCAGTACCTGACTTTTTCAGTATTCAGAGAGAATTACCATTGCTAGACTTAACTACGACCACAACAATTTCAGTTTCAAGTTTTGGTGCCGTTATAAACGATGGTAACGAAGATTCAGTTGCTATAACAAATGCTATTAATGCCGCAATCAACCAAGCTTCAGAGCAAAATCCAGTAAAACTTCTTTTTGAAAATGGTACTTATGATTTAATGCCCGATGGAAACAATTCACATTCATTGCAAATAAATGATGCTAATCATATTTTATGGGATGGACAAGGTGCTGAATTTATTGTACACGACCCTACAGTTGGATTTTTGAGTTTATTGAGATGCACCAATGTGATTATAAAAGACATTAGCGTAGATTACAATACCCTTCCATTCTCTCAAGGTGTTGTAACCAATGTGGATGTAGCCAATGGTTCTTTTGATTTTGTTGTTGACGATGGTTTTCCTGTGCCAACAACATCTCAGTTTATGGATGCACCACAAAGATGGGGAATGATTAAGAATGTAAATGGATCTTTAAAAAAGGGAACTAGAAATTTAATTCCTCACAACAGTTTTTTTCAACTTATTGCCCCTAATAC
>Ga0307943_1000328_pt1 | contig 28422 bp, 21 predicted proteins | sample OrgLakmetagen177_FD_203149 | JGI IMG/M metagenome (GOLD analysis project Ga0307943, IMG submission 203149) | Saline water microbial communities from Organic Lake, Antarctica - #177 | ecosystem: Environmental > Aquatic > Non-marine Saline and Alkaline > Saline | place: Antarctica: Organic Lake... | reverse complement strand
CTGCACAAACAAATACAGGATTTTGTCATTTTGTTTCAAATACTTGAAAATATCTTTTTGCTCAGTGGTTGTGTAGGTTTTATTTCGTTCTGGCGTAGCTTGTAATACGTTTATTTCTCTTACAAAATTCACTTGTATTACGTCATTGTCAACTAATGTTTGAAAAAGAGAACCTAAATCAGTCCTTGTATTATTCCTATTTCTAGGGCTTGTTGCTTGTAATACAGAATTTAAATAACGTATTACAAGTTTCTTTTCAATACAAGTAATATCCTTCATTAAATCAAAACCTTCATCAACCAACCATTTATCAAAACGTTTGATTCTGCTTTTGAATTTAGTATAGGAATTTGGATTAAGCACTTTTTGTTTGGTTTCTAAGCCTATTTTAAATCCTTCACTAATTGAACATAAAACCTCGACTTTATCTTCCTTTATTTCAGTAATAGTTTCTTTAGAAAACTTGGCACTCAACTCTGGTTTAATAGACTTATCATTTTCATCATTAAGCACTTCATTCTCTATATATTCAATTAGTGAGGTATTATTTTCGTAGGGGTTAAACCCATGAGACAATACATATTCCAAGCTTTCCCGTAATTTCGATAGTATGTAGTAACGACTTCTCTTATCTTCATAAAGGTTAGCCCCTCCTTTTATATTGGTTTGCCTTGTGAGTTTTCCATTTTTAGGATTTCTAAAAGAATAATAGACATACCAACTTTTTGAAAGTGCATCTTTTTTTTCTTTAGCTGAAAGCTTAGACCATGAGTTAAATTCAACTCCACCTGTATAGATTTTTGGTTTGGAATAGCTTAGTTTCATAGAAGAATCGTGTACTTTATCGTGTACTCGTTGCAAAAGTAAGAAAAATGTAGACATAAAAAAACGGATTGTGAGAACACAATCCGTTGATTTAATTAGCATTAAGCTTAGTAGCGGGAACTGGACTCGAACCAGTGACCTTCGGGTTATGAGCCCGACGAGCTACCTACTGCTCTATCCCGCGATGTATGTTTAAAAGAATTAAGTTAAACTTAATCTACTTTCTAATTTTTTCCTCAAATGTAAAGTAGGTACTTTACTTTGAGCCTAATGAAAAGTTATTCTGCTTTCATTTTGGATTGCAAATATACAACTAAATATCGATTTGCAAAAAATATATAAGAAATATTATTGCTCGATTGAATCTGCTTGAAAACCCATTACTTCGCCATCTTCTGCGCTAATGGAAAACTGAATAGGATTGCAACACACTTCACAATCTTCAATATAAGATTGGCTAGCGACCGATACATCTACTAAGATGCTGATTTCCTCCCAACAATGTGGACATTGAAAAAAATGCTCTCTCATTTAAAATTTAGTATTTAGTAGTTGTCCTGTTAATTGTAATAACTGCACTTCAGCAAGCTTGGCGTCAAATTTAGCTAGGTTTAAGCTGGTTTGTGCATTGAGTAAGTTCAATTGGGCTTGCCTGAACTCAATCGAACTGATTTGGCCTATTTTGAATTGCTGAAAGGTTCTGTCAAAGTTATTCTGATTTGTAATCACGTTTTTGTTTTGCAACTCAAAAATGTACAAGCGATTTTTGTAATTCTGATAGGCATTTTGAATATCTCTATCTACACTCTGAACGATGGACTCTTTCTGAAGCTGCTGAGTTTCATAAGCTATTTTTGCATTTTGAATCCGTACTGAAGTTTGACCTCCATCGAATAAATTCCAGCTTAAACTGACACCTGCAGAGTAGCCTTTGGTGGTTTGGATAGAACCGGGAAAGAAAGGCGATTCTGGACTGATGTTTCTGTTCCAGCCATACGAACCAAATAAATCTAAACGCGGCAGATATCCCGTGAAACTCAATTTACGGTCGTATTCTGAGATGAGTAAATTTTCTTCAATAATTTGAACGGAAACATTGTTTTCCTTTGCCGATGTAATGAAATTTTCAATTTCTAAAAGCGGCACAAAATTTACGGTGGTATCTACTACAAATTCAGTTGGTAACTCTTCATTAAGAACGACCATTAAATCCCGTTTGATGTTATCTAAATTCTGATTTTCATTGATTAGGTTGATGCTATCATTGGCCACATCTACTTCTGCATTCAGTACAGCGAGTTTGTTTATTTGTCCGTATTTAAATTGATAATCTACTCGTTTGAGGCGTTCTTTTGAAAGGTTCAATGTGTTTTCTAAAATCGCTACATTTTTAAATCGTCTTGCCAATTCAAAATACACACTAAACATCTGTACTAAGGTATTTTCAATAGTTTCACGCGCTTCAAGTTGTGATAAATTGTGTTGTAATTTCAGCTGTTTGTAGTTGTAAATTCTACCTAATCCATCGAAAATGGTGTAATTCAAATCTAAACTTGCATTGTAGCGCTGAGTTTCTAAATCGTTTTGATTCAGCGGTTCATTCCCTTCTATTTCTGCCAAACGGTCTTGCAAGCTAAAATCCCAACCTAGGTTTGTGCTTAAGGTGGGTAAGTATCCAGAATTTAGAATTCCAGCGTTGTTTTCAGCAATTTCAACATTGTTTTCTTGAATTTTGATACCGTAGTTATTGTCCAAAACATATTTTACAGCATTGGATTTGGTCAAGACTTCTTGTCCAAATCCATTAAAATTCAGTAAAAAGCTAAGGCTTAAGAGCGTAAAAAAAGCGATTTTCTTATTCATAATTTGCTTCTTCATTCTTTTCTTTAATTGCGCGTTCTACTTCTTCTCGCTGAATTTTATTGCCAGTTACCAACCATTTTATCTGCACTTTCAGGGAATTGGTTAAGGATAAAAATATAGGTAGTAAAAGCAAGGTTAATAGTGTAGCTACTCCGATGCCATAAGCTATGGAGATGGCCATAGGAATTAAAAACTGTGCTTGTCTACTTTGTTCGAATATCAAGGGTGCTAATCCAGAAATGGTGGTTAACGAAGTTAAAAATATAGCTCTGAATCTAGATTTTCCAGCTTCGTATAAGGCTTCATTAAAGGTAATTCCTTCCCGTAAATTGTTATTGAATCTACCTATTAAAACAAGACCGTCATTCACCATAATTCCAATCAAGGCAATAATACCTAGTAGGGATAAAATATTAATTGGAAAACCATGTATGTAATGTCCCCAAGCTACTCCAATTAAACTAAATGGGATAATTAAAATAAGGATAATTGGTTGGCTAAAACTTCTAAACGTAAACGCAATAACCACAAAAATTAAAAATAGAATAACGGGGAAGGTTGCTTTAGCAGAATCTGTTGTTTTTGCTGCTTCTCTGTTCTGACCTTCATAAACTACTGACAAGGTTGGGTTTTCGTTTAAAATTTCAGGCATTACGTCGTTCTGAATTTCTTCAAGAATTTCAGTAGCACTCGCATTTGGATTTTCTAAATCGGCATCAACTCTAATTTCTCGTCTTCCGTTTAAGTAGCTAATTGATTCTGTTCCTCGTACGATTTCATAAGTAGCAATCTCATTCAAAGGGACTCTACTTCCGTTTGCGGTTAGGATTCGAAAATCATCTAACTTGGTAATTGCTGAACGGTTTTCTAGAGTATATCTTACCCAAACTCTAATTTCATCTTTACCTCTCTGAAAACGCTGTGCCTCACGACCAAAAAATGCATTTCTGATTTGCTGCATCACTTGACCTAAATCCAACCCCAATGCATAGGCACTCGGTTTTAAAACCAATTGAATTTCCTTTATGCCTTTTGGGTCGTTATCTACTACATCTTTAAGCTCATTATTGCTTTCCATCCACGTCTTCAACTTGTTTTTGGCATTTTGCAATTCACCTATATTATTCCCCAACAAGGAAACAGAGACTGGCGAACCTCCAAAATTACTACCCGAACCAAAGGTTAGGCTTTCCACACCGTAAATAGGTCCGGTTGCTTCTCGAATTGCATTGGTGATTTCAGCAGAAGAAAAGTCTCGGTCTTCACCGGGTAAGAGATTAACTTGAACGGAAGCCTTATTGTTTCCTGGGCCAACTCGTTTTACTGTGTTTTCAACAACTTGTAAATTACCCGTTTGTTTTTTGGTAAATTCTTCATTTACTTTCCAGGCAGCAGCTTCAACTATGGAAATAATGGAATCCGTTTTCTGTGGATTCACCCCTTCCGTCATCAATAAATTCACATCTACTCGATCACTAGCAATACTAGGGAAAAAACTTACCCGAATGATATTCCCTTGAATGGAACCAATAGTCAATGCTAGCAAAGCAATAATAATGGAAAGCGTAAAGACCCGATTGTCTAAAGCAAATCTCAACATCGGTGCATAGGATTTATCGCGTAAAAAACTCATGATTTTATCTCCGAATTTATTTACGTTTTTCATTTTAGCAAAAAACTTCCCAAAAAAGGTCTTCTTCTCTTTCTTATCTTTTTTAGCTTGTATCGCTTTGGAATGCGCTATGTGTGCTGGCAAAATAATAAATGCTTCAATCAAGGAGACAATGAGCGTTAATAGAACCACTAGTGCAACTTCGGAGAAAAATTCTCCTATTCTTCCTTCTAAAAAGAAAAAAGTAGAAAAGGCTAAAATAGTGGTTAGGATAGCTGAAGTGATAGGAGGGATAACTTCCATTGTGCCATCAATTGCTGCCCTAATTGGAGGTTTTCCGCTCTCGTAATGCTGGTAAATATTTTCGGCGATGACAATACCATCATCTACCAAAATACCAATTACAATAATCATGGCAAATAAGGAAAGGACGTTAATGGTTACTCCAAAAAGGCTAGCAAAAACAAACATCCCTAAAAAGGACAAAGGCAATCCAAACGAAACCCAAAGAGCCAGCCTAATGTTCAAGAAAATAGAAAGAAACAAGACTACTAAAAAAATACCAACTGCCGCATTTTCCATTAACAATAGCGTACGCTGCTCTAAAGTTATTGAAGAATCTGAAACCACATTCAATTCAATGTTATTGTTGTTTTCATTAAACTCTTCGATATACTCTTTTACGTTGACAGCAGTAGAAAGTAAATCTTCTGAGTTGGTATTACTAATAACCATAGTAATAGCTGTATTCCCATTAAAATACAGCGCGTTTGGAGTTTCTGCAAAGCGATCTCTTGCAACACCTACATCACTAAGCTTTATAGCCGAACCATTGGCTGTTGTTTTGATGACTACATTATTTAATTCAGATGCATAGTAACTTCTTGTATTCGCTCTAATTAAATAATCTTCTGCATTGGTTTTGATAGTTCCTCCTGTCGATAATAAATTAGAACCACTTACTTTTTGTGCAACTTCATCAAAAGTAATATCGTAAGCCAAAAGTGCATCCTGATTTAATGCTATTTCAATTTCTTCATTTGGAAAACCACGTATTTCAATTTGCGAAATTCCATCAATCATCCGCAGATCAGACTCTATTTTATAGCTGATATCTTTTATGGTTTTCAAGGGAATGTCTTTTCCAGAGAGAGAGAATTCAATAGTTTGCCTTACATTTTCATTTTTTGCAACTACCAAAGGCTCCATACCGATAGGGAAATTGGGCACTCGATCTACTGCATTTTTTACTTCGGTGAGCATGACGTCTATATTTTCGCCTTTTTCTATTTCTACTGAAATAGATCCGCCACTTTCTCTGGCAACTGCTGTAGTTCTATCGATGCCTTCCAAACCTTTAAGGTTGTCTTCAATCTTTAAAATAATGCCCTCTTCAATTTCTTCTGGTGAAGAGCCAGGGTAGGTAATGTTTATTGAAATTATCTTTGATTCTTGAAGAGGGAAAAAAGAAGATTTTAGACTGAAAATCCCCACAATACCAAATATGACAAATGCAAGAATAATTACATTTACTGCAACTTCATACTTTATAAAATACGTTATCAGTTTTTTCAAAACGAATTAATTTTTGTTGAGCTTTACTAACATTCCCGAATAAGCACTGGATAAGTTAGAGGTCATAATTACATCGCCATTTTCTAAACCTTTTACGATGGCTGTATTTTCATTGAAATACAAAGGTTTTACTTGTTTTAGTGCTAAAACAGAATCTTTTACTACAAAAACTTCGTTGGCATTATTTATCAATGAACGGTTTAATTCAAAAGCATTCTCGATAGTCTGTCCTTTAATATTGGCTTCCAGATACATTCCTTCTTTCAGGTTTTCATCTGTAACTTTTACAAAAACCTGTATGGTTTGTGTGCTTGGGTCTACTTGACTGTTGATTCGGCTAATCATTCCTTTGGACACTTCTTGGGTATTTAGCGGTTTCAATTGTACGCTGTCTCCAACATGAATGTAGTTGATAAAGTTTTTTTGAAGTGCAATTTCAAGTTCCATCACCTCTGGGTCTATAAACTCACCTATACGCTGTCCCGGTCTTACTAAAGTACCTGGACGAATGTCTGTCTTGGTTAAAACACCAGTAAAAGGCGCACGTATATTGAATTTTGACAACCTAACTTCTAGATTTTTTATGTTATAATAAGCAGACAATATTCCTCTGCCGTTGATGAAATAATTAAAAGCTTCTGCATCAATGCTAGGTAGTTTTGGCAATGTCTTGTTTACAGAAACTTGATTGAGATAAGCCTGCCACTGATCAAATTCTTTGGGATAATCCAATTGAATATCTGGCATGATGGAAATCAACAAATTAATGAATTCACTTTTAGTAGATTTTAAACTAGCTGCAAATTCTTCATTGTTAATATTGACTAAAGTTTCGTTTTTTTGATAGCCTTGTCCTGGCCTAAACAACTTTTTTGAAGTCAGAAACACGCCTTCTACCTCACTAAACAGTTCAAATTTTGTAAGTGCTGTTAGGTTACCGTTGGTATTTACTTCAACTAAAAGATCCGTGTTCTCAACGGTTTTTACTGAAATTGGTTTGGCTATATTCTTTTTCTCCACCTTTTCTTTTACATCGCTGCTAGCAATGTAATTAGCTCCCAAAATAGAAAGCACTATGATAATTATTCCTAAAATTAATAATATTGTTTTTCTCATTCTAAGTGTATTAGGTAATTAAAAAGAAGTTACTTTTTCTAAATTTAGCTGTACTTCTTCCCAATCCTCCAATAACTTAGACAGTCTTTTCTTCTTTTGGTTGTATGTGTCAAAGAAATTTTCTTGAGCTATGGTTTTTTCATAGTTTACTTGCAGCTCTACATCTGTTTGTTTGATTTCTCTTTCGAGCTTTGTAATTTCAGCTTCTACCTTTGAGAGTTTGTTTTTAAGTGACTTTTCTTTCTTCTGCTCATCATAGGATTGTTTCTTTTCGGGAGCTGTATTTTCTTTTTCGGCAACAGTTGCTTTTTCAACTTGACGCATATCGCCAAGTTTCCGCTCCTTCAAATAATCATCTATTCCACCTAAAAATTCTTTCAACTCATGGTTTCTAAATTCAAAAACACGGTCTGCAAGCCCTTGTAAAAAGTCACGGTCGTGAGAAACTAAAATTAAAGTACCTTCAAAGTTGTTAAGTGCACTTTTTAGTACGTTTTTAGATTGTATATCCAAGTGATTGGTAGGCTCATCCATCACCAAAACATTAAATGGGGTGAGTAACATTTTAGCCAAAGCAAGTCTGTTTCTTTCTCCTCCAGAAAGCACTTTTACAAATTTGCTTACATCGTCACCACGGAATAAAAACGAACCTAAAATATCTCTTACTTTACTTCTGTTGGTTTCGTTTGCGGCATCAATCATGGTATCTAAAACAGTTTTGTTGCCGTCTAAATATTCTGCCTGATTTTGAGCAAAATAACCTATTTGCACATTATGCCCTAGCTTCATTTCACCTTGGTGAGCTATTTCCCCTATAATGATTTTGGCTAGGGTAGTTTTACCTTGACCATTTTGTCCTACAAAAGCAAGTTTAGTTCCTCGCTCAATCATAAAATTGAAATTGTTCAGGACTTTCTTATCTCCATAGGTTTTTGAAACATCCTCTGCCTCAACAATCACCTTCCCAGGATTTTTAGAAATAGGAAATCGAATGTTCATACTCGCATTGTCTTCTTCCTCAACTTCTATACGGTCAATTTTATCTAGTTTTTTAATCAACGACTGAGCCATGGTTGCTTTAGATGCTTTCGCTCTAAATTTTTCAATCAATTTTTCAGTAGTGTCAATTTCTTTTTGTTGATTTTTTTGAGCAGCCAACTGTTGGTCCCTTATTTCATTTCTAAGTACTTTGAAATCACTATAGTTTTTAGGGTAATCATAAGCTCTTCCTAAGGAAATTTCAATGGTACGATTGGTTACTTCGTCCAAGAACATTTTATCATGCGAAACAATAACCACGCAGCCTGTATAGTTGGTTAAGAAGTTTTCTAACCAAATGATGCTTTCAATATCCAAGTGGTTTGTAGGCTCATCTAGCAACAATACATCGTTGTTTTGTAGCAATAGTTTAGCAAGCTCAATTCGCATTCGCCAACCTCCTGAAAAAGTATCGGTTAGTTTATTAAAATCACTTTCTAAAAAACCTAAACCTTTTAAAACACGTTCAGCACTTCCCTTATAATTGTAACCGCCTAAAAATTCATACTGGGTCTGTTTTTCAGTTAAGTCTACCATAAATTGATGATAAGCTTCACTTTCATAATCAGTTCGTTCAGCCAATTGTTGATTGACATGATCTAATTCAGATTCCAAAAGCTTGATTTCTTTAAAAGCTTGATGCGCTTCTTCAATTACCGTTCTTCCTTCCTCAAAATCTATATCTTGTTTTAGAAAACCAATTCGTAGGCCTTTTTCTTTGGCAATTTCGCCGGTATCTTTTTGCATTTCTCCTGAAAGAATCTTAAGCATAGTAGACTTTCCCGCTCCATTTTTACCAACTAAACCGATGCGGTTTCCAGCAGATAATTTAAAGCTGATATCCTTGAACAAGTACTCTCCAGAGAAGGATACCGACAAATTATTAATATGTATCATTAGTTACAATTAGTTTTTGCAAATATTGTTATTTTTGTGAACTAATACCCTAAATAAAATCTAAATGCTGAAAGGCACAAAACTCTATAGTATTTTCACAGGAACATGTCCAGTTTGTCAGTCAGAAAGCATGTATGTTTCTTCCAACCCATTCAATCTTTCTAAAGCTACTGCTATGAAAGAACGCTGCTCAAACTGTAACACGAAGTACAAAATAGAGCCGTCCTTTTTTTACGGTGCCATGTATGTTAGTTACGGCCTTGGTGTTGCTATTGCTGTTGCTGCTTTTGTTATTTCTTATTCCTTTTTCAATCTAGAAAAACTGAGCATCTTTTTCGTCATTTTGGCTAGCATAGTAGTGCTTATGCCAATCAACTTGAGGCTATCTCGAAACATTTGGATCAATATGTTTATGAGTTATGACAAGGAAAAAGCTAAGCAAGCTTAAAGCGATTTAGATCAATTTCTGATCGAAGCGGGTTTCCAAATTCAATATGTTCCAAAAGTTCTTTGGCTAATAAAGGCGCCATAAGCAAACCTCGACTTCCCATACCATTAAAAACATGTAAGTTCTTATAATTTGGATGTGTTCCGTAAATAGGCTTCTTGTCTTTTACCGTTGGACGCAAACCTGCTACTTGGTCAACTATTTGATACGGACAGGAAACCATTTTATCCAAATACGTTTTCAATTCTTTACGAGCTTCTTCCGTTGGTTTATTATTGAATTGATTCCGAGCGTAGGTAGCACCGTATTTATACACATTATTCCCTAACGGAATCAAGAAATACTTGTTTTTTAAAATGGCATTCAATTGAAGTGCTTCAGACTCAATAAGTAAATATTCCCCTTTATTTCCCTCAATAGGTAACTCACTAAAAAAAAGATTATTAACCACCCCGGCACCTTCAGCAAAAATAATATGTTTAGCTTTATGCGAATCGTAATCAATATGATCTCTGTTGAAATTGAGTTCCGTCACATCAAAAGTGGAATTTACAAACTGATGTTTTGATTGAAGACTGTGTGCTTCTGATTTTAATATTTCTTGTATGTTTGCTACTCCTCCACCTTCAACTAAACTCATTTTATGGGGTGCTTGTATATGATGATAAGGCTTTACCAGGTCACCAGTAACGTACTTTTGATTAGTAGTATTAATTAAACTAAGATGTTTGTTTTGCTCTGCAATGGAATTGAAAACACGATGTATTGGGTAAGATTTAAAAGAGTCTGGATTAAAAGAAATATAGAATTGTTTTGCGTACTCCAAAAACTCATCAATATTCCAAACTGGCTTACCTGTCTTTAGCATCACGGGGTTGATTAAACCGCCCGCTACATGACTAGCTTGTTGTGAATGATCTGAGATTACTAAAAAATCCTTACCTAAGTCTGTAATGGCTTTTTGTAAAGATAATCCTGAAACACCACTACCTACAATTATATAATCTGTCATAAGGTGATTTCTGAAATTAGATTTTAGAAAATTGAAGTAAAAATCTAATATTGCAAAATAAATTTAATTCATATTTCAGTAAATACGAATAATGTTAAATGCATTACTAAGCATTTTTGTAAACTGGTTAGCTTCACACAAAATAGAAGCAAACAAAAAAACGTCCAAATTGGACGTTTTTTTGTAATTTATTATGAAAGGAATTAGTTGTTCCACATGTCCAATTCGAAGTTACGAATTACTTCACGTATACGTTCCGCTTCAAGCAATTGCATCATTGAATTGTCTTTGATGTATTCTTTAATACGTCTATCACCATATTCATTCTGTGTTTTATAGATCACTGCATCAAAACGTCTTGAGTTCAACAAATGATCGAAACTTATAGGGTGAGAACCATTAAATTTATTCATTACCTTCCCCCTATGGAATGCTTCTCTAGCATCTGGAAACCAAATCCAAAAATATTCAACAGGAATAGACTCTACACTCGTACCTTTAGTTCGAACATCGTCGCCAACAGGAGCTAATCCTAGCAAGCGATATCTCATTTCCCCTTGAATTTTATCGAAATACCACATTCCTTTAATATGGTAAAAAGAAATATCAGAAGGTGTGATTTCTGTAGTTTCAACAAAGTACTCAAGTCTACTTACTAAATCTGATGGATAATGTTGATCCAACGTCCCTTCTTTGTATCGCTCTATGTATAAATCTTGTGCTTCTGTACCAACAATACCATATTCATCCAGAATAGGTAGACCTGCATCAATAATACGGGTATACTTCAATTGGTTGATGGCTTTCTCCCCAACATATTTGTCTTGTTCTCTAAAATAGTCAGAACCGTATATTTGTGTAATAGCATATTTAGATGGATTATCTGAAGCACCATCTTTAATAGCATCAACTATAACTTGAAAAAGTGGCTTTCTAGTTTCACTAAACATGGTTTCTTGAATTGGATAATACAAAGGTAAATTCACCTTTTGTTTCAAATCAATTTTTTCCCAAATGGTTTTAGACCAAAGAATATCTCGATCTGCAATGAACCCATATTCTAAGGGCTTATCCACATTTCCTGACTTTTGATCTTCAGTCATAACACCAACTTCTTTAGGTGTTTTTGCATTTAAGATATTAGACTGAGAAAAAGATTTCCAGCCAAATAAAACAAGAAAAAGAAAGGATATTTTAAGAACCAATAATTTCATAATATTGTTTTTAGTTTAATTGTACTTCAAAAGAAGTAGGACTTGGTACGTTTACACCAGGAACATCTGCACGGATATCAAAGATGGTAAGTACATCACCAGAATTGGTAAAGTTTAATAATTGTTGTGCAGCACTATCAAATGTATTTCCACTAACAGTAATGGCTGGTCTTCCAGGTACACGAACGGAGAAACGTTTAACAACTGCCGTAATATCAAAGTCAAAGTTTTCAAACTCAGCTCCTACAGGAGAACGTGACAATGCACTTTTAGAGATACCAATTGGTTTTCCATCAGGAATTTGTCCACGGATAGTTCCTGTTGGTCTTGGTAAAGATTTAATTCTAAATACTGCAGAGGATGGAAAAGACTGTCCATCAATAGTTCCAGTAACATTTATTTTAACTTCTGTACCAGTTGAAGGTTTAAGATTATACTTAGAACCAGAAACCTTTTGTAACCCAGGTGCAGATGCAGAAACATTATTTTCTGAAACACCAGGCATTGATACGGTTATAGGATTATCAACCCCACGGTACACCACATTCATTTTATCTGCAGATACAATGGCTTGATTTGGTCTTGTAATTACTTGAAAAGCTTGATTAACAGGAACTTCTATATCTTCACCATCTTGTTTAAAAATTAATTTACCTTCAATAGTTTGATCGCCTACTGATGAAGCAGTTACATTCAACTTCACTTGACCCCCTTCAATAGTAAAATCAGTTCCTTTACTTAATTTTCTGCCGTTCAATTTTAAATCAACTTGGTCAGGCACAGTTGACTCATCAACACGTCCCAGTACAATTGAACCATCGAACTTTTCTCCCTGATAATATGCTCCTTTGGTTTGTTGTAACAAGGTTGAATAGTTGTCCATAGAAGCAATAGAAGTTAACTGTCCAGCTAACTTAACAGATAGAATTTCATTTTCAATAATCTTTAAATCATGTTGTAAATTTGATATTTTAGTGATGGTAGATATTAGAGGATATCCTACAAAATGATAATTTATGTAATTAAGTGGAGTTGCATTTTTACCAGCATCTCTAGGCATAATCGGTTCTGCACTAAACTTTTCGTTGATACTTTTTACAAATGGGGCATAAGCTGGATTATCTCCTAAAAGAGCAACCATTTTATCTTTATATGATTTCATATTGTTGATAAAAGCTTCACCTTCTGGTTTCAACTTATCTCCTTTTCTAAAGTATTGGCTAACATAAGCATCCTTATCCATGGTTTCATAATCCTTAGGATCTTCTACTGAAGTCTCAAACTCAGCTTTTACTTCGCCAAAATAATTATACAATTCATTAGTATAATTGACTACCTTAACTGCCTCTTCTTTAATTTCAGCAAATTGAGCAGGCTGGTCTACTGCCTTTTGTTTAAGTGCATTAAGTGCTGCTGAATTTTTGTCTTCAAAATTTTCACTTGAACTTTCAAGTGATTCATTAATTTGTCCAAATGCAGATAACACTTCCTTAGACATGTTTAGTGCAAGCATTGCAATAAAAACAAGGTACATAAGGTTAATCATCTTCTGCCTTGGCGTTTCCTTTCCTGATGCCATATAATAATGGTTTTAAATATTAATTTCGTTTATTTCAATTAGAATTTTGAGTCCTAGCTTTATTTTTTAGGAGACATTGCACTTAACATACCACCGTAAACACCATTCAAGGAGTTTAAGTTAGATGTAAGCGATTCCATTTGATCTTTTAAACGTCCGGCATTATCAGTAACTGCTTGGTTAATTTCAGTTTGTTTCGTAGCAGCTTCAACTTGTACCTTATACAGATTATTCAAAGACTCCATTTGAGTTGCTGCTTGAGAAATTTGACTAGAGTATTTTTGTTGAGACTCCATTGCTTCAGCTGTTGGAGCAATGTGTTTAGAAGCAGCTTCAAAGTTTTTGATGCTATCGCCTAGACTTTCCATCAATTTAGAATCTACTTTAGCCTCTTTTAACATATCGTCTAATTTCTTAGACAATAAGCCTTGTTCGTCTTGCGCTTCTACTTCAGCACCACCTGACATAGAATCACCTCCTGCTAATTCAGGATATACTTTGGACCAATCTAATTCATCATCAACTGGTTCAAAAGCAGAAATAGCAAATACAATTGCTTCTACTACAAGACCTATGGTAAGCATTACACCACCTGTAAGAAATCCGTATTCCAAATGCTGTATTTTGAATAAGGCACCAAGGATTACAACTGCTGCTCCAAGACCATATACCATATTCATTATTTTCTTACCTCTTTTTGATTTTGCCATTTTTTTTTAATTTTAATTAGGGTTATTTATGTTTGCTTGTTGTTTACTAAATTGTATTTAAATGTTATCTGTTTCTTAGGTCAAGATTGTTCCCTAAGTAATCTTGTACTGTTCTGAAGCCAATATAACTTCTTGCAGTATCTACGTATTCAAAATCTCGTGAGCTCACTTGCAAAAAGTAGCTTACATCTTTCCATGACCCACCACGTACAACTTTACGCTTATTTTCTTTATTATTTACATTTGGACTCATACTAGACATGTACTCATAGGAATCTGGCTCATACGAATCACCGACCCATTCAGAAACATTACCTGACATATTATACAAACCGAAATCATTAGGTTGATAAGAGTCCGCCTCTACTGTATACAAAGCTTCATCTGCTGCATAATCACCACGTAAAGGCTTGAAATTAGCTAAAAAACATCCTCTATCATCTTTAGCATAAGGCCCACCCCATGGAAAAGTAGCAGATTGTAAACCTCCACGAGCTGCGTACTCCCATTCTGCTTCAGTTGGTAATCTAAAATAATTTGCGTGTTCTAGTCCTTTTGACTTTCTAAATCCATTTAAATATTGAGTTCTCCAATCAGAAAATGCTCGGGCTTGATTCCAATCTACACCAACTACAGGATAATTATCATAAGCTGCATGAGAAAAATAGTCGTTATGTAATGGTTCGTTGTAAGAATAGCTAAAATCTTTAATCCATACCGTAGTATCTGGGTAAACTAAAACATCTTTCTCTTCAATAAAGTTAGTTCTGTCACCCTTAGCACGAGCAGCAGCTTCCACATCCATATATTTCAAAGAATATGCAAATTGAGTAACATCTAACATACGTTCTCCATTGTAAGACTGCTCACCAGGAAGATAAAACTCATCCATAACATATACATAATCTGCGTCTGGATATTCTTCAGTATTCCAAATGATATCTATATCCCAATTGATTTTTTGTTGCAAAGGATCATAATGCTTGGAGAATTCTTGAAAAGCAGTTAACTCACCTGCTTCTTGATCACCTGCATTCTTAAATGCGAAAGCACCAATGGTCTGATTATTTCTACCGCCGCCGTCTTGAACATCACCAGCTAATTCTGCTGCTTCAGCTAGTTTATGGCGTACCACAGAATCTCTAACCCAACCTACAAACTGTCTATACTCAGAATTAGTAACTTCGGTTTCATCCATATAAAAGGAAGGAACAGTAACCGTTTTTGTAGGAGCATTTTTCAATCCAGCAATGTCATAATCTGACTTACCCATAATAAAAGCACCGCCTTGAACGAGTACCATACCATAAGGTTTTTCTGGATTCCATTTTTTACCTTCAACTCCAACCAATTGTCCTCGGTCACTACTACCGCAACTTGCAATTAGTAAAGCTAAAATGAACACTAGGAATATATTTTTCATATGCATCTTGATTATCATCAATTTTTTAAAGGCGTAAACCTATCTAATTATTTTCAAAAAAACAACATAATTCTTAAAAAGAAGCTAATTTAATCATGTTTAACTAAACTTCATTTTTACATTTCGCTCTATACCAGCGATTCGGGTACGTTTGGTCACATGCGTTCAAATAATCTTCTTTGCTACATGGTAAGAACGAAACTTCAGAAAGTTTATTTTGTTTGCTCGCAAAATGTGGTATTTCAATCCACCACCTACCTGTTTTTTCACTTTCATAAAAGCTCAAAACATCATCATTTATTGGAACTTTGTACAATGTAAACAAGGAAGTATATAATCTTGGATTTTCTTGTAGCCTATAATTTACACCTTCTATATAATACCAAATTATTTGGGCTGCAATTTGAGAAATAGAATCGAGATTTTCAAATTTTTCTAAGTGATATATTCCAAAACTTGTGTTTTTATAACTTAAACCCGAATATCTGCTAAAAATACAAAATTCTTTTGCTGTAAAACCATTTACCATTCTGTGGTTAGGTACTGAAATTTCAGAAGCTTTAATGCTTTCAAAATCAACACTAACCAGGTCAGCATCTCTTAATACTGGCTCCATTTCAGAAGGTGAATCACTTACTTCTCCTAACCTGTAGGCTTCAAAATAAAGATTTTCTACTAGATCTTTTTCTTCTTGCTTCACATAATAGGTCTGGTAGCCCAAATTTGAAAAATTAAACAAATTATATGGCTTATCTACTATCATATGGCTCACGTATGATTTTCCGCTAATGGGTTGGTCTGCGTCTCCAATATCAAACTTGGCATCTATCCCGACCAAATTCACCATGTATTTGTAGTGATCATACGCACGATATTGGGCGTAAGTTAAGTCTTGTCGACCTCCTAATATAATCAGAATTATATTTTTACGCATCAATTCACGTTGCACTTCTTGCAATACATAAAAGGTATCGCTTAGTTCATTTCCTGAAGTTATATTTCCTAGATCAAGCAAATTTTTCTTCCAATTCCCTTTGTACAATTGAAACAAATCTTCTCTTATGTGAATATAAAAATCTGGATTGGCACAAGATTCGCTTTCAAATTCAGTTACTGAAACCAACGCAATATCAAATTCAGACCAGTTCTCAATTTCAATTTCATGGTAAAATTGAATTGATTTGCCTATGCTTTCTTTTTCAAAAGAATTGACTCGTGTTATAAAATCTTCTGGCAAAGCTTCTAAAAATGAAAAGACTTCCATAAATTTTATTTCTTCTTACTTTTTGTACTCTTCTTTTTTGTTGTGCCTTTTTTGGTTGTAGTTTTCTTTTTAGTTGCTGCCTTTTTCTTTTTGGGTGATTTCTTTTCCAACATGGCTTTTACTTCATCTAAAGTCAAAGCTTCTGCATCTGTAGTTTTAGGTAATTCTATTTTTGTTTTTCCCTTAGATACTTTAAATCTGCCCCATCTTGCTTTTTCGACTTTTATGCCTTCATCTTCCCAATGGTGAATCAATTTATCTTTCTCTTTTTGAATTTTATCTTCAATTAAAGCTTCAATATCTTCTTCACTTAGATTGTCAAAATCATATTTTTTACTTACGTTGATGAACATATCGTTCCATTTTAGGAACGGTCCAAATCTACCAACTCCTTTCTGAACTCCTTTCCCTTGGTAATGATAAATAGGCTTATCAGCTTCTTCCTTTTCTTTGATGAGCTCCATAGCACGTTCAAAAGTAACTTCCAATGGGTCTTCATCCTTTTCTAAAGAAACAAACTTTTTTCCAAAACGAACATAAGGACCATACCTTCCCACATTCGCTTCCACCGTTTCATCTTTGTATTTTCCTAATTCTTTTGGAAGCTGAAACAAGTCCATAGCTTCTTCAAAAGTGATGCTTTGTAAGGTTTGACTAGGTCTTAAACCTGCAAATTTTGGCTTCTCTTCGTCTTCTACAGAACCAATTTGAACCATTGCACCGTATTTACCAAGTCGTGCACTTACGGGTTTCCCAGATTTTGGGTCTTTTCCTAAAACACGCTCACCTACTTCTCGTTCTGCATTTTCTGCTACATCTAATACAGTTGGATGAAACTTGCTATAAAAGGTTCTGAGTACTTGCGTCCAATTCTTTTTACCTTCTGCTATTTTATCAAAGTCTTCTTCCAATTCTGCGGTAAAATTGAAATCTAATATTCCGCTAAAATGTTCTACTAAAAAGTCATTTACAACCATACCCACATCTGTAGGTACTAATTTACCTTTGTCTGAGCCTACCATTTCTGAAAGCTCTTCTTCTTTAATCTTCTCCTTGACTAAAGTAAACTGATTGTATCTCCGTTCTTTCCCATCAACTTGCCCTTTCTCTACGTACTTTCTGTTTTGTATAGTAGAAATGGTTGGCGCATAAGTTGATGGTCTACCAATACCTAATTCTTCCAATTTTTTAACTAGAGAGGCTTCCGTATATCTAGAAGGTGGCCTTGTAAAACGCTCTGTTGCTTGTATGAAATTATTCAACAAATCATCTCCTTCTTTCATTCTAGGTAAGATGCCGCTTTGCTCTTCATCTTCATCGTCTTTTCCTTCTAAATAGACTTTTAAAAATCCATCGAATTTTATCATTTCACCACGAGCGGTAAATTCATCTTTGTGCGTATTTGCTTCAATTTTTACGGTTGTACGCTCCAATTGTGCATCACTCATTTGCGATGCGATGGCTCTTTTCCAAATTAACTCATAGAGTCTTTTTTGGTCGTAATCTGCACCTGTATTGTGGATGGCAAAATTGGTTGGCCGGATAGCTTCGTGGGCTTCTTGCGCTCCTTTTGCTCCAGATTTATAAGTTCGTTCTTTATGGTACTTTTCACCATAAGCAGAATTGATTTCTTGTTTTGCTCCTTTTTTAGCTTCAGCAGATAAGTTTACACTATCGGTACGCATGTAAGTGATATGACCAGATTCATACAACCGCTGAGCTAAACTCATGGTCTTGCCTACGGGAAAGTACAATTTTCTGGCTGCTTCTTGCTGTAAGGTTGAAGTTGTAAATGGAGGTGCAGGTGATTTCTTGGCTGGTTTTTTAGTTAAATCTCCTACTTTAAAATCTGCTCCTAAATTTTGCTCTAAGAATTTTTTGGCTGCTGTTTTAGAAGGGAGGTTTTTGGCTAGTTTAGCTTTAAAACTAGAACCCTCATTGGTACTAAATTCAGCATCTATACGGTAAGAAGCTTCTGCATTAAAATGAATTACTTCTCGTTCACGTTCTACAATTAATCTTACAGAAACAGACTGAACACGTCCTGCAGAAAGACCCCCTTTTACTTTTCTCCACAAAATAGGAGATAGCTCGTAACCCACTAGGCGGTCTAAAATTCGTCTAGCTTGTTGTGCATCTACTAAATGATAATCTATTTCACGCGGATTTTCAATTGCCTTATTGATGGCAGTTTTAGTAATTTCATGAAAAACAATGCGTTTGGTATTTGCTGGTTTCAATTCCAGCGCTTCAGATAAATGCCAGGCAATTGCTTCTCCCTCTCGGTCTTCATCACTTGCCAACCAAACCATCTCAGAAGATTTAGCTAGTTTTTTCAACTTGCTTACAATATCTTTCTTATCCTTACTTACAATATATTTGGGTTTAAAGTCTTTTTCTACATCAACTCCAATTTCTTTGGAAGGTAGGTCTGAAATATGTCCATAACTTGAAGCCAAGTGGTAATCTTTGCCCAGAAACTTCTCAATTGTTTTTGCTTTTGCAGGAGACTCTACAATTACTAAATTCTTAGCCATACGAAAAAATTATGCTACAAAAGTAGACGAATTTTTCGATTTCGGATTTTGAAATGCCATCGATTTGCATTTCAACTTCACTTATTGGAATTTATTTTTCGACTATAAACAAAGTAATTAATTGAATTTTAGCAACTTGACAAACCTCAAAAAAACATTCAAAATTATTAACCTCAAATGCTAAAATGAATATAATTGTTAATGCTTGATAAAATAGATACATCAAAAAATTGAACTACGCCTAACCAATTGTAAAAAGCTTCAATTTCGCCGATACAGATTTAAAGTAGTAGTTGTAATTTATAATGTTTTATTTGTATATCCGCTTTTTAGTCCAAAATGATTTTTTTTGATAAAAACCATATAGTACACCTCTATATCTCCCCTTACTGAAATAAATACAGCACAGGCAAGTGGAGACCTTTAGCTCCTTCCCTTCGAGGGGAAGGTTGGGATGGGGTGTATCTGTGAGTTATATCTTAAAACAATCAGATTTAAACAACTTGACTATTTACGGACAAACAATGTTTTATTAGACGAAAGAGTCATTTCAAATAAAAACAAAGAAAAGATTATGAAGTGACACTTTGTCAGAAACACAGAACAAAGTATCTTTGTCAAAAATTTTGAAGATGGAAAAGCTGATAGATGAAGCTGTACAAGGTCAAGCTTTACAACAAATAACAGAAGAAAAAAACACCAAAAAACTGTATATAGAAAGCTATGGTTGCCAAATGAACTTCAGTGATAGTGAGATTGTGGCTTCAATACTTGCCAATAACGGCTACAACACTACTCAGGAAATGAGCGAAGCCGACTTGATTTTAGTAAATACTTGCTCCATCCGAGAAAAAGCTGAGCAGACTGTTCGCAAACGTTTAGAAAAATTCAATGCGGTAAAACGCGAGCAACCTCACTTAAAAGTAGGGGTTTTAGGATGCATGGCAGAACGCTTAAAGGAAAAATTTCTGGAAGAAGAAAAAATAGTAGATTTAGTGGTAGGGCCAGATGCCTACAAAGATTTGCCTAATTTATTGAGCGAGGTGGAAGAAGGAAGAAATGCAGTAAATGTAATCCTTTCTAAAGATGAAACTTACGGAGATGTTTCCCCTGTGCGTTTGCAAAGCAACGGAGTTTCTGCTTTTGTTTCCATTACCAGAGGTTGTGATAATATGTGCACCTTTTGTGTGGTTCCATTTACGCGTGGTAGAGAGCGCAGTCGTGACCCTCAAAGCATTCTAGAAGAAGTAAAAGACCTTTGGGAAAAAGGCTTTAAAGAAATCACCCTTTTAGGGCAGAATGTAGATTCCTATTTATGGTACGGTGGCGGTTTAAAGAAAGATTATAAAGATGCTAGCGAAATGCAAAAAGCAACCGCTGTAGATTTTTCTACCTTATTAGAATTAACAGCTAGAGCAGTGCCAAAAATGCGAATTCGTTTTTCTACTTCTAATCCTCAAGACATGACTTTAGATGTAATTGATGTCATGGCCAAATACCATAACATTTGCAATTACATACACTTGCCAGTACAAAGTGGAAGCGATAGGATTCTGAAAAAGATGAATCGATTGCACACGAGAGCAGAGTATTTTGAATTGATAGACAGCATTAAAAAACGCATTCCGGATTGTGGGATTTCTCATGATATGATTGCAGGCTTTCCTACCGAAACCGAAGCAGACCAACAAGACACACTTACTCTAATGGAGTATGTAAAGTATGATTTTGGTTTTATGTTTGCCTATTCTGAAAGACCAGGCACCATGGCAGGAAGGAAATTTGAAGACGATGTGCCCAGTGATGTAAAAAAACGCAGATTAACTGAAATAATTAACCTTCAGCAAAGGCATGCCTTGTATCGCACGCAGCAATATATCGGACAAACCGTAGAGGTATTGATTGAAAAGGAATCCAAAAAATCTGATGCACATTGGGCTGGTAGAAACACTCAAAATACAATGGCTGTTTTCCCAAAGGAACACTACCAAATTGGCGACTATGTCATGGTGAAGATTGAAGATTGCACCAGCGCAACTTTGAAGGGTACACCAGTAGGATATTCAACTATAATGCAATAAAATGGAATCAGTTCAAGCAATTAAACAGCGTTTTGGTATTATAGGAAATACCACGGCCTTAAACCGCTCCATTGAAAAAAGTATTCAAGTAGCTCCAACGGATATTTCTGTTTTAGTTTCAGGAGAAAGTGGGGTTGGGAAAGAAAGTTTACCTAAAATAATTCATTCTCTTTCACATAGAAAACACAATAAGTATATTGCTGTAAACTGTGGAGCTATTCCAGAAGGGACCATAGATTCAGAATTGTTTGGCCATGAAAAAGGTGCTTTTACAGGAGCTTCTCAAGCACGAGATGGATATTTTCAAGTAGCGGATGGTGGCACCATTTTTTTAGATGAAGTTGGAGAACTTCCATTAACTACGCAAGTTAGGCTTTTGCGAGTTTTAGAAAACGGTGAATTTATAAAAGTAGGATCTTCAAAAGTGCAAAAAACGGATGTTCGGATTGTTGCGGCAACGAATATTAAAATGCATGAAGCCATTCAAAAAAACAAATTTAGAGAAGATTTGTACTACCGTTTAAGTACTATTGAAATTCACTTACCACCATTGCGAGACCGGAAAGAAGACATTCATTTACTGTTTAGAAAATTCGCTTCAGATTTTGCTACCAAGTACAAAATGCCCACGGTTAGACTAACCCAGTCTGCACAACAGATGCTTGAAAATTGCCATTGGCCAGGTAACATCAGGCAGCTTAAAAATGTTGCTGAACAAATTTCAGTATTGGAAAAAGAAAGGGAGTTAGATGCAGACCGATTGCGCGAGTACATTCCCAAAACCAGCAACTTGCCCTCTGTTGTAAAAAAAGAAAAGTCTAAAAACGATTTTAGCAACGAGCGAGAAATTTTGTATAAAGTTCTTTTTGATATGAAAAGTGATTTAAACGATTTGAAAAAATTGACTTTAGAATTGCTCAGCAACGGAAACACCGAAGAAGTAAAGGATGAACAGGAAAGCTTAATCAAGAAAATTTATGGCAAAACGAAAGCAAGTCAAGACAATGAAGATGATTTTGATGAGCGCCTAGAAGTACTTCAAATTCCTGAAAAAAGTTCAAGTAAAGAGGAAAAAGTTGAGGAAGAGCATGAGGATTCTACACCAGCATACGATTTTGCTGAAGATGTGGAAGAAGAAGAAACCTTATCTTTACACGATAAAGAAGTAGAATTGATAAAGAAATCTCTAGAGCGCTACAAAGGTAAACGCAAGCCCGCAGCAGAAGAGTTGGGAATTAGTGAACGTACATTGTACCGAAAAATCAAGCAATATGATCTATAGAAATATGATGTTTTTGGTTTTCATAGGTATAAGCTTGAACCTAACTTCTTGTGGTTATTACTCTTTTACTGGAGCCGATACGGGAAACGCCGTAAACTATCAAGTCAATTTTTTTCAAAATGAAGCCCCTTTAATTGAACCTGGAATTGACCGTACATTTACATTACAATTACAAGATTTAATTCAAAATCAAACTAAATTAAGTTTAGAAACTTCTGGTGCAGATTTAATATACGAAGGAGAAATAGTGCAGTATTACGTTGCTCCTATGACGGCAACAAGCGATAGTAGAGCAGCAGAAAACCGCTTAACCATTGCAATAAATGTGAGGTATTTCAACACCTTGGAACCAGAAAAGGATTTCGAAAAAAAGTTTTCTTTTTACTTTGATTACCCAGCAAATTCTCAGTTAGTAGGTCCCGTTAAAGACCAAGCCATTGAGGAAATTTTTACTAGAATTTCTCAAGATGTATTTAATGCTTCATTAACCAATTGGTAATGGAAGAAAGCAACCAGATGAATCAAATTTTACAGCAACCTAAATTATTGGGCAATGTAAAATTATCTACACTGAAAAATTGGGTAACAGATTATCCTTATTTTCAAAGTTTGCAATGTCTGTATTTAAAAAAACTATTTATAGAAGAGAGTTTTCAGTACAATATGCAGCTTAAAAAAACGGCTGCTTTAACTAGCAACCGCAGTATTTTATTTGATTTTATTACGTCTGAAGAATTTGTACAACAAGAAGTAGCAAGACAAATTCAACAACAACATCAATTTGAAGACCAAGAAGATTTAGAATTAGGGATCACTGCTTCAGAAGCAGATGAAATTTCCAAACCAGATTTATTTGTTCCAAAACCTCAAGCTGGAAAACCGCTGAATTTTTCAATTTCAGAAACACATAGTTTTAATCAATGGCTTCAGTTGACGAATGTAATTCCTATTGAAAGAGAAAATAATCCTTCAATAAGCAATTCTGAAGAAAAAATAGAAGAAGATAAAGCAGTTTCGAATCCTAAAATGGATAAAATTGATTATTTTTTGAAGCACAATCCAAAAATAAAACCAGTTAAAAACTATTCCCCAAAAAAAGACATAAAGTTCAAAACAGCCCCATCTACCGAGCTTATGACGGAAACATTAGCACGCGTTTACGAAGAACAAAGAGCATACGAAAAGGCAATTCAAGCATATAAAATATTAATTTTGAATAATCCCGAAAAAAATAGTTTCTTTGCATCCCAAATTGAACGACTAAAACAACTTCTAGAAAACAATATATAATGAGTACATTTTCCATATTTCTAATTTTAATCTTGATTGTAGCCTTTTTACTAATTGTAATCATCATGGTGCAAAATCCTAAGGGAGGCGGATTGTCTTCTTCATTTGGTGGTGGTGGCACACAACAAGTAGGCGGAGTAAAACAAACCTCCGACTTTTTAGACAAAAGCACTTGGGTTTTAGCTACCTTATTATTGGCTTTAATCTTACTGTCTAACGTCACCATTATGAAATCTAATGATGGTAACAAAATTATAGATGGGTATGAACAACAAGACACGGAGATTCCAGCAACGGAGGCAATTCCACCAATGCCAGAGCCAGAACCAGAGCAAGAATAAAACTCAGGTTTAAAATTTTAAAATGCCAGCTTATGACAAGCTGGCATTTTTTTTTGCCTATTGACAGAGATTTTACATTGGCATGCTTTTCGAAAAGGATATAGAAGTTAACTTTAAAACATAAATACAATGGCAGTAAATATTAAACCATTAGCAGACCGTGTGCTTATTGAGCCACAAGCAGCAGAAACCAAAACTGCATCTGGAATTATTATTCCTGAAACCGCTAAAGAGAAACCGCAAAAAGGAAAAGTTGTTGCGGTGGGAAATGGCAAAAAAGACTATGATATGACCGTTAAAGAAGGTGATATGGTGCTATATGGTAAATATTCAGGAACTGAATTAAAACTAGAAGGAACAGATTACTTGATGATGCGTGAAGACGACATCTTAGGAATTATCTAAACAAATATTGTTGAACACTAAAACCAAAATATAAAATGGCAAAAGATATTAAATACAATTTAGAAGCAAGAGATGGTATTAAACGTGGAGTTGATGCCTTAGCGAATGCAGTAAAAGTAACCCTAGGACCAAGAGGTAGAAATGTAATTATTTCTAAATCATTTGGAGCTCCTACTGTAACTAAAGACGGGGTTACCGTTGCAAAAGAAATCGAATTGAAAGACCCATTAGAAAATATGGGTGCTCAAATGGTAAAAGAAGTTGCTTCCAAAACCAACGATTTAGCTGGTGATGGTACAACTACTGCAACTGTTTTAGCTCAAGCAATTGTAAAAGAAGGCTTGAAAAATGTAGCTGCTGGAGCTAACCCAATGGAATTGAAAAAAGGAATAGACAAAGCTGTTGAAGCGATTACTAAGTTCTTAGAAGAGAAAGCTGAAGCAATTGGAGATTCTTCTGATAAAATTAAGCAAGTAGCTTCTATTTCTGCTAACAACGACGAGCATATTGGCGAATTGATTGCTGAAGCTTTCGGAAAAGTTGGTAAAGAAGGAGTTATTACTGTTGAAGAAGCTAAAGGAACTGAAACTTACGTAGATGTAGTTGAAGGAATGCAATTTGACCGTGGATACTTGTCTCCATATTTTGTAACAGACAGCGAAAAAATGGTAGCTGAATTAGAAAATCCACAAATCTTAATTGTAGATAAGAAAATTACTGCAATGAAAGATTTGCTTCCAATTTTAGAACCAGCGGCGCAAAGTGGAAAACCACTTTTAATCATCGCTGAAGATATTGAAGGTGAAGCTTTAGCTACTTTGGTAGTAAATAAATTGCGTGGCTCTTTAAAAATAGCTGCTGTAAAAGCACCAGGCTTTGGAGACCGAAGAAAAGCAATGCTGGAAGATATAGCTATCTTAACTGGTGGTACAGTAATCTCTGAAGAACGCGGATTTACTTTAGAAAATGCTACAATAGATATGCTAGGTCAAGCTGAAAATATCAGTATTGACAAAGACAATACAACTATTGTAAATGGTACTGGAGACAAAGACAACATCAAAAACAGAGTAAACCAAATTAAATCTCAAGTAGAATCTACTACAAGCGATTACGATAAAGAAAAGTTACAAGAACGTCTAGCTAAGTTAGCTGGTGGTGTAGCCGTACTTTATGTAGGTGCAGCTAGCGAAGTAGAAATGAAAGAGAAAAAAGACCGTGTAGACGATGCACTTCATGCTACTAGAGCTGCTGTAGAAGAAGGAATTGTTGCTGGTGGTGGAGTTGCCTTAGTGCGTTCTATTGAAGCTTTAAAAGGACTTAAAGCAGAAACTCCAGACGAGGAAACGGGAATTCAAATTATTGCAAAAGCAATTGAATCTCCAATGCGTACCATTGTTGAAAATGCAGGAGGAGAAGGTTCTGTAGTAATCAATAAAGTAAGAGAAGGCAAACATGGTTACGATGCTAAAACTGGAACTTACGTAGATATGTTAGCAGCAGGTATAATTGACCCTAAAAAAGTAACACGTATTGCATTAGAAAATGCAGCATCTGTTGCTGGAATGATTTTAACCACAGAATGTGCATTAATCGATATCCCTGAAGAGAATGAAGGCGGTAGCGGAATGCCAGGAATGGGCGGAGGAATGCCAGGAATGATGTAATTTTTTATAATCAAATTGATTTTAGAAAATCCGTTGCAAAATTTTGCAACGGATTTTTTTTTGAAACATCTCAATTCTACCTGAATTTTTCTGGAATGACAGGAAATAAAATAATACTTCACTATCAGATTAGTTTATTCTCTGAGAATTTGATTAAGAAATTATAATATCATATTTTTAAAATTATATTTCAAACAAAAAAAATGAAAAGTATATTCACCTTATTTCTATTCACAATTAGCATTACGGTTAGTAGCCAAATCCTTGATTTTAATCCAGATGAACCTTCCATTACTCAGCATCAGGTAAACATAAAAGGAAAAAAAATAGATTATTCGGCAGAAGTAGGAATGCAAGAAGTTATGGATAGCGATGACAAAGCGACAGCCTATTTGCTCTATACTTATTATTCCATTGAAAACAAAAAAAATGATGCAAACCGACCTTTGGTTATTTCATTTAACGGTGGTCCTGGGTCAGCTTCGGTTTGGATGCATTTGGCTTATACAGGACCAAGAATTATCAATATAGATGATGAAGGTTATCCTGTTCAGCCTTATGGTGTTAAAGAAAATCCGCATAGCATTTTGGATGTCGCAGACATTGTTTATGTTAACCCTGTCAATACAGGATATTCTAGACCTATTAAAGATGAAGAAGGTAAATTTGATAAAGAAGAGTTCTTTGGGGTAAATGAAGACATCAACTACCTAGCCAAATGGATTAACGACTTTGTTAGTAGAAAAGACAAATGGCGAAATCCAAAGTACCTCATCGGTGAAAGCTATGGAACAACCCGTGTTTCAGGGCTGGCTAATCAATTGCAAAACAGCCATTGGATGTATATCAACGGAGTGATTTTGGTTTCTCCTACCGAATTAGGTATTGAACGAGATGGACCAGTTGAAATAGCAAATCGTCTCCCTTATTTTGCAGCTGCAGCTTGGTACCACAATAAATTAAATGACACTTTCCAAAACATGCCCATTCAAGAATATTTAGATGAAGTGGAAAATTTTGCTATAAATCAACTTACACCTGCCATGGTTAAAGGTGGATTTTTAGAACCAAAGGCTAAGCAAGAAATGGCAGCTCAAATGGAGAAATACAGCAGCATTTCAGCAAAAGTATTTTTGCAACATAATTTAGAATTACCCTTCAATTACTTTTGGAAAGAATTGCTCCGTGAAGAAGGCTTTACCGTAGGCAGATTAGATTCTCGCTACAAAGGTATAGACGAAAAACTAGCTGGTGGCAGTCCAGATTACAATGCAGAATTGACATCTTGGTTGCATTCATTTACTCCAGCAGTGAATCATTATTTTAAACACGATTTAAAATTTGAAACCAAAAATGCTTATAATATGTTTGGCAATGTTTACCCCTGGGACAGGACTAAAAACAACAACACAGGAAAACAATTACGTCAAGCTATGGCACAAAATCCAAGCTTGGAAGTGATGATACAAACAGGTTATTTTGATGGAGCTACCACCTATTTTAATGCAAAATACACGATGTGGCATATCGATGAAAGTGGTAAATTACAAAATCGCCTGCATTTTAAAACCTATGAGAGTGGACACATGATGTACTTGCGCAAAGTAGATTTAAAAACAGCAAATGACGATGTCAGAGAATTTATATTGAACACCATTCCGAAAGATGGGGAAGCGATTAAGTATTAGAGGGAACTACAAATTAAATATAGAAACTATATCCCAAGCTCTAATTTACTTCAGGTTTAAATCAATACGCATTTTGCCACGTCATTTTTGTGCTTGTGCTTTACCCCAAATTGATACAATTGTTTTGTTTTATAGCCACGGAAACTCACAAATTTATCTATCTATCCTTTAGTTTTTTTCTGCAGTTTTCATGACAAATTCTAAATCAAAACTATCAAATGCTCATTCATAGCTTTTAAATAGCTTACTTAATTGTAATTTCGTTTGGAAATTTACAAAAGATGAAAATAAAACTAGTGTTGCTTTTATTGCTCCTATTGAATCATTCTATGTATGGTCAAAATAGTCCTTTAGATAGTTTGAAAGGACAATTAGAAAACAGCCAAACCGATATAGAAAAAGCAAGATTATATAATGAAATTGCCAATCAACTAAAGTATAGTGACCCCAATGAAATGTTAGATTTCGGGAATAAAGCGCTAAAGATAGCTCAGAAGAATACTCTTCCAATAGAAGAAGGTAAAGCGAATCTAAATTTAGGAACGGCAAATATTA
>Ga0307943_1000284_pt1 | contig 31093 bp, 22 predicted proteins | sample OrgLakmetagen177_FD_203149 | JGI IMG/M metagenome (GOLD analysis project Ga0307943, IMG submission 203149) | Saline water microbial communities from Organic Lake, Antarctica - #177 | ecosystem: Environmental > Aquatic > Non-marine Saline and Alkaline > Saline | place: Antarctica: Organic Lake... | reverse complement strand
AGTGTATCCGGGCCTTACTGGACGACCTGAACAGTCGCCCCTTCCGAGCGCTGCCAGGCAACCGGCAGGAAGCCTTCAAGGCACTTGATCAGCCCGCCCTGAGGGCCTTACCCAAACACCCCTATGAGTATGTCGAGATCCGACGTTGCCGGGTCAACATCGACTACCACATCGAGTTCCAGCAACATCACTACTCGGTGCCGCACCAATATGTGGGCGAGCGGGTGGACCTCCACGCCAGTGAGCGACTGATACAGATCTACTTCCGGCAGCGACAGATCGCCAGTCACCCTCGCAGTCACCAGTACGGCATCACCACCGAGTCAGGGCACATGCCCACCCGCCATCAAAAACATCAGCAGTGGTCACCCGGACGCCTCAAGAGCTGGGCCCGGGACATCGGCCCGGACACCCTGATCTGGGTCAGTGACCGGTTGGAGGAGCGGGAGCATCCGGAGCAGGCCTACCGGGTCTGTCTCGGGTTACTCAACCTGAGCAAGGAATATCCCAGCGAGCGCCTGAATGCCAGTTGTCGCATTGCCAACCGTGAAGGCCTGGGCCGGCTGAAACACATCAAGGCCATTCTCCGGAGCAATCGCGACAAGCTGCCAGAACAGTTGCCCTTGCACACAGAATTGCCCCAGAACCACGAGAACATCCGTGGCCCGAAGAGCTTCCACTAGGATCCCCGCATGAACACCTTACAAACCCTGACACGACTGAGAGACCTGAAGCTCGGCGGCATGGCCGCCGCCCTGGAACACCAACAGAACCAGCTGGGCACTTATGACGAGCTGTCGTTCACCGAACGCCTGGAGCTCTTGCTTGACCGGGAGTTCCAGAGCCGGGACCACCGGAAACAGGATCGCCTGGTGCGCCAGGCTCGATTCAAACTCCGAGCCACGGTTCAGGACATCGACTACCAGCACCCGCGCAACCTCAAGAAAGCCCAGGTAGCTCAGCTGGCTCAGACCGACTGGCTGGAGCGTGGCCAGAACCTGCTGATCACTGGCCCCTGCGGCAGCGGTAAAACTTACCTCGGCTGTGCATTGGGGCATCAGGCTTGTCTGAACGGCCTCAGCACCCGGTATTACCGAATCTCCCGGTTATTGCTGGAGCTGACTCAGGCCAAAGCTGACGGCACCTACCAGAAGACCCTAAATCAGTTGGCCAAAGTGAAGTTGCTCATCCTGGATGACTGGGGCCTGGAAGTCCTGGAACCGGCACACCGGAACGACCTGATGGAAATCATGGACGACCGGCACGGGACTCACTCGACCATGATTATCAGCCAACTGCCCATCGATCAATGGTACGCCGCTATCGGTGACAACACTCTGGCTGATGCCATCCTGGATCGGCTCATGCACAACGCCCACCGTTGGGCTCTGAAAGGAGAATCGATGAGAAAAAGACTTCAGGAAATTGACTGAAGGTGAACACCCGGAGTACAAACTCCGGTGGGTGATGCGTTAAGAAAAAAGGTGTTCACGTTCAGCCGGAATGGGCGTTCATGTTCGCCGGAATACGCATCACCTCCGCATTGCGGAACCCCGTTCTTGATCAGGGACAAAACTTCTCTGGCGGAAGGGCTATGATTTCAAACAGCTACCTCTGGAGCCAGATCCATAAGGGCCTGGTACAGGAAATCGAATCCCTGCCGGGAGACTGCGTATTCATCCCCCTTGGACAAGGCGTTGACGCTGTATTCGAAAAGCTTGCCAGCGCGGGCATTATCGAAAGCGGCCGAGTACTTTCAGGGCTTCCTCACGCATCTGGTGCCAACGCAGAGCGAATTGCCTATTTCTGCCAGCGAAAGGATCGAGACCGGCTTTCTGGCAAAACCAATCCCGAAAAGCTTGATGAGGCACGTATCAGCCTGCTCAACCGTGTAACTGAACTATCGGGTGGAGAAGATCGCATCCCAACCACAAGAGGATCCAAGGTACCGATCCCACCTGCGGCAAACCCAGTCCAACCAGAGCCCATAGAGAAGCCCTTTGCCATTAATGAGGGCAAGATAAAACGGATCTATGCCATCGGTAAGGTGAAAGGGCAACCCGCTCTCTTCACCGCCAAGCACGACCGCTCAGGCCGCTACGTCCTGAACCAAAAAACATCATCGTTGACTAGAGGGAACACGACAAACCGGGCTGAAAACAAGGTCTACGTCCCCACCCTTAGGGAAGCAGCGGCACTTCTCGAATCCGGTGACTACTTGATTAATATGGTTACGGGTACAGGTGTACGAGCATTACGCAGTCACAAGTCCGTTACGATAGAGATAGAACAATAAGGATGACATTTAAAAGCCACAGAAGGTATTCCCTCTGATGCAATCGCCTAAAGACATCCAAGCAATTAAAGACATTTGTTCAGGAAGAAAGATCGACCTGCCGCACAAAGCGGGCCTATACGCCTTCTGGTGGCTTGGCTTGCCGACCGGAAAACGCTGTTGGACTCAAACAGATCGGTCGTTTTGAAGGGCCCTGGAGGTAATTTGGTCGACGCCCGCTATGAGGATTGGTGGCCAAAAGATTTGGTGTTTCCTTGCCTGTATGTTGGTAAAACAACAAATATCCGTAGGAGGTTCTCGCTCCATCTAAAGCGCGGGTACGCAGAAAGACTGCATCAAGCCCCCCTGAAAGCCATAAAGCCCAACCTAGTACCACATCGTGCCAACTTCGCTGGGGTATCGAGCACATATTTCCCGAAGAGCAACATCCGCTGAAGATCATCGAATCCTCAGTAGGTTTTTCTTATCGCTCTGATTTCGGAGAAAATGCCATTGCAAAGCGATTTTTTGAGGAAGACCTTTTGATCGGCACTTGGCACCCTTGGTTCAATATCGATTCTGAGCGATGAATCACCCTGTCTTTTTAGGACTCCTGTTGCCCAACAAAATCAAAAGCACGAGCAGACCATTTTCTCATTAGGTTGACTACGACAGGGATCTAATTGCACAAATGTCGCAGGCCTTCAAAAATAACTCGACTCCTGCAACTGTGTGATGACATCAAATGCGAGCTGTTCATCCCTATCAAATGCTGCATCGAGCATTTCGGTATGTCGTGGATCTGGCTGAGCGCCGTGTAAACACGCTAGCTCCTGAACGAATGGATCGTCACTGGTCATTAAGTCGCAGCCCGACTTCCACTCGGCAAAATCATTAATTGGAGCTCGGTGACCGTCGATACCATTGAGTCTCAGTCCATTTATCACTAGCATCGCGGCACCTTGACTCTGCACTTCATCTAATCGATCAATGTTGCAACTGATTTGATCTTTTCCGGTCCGGAGTACCTGAGCTGCTGCGTTGACCGCGTTCGTGCCCAGACTCAAAACCTCCGTCACGTCCTTCGTGCCAACTGCTTTGCTAACCCGGGCGATGAGAAATAGCTCAGGGTGCTCCTCCAGATTCGCTGCCATTGCTAACAGCTGGTCATCTGGCAGAAGGTAAATAAGCCTGCCTGCAAAATAGCGTAGTTTCGGAATTGCCCGTTTCCGCCCAAAGCCGCTCGCAGGCACTTGTTCCAAATGGCGCCTGAGGGCTTCGTTATACTCGTGCCTGGCCAATAGCGCTTGGCGCACCAAAGACGCTACAGAAACCTCCTGGATCCGCCTCTTAGCCCAACGATATCGACGCGCCCAGTCTGATGTGCGCTCAATGAACGAGGACTCTGCGACAGCGCTTTCGTAATCCAACAACGGGAGGCGAATTCCATTGGCTGAAAATGCACGATGGAGCTCATCTTTCAGGCCAGGTTTGTAAAGGAGCAGTTTCTTGATGTTCGAAACGAGCTCCATCCAGAGGCGACTGTCCGAATTAGTGAAGTCGTTCTCCCCTTCTAGCCATGTTTTGGCTGACACCTCAAAGTCTTTGTCCCCTGTATGAAGTTCGAGGTCAAGCTCTCCCAACAAACCGGCGAGGACACACCTACCTTCCGTTGTTTTGCTCCGCGTGCCTGCGATGACGACATCATCGACGTACCGCCAATAATGGCCAGGAAAACGCGAATCCATCTGCTCATCTACCTCATCCATGATTAGATTGGCGATCAGGTGGCTGAACGCTGGCCCAGTTAAGATTCCCTGTCCTCCCGAACGTCCGGAGATCACACCGTGGTCATTGAGGATCCTTTCACCTACTTCTAACCACCCATTCTCAAGACCTGCCGCCTCTGCGCGTTTCTTCCATACCTGCAACGCTCTAGCTATCGTTATTGAGGGGTAAAACTTTTTGATATCTGTGTATAAAAGGAAGTCGACATCCTCACCATGGCTGGTTTCTGCAATGGATCTATGCCGCTCCCGAAATCCATTAAAATAGGGCTCAAATATGCCGTCGGCCGAGCCGTTCTTCGGCAGCCGGTAACTGTAAACAGATGATCGGGCTTGAAAGGCGGGTTCCGCTGAGCAGCGATTGATAAGAGCTGCTTCTGCATACATCTCTGTCGGCGACGGAATATCTATCGGCCTGTGTAGAATTTGATCCTCGTCATCAACTTCCTTAAAATGCTGAGACCGGAAATAAGGGGCGTTGCTCCTAGTCCGGACCAAGTGAGTCGCTATTTCATTGGCCCATCGGTCTCTCCGAGAGCACCGATTATTCAGAAAATATCGCAGCCCCAAGTAAGCAAGCGTATCTCTTCGCCGGTACTGGTTGATCGCCCGCAGCGCTAGTGTCTGAGCCCTCATTCTGCGGCACCTACGCTTGGCAAATCGAATCGCAACACGGTGAGATTCGACCGGAATTCGTGGTCTTTCAACGGATGTTTCACCTGTGCCTCTGAACGAGCGAAACTCATCTCCTCCTGACTTTTCTCTGTTCTGAGGCTGCCTTGAAGGTTGTCCTTAAACCACTTCGTTACTCTGCGGAAAAAGCCTGTTTCGTTGGTAACATTTTTCTTTCCAGGCTCGATCCAAATTGCTGTGCTATAGATTTCATCTGTGCTGTGCCGGAAGATCTCCTCGAACTGTGCTTGGGCTTTTTTCCAATTAGTACTCGAATTCAAGAACCCTGAGAAATTTGCCAATACCACCATTCTAGCGGCCGCGTCTTGGCTAAAAAGGGTCATGTTTCGAACAAGGTCTGAAGTCGAGAACTTATCCAGGGCATCCCAAGGCCGCAAATGAAACTCAATACTGATAGCTTGATCCGCCAGATCCTTTTTAACCTTCTCAAGCATTGAATTTGCATAACCCCGGGAAAATTGTGACAGCTCTCCAGCCAGAATGACCACTGTCAGAGGATTCCGAGGAATGCGCTCTTGCTTACGAAGCTCCGCAAGCGTTGTCAGTACAGTAAGGATTGCAGCCCCTGCGCCAGCAGGAATGTCGGCAATGAAAACGCGGTTACCAGAAAACGTGCGATAGAAGGCGTCAGAGATATTCTCCAACTTACCTTTAGGGTCCAGCATCAGCATCGATACCCTTGCTGATGAACCTGTGAAACGCCAAACCAAATGGTCTTTTGATTCCTTTTCGGTCAAACCACCGACCAGGTTCTCGGGCGCCGGTTGCTTGGCCCTGTCGAGCAGTCCTCGCTTTTGGAGAAGATCTCGCCACGATGCAACCAACATGGGGGGCAGGTGGATAATTGAAGATGCTGAGGACCAAAGTTGTTTGGGTATATCATGACGCCCAACAAGTCGTCCTTTACCCTGTGTGAAAAATTCCATTCTTACTGCCTTACCTGCCGGTTTATATGCATTAATATCAAGCAGAAACAGGCTGCCTGGAATGCGCAGCAATCACATCCCTCGCCAAACTCGGGTCAAATACCGTGTCAAAGCACCAGGAACCAAAGCCCCCCTGCTCGTTCACCGCCTTGACCCAGACATCCATCGCCGCCCGTTTGGTCCGATTTTGCTCTGAATCCTGGCCCTTGACTTCCAACACCAGTGTTTGGCCGTTCTTTAACCGAATGAGATAATCCGGTATGAAATTCCGCGAGGAGCCATTCCACAGGTATCGGACCTTGAAGCCCAAGTGATCGTTCTTCGCCCATGAGTGGACTGCTTCATCCTTCTCACAAACGTCTGCGACCAGCTTTTCCCAAGTACTGTCGTATACCACATGACTGATTTGCGAGCGCTCGGCCTGCCTGCACGGCTTAGTGGTTAGCCAGGGACGCATCTGGGAAGTTGCTCCAATCGGCTGATGCTCATCAAACAAAGCCTCAAGGCGTTCGACATTCTGTTTGCTCACAAAACGGTTCACATGCGTGACGACGTTATCCATGTTCAGAGCGAACAGAAGTCGGCGGCGAACCGGGTCCTGGTGCCATAGGCTTGGGATATCTAACTTGTCAGACTCTAGAAACTGCTCAACAATACGAATTAGCTGAACGGCCAGGTACTGTTTGTCCCCTTCAAACCCGGCGCTGCTGCTCAGAAACAGCTTCTTCGCTGCACGAAAGATCAGGTGCTGCAGCCTGAAATCCTCTACAGCCTTCTCCAAGTCGATTTGCGACGCTTGTGCAAGATTTGGAATACCAGTCAGCGCAGGAGCGATTTCAGCGTTCAGTGGCGTTTGAGCTGGATCCAGCGTCAGTGAATCAACGGCCTCCCAATCCATCCTCAATTCTGGCTTAAGAACGGTCTGGACTCGATCAATATTGGGCCAACGGATTTCGAAGTGGTTTTTACCAGGCTCAACCTCTACCCGCACACTGGGCTTTGGAGGAGGCGGTGTCTCACCGCCCTCACCCACTTCCTGGAAAATCGAAAGCGGCACACCAAATACATTCACGTATTCAGGAATGAACTTGCCGTTCTCATCCATATCGTGTGCTACACGCCGCAACCCTCGGCCAATAACCTGTTCGCATAGAAGCTGGCTGCTGAACGCCCTCAAGCCCATGATGTGGGTTACGTTAGCTGCGTCCCAACCTTCCGATAGCATAGCTACCGAAATCACGTTCTTAAGATTCTGACCAGGCTTCCCTCGCTTGCCTACTGTATCCACAAGCGCTCGAAGCTGCTCTTCTTGTTTCAATGAAAGCAGCTCTTCCTTCTTGTCGGCGGGCAGCTTGGAGGCATTGATGATCTCCTCCATCCTCACCGCATAATCTTTATCCTTGGTGATGCTCTCCCCACGCTCTGCCTTTTCCAAAACCCTCGAATCAACACGCAATGTCGCCAGTGGGTCCTGAGTTCCGGATATCAGGCAGTCACCGCTGTTGAAGAAATGCTCGATACGGGAAGCTGTTTCCGTCCGGTTGCAAACAGTCAGCAGCACTGGAGGGATCGTGTGGCCTTCTGCCTCCCAGCTCTTAGCAGTCTCTTGCCAATCGTAGGCAAGAATCGCGTAAGCCTTCTGAACCAGATCCGGCAGGGGGTCAGTAGGCTGAGCTTTGCGGGCAAGATCCTGCTTTACGGAATCGTCCCGATAAAGATGGTAGAGCTTGCTGGCGTATGTCTTCGCATCAGGCAGTGCGTCATCCCGCACAACAATTCGAGGCGTCTTGACCAATCCCGCTTCAATAGCGTCATTCAGGCCGAAATCAGAGATGATCCACTCAAACAGTCCTTTCTCTGTGTTTTTCTTTCCCGTAGGTGAAAAGGGCGTAGCCGTTACGTCAAAACACCGGCGAATTCGACGGGTCTTGTGAATGCGATCCAGCCCCTCAATCCAACGGGTCGCTTCCTCCAGATCGATCCCCATTTCCTCCGCTTCTTTCTTGCTGACCTTTACCTCAGCTTTCTGGCGGTATGCGTGATGGGCCTCATCGTTGATGACCAAGATGTCCTTGTACGAAGCGAGCTTGCCAAGCACCCGGCGGGTGAAAGCTTCGTTGCTTTCTTTACCCTTTTTCACCACGGAGCGAGTCTGCTCCTTAAGGGGCATCAGGCTATGCCAGTTCTCGATAACCAAAGCCACCTGATTTAGTTTCTGGCGCATTGCCTCATTCGGACATAACACAAACTCGTCATATACGTTGTTCTCGTTGCCCGGATGAAGCACCTGCAGCCGACTTTTCACCGTGAGACCCGGAGCCACCACAAAAACGGCCTTTGAGTAACGCTTGTCTTTCGGATAGGTGACGGCATTGAGGGTTTGCCAAGTGATGATCAAAGCCATTAGCGAGGTTTTGCCAGAGCCTGTCGCCATTTTGTTACAGATGCGCTCCCAGGGACCGCCGTCGCCTTGCAGAAAAATCCCTTGGCGGTAATCCTCCGGAGCTTCCAGCCACCAAATCAAAGACTCAATGGCTTCAAGCTGGCAAAAGTAAAACGGATAAGGCCTTGGGCCACCATTCCAGCGCTTTGATTCAGAATCCCACTCGCCTCTTGAGTCCCAGTGGTTGAGTAGCTCGCGGGAAACGCTCGTCACCCCCGGCCAGCCAGCCTCTCGCCACTCATCTACACGGTGTCGAATTCGATTGACCGTTTCCAGCTCCTCAACTCGACGCGTATTGTTTCTGGAATCGTAAAGCTCATAGGCGGCGGGTCTGCGACCATTCTCTACACCGGCAACGCGACCATTATCATCCTGCGACCAGAACTGGTCGGGCTTGTCATACGGCGAATTGATCACCAGGGAATTCGGTTTATCAGCCATGCTTCCCCCCTCAATTCAGCCTGATGACTTTCAGTGATTCGATACCCCGATCATCCACGATCTTAACCGCGATACAGCGATTGTCGCCGGGCTCGAATGGAATTGACTTAGTCCCGTGAAATTTGTCCAGCAGATCTTCATTGAGCTCAGCACGGATATCTTTTTTCAACTTATACCAGCCATCTTTCTTGCCAGCCATTGGGAAGAAAACTTGGCGCGGATACAGGGAACGATTGTCGTAATCTGTATCGAGCTGCCACATGGCGATATTTTTCTTACCGCCGGATTTCAGCTCACCGGTTTTGGTGTCGAAATAGTCAAAGCCATGAACCTCAACCCGGAATTTACCGCCCTTGAGTTCATGCACCTCTATGTCAGGCTGCCCCATGAGCCAGAATGACTGGTTGCTGGCCCGGCCTTTTTTGAGATCCTCGGTAAGCAAGTCCATGTTCATATGGACTTTCAGCGCTTGGACACCCTTTATGTTATCGATATCTTTCGCTGCTTCAGGATCGAAGTTGAAGGCACAGAAAACAAGCATTTTGGGGAGAGGAAAGAGATCACTAGCTTCCCTCATAGCGATTTCCACCTGACGCTGCTCAAGTGCGGCATACTCGGGACCAAAGCTAACTGCCACACGCTCTCCACTGTCTGCTACGGTGCCAATAGCGTGTATGTAATGAGCACCCGGAAGCGTTTCGAGGTCCTGCAGCTTGATTTGTTGCCTGCTTTTTCCACGAATTCCTACTTTTAATAGCTCTTCCCGCCAGTGGCCTTGACGCGAGGTAGCTCCAGACCGGGCAACTGCTGTGTCAGCTTGATCTGTTTGTTCAAGTTCATTGATACTCAGAACAGTGGCAAATGGAACTGCTTCGACCGTAAAGGGACCGGTGATTCTCAATTTTAACTTACTTATTACCGGCTGATCGGTCAGGGCTTCCTGACCGGCATGAGCTCCGATACTTGCATCGATTTTCTCCTGCATCGTCCTGCGAACAGCATGGAACTGCTCGAAAGCGGAGCGTGCTTTTTCAGGCCAATCTCCAGGAAAATCAATTGGAACCTCCCATTCTAAAAGCTCATTAGTTCTCGCGATGACTCCTGACGGGAGCGTTTCAGCAACAGGTTCCCTAGTAGTGAAGTCGAGAACTCCACCCCTGCGATGACCCTTAGTTATTTTGAACTTCCCTTCCCCAGAAATAGCCTCATTAATAGAGCCCAGCGCTTCTTGCAGCTTAGGCTGAAACTTTCTGTCGATATCATCAACCTCAGGGTTATTTGCGATCGCCTTCAGTGTGATGTGCGGAATCGACTTATAAATAAATCCGCCTTTGAGCCCCTCCTGCGGATACTTCAATTCATAGTACTCAAAACTTGCCGTCATAAGACGTTGCTTAGCAAGCGCAACAGCTACTCGCGACGTATCACATGTTATCCATCGCCGCCCCCATTTCTCTGCTACGAAGGCTGTAGTCCCCGAGCCACATGTAGGATCTAGCACAAGATCGCCTGGGTCAGTCGTCATGTGCAAACAACGCTCTATGATTTTCTGGTTGGACTGGACGACGTAAACTTTGTCCATGCCGCTCCCTGATTGCGTATCGCTCCAGAAATTTGTCAGAGGAATTGCAGGGAAATCTCCAAGCTTCCTCACGTAGGCAATGTTATTCCCCTGCCTCGCAAGCCTGCCGCTTTTTACCAGCCGCTCCATGCCAGCAGCAGTGGCGGTCCATCCTCGATTTGCGGTAGGAAAATACTCCTCTCCGTTTAGCATCACCGGAAAATGCATTGCTGACCCCTCACCGGAAGGACGCCCCTCACGTTGGCTGGTCGCCAACTGAAATCGAAAAACTGCCTCATCTGTGGGAATTTGAGACGCGCCAGATTTTTCTTCGGGAGCGAGCGTTCGTACCTTACCCGAAACAGAAAGAGCCATTGTGTACGCGTCAGAACCTTCTTCACCCAAGGACCTTTCCCGGTAAAGCGTTCGGTACCTCAAGTTTGGTTTATCACGCGCATACCACACCAAGAAATCCGTGGTCCCCGGCAGATACTGAGAAGTCTGCCCAGCTGTTTTTTTAAAGGTAATGACGGCTACGAAATTATCGGCACCCAAGACTTCGTCCATCAGTTCCCTGACATGATGGAGATTTTCATCACCAATCTGAACGAATACACTTCCGCTAGCAGTCAGTAGCTCTTTCGAGAGAAGCAAACGATCACGCAAGTAACTCAAATACGAATGTATCCCTAATTCCCAAGTGTCCCGAAAAGCCTTAATCATCTCCGGTTCCTGAGTAAGATCTTCATCCTTGCGATCTTTTACATCTCGCTTGTTCGTGAATGGTTGAAAGTTCGAACCATATTTTATCCCGTATGGAGGATCAATATAAATCATCTGTACCTGACCGGCCATTCCCTCCTTCTGAATCAAGGAGTTCATAACCAGTAACGAATCGCCCGCAACCATGCGATTAGCCCAGTCCCGCTCATGCTTGTAAAAATCTATGGCATCCCTGAGCGGCAGATTCTCAAACGGAGCGTGAAATAAGTCTGGCTGCAGTGCTGGTGAGGATTTCCCTTTAGTCTCTTTGAGCCGTTTCTGAACGACGGCGAGAATCGTTGCTGGATCAATGCGCTCGTGGACATGAAGCGACACGGTATCCACCTCAAAACTGGTCCTTTCCGCTTTGCCGGTCCAGTTCAGATATGGAGCCTGCATGCGCTTGAGCTCAGAAAGATCTTCACGCTCCCGTTCCAGAAAATCCTTGTCCTCTACCCTCTTTCTCAGATTGGTAACCACTTCCCGAATGGCCGCCTCATCATCGGCCGCCAAGGCATGATCCAGCCACACCAACAGGTCTTCTTTGGCTTGCTTCGCTTCCACTTCTCGGGCGTGTAGAGCATCTTCGATCAAGTCTTCAATTTGAGACCTGGTTGAATCGAACTGCAGTTCTGGAGAAAGGTGCGGGTCGTATTGCCAGGTCGTTTTCTGCTCAACACCGTCGGAGTGCGTGTCCACCATGCCCACATGAGGATTGTTTTTCCGTTTTTCGTCGTATCGATAGGACAATACTTGGCTGTGCTCACCTTTTTTCTTAGCAGGCTGCCTATTCGACTTTGGCGAACCTGCCTTCTGGGTGTCAAAGGCGAGATCTTCCTGAGAAGGGGCGTGCTGCGCCTGCAACTCAAAACCATCAGGCATCGGTTGTTCACCTGCGGCAAACTGATTCAAATACGTAGCGCCACCGCGCCCACGCCCTTTCCCGATAATCCCCTCGTCCAGGAGCTGGTTCCGAGCAGCGTCAAAGTCCTTGTCGCTGGTATCGAGCTGATGTTCATCGCGAATTTGATCTTTGAGACTGATGTTGCCGACGGTTGATCCGTCCTTAGGTAACAAAGAAAGCATCAGGGATTTGATCTGCTCGATGTTGGTGCTCATGGAATACTCGCTGCGAATTTTGGTTCCGTCCTCCCCACCGTTGCGGCGGGGGCTGGCAAGCGACTAAGCCAGATGGGATGGGGCTCTGGCTTTAGCCACACTCTTTAGTATTGTCAGGTAGTAAAACTAGCAGAAAGAGACATAAACATCAGTTGTTTACCTCATCTAGTTGTTCTGAAAGCCTTCGCAGATCGGCATTGTCAGCTGCTCCCTTCGAAGCGGCCAATCAAAACTGATCCTCTTCGCAAACCAGATATTCAAGCCGGTCACTCTCCGCCGCCAGAACGTGAGCACAGTAGATGAACTCTCTCCAGTGCAGACTATCAACAGGATGCACACAGCGGCCGACAATGTCCTGATTATCATTGAGCATGAACTCAACCACATCTGTGTTTCGATTCCGCTCCCAGGTATATTCAATGATTTTTTCAACCGTTAGTTTGCGGGCCGTCGTAGCTGGCACGGACGGGCTAAAGAAGATGCACTGCCCGTCACATTCCCATACCAGAACGGTTTGAGAGCGTTGCAAATGCCCCTCAGAAAACCAGAACTTGAGCCCTATCGTTTCGTCTGAATCAACCACATCCACTTCCAGGGTCTGTCCCCCTATCTGCAGGTATCGGTCGTGTCGTATGCGGTTGATATGCTCCAGAACGGCAGCACTGGCTGGGCGATTGTATTCCCGTGGATCGTGCCTTTCATCAAATCGCTCAAGTAGGGCTTTCAGATCCCTCTCGACAGTTACGATATCGTCTCCCACTAGCATTTCTGCATCATAGGCGATTCGCCAAACATTTTTTGCAATTGGGTACGCGAACGTTCTGTGGAGTGTGGTCCAGGATTGTTGGTGCATCAACGTGGCTAGTTCATCCTGGGAGCTGATCTGTATTTCGCTTCCACGGCCGTCCTTATGATCAATCACAACTCGGGCAAGGATTTCTCCAGAGGCCCGAGCCGTTGTTAGTCGGACTTCTGCACTCTCCGATACCTCTCCGACCAGGTCACTGACGCTCAGATCAACCCTTAAAGGCCAGCGAACCTCCCGTCCAATTCCGAGGGCAGACGCAATCAGTCGTTTCGCCTGATCAACGTTCGCTTCGGTCTGCGTCTGGGTCTCCGCTATGCGATCGTTGAGTATGACAAGATGCTCCAAGTCGGATCGCGGGTCCACCGGGTCAAACGGGCTTTTGAGGAAGTCTTTTATCTGAGGCTCGATTCTGGAGCGATCAGCAATTTCAGACTCCGCGATCTCCTCTTTGTCCAATGCTACGTTGCTTCCAATCTCGTGAAGCGAGGCCATATATTTGTTGATATTTTCCGATAGACGGCGGATCTGAACTCTCTCGATGCTTTCTTTCACGTGAGGAAAGCTGACCTGAATCAGATCCTCATCATTCGGAGTATCAAACGTTCCTCTGGTTAGCCTCCGCTGGGCCAGTGAGCCGACCCGGTCAACTCGCCCGTTCTTCTGTTCAATGCTGACTGGTGAGCCGGATACGCCGTAGTGAACAACACTGTCGCAGAATAGGTGCAGGTCTTCCCCCTCTTGGAAGACGTTGGTGCTAACCAAAATGAGCGGGTACCCCGGCATACGAAACTTGCGAGCCTGCGCAGAGCGTTGCCCGGGGGCATTGGTCTCACCGGTGGCACCAATGATCGGCGCAATCGGGTTGAGCTGATTGCTGAGGTATCGCCGATACTCATTGGCACCCAGCTCGAAAATGCCTGGAAGGTTAGCTTTCAAAATTGCAGGGAGCTCATCGGCCAGCCCTTTTAGTTCGCGATAGGTTGAGAACCCGGGAGCCTTGGACTGACGTGACAGCTCCCCCACGAAATCTTTAGTCCAGCCAGTGACAACTCGCTGGCTGAGATCACCATCCCCTTGCCAAAGTCGTGTCAGATATAGATCGACCATGCCGTGACCAGTGCGCAACGTTGTAGAAATGAGCGCCATATGGATGTCGTTGATGCGCAACAGCCTTTCGGTTTCAACAGAAACTTCGCCAGTCGCCGGTCGCGCAAGTCGGTCTAAAAGCTTGTCAAGGCTGGGAAGAAGCTGGCTCTTCAGTTGGTCGTTGGCTTCCAGCTCGGAGAATAATGTCGGGAAGCCGATCTGCTCACGAATGTCTTGCCGAGAAAGGGGGGCTCCCACCTCCTGCGATTTATGTGTGCTGACCGAAGCCTGTAGATGGTCTCGAAGTGGCACAAACCCACTGTGGCCAAGTTGATCGATCCAAACGTTGAGAAAGAACAGCTGAGACAATCTGAATCTGCGGAGGTATTCCTGTGCCGCTGCCGTTCCGAGCTCAACGAGCGCCTCATCTGTGGTTTTAGCCAGGCATCGATCGATGGTCTGGTCGAGATTCACGCCACTGTGGGTACAGATGAGCTGGGCCCAATTGATATCCAATACCGGGCTTGCCAGCCTTTTCGGCAAGGAAAGACTCTGTTTCACCTGATCTGGCGTTAACAGATTTCCCCAATCACTCCGATTTTGGGGTTTGGGTGCATCACCTCGAAAAAACCAATTGAAGAGGTTGTCATTCTTCGGTGGCTGACGAGGCTCGACCTCACCGGTGTCGCCATCCTCCGCCAGCCCCTCATCGATCCGTTCGTCCCTATTGCGACTAACCTCATGGTATTCATGGGCCACGTCAGTGAGAGCATTCCAGACGCGAGGATGGTCTTTCAACCGGGATTCCAGGTATCCAAGCAGCCACTCGTCATAGCGCTCATCCAGCTTCTGCTTAAGCTCTTTTACGCTTTTTACCCGACGCACAAACACCAACTGCTTCCTGTTCTTCCGAAAAACTGCATCGGCCAGCTGTTTTGCAACAGAGTCCATCTTCGGGTGCGGAAGGGTGCGACCGAGGTTCGCATTGACGTAGCTATCGACAATGGCACCAACGACATTACGGTCCTGGGCATCACGCCCCCGTTCGTCGGAATTTTCACTGTCAAACTCCACACGTGGGGAGCGCGTGGTTTCGCCATAGCTCTCGAAGGATGCGAGCATGCCCATTTGGAATGACGGTGAGCCATGCTTGTGCCCGAGTACATCGCCAACTTTTTTCTGAACCAGGGCCGTTACCAGTTTTTGCTCGTCTGTAGCCAAGTCAATCGCGGCCTTGGGCCCGTCGCGCCACTCAGCCCGGTACATATTGCGAGTGTATTCCTGGTTTCCGATCGTCAACCGGTTGAGACGGCGCACCATAAAACGGGCGATTTCCGCCTTGTCCGTTACCGACTGGGCATTGCTCAGTAAGCTGTCCTTCCCTACCAGTGCAAGCTGATTACGTAGTTGCTCCAGATTGCGGTCGTAAGGGGTGGCTGATAGCAGCAAGGCGTTGCGCACGCGACGCTGGGTTTGAAGTGCGCCCTCCTCGGTCGTGTTCTGATTGAAACCCAAAACCTGTGAAAGCACGCGGTTTCGGTCACTGCTCTCGAAGTTATGTTTGAAATTATGACTCTCGTCGATAACCACCAGATCAAAGGTGGGCAGCACATAATTCAGTGCGCGAGCGAACTCGTCTTTTACTCCACGGTGGGTGGGGTCAACATCTGGGAGACGGAAGGCGGGAACCATCTTCTGCAGTTTCTTGCGTTGCGCATTCCAGCTTTTAATCGCTTCCTCGTCATAATCACTATTGGCCTTTTTCAAGCCGAAGCTGAAACTCCCATTGCGGACAAAGAAATCGGCATAAAAACCAGAGGCTGCCGTTCGGATCAGATCTTCCAGGCTATCGCACTTGGCCACAGGAGCCGCCGGTTTCCCCTCAGGGGTGCGAACGCGGTAGCTGGCGGTGCACACATTTTTATCAATAAAGCTGGCATGCTCACGCAGCCACTTGTCCTGAACGTTGGCACTGGGACAGATATAGAGCACCCGCAGGGACGGATTTAAATAGCGCATCAACGCTACGACACCCAGCGCGATGTACGTCTTGCCCATGCCGACTTCATCCGCGAGGTAGCCGAGGCCGATGTCTTCCGTGTTGATCATGTTATAGAGGGCTACAGCGCCTCTGAGCTGCACTTCGCCGAGCGAATCCAGTTCCTCTCTGCCGCCACTAAAGTCGAGAATATTCCGAGCAGTATCCAGGTCCAGGATGGGATAAGATTTCATTCGCATACCTCGGCCTCCGTAACCCGATACTGCTCCAGAAATTGATGCTCGAACCATCTAAAGAAACGGTCCCTATCAGTTTCGCGCTCATCAGAAAGCTTGATCAATTTACTCTCTTGGATTTGCCCGAGCAGCTTATTCACTCGTTCAAGTTGTTCGCTGACGTGAGGACGAGAGACGAATTCTTCCGCCTCATATATTTCCTTGGAACTGAGCAACAAAAGGTAAGCGCTAACCGGGTGCAGAGGTTCATCGTCAATTTCTTCGGATTTGACGACAGCCTCGGCACGGGCAATCAACGTTGGCAAACTGTCGACACCGGTACCAGTGAGATAATAGTCCTGCTTCTCCGATGAGGTTCGCTCATCCGTGAGGTCACGCCGTAGCGTGCGGAATGCGTGGAACAGCTCGGCATACTCAGAGAAAAACTCGTTCTCCAGAGGCGCCTCATCGGTCAGACTCGTTTCGCCCCGCTCCCCCAGTTCGAAAAGCCGTTTAACCCGTGCGTCAGTCAGCAACAGCTGTCGACGCTCCGGAGACATTCCCGCGTAGATTGCCAGGATCTGTTGAGGTGAGAGCATGGCAAGTTCTGGTTGTGGTTTGTGAGACCAATGCGTTTGCTGGAGTAGCACTCGATGGGGCGCAATCGAATCTTCTGAGTCACAGATCCTTCCGCGAACAAGAACTAATGAACCGTTGCCGAGCGCTTTTTCCAGAGCCTGAGTATCGTCCTCAAAGTCACTCAAGTTTTTGCTCAATCGCCAGCCTTCAACCACGGGGGTTTCTGCGCCATCCGGTCCTATTAGTTCTATTTCGACCGGACTGTCAAAGTGCACACAACCGCTAAGCGTTTTATTCAGCCAGTCAAACGTGAGGCAGATAAGAGGCATTTGACCTTGAGACTCTTGTTCTGCCTCGCCAGGAGCGACTTCGAGGCGACGCTGGCTCATCTCCGGCAGGTCGTCTGAAATTGTTTCAAGCAACGGCTCTGGATCCGTTGCGACCAGGAAGCCAGCCTCGACATTTTCGTAGAGTGCTTTGTGGGTAAAATTTACGGATCCAACGAAGGTATAGGTAATATCACGCCCGATAAAGTTGAAGATCTTGGCGTGTAACTCCCGAAAAGGGGTCTTATTCTTGCCCACTCCCAATGACTCGGCTGTTACCTTGACCCAGTTCGCCCAGGTGACGTTCTCTGAAATGTCGATATGAGTCAGATAGTCGAGGTTACAGAGTGCCTCGCCTTTGTCGTCGCGCGGCAGCAAGAGACGTACGCTACCGACCCCAAGATCTTTAAATACCTCATGCAGGCGATTCTTGGCATCATCCGCAAAAAACGGCGAAATGATCTCCAGCTCGACGGACTCATCAAATCGCTCGATTTTCTCGGCGAGGAAGTCGATAAAACGCGGGGAGTGGGAAAGCCCGAAGTAGTAGACCGGCTTTGTCTCATGATCAGCAAAACAGGCATTCAGGAACCTCTGGATATGTGCGAGCGCACTATCTTCCGATTGGACAATGCACTTGTCTTGCAGGTATTCGAAATCCTGTTTGAGCTGAGTCAGGAATCTCTCGTCTCCATCCGCTTGCCCGACCTCCTCCCAATGCTGGCACTCGACGTTATCCCACCAACCAGCGCGGGTCAGATTATTGGAACCGGCGGAAACCAATAGGGAATCGACTTGACCTTCGCCATTGTCTACTAGCAAAAAAGCCAGTTTTGCGTGGAAAGCACGATTGCCTTCTGACACACCATGGCAGCCGTATTCCATACCGGGTGAGCTCTCACCGCTGATACGGAAAATATTGTGGTCATAAAAAACATCGATCGGGAGTTCGGCCTCCCTCAGAGCTTCACGCACCTGAAACTGCTTTACTCGCTCATCAATCGAAAAGGAGCTGTTCTCGGATAACAGTAGCGGAATAACGTCCTGCTCAAAAAATCCTGGATCAAACGTGTACGTGGTGAACACTGCTGCTCTTACCGATCGACCATTCAGACTGTCTTCGAGGAACTGGGAGATCTGTGCGTTATCCATTACGCACCCCCAGGTTAGCTTTGGCAATGCGAAGGAAGGATCCCAGGAAGTAGTCGTAGTCCCAGTTGTTAAGAAGGTCCGCTTGAGAACGCAGGCGGGCCGTTTCCGACTTCACTTTGACGTTAAGAATGTCACCATTTTCGCAACTCACCCACGGCGCGCCACCGCGCGCTTTCATGACATCGGCGTTCAACTTGATGACAGCCTGCACAGCCCTACGATGGTTACCGGCCCGTAGGTTGTCATTGATTTCGCACAGCGCATTCCTGCGCGTCATTCCCTGGGGTAAATTATTGGGAAGGTGGTCGTACTGATAATCCCTGCTTTCAAGCTCCTCCAGGACCTCGGACATAGGCCGATGATCCTGCGTAAGCAGGTAATAGAACAAGTTGTTGGCAGCAACTAGGACACGCTCCACCTGTTGGATATCGTTCAAGCACCCCTTCAATTCGGATGGAGCAAACGACTGGATCTCACCGAGATTCCCAGCAAATCCTGCAGTTAGCTGCCCTTCCCCAATCAGTTGTTTCGTGACAATGTACAGATCTTCTTGAACAGAGACGTTATTGTTCCGGCGCCCGCGAAGCAGCCCATGAGTGAGGGTGTTTCGGACCTCTTCTTTTAGTATCGCCTGCCAAAACTGTGGAGCCAACCTTTCACACGCATCCCAGGCCAAATAACCATCTCCACTGAAAACTGACATAAATTCTCTCGTGTCCAGATCCTCAGAGATTGCTCTCGCTAGAGCTTCCCCGTCCTCTGTCGGTTTCCGATCGCTTCCTTCTACGAGGCCGGACTCCTTGAGAGCTGAGCTGTACAAGCCCCAAAGTCCATAGCTCGCCTGATCGCTCAGGATCTGAGCCTTTAAAGCAATGGCCAGTTGGCCGGATTGGGAGCTCATATTTTTCTGGACGCGAGTGATACCCATAATCTCTTTGCTACCGGACTGGTAGCGTAGGTAGGCAGCGACTTGCTCGTAACGTAGAAAAGTTTCTCGAATCAGCTTCTCACGATTGTCTGTGTCCGCATTTCCATGAAGTTGGTGAGCCCAATAGAAACCCAGCAGCGCCACGGTAAAGTTTTCAACCGAGCCGGTGATGGTGGTCAGGTTGCCGACCACCTTGCGGCCGAAATGCGACCAGACCAGCTCAAAACCCAGAGGATCACGTGACCCCTTGGGTTTGGCACGGTCATCTAAAAGAGAAAGGAAAGGCATTGTTCTTCAGGTCCATCTTGTATTTTTAATCGAATTTGCGCAGGCGATCAGAGGCTCTCAAACACCTCTTTCTCTACATCGAAGGGTTTCGCACCTTCATCGAAATGATCCTGAAGGCCAAAGGCCATACCCTCAAGCGGTGCCTGTCTGCTATAGCCGAATGTCTGGATTTCTTCGATATATCTTTGGATAAAGGCCCGGGGTCCGAGCTCTCGCCACTGGATGACGTGTACGAGCTCATGAAAATGGATACTGACGTCATCCGCTGCTTTCGGTAAGAGGTAGTAGGTGTCTTTGTAGGTGATCCCGTCAAACTGATTTTGGTTGGCGATGAAGTCACCCAAGCCGGCCTCCCTCAGCTCCGGGAGGTCCGGCAGAGGCAGCGCGTCCACGATGGCGTAATAGGATGCATCGAGTAGTTCAGGAGAATAGAACCCACGGAACTGACGCTGAAACGTCGAACACGGTCGGCGAACAGCCAAATGCGAATAGTTGACGTCGTCAATCCAGGATTCCAGGAAATCGAGCACAGCCTCTCCCATTGAATGCCATAACCGTTCGACCCAATCAGCCCGCAATAGGAGGCAAAAGTTGAGCTATGTACTTCTTATAGACGGTTTCATACTGCGTCATCCCCGGACGTTTTCCAAGTCCTGCAAGAATCAATATCTACAGCCTGCAATGACCAAACGTGTTGCACTCAGGGACCAACCCAGTCGGACAAAGCCTCGCCTCAGGAGGCTCGCGGCATCAAAACCCTGAGCCTCCTTCCCACGTAAAAGGAATCGGTCCACAGGTAGGTGCCAGAATGGGCAGTTCGACACCACCGCCAGCCCGAAGGCACTCCTTAAAGGCGACTTTGATACGAAAATTACCAAGCAGAGGGTACGATAGGTTATGCGTTATTCGGAGTCGGACGATTATGATGCCTGATCAAGGACCAGTACTTGCAAAAGCGGCCGCCCGGGCCGCGGCAGAGCTGAAACTGTCGACTGCACAATATATTGATGCTCTGGGCGACGACGTGACAGACCCGGACAGCGTAAGCGCAATGGATGCAGGTTCCCCAATAGACCCGCAAAGCGAGGTAGGGAAAAGGGCTCTGCAGCTAATCGAGATCTATCAGCGACTTCAATCTCAAACCGGAAACAACCGTGTCGCAATGGCTCACTGGATGACAACAGAGAACCGGCGGCTCGGTTCGCGCCCAATCGATCTAATGACGACGACTGCCGGCTTGAGCCAGATCAAAGCTTACCTGGAATCGCTGTCGCGGTAATCGGCCTGAGTTTTCCGACCACGGCCTAAATCACCTGGAGCGACGAGATGGATTGCCAACAGAAAACCGTTGATACCCTCCGTGAGGATGTAGTTTCTGCTGCAGTGGAGCTGTTCGAGGGTGATCGACAAGCTGCAATAGTTTGGCTGAACCGGCCACTTCGTGCACTCGGCCATAAGGTGCCAGCTGTCTACATGGATTCTCCCGAGAGAATCCAGGAAGTCCGCGAGATTATCGGCCGACTAGAACATGGGGTATGGACATGAATCCCGGCCAAGCGTAACGACAATACGCAACCGTGGCAGTTCGTGTGCTAAATCCGCCCAGCTGGAGGCAAAGTGTACCCAGAGTGCACCAAAAGTGTACTTTGGCATCATCTATACGGACTGCAATCGGCCAGCAATTAGCTAAAGTACACTTTTGGTTCACTCTCGGTACACTTCCCGTACAGTTAGGTAATTCTCGACCTTGCCTTAGCATCCCCCCGTAAGAGTAATACTTGCCTTGTACGTCAATAACTGAAGTCTAATTGCAGAAAATCAGCGTTTTGAGCGCTGGACAATCAGCTACCGGATTCTGATACTAGTACCTTAAACCCGAGAACTCGGGGCAGGTAGCTGGCCTGCTAAAACAAACAGCAAAAAACCCCGTCTAACCTCGACAGGCACCTCAGGCAACACCAGTTGCCGATAAAATGCTTTTTAGCCCCTCGGCGAACGATCTGTTCGCTCACCCCATCGCCAGCAATGGCACCCTCTCAGCATCCGCTTTTAATAGGCGAACGTTAGAGAGATTACTGAATCTTGAGTGAAAACCTCATTCATTCCAATACCTTAAACCCGAACCCCGGACTAGAACTTGTCGAAAACCCGGACTAAAACCGGTTTCGAGCTGAGTAAATCAACCAGTGCGTCATCACTGGCATGCTCGAATCGCAACGTTCACATCATCGCCGTCCCACTTACCGGCCGGCAGCCACACCATGCGTCGTCGCACTGACACTGCGACTCCACCGTTCCCCCTTCGCACTGCCAAAGGCAGTCGCGTATTGCGGCTCGCAATGGACTAAACACGTGCTTGCAGCAGCACACCGGATGCTCCACCTGACCATAGGAGGTACTCGTTATGGTTTTTTATCTGACTGCGGATTAGGGGGCGGAGCATCAGCGAGGGAACCAGGCTCTGCCCCGAAACCCGCAGGGTTGGCCTCGCTTCAGCTGCAAAAACTTTTCAACATTATTCGGTTATCGAGGTACAGCAGACATGAAAGGTAAAAAAAACCTCAGACATCTCAAGAGGAATTTTGGATTCGGCAAGATGCTTCTGTTCGCCATGAAAATGGCTATCGATTCACTATTTGGTCGCCACGATCATTATGGCACCAGGCGATCCCACAAAATTCGGATTCGTGTTTTCGCACGATTCTGCATGAGACATAACATTCGGGATGCGCGGAACATCGACCTTGAACTCATCGATACCTATGGCCAATACCTGCGCCATCGCTTGCATACCCCCTATGAATGGCCAAATGGTGAGACCGATCGTCCGATTTCAATTTCATATGCTCACAATCTGATTTCAACCGTGAACACAACGCTTTACGCAATGCGCGGAAACGAGGAGCTACACATCTCTGCTAGGCGGGCGCTTGGCGAGGCTCGGTCGAGCATCCGAAAAACTCAGATTCGCGCTGATATCGCTGACACAACAACTTCGGTTGACCGCATGATCGCGGAGGGCATGGACCGCGGGGCAGCTGTCGTTTTGTTAGCCCGCGCATGGGGAATGCGAGTTAGGGAGGCAATGCTTCAGGATCTGTGTCGGATGAAACAAGAGGTGGAGCAAACAGGCAGCGCCGCAATTCTGGAAGGCTGCAAGGGCGGAAGAGTGTGTCGAACTCGGACGATCAAAGCTGGCAAATTCCAGCGTTACGCCTTGGAATTTGCATTGGCCGCTCGTCCTGACGGATCACGGTGTCTGCTGTCGAAAACTGACACGGTAATCAGTTTTTACAGGACTACCCTCAACCGCTGCCGACGGCTTTTACTTAAATGCGGCATACCGTCATATCGAGAATTAAGAGCCGGATTTGCCCAAGACATCTATGAAGAAATCGTCCGCGGCCCATCACCGCTTCGCGGACCAATCCGAGACCGCGTGTTGGACCGGCACGCGCGCGAGGAGGTTGCTCGCCAGCTCGGTCACGCCCGTTGGCAGGTCGCCGCTTCCTACATCGGAGGTTATTAATGGATATTACCGACATTACCAGGCGAGTCCGTTGGACAGAGGGGGCTTCTCATGCAACCAAAAGCCGGACAATTCAGAGAATCCAGGCAATGGCGGATGCAATCAGCACTCAATTTCCAGAAGTTCATCGAGGGGAGCAGATCAAACTGAAGCACCTGCATTTCATTAAAGATGCTTGGTTTGACAACCAGGGGCTCGCACCAACAACCATGGCGGATTACATCCGCGCGATGAGGTTGATGATTTCCGCCATGGAAAAGGATCAGCACTGGTTCGGGCCACTCAAACTTTTTCAGGATCAAACACGGGGTGGCCGACCCGTAGTTTCTCGGGTCACCCGGTCTCGGTCGAGGCGGATTCGTAGGTGAGTCAACAAATGCGACCTTCAGTGCGAGTGATGCGTGAGATAAACGACGGAAACTCAGCTGAGCCTTTGACCACAGTAGTTCGATCGATCTGTACTAGCCCGCTGGCGACTTCCCAATGGAATAAGTGGGCTGTATTGGCCAAATTTCATTTTTCCGGCAATTAGACCGCCCCGCGCCGCTTTATGTCTCGTTACCGACTATCAGAACTATCGAAGTAATCAAGCAACCGATCGGAGACGTAAATTGGATTCAAACCCTGACCTCAAAATCGAAAAGATTTTTAAAGCTCACGACAAGCTTTCCAAAAGAGCAATCGATATCGAGGTGCTCGAAAAGGAACTTTCAGACCTGCAGGCCAGCTACTTCCAGCTGAAAACTGACCTTAACTGGTATGCAGCTGATCTCGCAGCATGGGCGATCTCAAAGGGACTGCCACGCAGGGATCCGGTACCAGTAGAGCAACCCATCCTTCTTGCGCATTCTGTCTCTGAGTGGCTGATTCGTGCTGAACGGATACGAGAGAAAACGGGGCAGTTCAATGGTGTGGGTAACGACATTGATCTCCCGCTAATCTACGTGCCTCAGGACGAGCACGATCTTACCTTCCGTTGTCTCCCCTGCAACGTGAGAAAAAACTTGTTCAACATTTTCGATAATTTGAAGCCAGAATGGACGGAAGTCTTACGAGTCAAATACGGCATCCACGATAACGAAAACGTCTATCTCCCCTCTTTCCATAAGCACCTGGACGACAGCCAGATTGGTGTCGAACTGGGGATAACACCGACCTTCGCCAGGTTACGTTTAGCCAGAGCCGTTGATGCTCTCAAAACCGGCGATAACTTGCGCATGCTGGTAAAACTTTATGAGGAGATCAAAAGTGACAACCACTTCTGCCCATCAGCAAAGTTGGTACGCAATGTAGTAGAAGCGGAAATGTCGCTATCCGACCTCGATAAAGCACCGTAAGACGGCATGCAGATCCTGCTGATTTTAGTAGGATGCTACGGCGCATATTCATGCTCGATAATCATCAATACCTGTCGTCTAAAACGAACAACTATATCAGCCAGCCAAGGCTCACCGGGTGCTGCACGATAACTAGTGTTGGGCGCATTCATTGTTTGCTGAAGTTGATCGACGATTTCAACCGCGAAGTCCTTAGCATCGAGGAAGCGGGAGGCTTACCGTCTCTTTGCAAGCAATTTGTTTAGCTATGACCCATTTTTAGGCAGTCTGACTTTAATGAATCGCACTCATTGACCTGCCCTTTTGCGCCGTCCCGGTTCGGATCCCTACCGAGCTGGGGATCCTTCCTTAAGAAAGCCCTTCCAAGCCTCCAGATTTGAGGGAAATGTCATTCTGTAGAGAAAGACACTACATTTTGTGTCCTGTTGTCATAAGTCCACATACTAGGTTGACAAATGACAACGCAGAACTAAAATCGTCAACCAAGCTAGTTGTTGTCACCTAAAAGGAATAGAGCCATGTTGCATGATCGTCTGCGTCGTGCGCGAGTTCTGAAAAACCTGTCCCTCCAGCAAGTCGCTGACCAGCTGGGAGATATCTCCAAACAGGCTCTGTCGAAATATGAGCAGGGCAAAGACGCGCCCAATTCCACCCGTTTGATCCAACTGGCGGACGCGCTAGGGGTAAACCCTGAGTACTTTTTTCGCTCCGATTCCGTCGAACTTGGCGAGGTGGACTTCCGGAAGCACTCTGCATTCGGGAAAAAACAGCAGGAAGCAGTCAAAGAGCAAGTTCGGGAGCACCTGGAACGGTATCTGGCTGCGGAAGATCTGTTTGAAACCGACCATGCTGCCGGTGGCTTCGCCCAATGGCGGGAGTGCTTCACTGTGTCCAATGTCGACGACATTGAAGAGGCAGCAGAAGCCCTTCGGAAAGGATGGAATCTTGGCACCAACCCTATTGCCAACCTGACTGAAACTCTCGAAGAAAATGGCATAAAGGTGGTTGGCCTGAAAGCTCATGAAAAATTCGATGGGCTATGTGCTGTGGTTAACGATGGCGCTGATGCTGTGATCGTAAGCAACATCGAGCGACCCGGAGAGCGGCAGCGATTCAATTTGGCCCACGAACTGGGCCACCTTGTGATGGACATTCCGGAAGCAGTGCATGGCACTCGGAATGAAGAGCACTGGTGCCACCGGTTTGCTGGCGCATTCCTGTTTCCCGCCAGCCAGGTGAAAGCAACTTTCGGTTCCAGCCGCCGACGGGTGCTGTTCAAGGAATTTTTACTGGCTAAAGAGGAATGGGGAATCTCTATCCAGGCGCTCCTGCGAAGACTCTATGATTTGGACATTGTTCAGCAGGGCTTCTACCAAAGCACTTTTCGTTTCTGGTCTTCCAGGGGCTATCGGAAAGATGAACCGGAACCTTTGGATCCGGAGAACTCCTTTCGCTTGCGTCAGATCGTATACAGAGCATTGGCGGAGGGGCTAGTAACCCCATCCAGAGCGGCTGAGTTACTTGGCGTCAGTCTGGGAGAAATCGAGGATGTGATGGCAAACGGACAAGCAGGTAATGGCGCCGATGCCCACGAAAATTCTCGTCTCTGACACGAACATCTGGATAGACTTGCACCGCTGCAACCTCCTGGAAACAGTATTCAGATTGCCCCATCAGTTTGTCACCACAGATTTCGTCTGGCGAGAGCTCCGTAAACCGCCGGGACAGCAATTAACTGATATGGGGCTCTCCATCGAGGCGATCAGCAGCGACGAAACCCTGCAGCTGTTCGGCCTCAAGCAATCACTGAATAACTCATCGCTGGCGGATGTATCCTGCTATTTAGTGGCCAGGGAGAGAGGATGGACACTACTAACCAATGACGGTGCCCTGCGAAAATCTGGCCACCAAGCGGAGCTGGATGTGCGCGGCGTGCTCTGGATACTGGATGAAGTGGAGCGCCACCGCGTACTGTCGCCAGCAGAGCTCGCGAGTGCTCTGACGTCGATGCTCGACGCTGGCGCACGTCTGCCTGATGGGGAATGCCAAAAACGACTTATCAGGTGGCGCAAAGGTTGACCCATAAATCTCTGCCAAGCCGAATACTTCTTATGTGACGTTTATTTTGTAAGACAACAGCGACTCATGAACGAGTCGCGGATTTAGCCTCAAACGCCCTGATATCCTCGTCGCGCCAGCGGGTTGTGCCCGGGCCGAACTTGTATGGCCTGGGGAAAAAACCATCTTTTACCCAACGCCAGATGGTGGATGGAGCCACGCCGAACCGTTCGGCGACGTCACTAATGTTGTGGTACATATCTGAAACCTCACTGCAGTAGTTAATGTGGTTCAGATACATTAGCGAGATTGAAGCGCCCGCAGGCTCGTCAAATTAATCGTTTTCCGTGTTTACCACAGAAGAGCTATTTACCGGCTATTCTTTGGGGCCATGACATCTCAAGGCCTCGCGAAAAAGAGCCACATGACCAGCCGAAGCGGACCGTTTGCCGCGACGAGATCGGCTATTAGCAGAGCCTGGATATTTCTCCAAGGTAACCGTCCCATGATCTCATCTTGAACCTGACGTTGTTGTTGGATCTATGGATCTACCAGTTTGATACACTGTAAGAAGATCTTGAGGCGAGAGGTTCCCATGAAAAAGAAACGACCAACAGAACAGGAACTACTCAAAAACCTGAACCCCCGCGGGGCCCACGCGGACGAGTTGGCAGATCCGCTCGCCCAAGAGTTGGATCCCCTGGATAGACTGAAAGGTTCTGTAAAGAAATTCGAGCGACCCACAGACCCCGCTACTGACCCAAAAGATTGGGATGCCTGGTTTGACGGAGAAGGCGTTTCAGGAGATTTTATGGAAGACCGTGGAGAGAAGCTGTGAGTGGTCATAGCTTCGAAACCATTGCCTGGCCAAAACAAACACATTTGGCGACACACGTCGGGAGTTCTGACCACGCAATCATTGGAAAGCGGACCTTTTTGCCAGGCCGGAGCAGTCTATTTAGGGTGGCCTGAAGAGCTGCTCCAATGTCTGTATAAGCAGGACCCGATTAAGGCGTCCAGTGGATGCGCATCGGGCCTCTTTTTAGATGTCCGCAGTATCGAGGTAGAACCCAGGATAATCCGCATTAACGAGATCTGACTGAATGGACATGTATGTTACGGCTTATTACCTGTTCAACTCTTTTTCCTGAATCTCGCTGCAATCCCAAGCAGGCCAATTCCCAGAAGAGCAAAAGTACTGGGCTCGGGAACAGGCGTAGGCGGAGGCGCCGTCATGGTGGCAAAATCCAAGGTCATGAATGTTACGCCACCACAGTCAGTCACCGAGCAACGATTTCGAGAAATAAACGTATAGGTCTCGTTAGCAACTAAACTGATTGAGGGTCGAAAAGTAAAGTCAATTGCTCCCCACTCACCGGCCAGCAGTGCTTGTTCGTTTACGCCCGCTCCGGTCACATCAAAACCTAAGAACCCGCGTTCACGATCACCGCTGCGAAAGCCGATAGATCCTCCAGCCCACTCCACCGAATTGCTGAACACCACGTCCCACGTCCAAGCGAGCAACCCTGAACCGAGACCCATTCCATATGGGTTATAAAAGGCATTATCACGCGAGAAAGTGTTTACTGGATTCTTAAACGTTGCAGTAGTCCCGTCAAACTCCCCGCCTGAGATTGTTTTAACACAGACTAATTTCCGATCGCATTCTGCGTTAGAGAAATCAATAATTCCTGCAGTTGCAGTCAAAGGTGCAACGAGGAGCATCGTAAAAACTACAAATAGCATTTCAATCTTTTTCATTTGCTTACCTCAACTCGACTGAATGATCATGATCTAGCGGACGCAAAACATATTCCAGATTCTAATTTTTTATAATAAACAGGATCTTATTGTGTTGTTCGACTCTTAATGAATAGAATATGTAAAAAAATTCGACATGATCCCTTGCTAGCAAAAACACTTCAATGGAAAAGCTAGGGCTCTGTACTAGTGCCCCCGTTCAGTTAATTCGCTCACTCATTTATGATGAAATTGCATCGATTAACAATAACTCGTTCCCATTGTGTTCAAGCCAACAGCCACGTTTAGTCTGACCGTTAACAATCAACCGGAACTCGAAGGCTGGTGCCTAGAAAACACTCTGAGTCAACGTATGGTTCATCGCGCCAGGATTCTTTTGTTACTGAATTAAGGCGAGACGCCTCAGGGAACTGCAGACTCGATTCAGGTTAGCACTCAAACAGTTTTCAATTGGCGCAAGCGCTAAGCGAGTAAGGTCTTGAGGGGCTTTATGATGCGTCCCGACGGGTTCTATCCCGTTACTGCGGGCATTTCTAGAAAGAGATGTTTTAAAGCCGATCGTGGCAAAGGGATAGGTGCACCCGGCGGGATTTTCCAGGTCAATAGCGTAAAGATTTTGCGTTGCGGTCAGGATCTCATTGCGACGCAGAGTCGAAGGAATCAGCTCATGCTTTTAATGTTCGCTTTGCGACCTCAGCGTGCTTTGTTTCCGAATAGCGGATTGGGTAGAACCTTATCTGAGAAGGTCCGCTTTGTGGTGTGGATTCACTTGAAGACCTGACGCCATGAGAATGCTTGGCGACACACCAACGGGCGGGGAACTCTAATCAGCAGTGAAACTAAAACAGAGATGTTTACAATACCGGCAAGACGATTCGTTGGCCGGAGAGCGGAAAACCAGGCTCCAGACTTTCAGATCACGCCGGCGTGGCTGCGGAACTTTGGCGTGAGTGACTCTTTGGCCAACCGGACACCGCATGATAAAACGCAATAAGTCTGGTTGACCCAAGTATTAGCTGAAACTCATTTCCGACCTGCAGACCTGTCCTCAAACTCCTTTATATCGTCTTCGTGCCAGCGAGTCGCTGACAAGCCGAACTTATAGGGTTTTGGAAAAATTTCGTCCTTCACCCATCGCCAAATGGTGCATGGATAAGAAAAAACTTGCGGGAAACTGCTTATCAGCTTGGACTGCCGTACCTGGCAGATTCGTTGACGCCCTGTAAAAACTGCCACGATCGTATCCGAAATTTCGATCCGTTTTAAATTGGTAAATCTGGCATGATAAAACCTAGCGGAGGGAAAGCGTGTCAAGAAGCGGTCCGACAACGCCGAACACCGGATAGCGTTTGCCCTAATCAGGGAACTCAAAGTGCCCGTTCCTCATGCCTGTCTCTATGTTGCAATCAGGATGAAGGATTAAAATCCTGAGCCGCTCTTTCCTGGGAGAGGCTCAGGACTCTCCCAGATAGAATATTCAAGAGCGAGGCAACAATTTTGAAGAAACACCCGCAATCTCAGTCACGCGAGGAAACAAAACGTCTTATCTGCGACGTTATAGACGTGTCTATGAGGGAAACGCAGAGGCAGGACTGCGGTGGCTTCTTGAGCCTCTGCCAGCCTTACAAGGACGGAGGCCAGTTGATTGTCTTGACGACCCAGAGAAGCTAACGCAGGTTTCGGCTGTCGTAAGAAAACTGGAAACAGGCGATTTCTCTTAGGTACGCCTTACGGGCGTCCCCTGAAAGGTTCGGCTCCAAAGACACCTTGTCGGCGTTGGCACCGGCCCCTTTCCAGAAGAGAAGGGTCAGCGTACCGTTAGGTTACCTTGCGCCGGACAATTTCATTGGATGAGTCCGGCAGCCTGCAGAGGTGGCAGCTTCGCAAGGGATAAGTGGCAATCTCGGTCTGATGCAAGTAGTTTGGGCGACTACTGAATTAGAAACCTCACTGATCGCCATTTTCGGCGCATGCAAAATCTCTCACCGGGGATTCCCCCAACGCCCCGCTGCCCTCGCTTCAAAGGCCACGATATCCTTTTCCGGCCAGCGTGTCGTGGACGGACCGAGCCTGTATGGCTGTGGTAAAATACCAAGATGCACCCAGCGCCAGATGGTCGACCGAGCCACTCCGAATCGTTTCGCCACGTCGACATCTCTCAAGTACATATCTGTGAACTCCTCACTATTAATGGATACAGATACATTAGCGAGATTGAAGCCCCCATAGGTTCGTCAAATTAATCATTTATCGTGTTTAGACCGAGAAAGGCCCAATTCGTCACTATTGTTCAACCAGGAGAGTGAGCGAGCTGAACAACCGCTTCAATACATTGATAGTTTGGAAATACGAAGCACTTTGCCGGCAGCCAAGTTATCTGCCTTTTCTGTTATCCCGGTACATGGTCTCCAATGACCCGCCTCCCTGTTCACGTATAAACTCAAAGAAATCATACTCATTAATTTCAATCGCAAGCCTCAGCGTCGGATACGCTTAATAGCGTTAATGGGTGTCCGTAATGAACGCCCACAAATGTACCGAGCGCGCAAGATGCGGTAAGCAGCGCGGTTGGTGGGAAAATCGTGATTTATGCAAACTGAGGATTAAGACTTTAGTTACAATATTTTTTTGACCGAGAGCCTTGTGAGGCTTTCACGCGAGAACGCAGTCTGAGGCCAGGGTTTGCGGGGATTCTCGCAGTGGCTAATCGCCCCGATCCGACAACCAGCCACCACGCAGCCTATCTGAAGTGGTTGAATGGATGTGACCAGCCCAGTTAAGGAATAATACCCTGAAACTGGAGAACGTACATGACCACAAGAAAGCTATACTCAAAGGAATTTAAGCTGGACGCCATCAGCCTTGTGCTAGAGCAGGGATATTCAAGAGCCCAGGCGGCGCGCAGTCTGGAAATCAATCCAAACATGCTGGGGCGTTGGATTAAAGAGCATGAGTCGGTCGATGGGCAGGCCTTCAGAGGGAACGGCAAACTGACCGCTGAACAGTTGGAAATTCGCCAG
>Ga0307943_1000274_pt1 | contig 31381 bp, 29 predicted proteins | sample OrgLakmetagen177_FD_203149 | JGI IMG/M metagenome (GOLD analysis project Ga0307943, IMG submission 203149) | Saline water microbial communities from Organic Lake, Antarctica - #177 | ecosystem: Environmental > Aquatic > Non-marine Saline and Alkaline > Saline | place: Antarctica: Organic Lake... | reverse complement strand
TTGATGTGAAAGAAGTAGTCGGGCGTGCCGGCACCAAACACGGTGGAGCCGGCGGACGTGATAAGCGCCCGCTGTATGTTCAGGGTCTTGAGGGACAACGGAAAGGCGTCCATTGCTGTAAGCTCCAGACTTGCGTTATGAGCCTCAATACTGCCGGGCCGTATGTGGATCCGGGCTGCGTCAGCGCTATTGCTGATCCGCAAGGCTTCGGTGGCTGCCGTCGCGACATTGATGTGGACGCGCGCCGCCGGCGTTGGCGTGCCAATACCGTGACGGCCCAGCTGGTCCACCACAAGGCGCAAGGCCCCGGCAGTTGTGATCCCGATCTGATCGTCACCGGGAAAATAAACCCCGGTGTTCAGATCACCGATGCGCGAATAGACCGGCTCCGCCGCTGAACCCTGTGAGATGGCCTGGAACAGGGTCGCTCTGAGCAGCGTGAAGCGGCCCGTGCTTGATTCGCTTTCACCAATGGGAACCGGGCTCGCCGGATCAAACGTCGGGTCCAGCCACGCCACGCTCGCCGCATCGATCCGGTTGAGCTGCGCCTGGTCGGTGATCAGCGCATTGGTGTTCAGCGGAAAATACTCTGCGGTCGTGGTGTCCGTCCACGCGGTAAAGAAGATGGCTCTATTCGGGACAGTGGCCATGGGGCGCTCCTATGTGCCGATTGCGTCTGAGAAAAGCAGGGCGGAAAAGCGGTATCTTTGTGCGATCAGCGACCGTTGGCCATAGTCGTCGTTCCACCCCTCAAACGCTGAGAAGGGTCCGTTCATGTTTACTGGCAGGACCTGGACGTGATAGCGCACGTCCGAGCCAGCCGAGACGCCTGCGGGAACCGTGTCTGTGCTCCTGATCTGGGAGAGGTAGGGAACGGGCATGCGGGCGTCCGACGCATTGCCGGAAACGCCGTAATGACTGATATATTCCTGCTGTAGTTCAACGACTCCGGCGCCCGTAGCCACTGCGCTATTATTGACCTCCCGATAAATTCTCACTTGAAAGTAGTGGTGATTGAATATCCGGGCTGTCGCTTCGATGTAGCATTGCCACTCAAGCTCTATTTCGTCGCCAGGGTTCGCGACCTGGTTGGGGGATTTGAAATCTATGCTGTCATAGGCGGCATGAGCGTCTGCGCCCGTGGCGTAGGTGCCATACGGAATAATGAGGTGATCAGATCCCTCGACCTTTTTCCGGACGCCGAGAGAGGCTGAGACGATTTCTCGGGCTGTAATGGTGTCCGCCGCGACGTTGCTGGCCACAACGTTATCGGCCAGCAGGATGCTCGCTCCGTCCTCGGTGAAGATCTGGACGTCGCCCAGATAAATCCTGTCCGCCTTGAGCGCGACAGCAGAGCCGCCCACACCGGAGGTCAGCTCCACGATCGCGGGCGTTGACCCGTCTGCCGCCACCACGATGGAGAAACCCGCCACCGCACCCTCAAGGTCGGTGATGGCCGCTGCGTTCAGATCAACCGATGAGGACAGGGTGCCAAAGGTCGAGTTCAGCGAAAGATCAAAGGCCGAGATCGCCGCGTCGACTTCAGCCAGCGTCGTAAAGGCGAGATTGGCCTGGGCCGTCGTCAGATAGTTGGTGGCCAGATCCGTTTCGATCCCGGCCACGTCCAAAGCGAGGCTGGAAAACGTCGCGTTAAGGCCGAGATTGAACGCCGAGATCGCCGCGTCGACTTCAGCCAGCGTCGTAAAGGCGAGATTGGCCTGGGCCGTCGTCAGATAGTTGGTGGCCAGATCCGTTTCGATCCCGTCCACGTCCAAAGCGAGGCTGGAAAACGTCGCGTTAAGGCCGAGATTGAACGCCGCGATGGAGCTGTCAGTCTCGGCTTGCGTCAAATAGGTCGCGCTGATCGCCGCCGCTGTGGCGTAGTTGGTCGCCAGATCGTCGGAGACGCTTTCGATAGACGCCTCAAGCTGGGTGTCCTTTAGCGCCAGCGCCGACGTTTCGGTCTGGCGCACGCTGGTTTCTTCGGTGATCCGCGCCTGGGCGTTACCGGCGTTCAGCTGTAGCCGCTCCTGTCGCGCGACCTCGCGGGCCGATGCAATCCGGCTGTCCAGAAGCTCTGCCGCCACTGGGGAGCGAGCGCGCTCGAAATTCGAGCGTACCGTCTGACCGGCCAGCGCGCCGAGCAGTTGCGGTTCGTCCATATCCAGTGTGAGCGCCCCGGCGCCGGACGCCACCGCCACGATGCGCGGATAGACGTAGCCGTCCTCTGGTGCCGTCAAGAAAGCCGGACTGGTTTGCCAGCCTGCGCCGGTAATGGCTGCGCCGGTGAGCGTCGAGACGGCATTCCCGTCCAGATCAGTGAAGCGCAGGCGAAGGCTTGCCGATGACGCCACGCCGCCAAGCCGGGCGCGCGGCGACCATTCAAGGCTCTGGCCTTCATAGACCCGGATCGCAGGCATGTGCTCGATAAACCCGGAATCGCCTGCGGCGCCCGCCGTGCGCTCGATGCGCAGATGGCGCGTACCGCCTTCCTTCACCAGCACGGGCGGAGCAGAGTCGGTGATGAAGTCCTCGGAGCCGCGGTCAAAGAGCGGATCGCGGATGCGGTTAAGCACCGTGCCGACCTGAAGCCGCTCGATCAGAACCGCTTCCTCGACCACGCCGGCAACGGTCTCCTGCAGCGTGGTCAGCGTCGCGCTGAGCGTGCCAACGCTGGCCTCAAGCGTTTCCACCTGAGAGACGAGCGCGGACTGGTCGCCCAGCTGCGCCACGACGATGTTGCGGATCTCTGCAAGGGCGTGTGTATTAGCCACGCGCAGCCGGTCGCTCTGCACGGCAATGGTCGATGTGACCGCCTGCACCTGCTTGATGAAGGCGAGGCTCGGATCCTCCTTGCTGGGCGCCGCGCTGATGGCTGACTGCCCGGTATCCGCCAGACGCCAGAGCGAACCCTCAAGCTCGAACGCCCCGGCGCCCGCGCCTGTGCTGATACTTTCAGCCTCAAAGCGAGCCCAGCCGCCGCCAGCCGGAATGGTTACGCTGGCGCTGCCGTCGCGCACACCGCTGTCCAACTCCACAGCCAGGGTGGCTGACGGCGTGGCGCCATCCTGCGTGGCGTAGATGGCCAGCTTCAGCTTGGGCGCAGAGGCTGTGCCGGAGACCGTGAGCCTGGCGGAGACCTCATAGACCTCGCCCGCCTCAACACGCTTGCGCGGCAGATGGACAAGCTGGAGACCCTGCCCTGCCCCCGTCGCGGTGTGGTAGGCGCGCAGCGCCGCGAAGCCTGTCTTGGGCACGATCTGCGCCGGGGCGCCGGTCTGATCGCGCCAGTCCTGAGACCCCCCAGCCCTGTTCCAGGTGTCCGCAATCAGGTTTTCGGACGGGGCCGACAGACGGCGCACGCGCGCAGCGACGGCTGCATCACCAGCCTCAGCCGCATCAAGAACCGCCGCGCTTTCCGTCTCGCGCTCTTCGCGCTCTTCGATCACCTTGGCGGTGACGGGCTGGCCTTCGAGATAAACTTCGTCATCAAGCCAGTTGCGAAGCTCCGCCAGCGCCTTTGACAGGCGCAAAATCCCCTCTGCGACAAACTCTTCGCTATCGATCAGGTCGCCCACCGCAGCGCTGTCGCTGGCGACCATGGCGCCGGTGGTGATCGTCGTCAGGATGCGGCGCTCACCGAGGATCCGGTATTCGCTTACATAGCGGATCGCGATCTGGTAGCCGGTGGCGGGCTCAAGGCCGGTAATGATGACCTGCTCGGTGGCGATGTCGTATTCGCCATAGACCTCCCAGCCTGTATCGTTGTCGGGATAGCTGATCGGGTCGCCGGCCAGGTCGGTGGTGCGGCGCAGCTCCACCAGATAGCCGCGATGCGCCGCATCAATATTGGACGCCGTGAGCGTGATGGAGGGCTGGCGGCCCGCACCCGGCGTTGCGGAAAAGATCGCCGCAGACGGCGCAGGCACGGCGCGGATGTCCGGCGCCGTCAGGCCCGGCGGCGTGGGCGGCGTGTTGGTCCGGCCCAGGGCAAAATCATGCTTGCCCGCGCTCTCGCTGATAAAGGTGATCTGCACGATATTGTTCGGCGCATCGATGTCGCGCTTCACAACCAGCAGCTCCACGCCGGCCAGAAGGAGGCCGGGGTCGTCCACGGTGAACACATCGCCCGGCTGCAGCTGGGCCATGTGAGGCAGGAAGGGCGCCGTGCCGACAAGGCTTTCGCGGCTGTCCAGCATGGCATAGGCGGCCAGCTGGCGGGGCTGCTTCACGTTCGCCGAGCCCGGCGCCACGGCCACATAGGGAAAGTCCAGGGGCTGGGCGAGCGCGCCGCCATCGGCGGTGACGTATTCGGTGACGCTCACCACATCCTGCGGCGTCATCTGCCAGTTGTGGTCTTCCTGCACGCAGCGCGGGGTGATCGTGTTGCGCCTTGTCAGCCGGTCGGCATTGACCTCGATCTCGAACGGGCCGGCGGTATCCGCCGCCGACACCGTGACGACGCTGGTGCGCGGGGTGCGCGCGACGCAGCTGATCTTGCCCGCCAGGCTGTCATAGCGCGCGCCGCCGGCCTGCAGGATCGCCTTGAGGACCTGGTGGGGGTTGTCCCTGGACGTGGGGACCGCCGAGACGTCCCAGCCATTGGCGTCGCAGACATTGGCCAGCTCAACAAAGGCGGGCCAGTTCAGCCCGGACGGGCTGGCCCCGATGCCAAGGCGGAACACCTTGCCGGTGTTGGGATCGATGACGGTGTGGGCCAGCGCCCAGCCGATAGCGTGGAGGCCGGGATTCTTGCTGAATTCCCACGTCTCCGGGTCATCAAGGCGGTGTGCGCCCGCGCCGCCGGGATAGGTGGAGTCCTTGCGCGGATCATAGATTTTGGCCCCGCGCACAATGTGCTGCGGCACCGGCATTCCACCCGGATAGCTCTTGCTGTCGTGATAAAGCGTCCAGAGGGTGTGGGCGAGGCCCGGCAGGATGGAGTTTGCGTCCCAGCCGGCAAAGCTTGGCTCGCCATGGGGCAGGCTTCCAATGGACAGGGCCGTGGTCTGGGTCCGTGAACCCAGCGCAGTAGAGAGCCACATCCTGTCGGCGAACTCGGCCGGACTGGTGGCGCCCGTCCCGCTGAAACTCACCGGCACCCGGTCGGCGCGAAAGCTCTCGAGCGCATCGATCGGGCCAGCGGACAACAGGTTCACAGCTGTTACATAGCGATTGTCCGGCCCGTGCTCATCCATGTGGATGAGGCGGCCGGCAACCGCCGCACGGCCCAGCACCACGGGAATCCCGGCATTCGGGTCAGGCCGCCAGTCGGTGGGACTGCCCTCCCGGTTTACATCCGGGGCGAGCAGAGCCGCGGCGCCAATGGACAGCGCCGCGCTGATCAGGGTCGGGATGACGAAGCTGGCAATCGCCTTCGCCGCGCCGGCGCCGACGCCAAGCGCAATCAGCCCGCTGGCAGTGGCCGCCGTGGCGCTCGCGATTGCGCTTCCAATGGCGGCAAAAACTGCACTGATCGGATCAGCCATGGGGCACTCTCCAGGCGGCGAGGCAGGCGGCCAGCTCCGGCACGCCAACGCGGAACCGGCTGTCTTGCGGATCAAAGCCGAAGACGCGATGGGCGCCCGCCGTGTGAACGATCAGAAGGCTGGCGCCAAACGGGTCACCCTCGGGCACGGGCAGCGCGATGATATCGCCCGGCAATGTGGCGAGCGGCGCGATGCGCGTGAGGCCCAGCGCGTCCATGCAGTCCACCAGCGTGGCGCAGCCAGTCTGCTCAAGGATCGCCTTCGCCGTCGCGCGCGAGCCATAGGTCTTGCCCTTCAGGAAGGGGATTTTTACGCCCGCCTTGCGCAGGACAAAGACCGTGCTCTTGACGCAATCCACGCTGCCATACTGGCGCTTTTTTTCGCGAAAGCGCGCCACGCAGGCGCGGACAACCCGCTCGCGCGCGACGAGCGGGGGAAGGGTCGGTTTTGCCATTGGGTGCGCCTAGAAAGTTTGCACGAACTGGCCGCCGTCATTGCCGCCTATGATGCCGCCCCCGCCGCCGCCATAGCCCCCGGCCGGATAGGGCTCGCTGGCGCGCCAGTAAATCTTGCGGGTGGTGTCCGGCATGGTGCGCGCGATGACGCTGTGATCACCAAGGGTCACGCCCTCAAAGATCAGCTGGAATTGCTCTTCGGTATAGGTCGAGAGCGTCAGCGGGCGTGCGCCCACGCCAAAGGACGGCATGGAGACGTTGAGATATCCATGGGCATAGGCGGGCGGCGCGCCCAGAACAGCGCCCGTAGCCGGATCCACAAGCCCCCACCAGACGGTGAAGGGCGAGCCCTGCGCGGCGCTCGCTGTGAGATCGGCAAACCCGGTATCGGTGAACGGCTCAAACCCGATATCCGGGCTGGTGGCGGCGTCCACATCGCCGTCCTCAAATGCACCGAGCGTGCTGAACAGGCCGAACTCCGGATGTTCGGGCAGGAAGGTTTCGCCGCCGAACACCACCGTGCCGCCCGAGGTCAGGCGCAGTGTCTCGCCGGGCAGCTCAAGCCGGATCGCCAGAAAGGCGTGCGGGTTCGAGGTCTGCCAGCCGGCGATTTCAATGGCGTCCATCAGCCTTGCTCCGTGATGATAAAGCTTGTGGGGGCGGCGAAGCCTTGCGTGATCTTGAAGCCTTCAAAATCCACCAGGCCTTCGATCTTGGGCGCGTCAGCTTCGATGAGATCATCATTTGCAGGCGCGACGCGCAGCGGCAGGCTGAGCGGCAGGGCGGCCACGCCGGCGCCGCTGGCGGTGACGGCGGCGCGGGTGCGGTAGAGATAGCGGCGCGCGCCGGTGATCACGGGCAGCCAGCGCCCCTTGGCGATGGTGTAACCGGCTGTCCAGCCATCGGTGTTCAGCGTCATGCCCAGCTGGCCGCCGCCGTTTACGCGCGGCGTGCCCGCGCCGGCGGTGGAGAAGCCCTGAGGGATCGGCCAGAGATGCTCATCGTCATCGCGTTCCAGATCCAGCCAGTCTTCGACCCGGTGATCAGGAATCTTGCGCAGCATCACGGTGAACCGCCAGTGCCGGCCCAGCCGGTAAAAGCGGCGGCGCCCTGTCCCGAAAGCCGAAATGGCGCGAGTCGGCCTGGGGATGATGACAGGATTGAACCCCTTGCAATCATCGCCCGGCAGAAGGATCGCCATCAGCCACGCCCCAGAGCATAGCGCGAGCGCTTAGCGCGCCTGGCGGCCCGCGCGTCGGCGATATCGACAGATTCGGCCACGGCGACAGCCGCGGTGTCATTGGCTTGCGCCTGCAGGCTGGCCATCAGTTCAGACGTCATCACCGCCCCCTCCGCATGCATGTGGAAATGCTGGTGAACGGCAGGCCGCGCCCCCTCACCGCCGCGCGGCACCACGCGCACGCGCTCTTCCGCGCCGACGCGGGCCACGGGGGAGCCGTCAATGGACAGGAGGCTGCGGTCCATGCCGCGCCCGCCAATGAGCAGATCACCGCCGCCATCAAGGCCGGGCGTCTTGACGCCGGGTCCAGGCACGAACCCTGCAGCCCCACCCGCCGCGCCGCCGCCAATGCTGAGACCGAACAGGCCAGCGGCCCCGCGCACGAGGCCGCCCAGCCCGCCCGAGCCGACACTCAGGCCGTTCAGCGCATTCATCATGCCGTTGCGCATGGAATTGAAGAACACATCCATCAGCATGTCCGAGAGGCGATCGCGCATGGTCCCAAGCGCACCATCCAGGCCGCGCGTCATCCCGGCGCGGAAGCCGTCCGCCGCAAAGCGCGCCACGCCCGACGCCAGCGCCGCGCGATCGCGCTCGATGGCCGCCTCCAGCACCTGCCCGGCCTCGGCGGCCTGATCCTGCTGCACCTTGAACTTGGCCGCAGCGGGATCTTCCAGCCCGTCCAGGACGCCTGAGCCGCGCTTGGCCGGGCGCAGGCGCGGCACGACCGCGCCGGCGTCCAGAATGGCCTGGCGGGCCGCCAGCTCATCCCCCAGCCCGGAGACCAGACCCTCACGGGCGCGGGCTTCGGTGAGGATCTGTTCGATCTGGGCTTCGGTGATCTCGAACCCGGCCGCACGCGCGAGGCGCAGGTCGGCTTCCAGCACCGCCACACGTTCAAGCGGCGTCATGAGGCTGCGCAGCTGGGCCTCCACCAGGGCTTCAAGCTCACGGCGGCGTTCCAGGGTGAGGTTGGTGGCGGGGTCGGCGGCGGGGGCGGCCACAAAGCTGTTGGCGAGATCGCGCTCGGCACGGGCGGTCAGGGCCGCCATGCGCTCTTCGGCCTCGGCGGCACGCTCGGCTTCTTCGGCGCGGCGCTGATACCAGCCCGTGATTGTCTCCAGCTCACGGCGAACGACCGGCAGGAAGGCGGCGGCGGTGCGGTCGCCCTCCCAGGCGCGCTCCAGACGCTCAAGCTGGGTTTCCAGCTCAATGCGCTGCAGGCCTAAAAGCTCAAGGGAGCGCTCCTCCACTGGAATTCGCTCCGCCAGCAGCGCAGCCTTCCGGTTTTCAAACCCGGCAATGGCTTCCTGACGGGCCACTTCGGCGTCCAGCGTAGCCAGGCTTTGCAGCTGGCGCGCCCGCTCGGCGCGGGCCTGAGCCAGGCGGATCGTCTCGGCCGCAGCCGCAAACTCAGCCAGCGTGCCTTCGGTGAAAGCCGCATTGATCGCGTCAGCCTCGGTGCGGATCCGCGCGATATCATCGCCGGCCCGCTGTAGCAGCGGGGCCGCATCGCCCAGGCCCAGCATCTCGGCCAGCGACAGGCGCCGCGACGGGTCCTCGATCCGGGCCAGCTGCTCCAGCACCCGGTCGAGCGCGTCTTCCACAGGCAGACGGTCAAACTCCGGGCCGGTCAGGCCCAGCACGGCGAAGGCGTCTTTGCCCTCGCCCTGGCCGGTATTGCGAAACTCGCCCAGCCGCTCGGAGAATTTCTTCAGGGACGAATCCGCCGCTGCCGCGTCGCCATCGGCGAGCTGCAAAGCCGTGCGGAATCCCAGCACCTCGTCCGTGGCGATCCCGGCCTCGCGGGAGACGGTCTCCAGCCCAGCGGCGAACTCGGCCGTCTCGCGGCTGCGATCCATAAGCACGAACACCTCGCGCACCGCCAGCGCCAGCGCGCCAACAGCAATGCCAATGCCAGTGAGGATCGGGTTCAAGCCGAGAAAGACAGAGCCCAGCGGGCCGGCCTGGCGAGCCAGACCTTCCACCGCCTGGCCAGCTTCGTTCATGGCGCCCTTGACGATCTTGCCCTGAGTGCCCACCGGCTTCATGGCGTTCTCAAGATCGCGGCCCAGGCGCTTGCCCGCCGGTCCCAGCTCATCAAGCTGGCGCTTCATCTCTTCCTGCCCGCGCAGATCAAGGCGGATGACGACAGAGCCGGCATTGCGTGAAGCCATCTGTTTCAATCCTCCTTCGCGTGCAGTATTTTTCAGGCTGCGCGCCCGCGTCCGCGGGCTTGCTTCCTCACTGCGCCGGAGCAAGTCCGGCTCGCTGCGGGCGGGCGGTCGCCCTTGCGGCGGCTGCGCCGCCGAGGGGTTTGATGGTCCGTGCCCGGCCCGCGTCAGTGGGCCGCTAGCGCGACTGCGCGCCCGCGCTTTATGCGCGGAAGGCTGCAGGCCGGAGGGCCTGCGCGGCGGAGCGGGCGTCAGCCCGCGAGCGCATGGAGACACCCACGCTAATCCCCATCCTCACGCTGCGCCGCCAGCCCCTTTAGAAGCCCGGCTTCGGCTTCGTCCAGCAGGTGGGCGGCGACCAGGCCGGGCACGCTGGAGAGGCGGGCGCGGGCTTCGGCGTGGTCGAGGCCGGCCACGCCCATGAGGCCGTGGCGCAGGCACAGGCCCGAGCGGACCAGCGTCAGGACTTGCTGGCCTTCGAAGCTTTCGGGCGCGTGTTCGACTTGCGGGCAGAGGCGGAGCTGCCCGTCTTCGGGGTGCGGGCTGCGCCCGCCCTTGCTGCAGGCTTCGCCGAGGCTGGCGCAATTCCTGCAGTCTTGTGCGCCGCCTCCCCACCAGTGGGCGACGGCGGCGCGGATGCGTTTCCCTCGTGAATCACCGCCCCGATGCTGGCTTCGATCCGGTCGCGCACGGGCGGCCCGATCAGCGGCGAGCGCATGGCCGCCTGGACATTGGGGATTGTCACCGGGACCGGCGCGCCGGTGTCATCGCCGATCCCCTCCCAGTCGCGGATCAGCACTTCAGCGAGGCAGCCATAGAGCATGGCGACGAAAAGCGCCCTCTCGGCGGTCTCGCGCGGCATGCGGCCATAGAAGGCGTCCACGCCATAGGCCTTGAGGACCGGCTTTACCCGCTTGAGGTAGGCGGGCTCCTTCTCCTTGTCGTCGCGGCCCGGCAGGCGGGCGCGGGCCATCTCCTGGGCGGCATAGAAGGCCGCCGTGGTGGGCGGGTCCATGATGATGGCCGCCCCGCCCGCCAGCGCCAGCCGCTCCGGCTCGGCGGAGATATTCAGGCGCAGCATCTAGGTCTCCACTATGTAGGTGGCGGTGGCGTTGGTAAGGGTGAGCGTGGCGCCCGCCGCCAACGCCGTCTGCTCGGCCATCCAGCGGAAGTTCTCATCGCGCAGGCCCTGACCGTTCACCGCGCGCTTGGTGGGTTCAAACCGCACTGCAGGCAGGGCGATGACCAGCTTGGCGCCGGCGCTCAGGGCGTATTCAAACTCGAACGCATCAACGCCGCCGTCATTGGCGAAATCGCGGAAGGTGTTGTCCACGACCCGCATGGTGAAATCGCCCTCAAAGCGGCTTCCCACATCGGGCGTGAACTCGGTGGCCACGCTTTCAGCATTACCCGCCGGACGGAACGGTTCCAGCGTGCGGGTGAAGCGCGCCGTGCCGGCAGACACCCGCGCCACGACCGTGCCATCCTTGCGGATGATACAGCCCGGACCGGCCGGCATGATGGACTCGGCGATGGTCGCCGGCGTGCCGGTGGGGTCGCTGGCCACGGGCAGGATGTTGGAGCACGGGCCGGACCAGCGGACCTGACGGCGCCCGGACTCCTGAGCGAAGGCCAGCTCCATGGACTGGGGCACCCAGGTATTGGCCTGCTCCCAGTCATCGTCTTCTTTCCAGACAATGGACGCACCGGCGGTCTCGCGCTGCCCCGATGTATAGGCGTGGACATAGGGCCCCGCCCCGGTGGGCGCGACGGTATTGAACAGGAGCGGCAGAAGCAGGCCCATATGGTTGAAGCAGAGCGGCGTCACCAGATCGAGACTGGCGGTCACCAGCCCGTCAGCGGGTTCCTGCGCGTCCAGCACGTTGTGGAGGGCGCGCCCGATGAGGGGATCGCTCTCTTTCGGCTTCGCCCGGTTGGGGGTCAGGCTGTAATACAGCAGCGGGTTGTAATCGCCTGCCGCCGCGACGCCCGTGACAGCCTGGGCGAGCAGATGGGCTTGGGCCTCGCGGCCGAGCTTGCGGGTCATTTTTCTGGTTCTCCTTCGCGTCCGCTCAGTCGCTGCGGCCCATCAGGGCCGGCGGGCGGTCGCCCTTGCGGCGCTGCGCGCCGTGGGCTGTTTTTCCAGTGCTTCGGCCCGTCCGGGCCTCGCTTCCTCCCCCGGATCAAGTCCGGGGTCCGGGCGGCCCGGTTTACAATTTGGCGCCCTTGCGGCCCGCCGAAGCGGGCCGGGGTGCGGCTCTAGGCGCCGACCGCCAGTTGCGCGGCGGTGGGGGTTTCCCAGTCTTCGCCCTGGGTGAGCTCCAGATCTGCGAGCTTGCGGCGGGAGACGCGCACGACGGCGCCCTCTGCGCCCAGCTTGCCCGTCTTGAGCAGGAAGACCGAGGTGACGCCGGTTGCGGCGGGGACATCGGGCGCGGGCGCGGCATCGTCAGCGCCGGACGGCTTTTCAGGATCGCCCTTGCCCTCGGTGGGCTGCGCCGCCTCTGCGGGCTTTGCAGCGGCGGCTTCAGTTCCGGCTGCCGAACGCTGTTCGGCGCTCTGATCGGCGGCAGGCGCTTCCGCCTTCGGCTGATCAGCCAGCGGCAGGCCGGCGTCTTCGGCCTTGTCGGCCGGCTTCGTGGTTTTCTTGGCGGTCATGGGAGTCTCCTTTTTCTAGTGCTTCGGCCCGTTCGGGCCTCGCTTCCTTCCCCGGACTGTGTACGGGGTCCGGGCAAGCGATCGCCCTTGCGGCGGCTGCGCCGCCGGTTTCATCAGCCAGCGGATGTGGGGCTGTCCCACTCCACCTTGATCTGCAGGTCGAGCAGGTTTTCCGGCGCGAAGCCGGCCTCCTTGGCCGTGTCGGTGTCGAGGCTTTCTGTGGTGGCGTAGCTGGCCGCGCCATCAAGGGTGAAGTCGGTGTCGATGGCGGTCGCCAGAGCGCTTGCCATGGCGCGAACGAGGGCGCGGCGCTCCGCATCCTTTGATCCAAGCCCGTGCAGGCCAACGCGGAACGTCGTTACCAGCTGCCAGGGCGGCGGGTTGACCAGCTGCTGCTCGGATCGGTCGATGCGGCCCGGCATGAGTACGGCGCGAAAGCGGTTCTCCACATCCCCGGCATCATCCACCTCGGCGGGATCCGCGAGGCGCGGCTCATCCAGCTCGAGCACCGGCGCGCCCGTCACGGTCGCAAGCGCCGTGGCGAGCAGCGCAAACAGCGCCGCCTCAACCTGTGTGTAAGTACTGGTCATTTTTTCCTGTCCTGCGGCCCGTCCGGGCCGTCGGCTCCGCGCACAAGCGCGGGCGGCCGGTCGGCCTTGCGGCGCTTCGCACCGGGTAAAGCTGCAGCGTGGCCCGCGAGCGCTCTAACCACTCCCGAATCTTCGCTCGGCGATGTCGCGCAGGGCGCGGCCAAAGCGTTCGACGCCTTCGCGGCCAATGCGCTCGGCGATGGCGCCCGGATCGATGTTCTTGGGCAGGGTCACTTGCGGCACGAGCACGAACATCACGACACCGTCTTCAAAATCGCCGCGCTTCAGGGCAGCGGGCGTTGCCTTGCCATAGCCGCCGCGCTTGCCGCGACGCTTCCGGACCTTGTCGGCCACCAGCAGGGCCAGCTTCTTGCCGGGCACGGCGATATAGCGCAGCCGCCCATACCGGCGCTCGGCCTCGGTGATGGCGTGCTGGCGTCCCCGGCGCAGGCGGCCCGAACTGCCAAAGCTGCGCCCGGACTGGGGCGCGTGCTCGGTGGGGATGGCCAGCCAGAACCCGGCACTGGAGCGGATCGTGACGCCCTCGGAGAAGGCGCGCACGATATGAGGCGCGTTGGACCACCAGGTGATGGCAGGCGACAGGCTTGCCGACTTGCGCGGATAGACGCGGTCGCGCCAGGCATTGGCGACCTTGGAGCCAAGAGCGCTGCGCGTGTCGGCCCGCAGCGCGGTCTTGCCCCAGTCCGCGATCGCATCCGCCGCCGCCATGGCGGCCTCTGCCATATCCTCCAGAGCGACGTCGAAATCTTTCGCCAGCGTCTCGGCGACCGAGACTTCCATGCGAAGGCCGTCAGCGTTCAGGATCATTGCGCAGCCGGGCTAACGCCCGCCTCGCCGCGCGGCCCGTCCGGGCCGCAGCGATCCTCGCTGACGCTGCGGGCGGCCGGTCGGCCTTGCGGCGCTTCGCGCCGGTTCCTGACCCTATCCAAAATCAAAGCGGTATTCGCCGGCGCTGTCGGGGCCTTCGGGGGGCTGGCCGATCTTCAGGATGGCGCCGGATTCGCGGGTGAAGGTGCCGTTCTTCTCCGGCTTCACGCCCTGCTCGACAAAGCGGGTGCGGAAGGCCGAGCCGGTGCGCTTGCGCGCCACCATCTTGCCATAGCCGTCACCGCCATCGAGGCCCTCGCGATCCTCGTTGTAAGTCACCGGAACCTCCGTCACGACAGGCGAACCGCCCGGCCCGGTATAGGTCATGGGCTCGGCGCCGGTCGCGCCCCAGGCGGGCGCGAAGGCGGCTTCGAATTGGGAGTCAAAGGACATCTTTGCTGGTCCTTCCTCGCGTCCGCTCGGTCGGGCCGCGCATCAGCGCGGGCGGCCGGTCGGCCTTGCGGCGCAGAGCGCCGGGGTGATCCGACGGGCGGCGCAGCCGCCCGCAAGGGCGCCAAATTGTAAACCGGGCCGCCCGGACCCCGGACTTGATCCGGGGGAGGAAGCGAGGCCCGGACGGGCCGAAGCACTAGAAAAACATGCGGCGAGCCCCGGCCCACCGGGCCGGGGCTGCGCACTTTTTCCCTTAGCCCGGGTCGGCGATCGAGGCGAGTTTCACCAGGACCTTGGGCTGCTTGCAGATCGGCAGGAAATTGCTTTCCGACCAGAGCTCCATGCCTTTGCCGTGCTTCAGGGGCTCGGCGGACATAAAGATCGGCAGAGCGTAGCGCCCGGCGCCGTCATCGAAATCCATATCGAGGATGGACGGCAGGCTGTTCAGCTCGGTGAGCGTGTCAGCCGGCGCGGCGAAGGTGGCGAAGGTGTCGGTCGTGCCCACAGGGTAGGCATGGCCCTCACCCGACGCGATGAAGCGCTCGGTGCCGGTCTTCACCGGGGCCGAGCCGCGATACTCGATATAGAGCACGTCGCCGAACGGATTGAACATCCGGCCCGTCGCGCCCGCCATCTTGTACCGCTCCAGCTCGCGGTACTCGCGCTTGTCCTGGCCTTCCCAGAGGGCCGCCATACCGGCGCCGGCCACCAGGTCGTTGAAGAATTCCGGCGAGACCAGGCACTCCACCATATCGACGGACTCGCCCAGCAGATTGTCCTCGATGTGGGCTCGCACGGCTTCGTTGGCCAGGCGCAGCGAGGCCGCCGTGGCGTTCGAGAAATCAAAGTAGATCGTCTGCTGATCCACGCCGAAATCCGTGAACAGGTTGGAGAGCGTCTCGCCGTCGCCATCCTTGATGATGCCCTTCAGCGCCTGCATGCGGACATATTCAGCGGTGATCGCGTGCTTGCGGGCGATGGAGCGCTGGCGCTTGGCCAGCTCCATGGGCAGGTTGGCCCGGATCTCCTGACCATCCACCACGATGGTGCGGTCCTGAAGGTCGGACACGAGGATCTGATCCTCCTCCGGGAAGTGCGGGACCTGAAAGATTTTCAGGCTCTGGCGCTTGCGGTCTTCCTTCGCGCCGGGCGCGCCGCGCTCCTTGGCCGCCAACACGCGCAGCGTGCCATTGTCCTCGGTAATCTGCACGAAGGTGGAGTCGATGGGCTCCAGCGGCATGATGTTAAGCCCGGACACAAGCCCGTAGCGTTTGGGGTGGAGGCGAACCTCCTGGGTCATCGCGCGAGCGGTGAACGGAAAATTGAACTTAGCCATGATGGCCTCCCTTACGGCGTCGCGAGACGGCGCCGGGTCCGATTGAACAAAGCGCCGCACCGGCGCCGTGAGGGTTGGAGATCACGGCGGGCAAGCGCCCGCCGCGCGTTAGATGGCGTCTTCGACCCGGATACCGCTGACGTCGAGGGCAGCCTCGATTGCAGCTTTCTGGGCTGTGGTCGCGCCGGCCGGATAGACCAGATGATTGCGGACCACGGTGGCGGGGCCTCTAACCAGCACAAGGCCGGACCCATCGGCGCCATCGGGGATGGTCTTCGCCGACAGAGAGACAGCCGCCACGATCTGGCTGCCGTCCACGGCGGACAGATCCAGCGGCACATATTTGCCGGCGGATTCCGTCACCGTGACAGCGATGGTATCGCCAGCCTCGAACGCGGTGCCGCCAGCGGTGACCGTGAACCCGATCTGGCTGGCATAGGCCGAGGCCACCGCCCCATCAGCCAGACGGGCGCCCTTGGGGTCATAGACCGCAAACGTGGTGGCGGTCAGGAACTCGACGTCATAGACGCCGACCTGCGCACCGGCGAGCAGGACCACCGAACCAGCGGACCCGTTTCCGGCGCCCACCGGCGCAGCAGCGGCGATGGCGAAACGGCCGGCGCGGCCAAGCACCGTGCCAAGCTCGATATCGACCACCGCGCCGTCGCCGGCCAGATAGATGCCGTGCGCGCGGGTATAGGATTGATGGGCCTCGTACTTGACGAGATCGGACGGGGCTTTCGGCTCAGCCCCGGTGGACACCATAAGAGACATGATCTCTTCCTTCCGTGGTGGTAGATGCGGGGGCTTTCATGGCCGCCCCCGCGAGGGCCGAACCAGCGCAGGCGCGCCAGCTAGAGCATTGCCCGCGAAACCGGGATCCGGCTTCGCGGTTGGGAAATGCGACCGGACGAGACGCTAGTCGGTGAAGGTTCCAAGGCTTTTGTGCGCCCTGGACAGCAGCGCATCAGCCTCGGTGGTTTTGCCCTTGCCTTTGCCCGATCCAGCCCCGGCCTGGCGCACGCCGGACGGGGTGTTCGCGCCCGCCGTGTTGCGGAAGCTGGAGCCCTTGGGCGCGGATTTGAGCATGCCGATGGCTTGAGCTTTGGTGAGCTTGCCCCTGGCGACCTGGACAGACAGCTGACCGGCCAGCGCCTCGCGGCCCTTGGCCGAAGGGTGGGCGAGCACCGCTTCGGCGTCGTCATCCTCATCGTCATCTTCAGCGCCGGCTTCGTCGTCGTCACCGTCTTCGGCGTTGGCGTCGTCGTCTTCGCCCTCGCCTTCAGCGTCGTCGTCCATGGCGTCGGCGTCATCGTCCTCGCCTTCGCCCTCGGCGTCGTCTTCGCCGTCTTCGGCGTCGGGATCCTGATACTCGGCGTTGGCGCCGAGCGTGGCGAGCAGGCGATCAAGCTCGGCCTGGGCTTTCACGTCGCCCTTTTTGGCGCGCGCCTTCAGCGCGGCCGCTTTCGCAATCAAAGACATGGGGGTCTCCACTTTCGATACAGCCGCGTCTGAATCCCGCTGTCTCACCGCGCGGCTGGCCACGGCGCTAGGAGCGGAAAGGGATGGGGGCGCGCCAAGGGACTGCGCGATCTGAAAGGCGGACTCTTCGGTCATCACCGCGTCGATCAGATCCACGGCGAGCGGGTCCAAATCGGCGGGCGGCGGCGGGTCGCCTGCGGTAAAGGTGCGCGCTTCCCAGCCCCGGCTCTCGCGCAGGGCGTTCAGGTCCAGGCCCCGGCCAGCGGCCAGCTCGACGTAGAAGCGATCGGCGAGATGATCGACTTCGGCCTGGTAGATCCCGGCCTCTTCATCGGTGGGCGCGCGCAGCATCGAGCCCATGTCCTTCAGGCGCCCGGATTTGTAGAGATGAGAGCGCTCCCCCCATCGCTCGAGCGCCCCTTCGAGATCGAAGAAGCCGATGCGCACGCCGACGCTGCCGATCACCGCGCCGTCGCCGGCATAGAAGGCGTCACACTGGGCGGCCAACTTCATGCCTGCCGATGCGCACAGCTCGGAGGCATGGCCGATGATCGGCTTGCCGCCATTTTCGGCGCGCAGGGCACGGATCGCCTGAGCCGCTTCAGCGCAGCCCGTGACATAGCCGCCCGGCGTGTCAAAGCGCATGAGCACCGCGTCCACGCGCTCGTCTTCATTGGCGGCTTTGAGCGCGGCGACATAGTCGCGATAGCCGGGCCAGTAGCAGCCCGACCAGTAGCCCTGGAACCCGCGTGCCATGAGCAGGCCCTCGACCTCGATCAGGGCGACATTCTCCACCAGCGTATAGCCGTGGGCGGTGCGCTCACCGGACTCGGCCCATTCGGGAATCTCGGGCGCCCAGCTATCTCTCTCAGCGGCATGCGGCTCGCCAGACACCGCCGCCGCCCAGCGGTCTGCGACGCCGCGCGACAGGCCGGCCAGGCGTTCGCCGAGGTGTGGCTCGAACTCGGCATCGGCATGACGGGCGCGGGGCGTAAAATCAGGGCTGAGCAGAAGCGAGTCGTGGCCAACAGCCAGAGCAAGGCGCTGCGGCCCGCTCGGCAGGCGCATGGATCTGGGCATTTTGTCCTGTCCTTTCTCGCGTCCGCTTGGGCGCTTCCGCGCATAGCGCGGGCGGCCGGTCGGCCTTGCGGCTGGCGGAGCCAGCCGGAGAGCGCCTAGCGGCGGGCCTCGCGTCCGCGCGGCGGCGGAGCCGCCTCATCTTCGTCCTGGGCGGCGTCGGCGACTGCGCCGGCGCCCATTTTCGAGATATCGCCAAGGGCGACACCGGCGCGGGCCATCTTGCGGTTGTCGCGCACGGTGCGGGACAGGACCCGGTCAAAGCTTTGACCGCGCCGTGCCGCAATGTCGGACGGCGCCGCGCTCATATTCTCGATCTCCATCCGGTCGCCCATGGCTTCCTTGACGGGATCCACATACTCGCGGGCCGGCCCGATCCACTCGCCGGCAATGTAGGCGCCGGGATGGGTCCAGATGGACGGGGCGCCCTCGGGCAGGGCCAGCTCACCCTCCTCAAAGGCTTCCTGCAGGCGCGCCAGCATCAGCTTGCGCATGACGAAATGCTTCAGGCTGGCGCGCTCACGCTTGATGCCGCGGAAGGCGTCATTGATCTCGGTGCGGGCGCTGCTGAACGTGGTGCGCGAAAAGTCCCGCGTGGCCATGGCGTAGCCGAGCCCGATGGGCGCGCCGCCCTGCAGCGCCAGGAAGGACATGGTGTCCACCCATTCATTGGCGCTGCGCATCTCTGAATTCCACTCCAGCTTGTCGCCGGGGAAGGGCTGGATCACGCGGCTGCCAGCGACGCTATCGACGCCGTTTTCCTCGTAATAACTCACGCGCGCGTCCACCAGACCTCTGGCGTTCTCGGCGCCGAGGATCTCGGCGAGGGCTTCGGGATCGCTCATGGCGCTTGTGTATTGCGCGACGATCAGGGCGTTGGTGATGCGCGAGCGGCGCTCGGCCTCGCTCATATCGCGGAAGGCCTGAATGGTTCCAAGCGCAGAGGCGAACTGCGAGATGCCGCGCGTCTGGCCGGCGCGTTTCGGGCGCATGAGATGCAGGACACAGGGCCGCGTATCGGTGGGAAAGCCCGGCGCGCGGGCCGGATACCAGCGGCCGCTAAAGCGGTTCAGCGCGCCGCGAAACCCCACGTCCTGGGGGTGGCCATCCAGAATGTGATAGGCGACCAGGCGCCCGCGATCATCGGTGGCGACACCGCCGCGCACATCGGCGACCACGGCGGTCCAGCTCTCGCCGTCTGCGGATTCGATCTCGATCTCGCCGCTGGAGCCTTCGGTCCAGCCAGCCGGCTGAGCGAGGCGGTCGGGATCGGTGACCTGCAAGCGCGTGCCGAAGGCGGCGTCAGAGTTTGGATCATAAAGCACCAGGCCGAGGCCTTCGCCCTCGGCGGCGATATAGTTTCGCGACAGGAGATCAATCTGGATATCAAGAGGGAGCTTTTCCTCCCAGTCATTGCGGAAGAGCGGATCATCGGCAAAGACCGACCAGGCCAGCTCGACGGACGTAGACAGCGCCTCGTAGGCTTCGCTGGTGGGATCGAGCCCAAAGGCGGCGGCGTCGGGCGCGCTTTCAAAGCGCCAGCCCTCGCCCACCATAAGGGAGAGTTTCTGCTCCACCATGGACGCCGCGAAGGGCTCGTTATTGATGACGTCACGCGTGCGCGCCACGGCCTCCATGCGGGTGTGCAGCCAGTCAGCGTCCGCTGAGCCGCGCGACGCGAAATTGCCCGCGAACTGCGTATCGAACGGATCAGCCGCCGCATGGGCCGTGCGGGGCCGGCGCGTGCGCAGCAGGCTCTCCGAGACGGGCGCAGGCCGGCCCTCGCTGGCTTTCGCGGCCCGCTTGCGGACGCGGTTGCGGGTGGTGGCTTTGGCCATGGGCTACACTCCTAGCGGACGGCGGGGCGACGGGCGGCCCTGAAGGCGGGCGAGCTCGGCTTTGAGGGCGGCCATCTCGGCCAGCAAAGCGTCGCGGGTGGCGGCGAAGTTGAAGCCGAAGCTGATCTTGCGCTCGCCATGTTCCATGGACTGGGGCCGCGTGCCGCGCAGCAGGGCGGTATAGGCTTTGCGGGTCTCCGCCATGTCGGCTTCGATCTCGGAAATGCTTCGCGCCATGGGCGACTCCCTTCACGCTGTAAGTTTGCAACCGATGGAGATCCGGATGGCGACCTGCCCGAAATGCGACCAACCGATAATCAATCCTGCGTCTCGGACCTTCAGCGCGAATGGCGGACGCTATGTGCTATTCAGCTGCCGAAGCTGCGGGGCCGTCGTTGGCGTCGCCGGAGACCAGCGCGACACCACTGATGAAGTCAAACGGCAATAGCCGAAGCTAATCCTGATGCAGGCGGCTAGGGGCGAGCCCCAGGCTTGGCGGACCATTCGCCGCCTGCATCGGCTGAAGCTCCCCGGTCAAACGCCGCCATCTGATTGTGCGGCGCGCTACCATGCGAGGACGCTCAGCAAACTCTAACCCTTATTCAACCGCCCGAGCCGCTGCAGGGCGGTGAGCGGCGCGGTTCCGTCTGCCGAACGGCGTTCGGCGGGCGTCTCGCCCGTGATTTTGCGCGCCAGGCCAGCGCGGGCGTCGAACAGGTCGGACTGGGCCGTGCCGTCCTGGTCTATTGTGCGGGCGACCAGGGCGGTGCGGTCTTGCCAGTCTTCATCGCTCCAGCTGCCCCGGCTTCCGGCGCGGGCGCCGATCAGGTGAAAGCCTGCGAAATTGTAGACGTCGCAGTCGAAGAGGTGGTTCTCTTCGCCGGTCTTCACATTCCATTGCTGGACCTTGCGGCCATCAGTCTTGCGGATCGTCGTCTGCACATATTCAGACGTGAGCTGGCGCAGGAAGGGCTCGTCCGCGCCGCGCGGCAGCCAGCAATAGCCCGTGGGCGGGCCGAACTCGGTAAAGCCATCGCCAGTGGCCGTGCGCGCATAGCGGGTCGTGAGGATCCGCTTCACGCTCCAGGTGCCGATATGCCAGATCTGCACGCCGAAGCGCGAGCGCTTGCCCGAGCGCTTCAGGTCGGTCTGTTCGGCGCGCCAGATGACATCCCGGTTCCAGCCCGGATCGCCGTTGATGGCGTGGCAATGCGGGCGGCGGCGCACCCAGTCCTTGACCGCCGTGGTGTTGTACTTGGCGTCGATCATCACCGCGTCGAACGCGAAGCGGGCGCCGCCGGGCAGCGGTGCGCCGCGCTCGAAGACTTCGGTGAAGCCCTTCCAGGCGCTGCGCCATTCAGCCCGCGCCGCCGCATCGGCGGGCGGATGGGAATCGGCGGTGTCGCCGGGGATCAAGCCCCAGTCGAGATAGAACATCCGCTCTTCGCGGTCATAGCCCTTGATGAGCCAGTAGATGCCGTAGCTCTGCACGTCAGCCGAGAGCACAAACACCAGCGGGCCGGTGACCCCCTCGCCCTTGTCGAAGTCCATGGAGCGGCGCGCGCTGAGCGCATCCCAGTCCGGGGTCTTGGTCTCCAGCTTGTGGGTGCGGCCCAGTACCGTGTTATCGAAGACCTGGCGGGCTTTCGGGTCGTCGCCCAGCTCCGATTCCTGCTGGGCGATGGAATTCCAGGTCTCGGCGAAGTTCATGAAGCCGGTGATCCACCAGCCCTGATGCCGGGCCAGCGGCCCCATGTCGCGATCGCGCCAGCGCGCGATATCGTCCGGCTCTATGGTTTTGGGCGGGACGTCATCTTCAGACTGGCCCGGCACATGGGCGGTGGGGATCCACACGCCGCGCCGCTGCATCTCGCGCTTCTGCCCGTGGGTGTGGACAGAGCCGCAGGACGGGCAGACCACATGGCATTTGAAGGGCGCGTGCTCGGCCTTCTCCACGTCCTCCCAGTCAAAATCGGTCGCTGCACCGCAGTCGAGGCAGCCGTGATAGAAGCGGTTCTTCGTGCTGCGGTCATAGTGGCGCTTGATCCGGCTGCCGCCCTCAAGCAGCGGCGTGGAGACCCGGACCGTGATCGCCATTGCCTTGCGTCGGTACGTCTTGGTGCGCTGATGGGCGAGCTTCTCCGGATCGCCCTCATTGTCGGCGTCCTCGGTGAAGCCGTCGAGATCGTCGGCGCCCATATAGCGGATCGACTTCTGGCGCAGGGTCGCGGCGGAGTTGGCGCCCGCGCCGGCAATCCACGCGCCGTTGATGAAACGGATGCGGTCGCTGGTGGAGCCGCCGGTCTTCTTGTCGTTGCGGTCCATGACCGCGCCGCCGCGATCGGGGTCCAGCACCTTGGTGGCCTGAACCATGGGCCACCACTTCTCCTCGGCCCAGTCCTTGAACGCCTTGACCGTGGGGTGGACCAGCATGGCCGGGCCGGGCACGTAGAGCGGCACCGCCGCCATGAAGCTCTCCAGCACCACCGAGCCGCCCGACTGAGCGCACTTGATCAGGCTGTGCTCCTCGATGCCGCTCACCGGCGACATCAGGCGCAGTACGTCATTCAGGTACGGCGCGACGTCCGGATCAAACGGGCCGGGTTCGGCGGAGGCGTCGTCGAAGACGCGGTGCGCGCACGTCCACTGGTACAGGTCAAAGGGCGGGTCCGGCTCCAGCGCCTGGCGCGCCTTCGCGGCGACGCCCAGGGCGGCGCGGTCAAGCCGGGCGTCCATCTCGGGCCAGGGCGCAAGGTTGTGGTCGTTGATCTGGCTGCCGTCCATCAGGACACCAGCTCTGGGTCTGCGCCGGCCGGGACCTCGGCAGGCTCCTCCGGTTCGTCGTCGGCCTCAAAGCCCTCCGGGGCGACCTCGCCGCGCAAGGCCAGCTCGATCTCTACGGCGGCGCGGGCCAGCTTCTTGTCGATCTCCGCCTCAATCGCCGTGCGCGCAATGTGCGGCGCCTCGGGATTGGCCGCCTCGCAGGCATCCATGGCGACGCGGCGCATGGTGTCGCGGACCCGGCGCAGCGCGTCGAAGACGATGCGCTCGGAGTCTGTCTTGCGCACGAGCTCGCCCATGTCTTCGCGCAGCTTCAGCTCGGTGCGGCGGACCTGCATCCACTCGCGGTCCAGCTTCAGGGCGCTGGCGCGGGCCTGCTGGGTGTCCTGCAGGGCTGAAGGCGCGCCGGCAGAGGCGTCCGCAGAGCCTCCGCCGGCATCCCCGTCGCGCTGCACGAGGGGTCGCCGCGCCGGGGATTCGGTGAACAGATCGTCGTCGGATGCGGCGGGGGCCGCGGGCTGCGGGGCGGGCGGCGCTTGCGGTGTGTCGGAGCCGGGCGCAGGGGCGTGGCGCTTCAGCGGGTTCTGCTGGTCGGCGCGGCGGCGGTCGGTGGCGGCCACGTCCACGAGCTGCTTGCCGGGCTTGGCGTCGTCAGCCACCCAGACGATCAGGCCCGCGTCGTTCCAGTTCTTGCCGGTCTGGCGGCTGGTGCCGCGCATGCTGGCGTAGGTCCCGGCATACGGCACGAACGCGGGCTCGGTCTCGCCAGCGGAGGTCTGCAGCACCTGGTCGCGGAGTGGCGTGTCGGACATTGATCGCGCCTCCTCCGCCTGGGCGACGGGCGCACATCGGCGCGAGGCGTCAACTAGCCGCCCCGTAAACCGTCAACCATTTCAAAAACCTGTGTGTCTAGAAAAACAAAGCGCTTAGACGTCCCGTATACGGTGAAAGGGCCCAGGAGGACCCGTGGGCTTGCTCTACCGCGTTGCGCCGAACCCTGAAAGCGTAGGCGGATCAACGTCTTGCGTGTCCCGGACATGAAAGCGCCCGGCGCGCTGTTCGCGGCCGGGCGTTCCGGAGGCGCACCTTCGCCTCATGGGTTCAAGGGGTACTTCCAAACGTCCTTTGCCGTCAAGTCGTAATCAGCCCCAGAGTTGACGCGCCATGCTGTCGGCTGCCGCGAGCAGCATGGAGAGCCGCATCCCCGCTTGCATCTTGCGGTCCTTCACCCGCTCGATCACTGCGCAGTTGAAGCTCTCCAGCCCCTGGTCAAACAGCACCACATGGTCCACCAGCTGCAGCCGCGAGACATCACCCACCGCCGCCCGCAAGCGCCGGAACGCCGCCAGCGAATCAGCCGCCCGCGCCAGCCGCCACGTGGCATCACCCACGCCGCCGCCATCCACCCGAATGCGCGCCAGATCCACGGCACCCACGCCCACCTGACTGCCCAGCCACTCGCCATGGAACACGCTGAACGCCGCGAGCTGGCGCGGGCTGATCAGCGCCCCGCGATTGCGGTGCGGCACCGAGAGAAGGCCCAGCTGAGGCGTCGGAGACAGCGCGCGCAGATGCTTGCCCTCGGTGATCACGCCGCGCGCCATGGCGTTCAGCGGATCAAATTCGAGGGTATCCACTCGCCGCCCCATCTGGCGCGAGACTTCCTTGAGCGCCTTGATGCGGTCCTGCGCCATGGCCCGCTCGGCCCGGCGCACAGGGTCCTGCGCCGAGGCCTCCCGGCCCGCCTTGCGCGCCTGTGCCGCCGCCAGCCTCCCCTCGCGCAGCGCCTGCCCATCCCCCGCCGAGCCTTCACGGCCCGTCCCACACGCGGCCTTCGCCGGAGTGGCCTGCACATCGCCGCCCTCCCTCTCCCCTTCCGCGTCCATGCGCTCCAGCGCCATGGCCCAGCGCGCGTGCACTTCAGGGTCCAGCCCACGGGTCTCGGCTTCGCGCCTGGCCTGCACCCGCGCCGTGGCCTCGTCTGCCCGCGCTTGCGCCTCACGGCTCGCCTGGTCTTTCGCGCTCATAGACGCACCTCCTCGTCGCCGGAGCCGGGGCCCCGGACGCTTACAAACCCGTACTGCTTGAAAAACGGCCCATAGCGCCGCGCGATGGCGGCCACATCGAACCGGCTGGCGGCGATCACCACCGCCCCTTCGGCGCTCAGCCGGCTGATCTCGCTGCTATAGCCGATATCCCCGAACCGGCTTCGCGCCGCACGCCGCGCCTCGCGCCACCGGTCCGCGGGGTGCGCACCGCCCTCGCCCTCACACCCCGTCGCCGAGCCATCAGCATCACAGCCGGGCGCAGAGGCAGCGGGGGTCGCACCCTGCGCTTCGAGGTCGCGCCCGCAGAGCGCACCTTCGCTCGCGCGTGACTCGGTTCCTTCGGAAGGACGGTTCGGGTGACTCCTGATGTCACCCCTGGGGTGACTCCAGATGTCACCCCCCCGTGCACCAGATGTCACCCCCATTTCAAATGTCACCCCCATTTCCAGAGGCCGGAATGCACCAGATGTCACCCCTATTTCCGGGGGCGCTGCACCAGATGTCACCCCCTTTTTCGGGCGGCCGGCACGGCGGTCACGGCGGGCCTGCTCCACCGCGTCACGGGCGGCTTTGAACAGGTCCATGTTGATCTGATACTCGTTTGTGCCGCGCGGTCCGCCCTGCTCCGACAGACGCCACACCGGCGCAGCGCTCAGCGCCGCTTCATGGGCCGCCTCATCGGGGTAGCGCTCCGCATCGCGCATGACATCCACGCAGATGGCCTTCATCACGCGCTTTACGTGGCGCTCAGCGGAGCGCGCCTCTTCGGCCATGCGGCCATAGCCGACATAAACATAGCCCTGCGTGTCCGCATGGTTGGCCAGCGACAGAAGGATGCCATAGGTCGCCCCTGCATAGAGCTGGCTCTCAATGACCGCCGCGAGTGCCTGAATACTCATCCCCGCCCCCTCGGCATATGCGCCTGAAATCCCGCCGAGCCCGGTCCGCGCGCGTCGAACAAATGCCACGCGGCGTCGTCCATGCCGCTTTGCCCGTTCTCCATCCAGCTCACCCGCCCGACGCCCTGAACGGTGCGCAGGATCGGCTCGGACGGCACGGCCTGCCGGGTCTGCCACCAGCCGCTGTCAAACAGCAGCCAGGTGGGCGCATGGGCCGCAAAGCGCGTGATCAGCGGATGCATCAGCGCGCGGGTCCAGGGCGGGTTGGTGATGATGTAATCAGCCTCCGGCAGGTCGACGGTCAACGCATCGCCCTGCGCCACGCCCGGCCCGGCCGGGCAAAGGTCGAACGCCGCCACACAGATCAGGCCGCACACCGCCTCCAGATGGCGCACCAGCCGCCCGTCGCCCGCGCACGGCTCGATGAAGCTCGCCCCGCGCGGCACATGACGGGCCAGCTCATGAACCGGCTCCACGGGCGTGAAATAGGCGTCCTGGGCGCGGCGGGGGAAGTTGGAGCGTTTAGGCATCTTTACCTGTCCTCCCTCGCGTCCGCTCGGTCGGTTCCGCGATCGCGCGGGCGGGCGGTGGCCCTTGCGGCAGCTGCGCTGCCGGGGCGATCTCCTCGCCGCGATAGCGGGCGCGGAGTGTGTTGAACCAGGTGCAGTAGGCGGCCCGTAGACGGGCGCTTGTGGTGGGGCTCTGGCTCAGGGCGTGCGCGTGGCGGGCCTCAAGGGTCAGGCGCTGCGCTTCGCCCACAAACACAATGGGCCCATCGGGATCGATGCCCCGCGCGCGCAGTTCGCCATCAATGGCCGACAGCCCGGCCACCAGATACTGCATCCACGCCTCGCCCAGCGTGTTGCGCACCAGCTCAAACTCAAAGCTCCCCCCGCCCGGCTGAAACCGGATGTGGGCAGGCACAGGGAAGGCGTCAGGCGGGCGGGTCATGATGCCCTCCGCTCGCGCCAGGCGCGCGCCAGCTCGGCCATGCGCGAGCCTGTATCCAGCTCACGGTCGGCCACCACGCTGGCGTCCAGATCAAGGATGGAGGCGTGTTCGCTGGCCTTCAGGCCCAGCTTCTCGATCATGGGCGGGTCACTGCCATCGCTGGCGGTGGGATAGATCGCGTCCACAAACGCTTCCAGCTGGCCTTCGCGGGCAAGCCGCCCGACAAACTGATGCTGGGTCGATGGCGACCAGTCATACTCGCCGATGATCGCGGTGGCGCAAGCCGCCTGCAGGCCGTCCACGCCCTTGCCGCTGCGCAGGCTCATGAAGCAGACATGGCTGTCGCCGTTGATGAACGCGTCCAGCGCCCGCTGCTTCTGCGCGGCAGTCTCCGAGCCTGTGAACATCACCGGATTGAACCGGGCAAGCTCTTCGTTCCAGATCTCGTAAACGCCGCGATGCCAGCCCGCCATGAGCACCTTGCGGCCACCCTCCAGGATCATTTCGGCCAGCCGCGCCACATAGCGTGCCTTGGCAAGGCCCGTGGCCTGGCGCAGGCGCAAATCCATCTCGCGCACCGCCTCGCCGCGCTCGTAATAGCTGCCGGACGCCGCCGTAATCGCCAGCGCGTCCAGCTTGGCCGCGATGGCGTCTATGGGGCCGGGATCGTGCTCCACCGGCACGATGGAGGTCTTCACCGGCACGCCCTCGCCCATGCGCCGCACCAGCGCAAAGCGGTCCTGTAGATAGGTCCCCAGCGCCACCGGATCGGTCAGGCGGCCATACTCATTGCACCACTCGCGCACAAACTCGCCGCGAGTCCCCAGAAGGCCGGGCCGCAGATAGTCCATGATGGTCCAGATCTCGACGCCCCAATTATACAGCGGCGTGGCGTCCAGACCGGCAACCCGGCGCGCCATGCGCGCCAGCGTCAGGCACGCTTCACCCTTGCGCGTGCCGTCGCCCAGATGGCCATGATCGGCGCCCGCCCCGTGGCGCAGCTCGCTCACCTCGTCAAACACCACAAGGCCCAGGCCTGCGTCAGTCTTGGACAGCGCCTCAAGCACGTCGATCCAGCCGTGGATATTGGTATACCGGAACACATAGACATCCGCCGGCGGCAGATCGGCCGCTTGCGTCCTGGTGATCTGCACAGCCTTCAGCGTAGTGAAGCGATGAATGACCTTGCACCACTGCGTGGCCAGATGTGGCGGGGCCACCACGATCGCCGGCAGATTGCCCTCGCGCAGGAAAGCGCCGCAGCTGGTGAAGGTCTTGCCGGCCCCCACGCTGTCGGCAATCAGCAGCCCGTCATAGCGCTGCAGGATCTCCACCGCCTGCGCCTGAATCGGGCGCAACGCTTCGCCGGGCTGAAGGCCAGACACCGGCGGCGGCGCCCAGCCCGGCGCAAGGATGCGCCCGGCTTCCGCGCGGCGCGCTTCCATTTCACGGCGACCGGCGATCAGCGCGGCCTCCTCGGCAACACTCATCTGGAACGGATACCGGCTGCGGAACCACTCCAGATCCGCACAGGTCTCGGCATCAGCGCCAAACGTGAACGGCCCCCGGCTCGCCTTGGCGATATGGCCGAACACGCCCTTCAGCTTGATCGCCACATGGGGCGGTGCGTCATACAGCACCCAGCCCGCACCCTCGCGCGTCAGACGGCCATAGGAGAGTGAGCACATCATCCCACCCATCACAAAAACGCCCGCCCCAGGCTGAACGCCCGGACCGGCTTGCCGTGCATCGTCTCCGGCAGGGACACCGCCGTGGAGGACAGCAAAAGCAGCCCCGCGACCCCGTCGCAGGCGGCATAGCGGTCCAGCTGATCGCGGATCTTCCCCGGTGCGCAGCGGCGCTTGACCTCAATGCCCACAGTGATGCCGCGCGTGGCCGTCAGATCGATGCGCGAGTCCGGCCCGATCCAGACCTCGCGCGCCACCGTCACCCCGGACAGGCCGCTCAGCTGCTCTTCGATCTCGCCATGGGCGCGAACCTCATCAGCCAGATCAAACCGCACGCCATGCAGCGCCGTCATCAGATCACGAAGCAGAAGAACAGCGGTCACACCCCCACCCCCATCTGCGCTGCGTTCAGCCGCGCCTCGGGATACTCGGCATTGACCTGACGCAGCGCCGTATCCAGCGGCGTTCCGGTGTCCACCAGCTTGCGGGCGCGATCGCGGGCGGTCTCCACCATGGCGGTAAAGCCCACCGCCTGATGGCTCAGCTTCACCGGCTCGCCGTCATTGATGCGCTGGCGCAGCATCGCGTCGCGGCGCAGCTGCGAGGCTTTCATGGAATCGCACCCCAGCACGCGGCCCAGCGCCGCCGAGCTCAAGTCTGGCCGCTCCGCCAGCAGACGCTCTGCGGCCTTGCGCAGATCGCCCTTGTATCCACCGGTGCTAATGGCCAGCCCGGCCTCGGCGGCGACACTTGCGCGGATGCGCGAACACCGGCCCAGCGACCACCCCGTGCGCGCCTTGATCGCCATCAGCGTGACGCCGGGATTGGCCGTTAGCAGCTCAAGCATGGCGTCACGGTCAGCCTGGGGGATGGTCATGAGGCTTCTCCCAGCGGGCGGCGCCACCAGGACGACGACGCGGCCACGTGAAGCTCGGCGGCCACGCACACCGCCAGTGCGCTCAGGCTGAATCCCCGCGCGCGCAGCCGCTCGCCCAGCGCGCGGGCCAGCGGAACCTGCCGTGCCGGATCGCCCTGCAGAACGCGCACCGGCGCGCGGGCGGGCCGCGTCCCGGCAATGACACGCAGCGGCGGGGCCTCGCGCCCGGCAGGGTCAGGCACGGCCCGATCCGGCAGCGCCCGGTCAAACGCCGCTTCAATGGCGGCGCGGTTGTCCGGCTTAGGGGCCAGTGGCGCCGCCGACGGCTCTGACAGGCCCAGAATGCAGGCCGCACGCGCCCGGCGTTCGGCATGGCCAGCCGGGGCGGCATCACCCAGCCCGAGGGCGGTGGCCAGCTCGGCGCCCTCCACCTGACAGGCTGCATCCAGCGCCGCGCAGAACAAAGCCGCGCGCAGCGTCACCGGCGCCTCCGCCGCCTCAACAGGGGTGGTCATGGCAAGCCTCCTATCGCTCGTAATCAAAGCCGGCGCGGCGCTCGCGCGCGCGCTCGACCCCGTGCATCACGCTGGTGTGGTTGTGCCCTGTCAGCCGGCCGATGCCCGACAGGGTCATGCCGCGATCATCCACCATGCGTCGCCAGGCTTCATGGCGGGCGGTCACCAGGCGCGCTGTGCGCCTCTTGCCCTTGATGGCCTCCAGCGTGATGCCGGCCGCTTCGGCCTCTTCGCGCCAGATCTGCTGCGGCGACGGGCAGCCCCGCCGCATGGGCCGCAAGGACGCCGGCAGGCAGGCCAGCATCGCCCAGGCACTGGAGTAATCAGAGACCACATCCCCCCGGCCCGCCGACCGGTCCTCAAGGCCCGCCGACGCCAGCGCCCCCAGAAACAGCGCCACCCGGTTTATGCTGGACCGCACCGCCAGACCCGCCACCGCCATCAGGACTTCGCCTTCGCCGACCTGGACCCGAACAGGTCCGGCGTTGCGGACTGGCCGGGATACGCCGCATCCAGCGCGTCGCACGCCGCAGCGAATCCCGCGCCGGTGACGGCCCGCTCGAAAGTGATGGCATCGCCCGCGCCGGAGCAGGATCCGCACTGGTAATGATCCGCGCCTGCGCTGATCTTCACCCGGCCCGTGCGGCAATGGGGGCAGTCGGCCTCATAGCCTCTGGTCAGGGGCACCAGCTGCGCATCATGGCGCTGCGCCACATCAACAACGCTCACCCGGCGCTTGATCATCGCGGCCCGGTCGCGGTTATCGATCCGCCCATGGGGATCGGCTGCAAACAAACCCGTCATGAAAAAAACCTTCCGGCCAAAGCAAAAACAAGAGCGGGAATCGTGGCGGCCAGCACAAAACCCAGCCAGCGCCGCGCGTGTTTGGCCCGACGCGCGCGCCGCGACATGCGAAACTCATCGCTCATGATTTTCTGTCCTCCGCCCCGTCCGGGGCGTCGGGCGGCCCACCAGGGCCGGCGGCCGGTCGGCCTTGCGGCGTCGCTTTGCTCGCCGGCGCAGATCGACGGGCGAGCCAGCTTGACAGGAGTTGCGCCGCCCCGGCGCGAAGCGCCGCAAGGGCGACCGCCCGCCCGCGCCTGATGCGCGGACCGACCGAGCGGACGCGAGGACGGACAAGAAAGAACTCGTTCATCACCGATCCCCTGGCGGCAGGCCCGCGCGCGCGAGTTTGCGCTCGTGATCCAGCATGCGCCGCACCCGCACCGGTTCGGCGGCGAGGCCCTGAACCTCGCGCACAAGCGCGTGCGCCGGACCGTCCCAGCGCGCGCGCCGGACCGGGTCCACGATCTCGGCCCAGCGCGAGCAGGCATCCATAAACAAGCGATAGAGCGCCGGGTCCGGGCTGGCGTCGGCCAGCCCCTCGGCCCCGGCCCGCGCCATGGCGCGCTGCATGACGGGCCGGGCGAGAACCGCGCCGCGACCGTCATCGGAATTCAGCGCACGCTCCGCCTCATAGGCGACACGCTCCCAGGCAGGCGGGCGCGGGTGACCGGACAAAGCGCTCATGACCCACCGCCCAGCGGCGGACCGCTATCCGGGTGCTGCGCCGCGATCTCGGCATCAAGGCTCAAAAGCGCATAGATCGTCTCGGCAAGCTGGCGGCGCGCCGGACCGGCTTCCAGATGATTACAAGCGCCATCGGCATAGACCGTGGCGATCCGGGTCACCGCCTCGCCGGCCTCGGCCAGCGCCAGCGACGCGGTGCCGCCGGCGGCCAGGCGCTCCGGTCCCGGAATGATCAGATAGCCATTGGCGCTGGCCAGCGCGGCGGTGATGTGGGGAAAGTCGGCGAACGCCTCCAGATCGGCGATGATGTCGGCGGGCGCGAACACGTCGCGGCCCGCATCCTGGTACTGGCGCAGGGACTCGCCGCTGCGCACGCCGATGGCGCGCGACGCCGCCTCCGCCCGGCCCAGCTCATTGAGCAGGACGCGCGTGCCGGTCTTTAGCGCGTTATAGACCGCACGATGATGCACCC
>Ga0307943_1000271_pt1 | contig 31608 bp, 25 predicted proteins | sample OrgLakmetagen177_FD_203149 | JGI IMG/M metagenome (GOLD analysis project Ga0307943, IMG submission 203149) | Saline water microbial communities from Organic Lake, Antarctica - #177 | ecosystem: Environmental > Aquatic > Non-marine Saline and Alkaline > Saline | place: Antarctica: Organic Lake... | reverse complement strand
TAAGACAGCAGACCTGAGCAACTGGCACGTACTGATCGGTGGCAGCGCCCTGACCCGCGGCCTGTGCGACGCAGGCGCCAAACTGGGCATCAGGATGTACACCGGCTACGGCATGTCGGAAACCTGTCCGCTGCTGTCTGCCACCCATCTCAAACCCGAGGACCTTGACCTGCCGCTGGCCGAGCAAACCTCCAAACGGATCAAAACCGGTGTCGCCGTGCCGATGGTGCAGGTTGAAATTATCGACCCGGATGGCAACCCCCTGCCCCACGACGGTGACGCCAAGGGCGAAGTCGTCGCCCGCGCACCCTGGCTGACACAGAGCTACTTTAAAGAGCCTGTAAAAGGCGAAGACCTCTGGCAGGGCGGCTGGCTGCATACCGGCGACGTGGCCTCTATGGAGCCAAACAGCACCCTGATGATCAAAGACCGCATAAAGGACGTGATCAAGACCGGTGGCGAATGGCTTTCATCCCTCGATCTTGAAAACCTGATCAGCCAGCACCCGTCCATAGATGCAGCCGCCGTGGTGGGCGTACCCGACGAGAAATGGGGAGAGCGCCCTCATGCACTTGTGGTGCTCAAGTCGGGCGAAATGGCAACTCTGGAAGACCTTCAGGAACACCTGAAGCAGTTTGTGGATTCCGGCGAAATCAATAAATGGGCCATTCCGGGCAAGATTGATTTCGTCGACGACATTCCTAAAACCAGCGTTGGCAAAATCAACAAGAAGCTGATTCGGGACCAACTGAGTTAATCAGCCACCCTGCCTGATAGTCGGGCTGAAAGCGATGTCGCATCAGCCCGATCACGTTCATCCCGCAATATTATTTTTCAGATCGGTTGATAAAGCCTTCAGCTTCACGGCCCCTCGAACGTAACCTGATGAAATATATCCTTGACCTCTCTTAGGTACGAATATTGCTTTTATCGTTATATTCCGCGACCACAAGACACAAAACGCCAGCGGCACCGCTCAACAGAATCATTGCCAAAGGACAACTAACAGATGACATGGGTTCTGTGGACTCTATTCGCCGCGCTGATGCAATCCATCAGAACAGCGTCTCAAAAGCATGTGCTGACAGACCTGTCGCCCTGGAGCGCGACCTACATTCGCTATCTTTTTGGATTGCCGGTAATCATCGCTTACGTGTTGTTGATCGGAGCACAGCCAGCGAATCTCGATGCTATTTCCGGCAAGCTGATACTGGTCGTTGCCCTCGGCGGAGTTACTCAGATCCTAGGCACCTGGGCACTGCTAAAAACGTTCGCTCATCGCAATTTTGCTGTCGGCTCAGCGTTTAGCAAAACCGAGGCGCTCCAGGCGGCAGTCTATGGCAGTGTCTTTCTTGCCATACCCCTTTCGGGTGCTTCTTGGCTGGCCGTTATCATTGGCGTCATTGGCGTTGTGTTTCTAATGTTGCCAAGACAAGAGAACGTCAACCGGCTGAGGTGGTCTGCGTCGCTGAGTCCTGCTTCTGGCTATGGCCTGCTCAGTGGTGCCAGTTTTGCCGTATCGACTCTTTGCGTGTTTGAAGCCAACCAGATGTCGGCTCTGGCACCTGCCGCAGCAGCCGCTACGACTCTTATCATCATGACACCTATTCAGGTTCTGGTTGTCACAGTGTGGCTCGCGCTGACGGAGCCGCATGAATTTACCCATATCCGGCGATTGTGGCGCTCCGGCCTGTTTATTGGCATATGCGGCGCACTCGGCTCTATCGGCTGGTTTACCGCGATGAGCTACCAGAGCCCGGGAGTGGTCCGAACGCTGGGCCAGATCGAATTCCTGTTCACGCTAGCGATCACGCATTTCTTCTTCGGCGAGGCCATCTTTCGCAGAGAGTGGATTGGCATCCTTATTATTCTGGCCAGCGCCTTGCTCTTAGTGGTTGGTATCTAGTGGCCGACATCTGAGGGTGATCAACACGGTTCAGGCACGCGTGGCGATCACCTCCAGCTCTATCATAAGTGCTGGCAATGCCAGAGCCGCAACGCCCACTGTCGTATCAGCCGGCCATGGCTTCTGAAAATAGCGTTCACGCATGGCCATAACTCGGTCAAAATGACTCATATCAGTCAGAAAAATAGTGATCTTAAAAATCCTGTCAATGCCAGAGCCGACCGTTTTAAGCGCCCGGCTTATATTATCCATCGCTTGATTAATCTGGGCGTCAATATCTCCTTCGCCTACAATCGCACCATTCTGGTCGATAGCAGCCTGACCAGAAAGAAACACCAGATCACCAACACAATGCCCCTGACCTACCATGAAGTTATCAAGCGGATCAGGAGAAAGCTCAATCGCTTCAGTACCTTCAGTCACAGTAACTCCTCCTTCTGCAAAAACTTTTGAGCCTTCGCCTGGCCTAGGCACCAAGGTGGAAAGGCCCTGCTCCATCTGCCAAGGCCTTTGCACACACTGATGGTTCCTGAACCGCGAGTAGTGCCGGTTTAAATTTTGCTGGCACGCTCTGGATCGTAACGTTCGATAGAGCCCGGCTCGACGTAACAAGACCACTTATCGAACATCTCCCGGCCCGCCAGAAAGCCTTCGAAAATAGCATGGTCTGACAGCCTGGGCGTCACGCAGTCTCCTACCCGATGAACAACCGGAAGCTCCGATTTCAATTCGAAATAGAGCGACTCCAGTGGCAGTTGCCGTACCGAAAGAACAACCGTGTCTACTCCCTCCATGCGTTCGCTTTCACCTGTGTAGAGGTTGAATATGTCGACCCGCTTCTCGTCAATACTGCCAATCCAGCTATTCAGCGTATATTCCATTCCCGCATTAAAGAGGTTGGCATAGGATATTGGCATATCCAGAGTCGTGGCCATTTTGTGAAAAAGCGCATTCCAGCGACTAACCACGTGAACTTTATGGCCATTATCCGTTAGTCGCTCTGCGATACCGGCAGAATAACGGTTGGAATTCTCGTCCAGAATAACGACGTTCTTGCCGATTTTTTCCGGCTCATCAAGAACTTCATTGATGGTGACGACGTGGGGCAAGTCGACACCAGGTATAGCGTCCTGCATTGGGTTGATGTCGCTGTATCCCGTTCTGTCAGGGACAGAACCCGTTGCAACAATAACGCCATCCGGATTCAGTGCTTTGACTGACTCGACCGTGGCGGTGTGTCGAGTTTTCACTTCAACGCCCAGTTTACCAATTTGGGCTTTGAGATCCTCCGTGATCCAGGCCCAGGAATCTCGTCTTGGCATACGGACAATCTTGTTTACCTGACCACCAAGCTGACCCTCTTTCTCAAGCAAGGTCACTCGGTGGCCCCGTCTGGCGAGGCCTTCTGCCGCCTTCATGCCACCGGGGCCACCACCAACCACTACCCAGTGCCCCGGCTTCAATGCGATTTTCATTGTTTCAGGACCAAATATTTCCTCGCGGCCGGTGGCAGGGTTGAGCTGACAGGTCATCGACGCGCCCGAGAAAAGCCGGGAAACACACCCCTGATTGCAGCGAATGCAATGATAGATTTCATCTTCGCGACCTTCTGAAGTCTTATTGGCGAATTCAGGATCTGCTATTTGCGCCCGAGTCATCGCGACCATGTCAGCTTCATTGCGAGCAAGAATATCTTCAGCTTCCCTGGCAGAACTGATCGCGTGCACTGCGAACACAGGAAGGCTAATTTGTTTTTTCAATTTGGCAATTGAGGGGACCAACCAACGATTGGGAATGTCATAGTTAGGCATGAGGTGGGTCGCTGCCTGATAAGAGCCCCCCGTTGTCATCACGTAATCGATCAGGCCCTCGCCTTCAATGATTTTTGCGATTTCAATCCAGTCGTCCGTCTCCAGGCCACCCGGTATCAACTCTTCAAGCGTCAACCGGATACCCACCACCATATCTTTGCCGACCCGCTCACGAACCGCCCTGATCACCTCGAGCGGGAAGCGCATCCGGTTTTCAAGGCTTCCACCATACTCATCCGTCCGCTTGTTGAAGGCGGGCGACAGAAACTGATGAAGCAAATAGCTGTGTGCCAGGTGGACTTCAACGCCATCAAATCCACCCTGTTTCGAGTAGTCTGCCGACAAGCACCAGCCATCGCGCACCTCATCCATGTCGCTCCGCTCCATGGCCTTCGACATCTCGCCGAATATCGGTGATTTGATGTTGGATGCGGACCATAGCTGGCGATAGTCGTCCATGGAGTGGGTTTCACCCATCACGCCGAAATGATTGAGCTGTGCGAATATTTTTGCGCCATAACGATGAACCGCGTCGGTCAGCGAGCGATCTCGCTCCACCATTTCAGAGCGGTAGCCAGAGGGGTAACCGCGGGTGAAAGTGCTTGAAGTCGGATGGACCAGGCGGTTGCCTGTCACCATGAGACCGATGCCGCCTTTCGCCCGCGCCACATGGTAGTGGATGTCCCGCTCCGTGGTAATGCCATCCCGGGTATTGAACGCCATTGCGTGAGCGGACTGCATAATCCGGTTTCGGATAGTGACATTGCCAACCTTCAGTGGTTGGAAAAGGTTGGGATAGTTGGGGTTTGTCATGATTCTGCTCCCTCTCAATTGTTTTTGGAGTTACTCGGGGAAGGCGCGCCCTGCGGAGCGCCAGGATTTTCCGGCTTTTGTAAGCCCGACTTGTTAAACGACACATGGGTAATCACGATGCCGGCAAGAACCGCCACGGCACCGGTCAGTTGGAGGCCGGTCAGCGCCTGGTTGAGAAACACATAGCCCAGGATCATTGCCGATAGCGGACTGAGCAGAATCAGGGTAGAGATCAGCACCGGCTCAAGGTGACGGAGTGCGGTGAACCAGAGGAAATACGGGAACAGGGTGCCGGCGAGGGCGAGGTAGAGATAGCCGCCCAGATGACCTGGCTCAAAGCCCGCCATTGGTAGCTCAAAGAGCAGGGCAAAGGGCAGAAGGATGGCGCCACCGATCGCCAACTGCCAGCCGGTGAAGGCCAGCACGGGGATATTCAGCTTCCAACGCTTAACCAGAAGGGTGCCAAGGGACATACTGATCGCCGCCACAAAGGCCGCCACAATGCCCAGGGTATCCCATACCAGCATGCTAGGTGCCACAAGAACCATCACCACCCCGGCGAGACCAACGCTAATTCCGACGCCGGCGCTGAGTGTTATCCGAGCACCGAACATGGCGTATCCCAGAACCACCACCATCAACGGCTGTGAGGCAATCAGCAGCGCAGCCAAACCACCGGGCAACCGGTAGGCGCTGACGAACAGCGGCCAGTGCAGAAGAGACATACAAAGCAGACTGACAATAACCAGCTTGGGCCATTGCTCACGGTTTGGGCGATAACGGGTAAGCAGTACGATAAAAAGCCCTACTGGCAAAATCCGGAGCGTTGCCGCCATCAGCGGCTTGTCCGCCGGCAGGAACTCGGTCGTGACCAGGTACGTGCTCCCCCAGAGGATGGGGGGAATCACTGCCATTAGCACGGCCAGCGAATGCTTCATCGGGCTTTCCTATGTTTCGTATTCAAACACGGAAACAGCAATACTCAGGCCATTTAAATTTAAACCTGAAAAATCAAGCATATGTTTTATTTATTATAACTTACGAATGAAATCATCCATTTCATGCTGAAACCCAGAATTGCACACTGAATGCCCGAAAACCCACACATTGTTGGCCAAAGATAAGCTTGACCTCTATACAGATCTGAAATTACAGTCATTCAGAATGCATGAATTATCCAAAATGGTATATAACTCCAATATCGAAAAGATCCGTAAAATTCTGTTTTATAACGATATACCTTAACTGGCCTATGGTTTGCTCCAAATAAATTGCACAAATTTAAAGGAGCTAAGCATGACTACAAAAACAAATTCCACCGTTTACTCTCATCTGTTCACCCCATTAAAGATCGGCAACATCACCATACGTAACCGCCTGATGCAGACGGCACATGCGAAAGGCTTCCACGCTGCTGACGGACTAACCAATAATCGGGATATATATTATCATGCGGAACGCGCCAAAGGCGGTATCGGCCTGATCGTGACGGGTGCACGCCATGTCCATCCCACCTCCACTGGTCCCCACCGCACTCTGGCGCGCGGTAACGATAAAGCTATCGTCGAGCGAGATGCTCAGATGACTCAGGCGGTGCATGAATTTGGCGGCAGGATTATTGCCCAGTTGATTCATTTCGGCCCCCAGGGACGCAGCGGATCGCAGGATGATTACCGCGTGATCTGGGGTCCTTCTACCATGAAGTCTCCCGCCTACAACGAGTGGGCCCGCGAGATGACAAAAGCCGAAATGGACGAGGTTTCTGACGCCTTTGCTCGCACTGCGGTCTATTCCAAGGAGTCCGGGTTTGACGGTGTTGAGCTGCACTATTCTCACGGCTACCTCCACCAACAATTCCTCTCCTATGTCTACAACAAGCGCACGGACGAATATGGTGGCAGCCTTGAAAACATTGTGCGCTTCCCGATCGAAACTATCGAACGGGTGAGAGCGGCCGTAGGCCCTGACTTTGTCGTTGGCATCCGTGTCTCCATGGACGAATGCACTGTCGGAGGCATGCAGGCCGACGAGGCGATCGAGATGACAAAGCTGCTTGTAGCCACTGGCAAAGTCGACTACGTCAGTGCAACAGCCGGCACCTACGCTGCCCATGCTGACCAGATTCCACCGGGTGATTACGCCGAAAACTGGCTGGTAAAAGACGGGGCACGTATGCGCAAAGCCATAAAGGAGGTGAATGAAGATGTCCCAATGTTCATCGTCGGCCACATAGTAGACGCAGAGAAAGCTGACGAGCTGGTCGCCAGTGGCGCTACCGACATGGTCGCCATGACCCGCACTCAGATCGCAGACCCGGCATTCGCCAATAAAGTCCAGGAAGGCCGGGAAGACGAGATCAATCACTGCATCCGCTGCAACCAGGGCTGCATTGCCCGCCTGATGGTCGGGAACGCCATCTCTTGCGTGGTCAATCCTGCGGCCGGGCGCGAACAGGTGTTTGGCGCACACACCCTGAAGCCCGCCCTGAAACCTGCGCACTGGCTGGTCGTCGGTGGCGGCCCTGCGGGCATGAAGGCAGCTCTGACTCTGCAACAGCGAGGTCACAAGGTCACTCTTGTCGAACGCGCAGATAAGCTGGGAGGGCAGGTCAACTACGCGGCACAGCTGCCGCGTCGGGAGAAATTCAGCTTCATACCTCGTGATCTTGAACGACAGCTGTCCAAGGCTGGCGTCGATATCCGACTCAACACTATTTGGTCAGCGGATGAGATCGAAAAGTTCGGTGCCGACGGTGTCATTATTGCTACCGGCTCGGTGCCACTAAAGACCGGATTCACCTCCACTCGCCCGGCGGTGGACGAGGTTCCCGGCACCAGACAAACCAACGTACTCAGCGTAATGGACATATTGGACAATCCCAGCGCGGTTGGGAAAAAAGTGGTTCTCTTCGACGAAGACGGAGGCCGCTATGCTCTGGGCGCAGCCGAGTTCCTGCTCGACCGGGGTCATAAGGTGCATCTGGTGAGCCGTTTCAATGCTCTGGCACCTAACCTGGCCCTGACGCTGGACCTGCCGGTGAACTACCAGCATGTTTTCCGCAAGGGACTGGAATACACCATCAACTCCTGGGTTCGCTGGATCGACAGTCAACAGGCGCAACTGTTTAATCTCTTCACCGATGAAAACACACAGGTCATGGAGGCCGACACATTTGTTATGGCTTGCGGCCACCGTTCAGAAAACGCGCTCTACGAAAAGTTGAAGGGGCGCATTCAAAACCTCCACTGCATTGGTGACGCCCAACTCCCGAGGCCACTTCAGGATGTGATTTATGAAGCCATGCTGGCCGGACGGGAACAGCTGGATAGCCCTGATCGGTTTATCGAGCATGGCGCGCTTGAGAATTTCGACGAAAGCTGGCGTGCGAATTTAATCTGACAGAAGGAATATCCTTTCAAAAATAAATACAGCTTTTCATTTTGACGAAGCGTGATTTGAAGTGTTGGCAAGAAATAAAATCTAAACAATTGATTTTAATATAAAAAGTTAAACTGGCCTTCAAATTGCTTTACTTTACAAAATAATGACAGTAGTAAGGAGGGCAAACTATGAAACATAGAATAAAAGTCATCATCCCTATTCCAGTCGATGAAAATGGTGTTCAAGCAAGGGCCGCCCAGTTGCCAGCTGATTTTTTGCCCGATGGATTCGAAGTTGTTTTTGAAGCCGTTAAGGCGGGTGCAGCTCTTGGGGACAGTTTCCACGACACCCTGCTGATGGACGTTGCGGTGGTAGAAGCCGGACTCAAAACCGAGGAAGAGGGTTTTGACGCTCTGTGCATTGATACCGTAAGTGACTCGGGAATGGCAGCGTTACGTTCCTGCCTCACAATCCCGGTCGTCGCACCCGGAATATCGAGCCTTCTGATGGCCTGCAACCTCGGAAAAAAGTTCTCCATCATTACCATGTGGGACGAGTGGTTTCCGCTCTACAACAAATTATTGACGGAGTACCACCTCTGGGATCATCTAGCTTCCATGCGATCCATAAAAACCCGCCCAGACCTTGCAGAACTTCTTGAGGGCAAGGAAGAAGTCGTGTTTAACAAGTTGCTCGAGCAGGCCGAACTGGCGATCAGTGAAGACAAGGCTGACGTTATTATTCTGGGCTCCACAACCATGCATCAATCCCATGCGTTCCTTGCAGAGAATCTTTCTGTGCCAGTGCTGAACCCGGGGCAGATCGCTTTCAAAACCTGCCAGACACTTCTTGAGCTGGGTCTGTCGCACAGCAAAAAGGCCTACCCATCACCCGAAGTTCCGAGATATGAGGTCTATCACCGCATTGGTCGGAAGGACTGATGATTTTGATTACCCGTATCTGGACAACAATAAACCCCGCAAATAGGAACAAAAATTATGTCAAAACTAACACGTGACGAACTGATTAACCTGGCAACCATGAATTACTTTGGCAACGTGGATAAAAAGAATATGGACGGCGTGCTCGCCAATTTCCATGAAAACGCGACACTTACCGTGCCCACTGACCCTATTGTTCACGAAGGGCGTGACCAGGGCATTCGAAAGATGTTCCAGAACCTGTTTGATTCGTACGTTGACATCTGGCACGGCGATTTCGAGTGTACCGCCGATGAGAACGAACAGAGTATCGCTGCACGCTTTAGCGTTTATCTGAAAACGGAAGATGGAACCGAGATTAAGCTCACGAATTGTAACTTCTGGTACGTGGAGAACGGCAAATTCTCTCGGGTCTTCGTTTTCATGAGTGGCCCCAACGTCCTGAAATAAGACATCCACTTACCTGACACACTTTGCATTTGCGTCCTTGCGTCGACCTTTTGGCCGGCGCTTTTTATTTCTGACACACAGAATTGATAACCATTGGAGTGCGTATGAGACAGGTTCGTATTGGAGCATCCTACGGCGTGGATAATCTGCATGTAGACGAAACCGACATCCCCACTCCAGGTCCGGGCGAAGTTCTGATTAAGGTTAAAGCGGCATCCCTGAATTACCGAGACTGGGAGATCGTTAACGGCGAGTACCACACTAATTATAGCCAAGGCGTTGTGCCAATTTCGGACGGTGCCGGCCAGGTCATCGATGTCGGGCCTGACGTAACAGAGTTTCACAGCGGCGACCGCGTTGTCGCAAGCTTCTGGCAGGACTGGAATTCAGGCGAACTTGGACAGTCACCAACTGCCCGAACTGTCGGAGGCCCGATAGACGGCCTGTTAAGCGAATACCGGGTGTTTCCCGAGCAAAGCCTGGTCAGGATTCCCGAAGTTCTCAATTTCGAGCAGGCTGCCACCCTCCCCTGTGCTGCAGTCACTGCTTGGCAGTCACTGGTGACCAAAGGACACTTAAACAGTGGCGACTGGGTTCTGATTCAGGGTACAGGCGGAGTTTCGATCTTTGCGCTGCAGATCGCCTGCATGCACGGCGCACGAGCAATTGTCCTTTCATCGAGCGACAGGAAGTTGGATATTGCCCGGCAACATGGCGCGATAGCTCAGATAAATTATCAATCAACGCCAGATTGGGCACAAAAAGTGAGAGATATAACCGGGGGTCAGGGTGTCGATCACATCGTTGAAGTAGGCGGCCCGGAAACCTTTGCTCAGTCTCTTGCATCCGTTAGCGTCGGAGGGCAGATCAATGTGATTGGCTATGTCGGCGGCAAGCAGGGCTCAGTCAATCCTCTTCAGATTTTGCAGGCCCATGCGCTGGTCAGAGGCATTGCCGCAGGCCCGACCAGCAGTCTTAGGGCCCTGTGCAAATCTATTGAAGCCAATCACCTGGTGCCAGTCATTGATTCTGCCTACCATTGGCTGGACTATAAGGAAGCGCTAGCCCATTTGCAGTCCGGAAAGCACTTTGGCAAGATCGTATTAAAGTTCTGATTGAGCAAGTGCTGACTCTGAAAAGCATGAGGCCATAACGCGTTATGGCCTCATGCTCGTAACTATCCCGTTTTGATGGTTCTCAAGCGGCGCCAAAGCGTTGTCTGGCTGATGCCGAGGTATTCGGCAGCACGGGTCTTGTTGCCGGAAAGCTGCTCGAGCACTTTACGGATTTCATCTTGCTCAACCTGCCTGAGATGCCCCCCATCAGTTTGACTGCCGTCATCACTGTCGGGACACAGCTCGGGAACCAGGCGATAAAAAGCACGCTCAAAATCCTCAAGTGATTGGAAAAGCGAGACTGAAACGAGCAGCCGCTCAAGAATATTTTCCAGCTGCCGAACGTTACCCGGCCAACTGTAGTGTTTAAAGTAGGGCAGGACTGTTTGGGAGAGGCCATTGATATCAACCTCTATCTGGTACTGCTTCCCTAGTTTAAGCAGGAAATATCGGGTAAGGGGTTCGATATCTTCAATCCTTTCCCTGAGCGAAGGCAGGCGCACGGTAAAGACATTCAAACGATAATAGAGGTCTTCCCGGAAACGGCCAGCCCTGACTTCCTCAAGTAGGTCATAATTGCAGGCGGCGACAAGTTTCAGATTGAGCGGTATCGATGTCCGTGAGCCAACAGGCGTGACCTCCTTTTCCTGCAACACCCGTAATAGTTTTGCCTGTTGGGGCAATGGCAGGGCATTGATTTCGTCCATGAAAAAGGTGCCATTATTCGCGGTTTCGAGCACACCGGACTTACCGCCACTACGCGCATGCGTAAACGCGCCATCGGCGTAACCAAACAGCTCTGATTCAAACAGGTCCCCTGGAATAGCCGCACAGTTTATGGCGACAAAAGGGCCATCTGAAAACGGGCTGACTTCGTGCACCTGTCTTGCAGCAAGCTCCTTCCCTGTACCGGTTTCTCCTCGCAACAGCACAGCGCCGGGAGTGGCACCGTAGAGCGACAAAAGATCACTCGCCTCGGTCATCTGTTGTGACTGAAAAACTAATGTCCTTCCCTCCTCTATTTGATCATCTTGGGGCTGCGGTTCAGGGGAGGCAACAATTGAGTACACATGGCCGACATGTTTACCGGCAACATCAAAGAAACGCTTGGTTATGCGGCAGATCCGGTTATTGACAACCATCCCTTCCGCCACGGTTTCACCAGAATCACGAAACCGCGCGTCCATAAACCGACTGACGCTGCGTCCGCGGCCAAGCTTCGGCAGCAGTGCCTTTGCCTTATCATTGAAGGCCACCGCCTTGTCCGAAAAGTTTGTGACAATCAGGGCCGTCGGCGAGTTATGCAGCAAAAAATCGATGAACGCATTTTTTTCAGATTCGCGCTTGGATTCTCCTGCAACACTGATCGCTTTCTCGATCATGGCACGGCAGGACTCCCGGGAATATAGCAACACCGATGGCAGTCCGACTTCTTCTGCCAGATCGCAGACGTAACTGGAACCAATGACCACCCCAAACCCCTTTGGTTCTGCACTATGGAATACATCTCTGGCATCTTCCGCCGTCACATAGGTTTTGTGCACAACCTCCAACCCCTCGAAATGGGCCAAAAAGTCTGTCCAGGTGGCTTGGTACTGGTAGGTAAGAAGCAGGATTCGCTGACTCACGACTCGGGCACGCAGCACCGAATGCATGATATCTGACTGCTTGACTTCAAGAACGATAACGGGCTTTGGGAGCGTATCTTTCAGGTAGAATGCATTAGCACCGGCACTCATGAACACATCGACTTCATCTTGACTGACCATGTGCCGGGCCGAGGCAGCAGCATCTCTGAAAATACTGTCGATAATGGTTATATCAGCAATCGAACGAAACTCGGGGATGAGCGCGTGAACCATCTGGTTCAGCTTGGAATTGCCAATCAAACACAGCTTTACACGCCTGGACTCTGCGTTATTAAATTCCACACACTCCCTCCCTCATGAAAACAACCAGGGTTCAGCGTTGCGCAGATTATCCTCGAACGCTTTTATTTTTGCTGCTTTCTCAAGCGTCATCCCTATCTCGTCCAATCCTTGCAGGAGTGATTGCTTACGGCCCTCCTCAATCGCGAAGGTCCAGCGCTCGGAGCCCGAGCCCTTAATCACCGTGTTTTCCAGATCTACGGAAATCACTTTGCCCGGAGCCTTCTGACTGGATTCAAATAACTCATCAACAATGGCCTGATCCAGGATGATCGGGAGCAGGCCGTTATTGAAAGCATTATTATAAAAGATTTCACCGAAGCTCGGTGCAATAACAACGCGGATTCCGAAATCATACAGGGCCCAGACCGCATGCTCCCGACTGGAACCACAGCCGAAGTTACCTTGCGCCAGCAGGATGCTGCCCTGATCGAAGGGTGGCTGGTTGAGGATGAACTCTGGGTTCGGCCGCCTGCTGGATAAAGGAACCTCAACATCCCCTGGGTCCAGATAGCGTTCGTCATCAAATAGAAAACCGCCAAAACCTGTTTTATCGAGCATTTTCAGATATTGCTTTGGGACAATGGCATCCGTATCAATATTACGCCGATTGAATGGAATAATCGTGCCGCTATGGATCGTGAACGCCTGCATCACTGAAACTCCCTAACATCGCTAATTTCACCGGCGATTGCGGCAGCCGCAGCCATTACCGGACTCATCAGATGGGTTCGACCACCCTTGCCTTGCCGACCCTCAAAATTCCTGTTGGACGTCGACGCACACCGCTCACCCTCGAGCAGTCGATCATCGTTCATTCCCAGGCACATTGAGCAGCCAGCCGATCGCCAGTCAAAGCCGGCTTCAGTAAACACAGTGGCCAGCCCCTCCCGCTCAGCCTGAAGGCGCACCTGGCCTGAACCGGGCACTATCAGCGCGCTGCGGACCCGTTTACTGACCTTGTGACCGCTGACTAGCTGAGCAACCGCTCTCAGATCTTCAATGCGCGCATTTGTACAGGAACCGATAAACACTTTATCGATTGGCAAACCTTTCAGCGGCTGGCCAGACTTGAGTCCCATATAATCCATAGCCCGACTGTAACTGCTCGCCACGCCACTGTTGCTCACGTTGGCCAAATCAGGAACCTGTTCCTCGATGCCGCAGACCATCTCCGGGGATGTTCCCCAAGTCACCTGCGGACTAATACCGTCTATGTCGAACTGCTCTTCGCGTTCAAAGCTGGCACCATCATCGGTGACAAGGCCCCGCCAAACGTCGCGTGCGGTCCTCAACATGTCGCCCTCGGGCGCGTATGGACGACCAGAAACATAGTCTTGTGTTACCTGATCATAGGCGACCATCCCCGCCCGGGCACCTGCCTCAATACTCATATTACAGATCGTCATGCGTCCTTCCATGCTCAGGGAACGTATGGCGGATCCTGCGTACTCAATGGCATAGCCGGTACCCCCATCCGTTCCTATTCTGCCGATCAGGGCCATGATCAGATCTTTTGGAGTGATGCCGTCAGCGAGCTTGCCTTGGAACAGCACTCTCATATTTTTCTGCTTGCGCGCCTTCAAGGTCTGGGTTGCAAGTACGTGCTCTACGTCGCTGGTGCCGATGCCCATGGCAAGCGTTGCAAATGCGCCATGAGTCGCTGTATGGGAATCACCACAAACAATCGTCATGCCTGGCAAGGTGAGTCCCTGTTCCGGGCCTATCACGTGCACAATGCCCTGGCGGGCGTCATCGAGCGTGAATAACGGAATGGCGAAATCCTGACAATTTTTGGTAAGACGCTCAACCTGCCTCCGGGCGACAAGGTCAGAAATACCGGCAACACCCAACTCCCGATTACGGGTTGGAACGGCATGATCCGGAACCGCAATGTTTGCATCGCTTCTCCACACCGATCGTTGGTGCTGACGAAGCCCAGAGAAAGCCTGAGGTGAAGTTACTTCGTGCAATATGTGGCGGTCGATATAGATAAGCGAATTGCCATCGGGCAACTCATCAACAAGATGTTTATCCCACAACTTGTCGTATAGAGTTTTCGTTGTCATGTTGTTATCTTCCGATAGAGGGCTACGTCCTCAAGGTTGCACGGTCGACCACTCAAGCCATTGATAGAGCTCAGGGCCGTCAGTTTTCATAACCCGATACCCACACCAGCTATCGAGCTTGCCCCCCTGCAGTGGCTCTATGATGCACAAGGGACGAGTGCAGTCGCTTTTATCAAGGCCGTTACGGGCAAGCAGCTCCTGACTCATTTTCAAACCCTCAATGCCTTCCCGCTTGCGGACATCCAGTTTTTCGCTGAGCCCTTCCACATGCGCTTTAAAGCCATCGACATAGGCTTGTCGATAAGCAATGCAGGCTGTCGGCTCAGATTCAAGCTCTTCCATTAACGCCGCTTTGGGCGCGCTAGCAGACCCGAATGGCAATGAGCTGCAGCCAGTCACGCCCATTGCAACGATAAGTCCGGTCAATAAAGACCACTGTGCCTTACTGTTCAGACAAGAGCTGAATCGTGTCATCCAGCGAGAGAACATCGACATACTTTATTCCCAAATCTTTGAGGTTGGCCTCGTGTGCCTCGGCATCCCGGTCTCCAACGGCTTCAACAGGAACAATGGTGCGATAATCGTATTGCAGACTATCGACCGCAGTTGCTCGCACGCAGCCGCTGGTCGTCAAGCCTGTAACCACAACACCGTCGACCCCTGCAGCTTGCAGTCGCTCGTGAAGATCGGTTCCGAAGAAACCACTGGCCCAGTGTTTGACGAGAACAGGCTCTCCTGATCGAGGTGCCAGGCGTGGATCAATGTCCTCCATGCCTGAGCCTGCTGCCAGCACCTCAAGCGCCGGTAGCTTTTCCCGGAAAACCCGAGCCTGGCTCTCGTTGCTGTAGGCGACCGTTGTGAAGAACACAGGCCACCCTTTCCGACGGAAAAAATCCAGCAAGGTTATATTGGCGCGCACGACGGATTCGGCATCAGACGCCAGTGGACTGACCGCAGGGTCGATAAACCCGACGCTCATATCCACCAGCACAAGACCGTACTGACGTGCCCGAGCTAACGAACGCGACTTCAGGCTCATTGTCAGGCTCCCTGATTTTCCCAGGTCGGGGTGGCCGGTGCCGGCAACCCTGTTTCCTCAAGACAGCGGGCTTTTATCTCTTCGATTGTGCCACCTCGATTAAACAGCTGGTCAGTGTCTATGTGCTTGGCAAGCTCGGCTTTAAGCTCCTGAGTTGCGGCGTCATCAATGACCCCTTTAGCATTCAGGACCACTCCGTAGCGGCGGGCACCCTCAACGCTTATAAGCCCTCTCCGCAGGTCAGTTGCTACAGCATCAGGATCGCGCTCGAGGGGGTTACCCCAGCCGCCACCGCCCCAGGTGTCGAAGACCACCAGGTCGCCATTTTCAACTTTGATGTGGTCGCATTTGGAGGGCAGCATGCGGCGTTCACCGTTCGCCTTGATGAGCTCTTTACGGCTGCGCATTCCTGGCTCACCCCCGTTTACGCCCCAGGGGTAGGTCAGCCAGCGGTCGTCATGGATAGAAATCTCGCCCTTGGCCAGCAAGCGGTAGCCCATCCGAATGCCGTTGCCACCCCGATGCTTACCAGCACCGCCGGAATCGGTAATCGTTTCGTAGGTCTCAATTCTCAGCGGAAAGTAGGCCTCAACGAATTCATTCGGCACATTGGTAAAACCTGGCCACAGGGAATGCCCATCCGGGCCATCACCCAGAGGACGACCTGGAATGCCACCAAATCCGATCTGAAACAGCTGGAACCATTCATCTTTTTCGTCATAGCCGGAATACATGAAATGCGGTGAATCCGAAAAACCAGCCGCATTCATGGCCTCTGGCGCGCCCTGCCCCAAAAGCCCACCCATGACATCAAATAAGCGGCCAAGCAGGTGCGTTCTGCAGGACAGCGCCGCCGGGAAATTGGGTTTGAGAATCGATCCCTGGGGAATTCTCACCTCGACCAGGTCGTAAAAACCATCGTTAAACAGTATCGAAGGATCAAACAGGTTGATCGTAAAGGCCCCAAAGAACATCTTGAACATTTCCTCATTGAGGTAAAAGTTCACCGAGGACGGTGCCTGCGGATCGGTTCCTTCAAAATCGAAAACCGCCTTGTCGCCCTCTCTCCAGAGGCTGCAACGAATGGTGTAAGGCCCCAGCCCAGCCCCATCGTCACAGATGTAATCCTCGAAAGAACGCTTGGTTTCGGGAACAACGTTGCGAATGATCTCCCTCATAGCGATGTAGTTGCGTTCCAGCATCATCTGCAGGGCACTGCTGAAGACGTCGTCGCCGAACCGGTTGGCAAGCTCAACACAGCGTCGGCCCGCAGTTTTGCAGGAGGCCACGATGGCGTTGAAATCGGACTTGTTCCAACTCGGCACCCGCACATTGTGCAAAATGAGATTCAGTACATCCTCATTGAGCACACCATTGCGGTATATTTTCATCGGCGGAATTCTGATGCCTTCTTCAAAAATCGTCTGGGCATCTGTCGGCAAACTCCCCGGCACCTTTCCGCCAACATCTGACATGTGCCCGAACATGGCAGCCCAGTTCAAAAGGCGTCCATCCTTGAATACCGGCACCAGAATCAGCCAGTCTGGCAGATGGCTTACCGCCCCATCGCACATATAGGGGTCATTGGTCAGGAATATATCCCCATCCTCAATTTCACCATCGTAAGCCTGTACGAAACCGGTAATAAAGGATCCGAACTGGCCAACAACCATTTTACCTTCGTGGTTCGCAATCATCGGGAAGGAGTCGCCCTGTTCACGAATGCCGGGGGACATGGCCGTTCGCATCAGTACGGCGTCCATTTCTTTCCTGGCATTGGACATCGCGTTTTCGATGATGTCTAGAGTGACCATATCTACATCCACTTTTTCAAGTGGCGTACTGTTTTTCTGGATCAATTTAGCGGTCATAGATTCACTCCTTGCCCAAGCGGTCGGCAGGCTTAATCAAAAGGTTACCCACCTTGTCAACGGCGGCTTGGTAACCCGGCAGTACAACAGTGGTCGAGTCCATTTCCATGACAATGGCTGGTCCCTGCACGACGTCTCCAGGGGATAGAAGCTCTCGATCATACAAAGTGGCTGAGTGGTCTTTACCCTCGAAATACAGCGGGCTTTCTCCGGTAACGGCTTTGCTGACGTCAGCATCACCGACGGCCCACTCCCGTTCCTGAATATTGGGGCGCGGGGCTCTAGCGACGGCTCTCAAGTTGACCAGCTCATGCTCCTCGTCCAGAGAAAAACTAAACAATTGCAGGTGTTCAGCATCGAATGCATTCTTCAGCAGGTCCAGACCCTGCGCCTTGAGAGCAGCAGGCTCGACATCCTGAGCCAATAACAGTGCCTGGCCCTGATAACGAACATCAGCCTGCCACGTAACCACTTGTTGATCCTTCGGAACACCCTGGCGTTCAAGGGACTGATTTACCTGCTGGGTCAACTGCTCAAGAATACCGACCACCTGATCAGGGTCGATACTGGAAAAGCCTTTCACAAGCGACCTTGAGGCTTCGTCTTTAACCCTTGTAGTAGCATCGCCATAAGCGCACAGCACGCCGGGAGATGGCGGGATAATTACAGGCCAGGCATCGAGAAGTATGCCAAGGGAGTTGGCATGCAGGGGCCCCGCGCCACCGAAACCGCAAAGCGCAAATTCTCTCGGATCATAGCCCTGCTCTACCGAGATCAGCCGCAAGGCACCGAACATATGCTCATTCGCGATTCGGACAATGCCCTCAGCGGCTTCTTTCAGAGTAAGCCCCATGGCGTCCGCTACTTTCTGCACGGCCTTTTCTGCAAGGTCCTTCCGAACTTCCATATCGCCACCGAGTTTCTGGTTCGCTGGCAGATAACCAAGCACCACGTTGGCATCGGTAACTGTGGGCTCTTCGCCGCCCTTATTGTAGGCGGCTGGGCCTGGAACAGCGCCGGCACTGTCGGGGCCGACCCGCAAAGCTTTGGTGAGTTCTGGAACAAAGGCAATGGAGCCACCGCCTGCACCGATGGTGCGAACGTCGACTGAAGGTGCCCTGACGGCAACATCGCCAACGTGGGTCTCGCGACGCAGTCGGGCGCTGTTCTGCTCGATTAACGCTACGTCTGTCGAGGTTCCTCCCACGTCGCAGGTAAGAACTTTGTCAAATCCACCACGGGAACAGAACCAGATCGCGCCGGCAACACCACCGGCCGGGCCGGACAGCAACAGGTTCACAGGCGTATAAGACGCGGCTTCACTGGCCGCGAGTCCGCCATCAGAGCGCAGAATGGACAGCTGCACATCGTCCGCCAGCCGGTTTCCGATCTCAGTTTCCAGGTGCTCTAAATAGTTGGACACCTCTGGGCGCACGAAACTGTTGACGACCGTTGTCTCAGTACGCTCATATTCCTGCATTTCTGGGACCACTCGTGAGGAAAGCGATACCGGAATATCCGGCATAATTTCGGCCGCTATCTCGCCGATACGCTCCTCATGTTCGCCAGAGGCGTAGGCATTGATCAGACAGACAGTCAACGCTTCAATGCCCGACTCTTTCAATTCCTGTAATTTTGCCCGGATGTCCTGCTCATCCAGTTCATGAACAATTTCACCTTTCGCGCTGATGCGCTCGTGGGCTTCTACCGTGTCTTCCAGTGAAGCCAGCAGCGGCTGCTTGTTGAAAATGATCCAGCCGCCAATTCCGCCCGGCACATAGGAACGCGCAATGTGAAGTACCTGCCGGTAACCTTTGGTTGTTACCAATCCAACCCTTGCCCCTTTCTGCGTGAGAATCGCATTAGTAGCAACTGTTGTGCCGTGCATCACGGAACTGATTTCTTTGGGGTCTATTCCGGAAGTTCGACAAATTTTCTCAATACCATTTAACACACCCTCCGAGGAGTCCTTCGGAGTTGAGGGGACCTTGGCTGTGTAGGATTCACCGGTGGCATCATTGATCAAGAGTAAATCTGTAAAGGTTCCCCCTACGTCCACACCCAGTCTGAAACTCATGCTACGTCTCCTGTAGGCTTTAATGTGGGGGGCCACCCTGTTCTGAGCCCCCCAAATTGATTAATTACCGGGTTCTATCGTTCTGCAGCTCTTTCGAGTTGACGCAGACTGATGTCATTGGGATCTGTTCCCGGGGTATTGAGTCGCACTTCTGGATCCAGAATGAAGATGGTCGCGTGGCGACGCTGGTAATCAATGGTGAAACCAGCTGCCGACACCATGCCCACATCACCGTCTTCCGTCTCGACCGTTTTGAGGTTGTAGTTCATCCACTTCCAGAACTCACCTTTCTTGTCATAGACGTCCGCCATGTAGAAGCGGGGGAACTCAACGTCCATGTACATAACCTTTTTGCTGTAAGGATGCTCCGGTGGCGCGCTGGCTTCGATCACCCAGACGTCTCTCGGCTCCCACTCATCCTGAGGATTCCAGTGTGGCGCGTTACCCAGGTCGATAATCGGGAACTCATCAGTGCCGCTGGCTTCGGTGTTCCAGGAGGTGTTCTGACTATTAGCGACGACGAGCAGCTTCCGCTTGCCCAGCAGCGTGTATTCCGGATACCAGGTCGGATGAGCGTTGAAGATTTCGATATCATCGTTGAGCTGGTCAGTGCCACCAATTGGGTCCATCCAGGTTCCACCAGAAAGTCTCCGGGTACGACGCACCGATTTCAGGTACGCCCAGCTGTCATCCAGCTGTGGTCCATCATAGCGAACGGTGAAAAGCCCAAGACCGCGAATATCATTCGGGTATGTTGCGTATAAAAGCTGCTTGAACAGCAGATCTTCATCGCCAATTTCAGTTTCCTCTTCACCCAGGCGGCCTTTCAGATAGAAGCGCTTGAACACCCACTCCTGTCTGCGTTCCAGTCCGTCTTCGTCATCCACAAAGAGGTAGGCAAATCGGGGGTAGTCCTGAAAGTTTTTTGTCGGCTGTGCAACATGGTGATTCCATATCAGCTTTTCAGCTGCGTTCTCGGTATCTTCCGTCACGCTAGGAAAGGGTATGCCGGCGACCCAGCCTTCCATCAGGCGGGTTTCGGGATTGAACGACACCTGATCTGAGTATTTCTTGGTAGCCGCCACGTAATCCCTGCCTAACTGCACAGGCTGTGAGGCCTTCAGGGTGATGACCAGCCCTTCTTCCTGAATCAGTCGTTGTTGAGTCTCAGTCAACAGGGATTCAACTGTGTTGCCTTCAAAAGTGTCTTGAAGACGCTGGACGATGTTGTCAGCATTCAGGACATCTCCCGGGGAAAGAGACGCTGCAGCAGCTCCAGCGGATGCAACTGATAAAGCCAGTGCCAGGCTAAGTTTCCGCATTGAGGTGTTAATAGTCATGATTATCTCCTCAGAATTGATAGGTCAGACGAGCCATCAGCTGGTCATTGTTTGAGAAATAGCCGAACAGGTTGGTGTCATTGAAGTCCTGTAGCGGCGCGTCCTGATCGGTTTCGTGATAGAAGATATCGGCTTCCAGACGCACCCGGATATGGTCCCCGTACACCAGCTCTACAGCCGGAATGATCGCGCCACCGCCATAGGTCAGGTCAGAGACGAATGCAATCGAGGGGTTGATCGTATCGTTGGCATAGTTGGTCGCCAGAATTGCAGTTAGAATCGAGCTGAACTCTTCTGTCTTGCCACTGAAACCAGCGTTGTTTATCAACCCCTCATCGGAGTCGTAGTCGGTGATCCAGTTATTGAACAGCTGCAGGCTCAAGAACGAAGGTCGGCTGGTTCCAATGACAGAGGTCAGGTCAACCTGCTTGTCGATCCGAACCATTGAGCGGACCAGATTTTTTTCCTCGATGCCACAGAAACCAGGGAAAAAGCCACACCCGTTGCCCTGACTGGTACTGGTGACACCGGCGTTGTAGGGGGCTTCAGGGATAAAGGCCACTTCAGTGCTGAAGACCACATCCAGAGCGGGGAAGTAGTTGTTAGCCGATATACCAAAAACGTCGATATAAGGGAAAATCAACTCACCTGCCCAACCGGCACCACCCTCATACACACCCTTATAAGCATCTCCGTTGTTTGTTGCGGGGTTTGGGTTGGCAACTGGATTTGGATTGGGACCGTGGAACCACGCCAGGGAGTATCCCCAGTCACCAGCTACACTGCTCCAGCGCAGGCCATAGGAGTCGTCATCCATGTCGGCGTCAGGATGCTCATAGTTATACCGCAGGTTGGACCCGAACGGTGCCGCCTGAAACTGAACCCCACGATTCGGCTGGTTCGCCCAGCGACCGCCTTCAATATCGTAGCTGTTGCCGCGGTCCGAGTTCTCATTGAGCTGGCCTGGAATATAAATAAACTGAAGATCACCATCTGCAATGCGCTGGCGCAGATTAACCAGATTCAGTGGCTTGCGTAGCTCTTCATTTTCCGGCTCCAGGAAAGACCGCCACTGAAAATTATAACCATGGATCACATCCATCAACTGGAAGAAGTCGGTCTCCCCCCAGACAACCTGCTGACGCCCCAGCTTCAGTGACGTCGAATCTGTCAGCTCAGTCTGGATCCACAGCTCCCGAATTTCCTCATCATCGTAGACATCACGCTTCAGGTCTCGGTAAGCTCCGGTAACACCAGACGCAGTGCTCGCCCAGGCGTCAGCGACATCCTGCATGTCCTTCATGTAATCGGTTTCAACTTCTCTCGAGATACGGCCAGAAAGCTTGAACCGTGTGCCGTTGCGAAAGTCACGAAAAAGGTTCAGTTTGCCAACTGTGCGAACCATCGAGAGGTCATACTTGTAATCGCCTTCCTGTTTTCCATCAAATATATTCGGTCCGGGACCAATCAGGGTCGGGTTCTCCAGGTTCACGCCCAGGTACTGGCGAACATAGCCATTCACCTCCCAGTCTTTGGTTAACCAGTTCTGCTCTTCAGCAAACACCTGCTGCGAGATTCCGGAAGACGCGGCCAATATAGCCCCGGCTAAGAGGAGTCTTCTGGGAGAGCGAGTCACAGCGTAGCTGCTGTTATTTTCTGCGTTCATCTCATTTACCCATTTTATTGAGTGGTATGTGCAACCCTTTCAGGCTTGGAACCATTCAGGGTTTCCTTTTGGACGTCGCCAAAAATGAATTTTGGTTTTAACACCCGAACCAGTGATGGCATCACGAACAACGAAGTGAACGCTGACACGAGCAGCCACAAACCGATAAGCATTCCCATCTCTGCCTGGAACCGCAGTGACGAGTACGACCAGAGAAGTACACCAGCCGCCAGTGTTACAGACGTCAGCAATACCCCCCGGCCTGCAGAGAACAGCGCCTGGCGAATCGCATCAACCGGATCTCCCTCTGGATACTTCTCAAGGTATTCTTTGACGGAATCCACTATGTAGAAGGCGTAATCCACCCCCAGACCGATACCCAAGGCAACCACTGGCAATGTGCTGATACTCATGCCAATGCCCTGCCATGCCATAAAAGCGAAGGTCACGACGTTGGAAATCAGAACAGGAACAATAAAAAAGATGCCGCTGGCCGAAGACCGGTAAACCACCAGACAGGAAATTATGACCACGAGAAGTGCAAGCGCCATCGCTTCAATCTGATCGGAAAGCAATATTTCGTTGACTGCCGCAATAATTCCGAGCGAACCGCCGGCCAGTCGCACCTCGACATCGTCAAGCGGATTCTCTGAGATGAAACGTTTGATCTGATAGGTGGCCTGCCTCAACGTCTCGCCCTTGCGATCCCGCAGGAACAGAATCACGGATCCGTCCTTAAAGAGCGGGTCGGCGTACTGTGCAAGGTCATCCGGAGCAGCACCCTGCATGTAGAAGCTGATCAACTCACCGTTTTCGATTTGGCTGGAGCCAAGTTCGCGATAACGGGGGTTGCCTTCGTAAAGATTCTTGCGAACGTCCACCACAATATCTGCCAGTGATAGACTCCCGCCAACGGAAGGAAGACGCTCCATCCGGCGCTGGAATCGCTGCATCCAGTCGAGAACATCCGGGCGTTTCAATACACCCCTCTGTTCTGACGAAAGCACAATGAACATCTGTTCGGTGCCCGGGTAGTTTTTATTAATCAGGGCACTGTCCTGATTGAAAGAAGATTCCTCCCAAAGGATGGGAGATCCGGGAGTGGCATCACCGATGGTCAGATCAGTTGCCTTGAACAGCAACAATCCCACAGCGACCAGTGTCAGCGGAAGCACAACAAAGCGTGCGCGTGTCTCGACTACCTTCACGGCAACGGACAAAACAGCCATCAGCAGAAACTTGAGATTCAGAGGGTGCGCATTGCGCAACGGTGCTTTTACCCAGCTCAGTAATACTGGCGTCAATATCACCGCCGAGAACCCGATGGTCATTACCCAGATCGCCCCTATGATGGAAACTTTCTGCAGCAACGGAATGGGAGTCAGCACCACACACAAAATAGCACCGGCATCGGATACCAGGCCCAACAGGCCTGGCCTGAAAAGCTCCTTCATGGTCTGCTCCGCCGCGAGTTTGGGATTAATACTCTCGCCATCGCAGAGATCGTCAAACCGGGTAATCAGCTGTACCGCATGGCTGAAGCACCGGGCAGTGATAATGAAGGCGACCACAATCACCAGGGGATCGAAATTGAAGCCAAGCAACACACCGATACCCAGAGCCCAAATCGTCGAGACGATACCGCTGATCAAGGGGAGTAGTGTGCCGCGCCAGGTTCTGTTGAGCAGGAAGAGGGCAAACAACATAGCACCCAGCGACAACAGCGCAATGTTGACGGTTTCGCCAAGATAATGGTTTACCCAGCCATACAGAATGGGTTCTCCCACGATATGATGACTAACCATATCGTGTGCTGGGGACTCATCCAGAATGGCCTGAACCTGGGGGAATATTTTGGTGTAATCGACCAGGTTGTCGTAAAAATCCATCTGAATAAGCGTCGAATCGAGGCTTTCCGAGACGTAGATTCCGTAAACCAGCGGGTTATTAAGGATGGATTCCCTCAGTGACTGAATGCCGCTTTCCGTTTCCGGTACGGCGGGCCACATCAAAGGCACGCTCTCAATGCCCATGGACGACGCATTGACCGACTTCAGTTTACGGGAAGCTAGTGAGACAACCTGGAACGGGTTTACACCACTGACCTTTGCCAGCTCATCGGTTATCCGTTTTACTTCTTCAAGCACGGGTTGCTTGAAGATTGTGCCCTCCTCAGCCCTGACCAGAATCGAAACCTTGTTACTGCCACCAAACGTTTCCTTGTATTCCTCATGAACCGCTACGTAAGGATGGTCTTTTGGAACCATGTCACTGAATTCGGTGTGAATTTGGATCCGTGTGAGTAACAGGGCCATCGCCAGGGTGGAAAGAAAAATGATCGTAGCAACAATGCCGCGATTGCGAATGCAAAAGGCCGACAGACGTCTGGCAAAAAGACTCATAGACATGCTCAATTCTCCTCAACCGGCCAGGAAAGCCAGGTTGACCCAGTCAGCTCACCGATCGTTTCACCAGCAATGACTGTCCTGTTTGCGGTCGCCAGCAGGCGCGTATGGTATCCACTTCCAAACCCTTCCAGCCGAAGCCGCTCCCAGGTCTTGCCATTCGGCGATTTCAGAATCGCGCCTGAGTTACCCACGGCCAACCAGAACTCACCGGTGTAGCCGACGTCGTAAAGGTGTTCTTCGGTGGCGGAGTCCACGGAACTCCAGGATTCGCCTGAATCACTGCTGTGCATCACCGATCCGTTATTCCCGACAATGACTCCGTTGCCACTGGGGTCGAAAGCCAGAGCACGAAGACTCTCTCTTCCGAGTTCAGACTGGCTCCAGGTCTCACCCGCATCATCGGAATACAGGACCAGGCCAAATTCAGCCGCTATCCAGAGGCCACCGTCAGGGGATCTGGCGATATCGTTCAGGCTCACATCCTCATCGATACCCAACTGTTTCCAGCTCTCAGCTGCGGCATCACTTTTAAAGATCGCGCCCATTTCGCCAATGACCCAGAAGGCGTCGTCGATCCAGGCAACTTCCACCATCTTTCCGGCACGATCCGAGACCGGCAGCCGATGACTACTCCAGTCTGACGAGCCCTTTCTAAGCACAAATACGGCACCCTGATTACCAGCAGCAACAACGTCGCCCTTGCTCGAAACAGCTACTCCTTGAAGGTTGATCGGCTCTGGAAGCTCGTGCCTTTTCCACTCCTCTTTGCCTTCGCCCGACTGCAATACCGTGCCGGCGTTGCCGACAAACCAGTAGGACTCGCCGATATCGGTATCGACGTCATAGAAAACGTCCCGGGGCTCCACAAGCGGCTGGGGCAGAGGCATTGGCTCAACCTTTGGTTTAATGAAAGCCGCCGCATAACCAAGGCTTCCAACTACAATCCAGGGCGCCAATTGCGCCGAAAATCCAAGAATCTTACCGACCATTGACATCACCCCCGGCCGCTTTGTCCGCTTCTTTAGACAACCAGCGGAAGCTCTTTCCGCCCAGCTCTACGCCCGTCAATGTTTCGGCTGCACGAACAACCGGCACCAGCGCTAGCGGGTCAATGCCCGTCTCGAACCCCATGCTTTGCGCCATCAAAACCACATCTTCTGTGGCCACGTTGCCACTGGCGCCCGGAGAGAAAGGACATCCACCCAAACCGCCGATCGAGGAGTCAAATTCACGAACCCCCGCATCCAGCGCCGCGAGTATATTGGCGAGGGCCATTCCGCGCGTGTCGTGAAAATGGCAGGCCACCTGCTCCAGGGAAACCACACTCGCCACCGCTGAAAGCACGTCACGAACGCTAGCTGGATTAGCCGCCCCGATGGTGTCCGCAATGATGATTTTATCGGCTCCGGCCTTATTCATAAGCTCAGCGTAGTGGCGCACAACATCAGGATCAACCCGCCCCTCAAAAGGACACTCAAAAGCAACGGCCAGATACGCCTGAGCAGAGACGCCTTCGCTTTTCGCCCGTTTCACAATGTCCACACAGACGTCTGCGGTTTTTTGCAGTGACATGTTGATGTTCTTCTGATTCATCGTTTCGGTGACCGACAAAACCACATTCACCACGTGAGCACCGGCTGCAACGGCTAACTCATAGCCCTTCATATTTGGCACAAGTGCGGCATAGCGAACAGAATCAGTGTTCGGCAGCGAGCGGAAAACCTCATCGGCACCGGCCATCTGTGGCACGGCTTTCGGGGAAACAAAGCTGCCCGCTTCAATATTAGTGAGGCCGACATTCACAAGGTTTTTGATCAGTCCGGAACGGCATTCAGGCGTCAGGATCTTGCCCTGGCTTTGCAGGCCATCCCGCGGGCCGACATCATTAACTACCACGAAATTACTCATCATCAATTCACCCCACGATGCCTTTATTTTTCAGAGCCGCTATCCGATCATCGCTATAACCAATGGCCCTGAGCACATCTCGGGTGTGCTGGCCAAGCAATGGCGGAGGCGTATAGGAATCCGTGTTGTCGATAGATAACTTGATGGGATTTCCCGGCGCTTTGACAGTGCCGCCGCCATTTTGCGGTATGTCCACGACCATTTTCCGGAACAACACCTGAGGGTCGCTGAGGGCATCAGAGAATTTATTAACGGGGGCACAAGGAATGCGGGCGCTGGATAGCAGTTCTACCCAATGCTCTGTCGTGTTGGTGACAAGCAGGTCGGTAAGAATCCCGTTGATTTTATGTTTATCGGCAAAGCGGCCAGGCTGAGTTTTATACTTCGGATCCTTCAGGTCCTCGATATCAAGCAGCTCTGCGAGGTTGTCCCAAAAGCTGTCAAATATCACCGCAATAATCACAAAGCCGTTGCTGGTGGGATACGCATCGTAAGGCACATGTACAAAGTGAGCGTTACCAATCGGCGATGGGTCAACGCCACTCAGGAAGTACATGGTCGCCATATAGTTGAGCATGCTAATTTGGCAATCAAGCATGGAAATATCCACATGCTGGCCGTAACCATTTGCAGCCCTTGAGTGCAGTGCCGCCAGAATGCCCATCACCGCAAACATGCCGCCGCCCAGATCCCCGATAGGAATCCCTGCTCGTGCGGGGTGACTCTCGTCATGACCGGTAATCGACATACCGCCGCCAATGCCCTGAACCACCTGATCAAATGCAGGGCGCTGAAAATTGGGACCGTCCTGGCCAAAACCTGTAACAGAACAGGTAATGATCTTCGGGTTTATCTTAGCCAGATGCTCGTGATCGATTTTCAGTTTGGTGGGCACGCCCGCGGAGAAATTATCAATCACCACGTCAGAGTCTTTCACCAGGTCGTAGAAGGTCTGCAGTCCCTCTTCCGACTTCAGATCTATGCAGATGCTTTTTTTGTTGCGGTTCAGGGTAATAAAGTAGGCACCATTGCCGTTGTAAGAATTGTTCGGGTCTTTAGCCAACAAGCTCCGCGTGCCTTCGCCCTTCAGTGGCTCAACTTTGATTGAATCGGCACCGAGGTCAGCAAGGATCATTCCTGCATACGGGCCTGATAGCATGTGCGTCAGATCTATGATCCGTACGCCTTCCAGTGGTTTAGTCATAATCAGCCAGTGCGTGGTTGATGTTGAAAGGAGTACCCGTTTAACGGGTTTGGTTTTAGATGCTTGCGCTGTCATCGTTTTTATTACTTTCCTTTCACTTCGCAAAGGCGGTGCTCGCAAAGGCGGTGCCAACTTAAGAAAAAGCGCCAAGAAATAGGCTAAGGTGCTGAAAATAAGTGAAAAAACTTATGGGGGTATGGGGCGCTGAAAGGAGCAAAACATCTGATGCGCATTTCAATATGAATTCAAGAATTCAGATATGAAATATGCAAAAAGGAAGAAGGTATTTATGAAGTGCGTCAGAAACGGAGCATTGAGCGCCCGGAGATGACCCAATGAGGAGAGGGCACAAAAACTTGAATCACAGACCCGAGAAAGAGAAATCCACGTCCGGCCTCTTGCCAGCAACCATATCCGCCAGGGCCGCCGCTGAGCCGCAGGAATGGGTCCAGCCCAGGGTCCCGTGGCCGGTATTCAGGAACAGGTTCGCGAATTTACTTTTGCCCACGTAAGGCACGTTGGAAGGCGTGGTCGGGCGTAGCCCCGCCCAGAATTCCGCCTGATCCCAGTGTCCCGCGTTGGGCATGATTTCAGCGGTGCGGCGGACAATGGCCCGGCAGCGAGTCAGATTCAGGTCGCGACTGTAACCATTCAGCTCGACCGTACCGGCGACCCGGATGCGATCCCCCAACCTTGAGAAAACCAGTTTGTACTCATCGTCCGTCAGGCTGACTTTGTAAGCCGCCTCTTCATTTTTGACCGGAACGGTAATCGAATAGCCTTTGGCAGGGTATATATTAAGAGACAGCCCAATTTTTCTTGCCAGAATGGCGCTGTAGCTGCCCAGGCTGAGAACATAGTTGTCGGCTCTGAGGGTCAAGTGCTGACCGTCGCGGATCACGTTGACACCCAGAATTCGACTGGATGCTTTTTCAAAGCCCACCACTTCCGTGCCATAAAGAAACCGGACACCCGCATCTTCCGCCAGCCTGGCCAGCGATTGGGTGAATTTCCGTGCATCACCCGATTCGTCCGCACTGGTGTAGGTGGCACCGACAATTCGGTCCCTGATCGGCGCCAACGCGGGCTCAAGCTCAACCGCCCTTTCAGCCCCAATCACCTGTCGGTCACAGCCCAGATCCCGCATGATCCGCGCAGGTTCCTGGGCGGCATCGAATTCCTTCGGACTGGTGTAAAAATGCAGGATGCCTTTTTCCAGATGATCGTACTCTACGCCGGTGTCTTTGCGCAGCGCCTGCAGGCAACCTCGGCTATAGGTTCCCAGATTGACCATCTGGCGGATATTCCAGGCTGCTCGCGCAGAGGTGCATTCCCGAAGAAAAGCCATCGCCCAGCGCCACTGGGCCGGGTCCAGGCGGGGACGAAACAAAAGAGGGGCATCCGGTTTTGTCATCCATTTCAGGACTTTCAGCGGGGCTGACGGGTTGGCCCAGGGTTCGGCGTGTGACACCGACACCTGGCCTCCATTGGCATAACTGGTCTCTGTGCCCGCTTTACACTGACGCTCTACAACCGTCACGTCATAACCTTTCTGGCGTAGATACCAGGCAGATGTAACTCCGACGACACCCGCCCCAAGCACGACAACGTGCATTCAGTTCCTCCTTAATTGGATCTGTGATCAGCCCCCGGCGCGCTTTACCGTCCAGCCCTTCTCTTTCAGCAAAGGCACCAGGGTGTCACGTTGGTCGCCCTGGATCTCGACAACGCCGTCTTTGACGGTTCCGCCTACGCCACACCGAGCCTTGAGCATTTTCCCATAGGCCTTGAGCTCAGACCCCGCCAGCGGGATGCCGGTGACCAGGGTGACGCCTTTCCCCTTTCGGCCCTTGGTTTCCCGGCTGACTCTCACGACGCCATCGCCCGCCGGCGCCTGCGGCTCACCGCAGCGACAGGCGGCCAGGGGTTCTCGGCACTCAGGACACATCCGCCCCTGCTCGGTGGAGAAGACCAACCCTCCGTCAGAGTTCTTCTTCATATCACTGCACCTTTCATCCCACCCTTCATTTGAAGCCGGGTGGGTACTCTTCAAACATATCGGTGACGATCTCGTCGATCAACTCCTGCCGTGATTCAGACGTCTGGCGCTCATTCAGGAGGCGCCGGCTTGCAGAACGCCAGACGACCTGCTTGGTTTCGGAGTCGACCAGCTCAACCACCAGCTTGCCCTCCGTTACCCTTTCAATGGGCGGCGCAGTGGAAAGACCCCACCCAAAATTGCCAGTGCCGAATCCCAGACCAAAACCAAACCCGGAACCTCCCCGCTCAAGGCGCTCCTCTGCAACGATCTGCCAGGCCACCAGCAAATCCGCCTCTTCGGCTGACACTTTCTGGAGATTCTCGCCCGCCATTTCACGTTCGAGAGCATCACGGATCCGGCTGCCATCGAGAGAGACAAAAGCCTGCTCACCCTCTTTGGAAGGCGCAAAATCCCAGGAACTGTAGTTGCTGAATCCTGCGCCGGAATCGTAATCCGTTATCACATTGTTGGCGCAACCGGTGACCGCCAACGCAGCCATCGTTATTAATAATGATCTGATCATTCCACTGCCCCTGTTCATTTGTGCTCTGTAAGAATATCGAGCCCCCGCGCATCACAGAACGCCTTGAGCTCGTCGCGCCGTTCAAGCGCCAGTTCCACTGTAACCGTTACTGTGGCGCCGTAATCAACATTTTCAATCACTGCTTCATTACATTCACACCAGTGTCGCAAAGGCTGTTCATCGGCAAACCCCATGCCCACCCTCACAGACTCAAGCGGCTTCTGAATCACCCGCCCGACCTCCGAGAGGACACTTTCTGCCGCTCCGGCATAAGCCCTGACCAAACCGCCAGCACCCAATTTTATGCCACCGAAATAGCGAATAACCAGAACCATCACATCGCCGAGGTCCTTATGCTGGATTACCCCAAGAATGGGCTTTCCTGCGGTCCCGGAGGGCTCACCGTCGTCATTCATCGCAGCCTCTGCCGCGGCCCCGGGCCGACCGATCTGGTAAGCCCAGCAGATGTGCCGGGCATCCGGGTGATCCGTGTGAGCCTCAGCAAGATAAGTTTTAACTTCATCGCGGCTGCTGACAGGTACGATCCGGGCAATAAACCGGCTCTTTCTTACCTCAGTTTCCCGCTCCAGAAACCCTGCGGGTACGGGATAATCAACCGCCATCGTGTTATCACCTTTACGATCAGACATTCCGGCTGAAAACCGGCAGAATCAGGCGCACCACAAGCCCGCTTTGATCACCGTTGAACGCCTCTATTGTGCCATCATGCAGGCCGAGAATATCGTGGGCAATAGCCAGCCCCAGGCCCCAGCCTTTGCCCCCACGGGATTTATCCGCACGGTAAAAGGGTTCGAAAAGGTGGTTCAAGGTATGTTCCGGCACACCCGGCCCCGAGTCAGTGATTCCCACCACCAGGCGCTGACCGACGGCTTTCAGGCTGATGATGACAGGCTGGCCGGGCGGCGTGTGATCCAGGGCATTCTGCAGCACATTATCAAACGCCCGCTGCAACAGATTCGGATCACCCAGCACCAGGGTGCGCTCTGAGTCGGGCGTCACCGTCAGTCGGCAATCAACACCCCGGTGCCCGGCATAATCGGCGGCGTCTGCCAATACCCGGTTCAATACGTGAAGCAGCTGTACTGGCTCGCGCTGA
>Ga0307943_1000253_pt1 | contig 32869 bp, 34 predicted proteins | sample OrgLakmetagen177_FD_203149 | JGI IMG/M metagenome (GOLD analysis project Ga0307943, IMG submission 203149) | Saline water microbial communities from Organic Lake, Antarctica - #177 | ecosystem: Environmental > Aquatic > Non-marine Saline and Alkaline > Saline | place: Antarctica: Organic Lake... | reverse complement strand
ACATTGTCCGCCCACGGTATAAAGGCCAGGCAGGGCACCCGGTTATCTTTGGCCGCAATTTTTGGTCAGAACTGGAACAGGTAAGCGGGGAAGAAGGCGCGCGGGTGTTGTTTAAACATCGTATCCAACACTGCATCTGGGTGGACGTTGATGATCCTGGAGTGACATTGGATATTGATTACCCCGGTGATCTTCCACCTAAAGAAATCGCGCCAACCTGACGGCGCCCCGGGAGCCTCCGCCCACCATGGTCGTCCACAGACTCATGCTGGCTGTCGGTTTTCCGGTACGCCGTTGGGCTGCGTCATCTCTGTGTGCCACCTCATCCAGGCGGCAGGTTTCAAACAGATCCAGTACCGCCCGTTCGGCCTCGCGATGAACGCACGGGCTGAGTGATTGAATCTGGGCCTGATAATGCAGATCAACAAAAGTTTCGACGGCTTCGATGGTGGCAAAGACGGCGTTTTTTCCTGCTAAAGAAGGCAAAAATCCAGTTAGAAATCCTGCCAATCGCCATAGCGGCAACATCAGGCTGCGGCGGTAACAAACACTGAGGTCATCAAACATACCCAGGTGCTGCCGCTCGGTCTGCAGATGTTCCCTCGCGAACGCCAGCAGCGCCCCGGTCGGCCGTGCGGCCAGAATGCCACGATATATCCACACCGCACCGGTTTCGCCCGCATGACTGCACCTCAGCTCTTGCTGGAACTGCCGGCTTACGCCCGTCCTCTCGAGATTATCCTTATGCTTCTGATCAATCAGTAATGGGGGCATGTGTCTGTCGTCTTGTTGAGGTCTAGAAGATTACGAACCAGGTTTGCCATGCGATGACTCGACTTTGATTAACGCGCTTATATCTCGGCGATGGACGGCGATCAGCGGCGCTAGCGCTCCTGTGCCAGAGTAACCCATCAAAACCACTGACTGGGTACGGCACGCTGTTCGAGCTGGTCGATTGCTTCATTTGTTAGCGGTTGACCCGGTAAAACATGGCATGCGCATAAGTAAGTTGGGGGAATAATTTGAGGTTTGCTACTCGCATCGTTACATTGGGGTTTGTCGGAAATTCGGGCCATTTTGTGTAAAATTAGGAGCGGATCCGCTCAAATATTGACCATCTGTTGAATTGAGTACACGAGAGCGCGCAAATCGAATGGCAAGCAACAACAGGTATCGAATCTCTTTCACCTCTGGCAGCCTTTGTCATCGTGAATCGGTTCTTCTGGCCGGTCGATGAAAACGATGCAGATCGTTACTTGGTGTTCCTGCGTGAAGCCTTGCTGCAAGAAATCCAGCAAAGCCGCAAGCTGCAGATATTGAGTGGTAAATTTAAAGGGTGGCTATGAATAGCGCAGAGCGAGATATTCTTGAACTGATTCGCCGCGGTGAAAATCTGACCGTCGAGTTCAAGAGCGACGCAAGAAGCCTGCCTGACCGGGATCTGATTGCAGCGGTCGTGGCCCTTGCCAACACGGAAGGGGGTGACCTGTTCCTGAGCGTAGAAGATGACCGTACCATCACCGGCCTGCATGCCAACCACCGGAACGTGACAGGGCTGCCCGCCCTGATCGCCAACAAAACCATCCCGTCGATGGCTGTTCGTGTTGAGCTCATTGAGCTGGAAGGGCAGTTAATTGCCAGAATCCACGTACCCAAGTCCCGACAGTTGGTATCCACCTCAGACGGTTTGTTGCAAAGGCGTCGCCTGAAAATGGACGGTAGCCTAGAGGCAGTGCCTTTCTATCCCCACGAATTTGTGCAGCGCCAATCCAGCCTTGGCGTCACCGATCCCTCCGCGTTGCCGCTGGAAAACCTGGCGGTTGAAGACCTGGACCCAATTCAGCGAATCCGCATCCGCAATGCCATCAAGAAGTACGGCGGCGACCAAAGCCTGCTTCCGCTGGCGGATGAAGAGCTGGATGGTGCCCTAGGGCTGACTGTGACGCTAAGCGGCAAGCGTCACCCGACGGTGGCGGGTTTACTGCTGCTGGGCAATGAAAGGCAACTGCGGCAACACCTGCCGTCCCATGAGGTGGCTTTTCAGGTGCTGCGTGGCACCGATGTTCTGGTCAACGAGTTCTACCGCAAGCCACTGCTGGAGACTTTTGAAGAGGTCGAGCTACTGTTCCGGGCCCGGGTGGAGGAGGAAGAGATTCAGATTGGCTTGTTCCGCGTGCCCATCCCCAACTTTGATCGGCGAGCTTTCCGCGAGGCCTTTGTAAACGCGCTTGTGCATCGCGATTACAGCGCTCTTGGCGCAGTACATGTCAGGCTGGATGACGATGGCCTGAGCATCAGCAACCCCGGCGGCTTTGTAGAAGGCGTCAACCTGGACAACCTGCTGGTAGCCGACCCCCGTTCCCGCAATCCGTTATTGGCCGACATCATCAAACGCATCGGCCTGGCCGAGCGCACTGGCCGGGGCATTGACCGGATCTTTGAAGGCATGCTCCGTTATGGACGCACCGCGCCGGATTACTCCATGTCATCCGCGTATACAGTCGCCATGCGTATGAGCGCGGCGGATGCAGATGCCGAATTTCTGCGCATGATCGTTCAACGCGAGGAACAAACCGGCACCGCCATGCCCATCGACAGTTTAATAATTCTTTCTCGGCTGCGTAATGAACGGCGGTTGAGAACAACGGATTTGGCCAGATCCGTGCAAAAGCCAGAAACTGTGGTTCGGGGCACCTTGGAGAAGCTGGTGGAGGCCGGCGTGGTGGAAGCCCACAGCACCGGCAAGGGTCGCACCTACACGCTGAGCGCGAAGGTGTATAAGGGCGCTGGCCAAAAAGCGGCCTATGTGCGCCAGGTGGGGTTTGACCCCATCCAGCAAGAACAAATGGTGCTGAACTTTATCGATACCCACGGTAGCGTGAAGCGAGCGGATGTGATTGAGCTTTGTCATATCAGCCCAGACCAGGCTTACAAGCTATTAGCGAAGCTGAAGAAAAAAGACTTGATTAAGCAGGCTGGCGAGCGCAAAGGAGCGATTTACGAGCGAACGCGTTAATTTATGCGCTCAGCGGATATATATGCGCTGTTTTATGCGCCAGCGTAAATAAGCCCCTCTATTAGAATGAATCAGAGCCAAGGTAAGCATTACTGGAAACCGCATAAATCAAAAAATTCGTCCAGTTCGCCCGTCGCAGACTGATTGGACAGGTCAGCGCCAAACTTAAGATGGTGGTAGCCTTTATATAATGCTTTATTTATTTGGTTGTCGGTAAGTTTGTTTAGAGCGCGGCTCACTGAGTAACGCCTCGGTTTTAGCTACCCGGTTTGGCGCAAATGTCTAGTAGCCACAAAAAAGCGTGTATAGCCAGCTAGTGTTGTAGCGTTCAAAGAAAACGCTAGGATGTGATAGGGGTACTTAACTTGATTAAGAACAGGCAATTATGGGGCGGTGTCGTTTTTAGCGAATTTGCAAATGGTGCCCTCGGCAGGACTCGAAATTTAAATCTAAGATATTGAATAAATTAGTTATTTTTAATAGTTAATTTAAAAGTACCCCCGTAAGTACCCCCATCTTTGCGGTGCTACCCTCGGAATTTAGCGGGCGATACGGGAACAATAACAGGCCAAAAAAAATTTCATATTTCGTGTGAGAAAATACGACAATGATTGCGGTCAGGTTATCCAGCAAGCCGTAACCGTTGGACAGTCACCATTCTAATAGCCGAATTTCTACGCCAGTAAGGAGGGTTCAGCAATGTCAGAGCCAAAATACCTAACAATGCCCAAACTCTATCCGGGTTCGACTAGGCCCCCACCAGCGCAGAACGGCACGGCTGCAAGAACAACTCCTTTCACTTCATCCGAACTGCTCATGATAGCTCGAGTGCGGTCAGCCCGGCGATTGCGAGACAACTCCCTACCCAGCAGGGGTTTGGGCTCTTTTGGTCGAAAGATGGACAGTAGCTTGACCATGATTCTGGCGAAACTCAAAACGCGAATTTTGCGGAAGTAAAAGTATGTCTAAGGAGACAGTCGAGGTATTGCCGCGCTCTAGGGACTTGCCCCGCCCCTCCCACCTGTTAGCTAGACACCAACAACAAGCCATAAGCCCGCCGGCAAGCTCTCAGGCATTGCGGCTCTGAGTCCCCGTCACGATCAATTTTATATTCGCCTCGGCCTGCTCAGCAAGCTGTGCTTCGGTCTGCGCCTCAAGCTCAAGCGGTGGCGCTACTTCTTCTGATTGTCCGCCTTGATTTGCGCCAGCGGCGTTTTGCCCAGGTACTGATTCACCTGTTCCCGACTCTTGCCCTGCTCCAGCATTCGCTGTGCGGCTCGGTGCCGGATTAGGTCGTCGGCTACTTTCTGCATTTCTTCCCGCTTCATAGCTGGATAGCTCCTGTTTTAATTCTTTCGCAACGGTTGCGCGGGGCTCGCCATCGAAGACACGACGAGCGGCACGGTTCACCATATCGTTCAGCGCCGGCATGATGCCAGGCAACGCTATACCGGCCCAGTGGCGTGACGGTCACGGGGAGGACGACACTATATTAGCCGATTTACAGTGCATCAGACGGTTGCCCTTCGCTTTGTCATTCTCTGCTTTTTCTCTCTCCCTGCAATTGCCAACTACGGTAATGCGACTGTTTCGGAAGTCACTTCCATCTACGACGCTGATACATTCCAAGCAAACACCAGCGGCTGGTCCGCTGTGATAATACCCATCAGAGTTAAGGGTGCGGATGCGCTAGAATCGCACAGCAATTGTGAGTCCAAGAAAATGCAGGCACGCAAGGCCAAACGATTCACTGTAGCCAAGTTGCGAGCGGGCAATACCATTCGTCTCGATGAATTAGATCGGGGAACGTTTTCCAGCTTTTAGCGGTCGTCTATATAGATGGTGAGAATTTAGGGCAGGCGGCCAAGCTCCCGATAATTGACGCCTATATCCAGGCGAGCTACCTTTCATTTGCGTTAGTATTCTGGTGGCAAGGAAAATTTGATAGCAGACATTCGCCGTGCAGGGAAATAGATATGTTTCGGTTAGATGTCATTTGTCGTCAGATTAGTTTTCTGTGTAGGGGCAAGGACGCATGAATGCATTTACTTTGTTCACCTTATCCGGGCCCTTGTTAGCTGCCATTGGCTGGTTTACACACATTCATTGGCTGTTTTGGGTCGGTGTTGGTCTCGCAGCAATCAATCTTTTCATGAGTCTTGCGTCTGGCGCTATGAGAGCACCAGTTCTACCTATGCTAGTCATGCTTGTTGCCGCTGTCACTCTTAAGCCGTGGTACCTTGGCTTGGGTGTCGGTCTGCTTGTCTGGACCGCTTTAGAGACGGTAGGGGAATTGTTCGGCACAAGCGCTGCGGATAGATTGTGAAGAATCAGATAACCAGTGCAGGCACGGCGAAGCTCTTTCTATTGCGCCTTCGAATCCATTCCAAGGGCGCGCATGCTGCAAGCGTTAGCGAACAAGGAGTCTTACCGGTTTATGCTTCAAAAAGTTGGCATTGCAATCGCTGTAGTTATCGTCATCGGTCTCTCTGTCGGCTCTGGCAGTGTCGTTCCACCAGACAATACCGTGGTGTATGTTGACCCTCAGATCGAGTATTTTTATCCACCGACGCGCACGCCCGGAGGGCAAGAGTACAAAGCTACAGCATATGTATTGGCTAAGAAAATGGGAGCGAAACCTGATGATCCGAGTGGCTTCAATGTGGAGGGTCCGCCACTTCTCATTGATTTTATGTTGTCTGCTGGTCTCATAAAATCGTGGCCCCGCTATTGGTACGGAACTAACGAAGCGCTCGAATTTTATAGCGAGGACACAGTTAAGCAGGCTCAAAATGCTCTCTAACCTATCACTCAAGTTCGTTCTGCGCTTCCCACCGCACGCGCTCAAGCGCGTGCAGATCAGATCCTGACATGCTCTCAACGGTCATAAGCGGTGGACAAACCGGCGCTGATAGGGCGGCTCTTGATGCCGGTCTTGAGGCAGCTTTCCCGATTGGAGGGAGTTGCCCTGTTGGGAGAATGGCCGAAGATGGGCCGATTAGTCACACATACACGCTGACAGAGATTGGTGGTGGCTACCGGCAACGAACTAAGCAAAATGTCGTTGATTCTGATGGTACTGTCATTTTCTATGAGTCTTATGTCAGTGGTGGAACTGAGACAACCGTTCTGTTCTGCATCCGGCAGGGTAAACCGTACAAACTAATTGATATTGAGACTGTTGAACCAGAATGGGCAGCGGAGCTTTTAATTGATTTTGTCGATGAATTCAGCGTAGCTATATTAAATGTGGCAGGACCCAGATCAAGCAGTTGCTCGAAAATTTACGGCTATGTGAAGCGGGTGGTCAGCTTTGTCATACAGCGATCTACATAACCAGTGCGGGATTGATTTCAATGCTAGATTGAAGTGAAAGCAGCGCAAGTACGTCTCTGCGATTACACGGAGTTTTTGATGAAGAAGTGGCAATATATTACAAAAAATGGCGATCAGGGCCCTATCTCGCCCTCTGAGTTACGAGATCTTTACGAAGCTGGAACCATCGGCTGGGAGACACAAATTTGGGCGGAAGGTATGGCGTCTTGGGAACCGCTAAGCTATCACCGTAACTTGGTCAAAAGGCATGTGGCCGCTCCAAATTCAAGTGAGCAACAGGCTCGTAATCAGGACGTCGAGGTCAATTCCGAACTAAACCGGTCGAAGCCAAAGCTTGGACTAGAAAAGAACGAAGCTTTTTCAAATAAAAATAGTCCGCCAGTCATAAAAGATAACTCAGTCAGTGGAGCTCGCGGGTGGGTTGTTACTTTCGTTGTCTTAGCTATTTTAGGCATGCTTTTCTTCCCACCATTTCAGATCACGTATCTAGGCACCATTCATAACATGGGGTACGGCTTTTTATTTTCGCCTCCAGCGGTAAGAGGTATCACTGCCTCAATTGCTGTTCCGATTCTGCTACTCCAGATGTTGGTGATAATCGGCCTAGGTGGTGCATTGTGGTTTTACTTTGGCCGGGCCTCTCAGGTGGATGACATTAACCTTGGGAAAAGCGGTAACGCCAAACTCTTTCAGCGCGGATTGTTAACGCTCTTGCGAGTATTTCGCGCGCTTGTGGGCCTAGTTTTTCTTTGGCAACTGCTTGGTCTATTACCGGTAGTTTCTTGGATAACCAATCCAGCTGCCGTAACGCCAGACATGATGGCAGGGGTTTTCTTAAAGGCTATCCTTGCTTTGATCGCGGGTGTCGCATTTGCCAAGCTACGTCACTTGATCAATTCTTTGTATTCCGCTTGGCTTGGTGAGCCTCATCCAAGGTTAAAAAAGTTTTGCAGGTTGTAACAGCAGTGTGTGGCAGGTTATTAGGTGACTCAGAGACGACTTATGCGCTTAGCTCCCTGACCTTGCCGTTTCTTGTCGGGCCGCGTGCCAGTGAGCCCTATCTGATGCTCTGGTATCTATGGGGATAGGGTGCGCCCATCGTTTGTTAGCTGTTTACCATCAGAACGCATCAGCCGGAAGTAAGCCGTCAGGTAGGTCCGGGTGTGCTCCCCTTCGGCTATGGCCTGCATATCATCATCAGACAGCAGGGCCCGCAGCCGGTGAACGTCAGCCTGTAGGGTTTGGGCAAGCTTCAGCAGCAGGGCTTACGGTTCAAAAATTACTCGGAAACCGCGTGGTTGCCCCGGCCCGTGGTGGGTTTCAAGGCTCCAGGGCCCCCACGGACTTTGTCAGCGTCCTTGTCCGCATTGCCTGTGAAAACATACAGGGTTCTGATTGCGGCTTGCTGGCGGGCTCTCTGGGGTGTCCTGCCTGTCATGACCTGTATGCAGGTAATAGCAACGCTCCTGATTTTTCAGGAATGCTCACGGGCGCGTACTGCGCGGAAAACCTCACGGGCGTGTATGCGATGGGTAGCGGGTTGCATTTTATGTGCAACCGATAGCGGGCTTCACGGGCGCGTGTGCTTGGTATCGTTTGCAGGAACGGCACTCACTCAATTTGAGAAGGTCTTACCCCACTGGGGAAAGTTATATGTTCGACAATGTGCAGCAAAGATAAGCTGAAAGTTCGGCCCATCTCACTCAGCTGAATTTTCAGCTCAGCACGAATCAGCATGGCCAGGTGGTGGGCTCCCAAACTTTCGGGAGCGCTCACGGCCGCGTGTGCGATGGGTAGCGATGTGGGTAGGGAAAAGTAGGGATTTGGTTTTCAGGTTTTATCAGGTTCAAATGCTTACTATTGTTAATAGGCCAGCCCTTTGATGTGCGGCCCTATCAGCTCAAAACCTTGCCGCCATTTGCCAGATTTCAGCGGGCAAAATGTTAAGTTTTGACAAGTTCAAATGTTAACAAATGCTAACAGGCCAGTGCGTACCAGAGCCGCGTGCCAGCTTGAAACCTTGCCGCCATTTGCCATATTCCATCGGGCAAAATACTAACATTTACTAACAGGGCTCCACCTACGCACACCCAGGCAAACCTAGCTTCCTGAATGTTGTGTTTTGTTAACATTAGTGACTGCCACGCGCACGCTGGCAAACCTGAAGCCTATCATTTCTCAGCATTCTCTGGCGGGAAGTGATTGATTTGCAAAAAGAACCCAACTCTGGGGAGTGTTACGAAACTTTCGTTGTACCTTCACTCAGCCGGTTTTTCGGCTCAGTACAAGCTCCACCTAAGCGCACGCGGGCAAACCTGTAAAAACCTGTAATTGATGAAGCCGTTGCACCTACACGCACGCGGGCAAACCTGGCTTTTGAAATGTTAAGTTTTGTCAAGTTCTGAGCCACCTACGAGCCCGCTCGATAACATCAAGATTGCATCAAGGATTCACTAAAAGATGACGCGGATCTGCGTCTTCACCAAAGCGCACGTGGGCTGGAATGCTGACCATTGCTAGCATCCGCGATGCCTCGAGCCGCACCCACGCGGAAGGGTGTCGGCATAGGCGGCTGCGGCTTCTTGTGGCGTCATCGTTTGGGTGATAGTTTCGATGAATGAGCCGTCTTTGCCGGATAGCTCGATGGCTTGCTGACGTTTGCCGTAGGCCTACGCTGACACATCGGGAGTGCGAGCTTCTACAAATGGCATCGATGCTTGTTATTTAGGAGGATAAAAATATGGGATGGGAAGTGCTCTTGGGTGGAATGATTGCCGTATGGAAAAGGTTTGAAAAATTCGTAGCGGGGTTGTTATTCACCACTATAGTTGGATTCCCCATACTATGTTTCGCCGAAGTGGAGTATGTCCCATACCCTGTTGAGAAAACGGGCAGAGTTCAAGATGAGCCACACATCAGGATTTTTGGGGAAATAAAAAAAGGAGATGACAAGAAAGTTCAGACCATTATTGACCTTTATAGAGGTCAGATGATTCGCAAGTTCGGGATTATGCCTGTGACCCTTGATTCTCATGGCGGGGATGTTGATACCGCGATGCAGATAGGGGCCAAGCTAAGAAATGCTTACGCGTGGACAATGGTTGATATGAATGACGAATGTAGCTCCGCATGCGTATTCATTTTGGCTTCTGGTGTTAGGCGGGATGTTTTTTCTGGAGGAAAAATTGGACTACATCGTCCGAGATTCGATCAAGAATATTTTGCAGGTTTGAGTAGAGTCGAATCTGAATCTCTCTATGGCTCGCTCCTTGATGGGTTGAGGTCTTATTTTTTAGCCATGGGTGTCTCAGAAAAAGTTATCGATGACATGGTGAAAACACCTAGCTGGAAAATCGATTATCGAGACAGAGAGTATGCTGAAACTGTCGGTTTAGTTGGTGATGACCCATCATTTCATGAGTGGCAGCGGGCGCAAGATGTGAAGGAATACGGTGAGAGTGATATGAAAATGCAAGACCTATGGGTCGAATGTTACAACTCTGGCATCGTATCGTATTCTATATGCGACCGCCTTTATAAGAAGCCATGAACTGATCGAATGATTAGGACCCTGGAGAAAGCTATGAGTGAGTATAACCTTGATTCTGCTTAAGCCATGGCAGAGGCGGAAGAAGCGGAGTGGCGCGAAGCTGTGCAGTCATTCAGACAAGCGGCAGCCCTGAAAATCCGCAGGACATTGGAAAGCACTTTCATGTATCCGCCAATAGCGGCAAGCATCCGACACCAGCAAACGCAGGGCCTCAGTCCATAGGTAGGTTTCAGGCAAACCGGCGTTTTTGGCGGAAAAGGAAACAGTTTCGAAAACCGCCAAGAGCGCTGCACCCACGCGCGCACGGGCAGGCATGTTAACAAAACACAACATTCAGGAAGCTGTTCGCTGCACCCACGCCCACGCACGTATTGCGCAGAAAACTGCACCCCCGTGCAGGGTGTTGTGGGGGCTGAGGGTTAGATACCCTCGGCTACCCGATTAGGCCAGGTTAAACCACGACTAGTTTCCATACATACGCTTGTAGCAGGCACCGTAAGGATGAGTCTCAAGAGCACTAGCAAAACATTCAGAATCAACCTTACCATTCGGCTCTGTGCACCGCTCCTTGATCAAGGACATAAAATTTCTTTGTAAACCCGGTCCTGACTCACCACATGCTCGAATAAGTTTTAATGTCTGTTCTTCCTGTCGGATAAGGTCGGTGCCTTTAAGCCTAAAAAAGGAAAGATCGGCGTCAGTAAGATACCTAATGTCTGAGGAAGGCACTGCCCACATGGCGTCAATGAATGAGGGGTGAATATTGGCACCCCTAAAAAAGGTGCTCAACTGCTCATAAAGCCCTTCGTAAGCCGCTTGAAGACTTTCATATCCCATGCGTTCAAACTCCCCTGGCAAGAATCGCGGACGATGAATGCCGACACGGCCAATGACTGTCCTCTGGAATCCGGCTGCCAATATTAAGGTACATGAAGAGAGGCACTGTTTGCGTTGCCCGACAAACGTACCCATTTGATAAAGTGGGGAGTCTGAGTCACGCATCTCCGCTGCAATCGCTAAAGCTGCAGATACGCTTCCCCCAGGGCTGTCGAGATCTATAGAAAACGGACGGTCAATTTCTGAATTAGAACGATAAAACGACGAAAGGGAGTCCAAGCGTCCAATGTCATCAATAGTAATAGTGCCCGAAATCTCAATGGCGTGAACACACCCTGCATTATCGTACCCCACCTCCCTCAAGAAATCTGCTGAGCGCAAATACAAATTTAATGGCATTTTGAACTCACACCACGGCTTATTAGCTATGACGTTCACAAAGCGCCATGTTGCTGCGGATGCATCCGATACTGCTATGATCAGAACAAGGAAAATCGAAGATCTAATAAAAATCTGCCAATTCATTTTGGCTCTCTCCTTAAAGCGCGGTTGATCAAAGTACACCGTGGCAACAACAGATACCGCAATTTATAAGCAAGTCTAACGCTGCCAGCACGCGCGGCTTTTTAGTGGAGGCGAAGCCGCAACGAAAAAGATGTCTCCGTGACTGGCTTCGTTATGCACTTCTGCCAATGTATGGGGAGACAGGGTCACAGATTGTCACTTCGTTCTTTTTCATCTCGTAGTAATCACAGACCTTAGTAATGCTGTCTTCGTATTTTTCTTGGATGCGCGACAAGATTCTCGGATGCCGACTCAGAACACTTGTTAGCGCTCGGCCTCCATTGAAAAATTTGAGCGGATATTCGGTGCCGACGACGTATAGGTACTTTTTCTTGTGGGTTTCATGCTCTGCCAGGTCAAAAAAGTCCTTGAAGATGCCATTCTGACGAATGGACTCTGGACCGCCCTGCCAATCAATGAACTTGTATTCGGCGACGCGTATGTTTGTCTCAAGGTCAAACTGCCGTCCTGTGTTTCCTGCACCCAAGGAGACATTTTCTACCTTTTCCCCAGGCTCAATGATGCCGGAGAGAGAGCGAAGGATGCCAGCGGCGTGGATAATGACGTTGATTTGACCCGCAACTCGCTTTACGGCTACGGCGGAATCCATGAAAGAATCGTCGATTCCACTAGCCGCGCAGAAGCCCTCGACGTCCTCGACTCCGGCGCCGATGATGCGGCTTTCAATATCCGAGAGACTCCCGGTGAGCGACTCTCCTTGAAATGCTTCGAGAGCGCGAAGTGCCTTATCGATGGTCATTTCTTACCTTGTGCATAAGGCGAAAACGAAGCGGCGCGTCTCACGCGTCCGGCTTCCGTGACTTGTGTACGCCCAGCATGGGCATGAACTAATGGGGTGAAAGTCCCCTGTGGGAAGATCACCGTTCAGCCGGTTTTACCCGATTGAACGCTAACCACTAGCGAATGGCAAGGGCCAGCTTGATAGTGGTAGGTGATTTCGGGGCTTTCGGGTTTTTTGCGCACTACGTACGCGTAAGCGAATTTTAACCGTTCGCAAGGGTGTTGACATAGGCGGCTGCGCGGACTACGAAACTTTCGTAGTGACAAACCAGGGCCGTGCCCATTGCGTACACGACTGCGGCAAAAGTCACCACGGATTGTGGCCCTTTTTATCGTCGGGAAGTTTGGGGCATTTCTAAAATAGAGCTAAATAGAAATGAGCTATCTGGTTTCAACTTTCTTCAACTCCTGACGGGCTGACGGCGCTCTGGTGGGCCTCCAAGTAAACCCGGCGAAGTCTGCCCCTTGTTCGCAATACCGGCTTTGTGGGGCACAGCAAGCGGCGCAGGCCACAACGTGATTCATCATGGCCTCGTGCGTTGGCTTCCCTGCCTTGGCGCTTTCAGGGTGGCTCTGCGGCGGCTCGGTGGCCTTGGCTGGCGGTGGCTCTGTGCAAACGGGCAACTTTCCATCAGCCCGCATCAGTCGAAAGTAGTCCAGCAGATAGGCCCGGCTGTTCGCCCCATCGGCTATGTCCTGAATGTCGTCTGTACTCAGCAGGGCTCGTTGAATGGCTTCGGCAATTTTCAGCAGCAGGCTGGTTGCTTCCTCTTTGAACTCAGGAGAAAAAGAACGTCGCTTTCTGATCACCAGACGCCTCGTTTATGGTGGCGATATTACCACCTACGTTGGTGTCCGGAATCATTGAGCCACTTCAATGTTTGTGACATCTTGAATCTTCGTTCCTTGGAAACATATAAAGTGTCAGGTGCAGAAAACGGTAACATAGTGATGGTTTTTTAAGTGGCTGCAAAAGCTCGATCGCTGGCGTTGTATTTTGCAAGCGAATCCAATGAAAGCTATTTGCAATTTTCAGATGAATTCCCATGAAAATCAGTGGAGTGGAAAAGTGATACGAGTGTCTGCTGCGATAATAACAATGATTATTTTGGGTGGATGTGCCCAAACTTACACCTGGGTAAAGCTGGGATCCTCCACTGCCGATTTTTACAGAGCAAAGTCCCATTGCGAAGCCATTTCGACAGGTGCAACGCCGATGGATTATTCCAATCCGGGATCATCCACGACATATCACTCAGGGTCAGCTTACGGGTCGGGTGGACAATACGGGACATATTCTGGAACTTCCACCACATATAACGACAACATGGCGCAAACTTTTGCCAATCTCGGACAAGCGGTCCGTCGGAAAGGCATGTTTAATGATTGTATGAGGGGGCAAGGATTTTTGCCCCAACAAGAAAAATCGAGTTCCTCTGTTGGTAAAGCGGAAAGTATCGCTTCTCCATCTTCGAGTAGCCATTCTTCACTGAATGGCGAGTCAGAATGGGAGGAGTCAGCAGTGGATTACGACAAGGGGACGGTGAGCTTCGACAACACAAGGCTCTTATCGCAACCTAATTCCAATGCAAAACAGTTGGATGTCATTGCGAAAGGCGAGGAGGTGGAAGTTATAGCTGAAGCAGGTAGCTTTTGGTTTAAGGTGCGCTATAAATGGCAGCAGGGTTATGTGATGCAGCCCTGGGTTACTCCGATCATTAAATCTAGTGCCGCCAAGGAAGCGTCAAATTAGAGGCAGCCACCAACCGTTCGCAAGTTTCCACGTGTATGTAGAGGTGGTTGATGGGCGTCTGCTTTAAGGTCGTTGGCCTTGTTGTTCAGATGGGCCTTCCTCCGAGTTGTAGGCGTTGTTTATGATTTACTTCCATCGGGTTGAGCAACGGTTCGTTGGCCAACCGTCCCGCTTCCTCCCGTTCGGCTCTATCTGTAAACAGAAACAGCAGGTTACTGAATACGGCTTCAATATCGGCGGCAGGTCATTCTTGCTTTAATCATTTTGCCGGGGGCGCGGGTAGTGTTTTCGGTCCTATACCTGATGGCAGGGTCGGGGGTAGAGCGTAGCGGTATCAATTTGAGCATGGTGGTTACTCCGGCTTGTTCACGCTCTGATAGGTCTGAATGTGTGCCCGGGGAAGCCCTACCCCGATGTAGCAATACCGGCCCCGTGGTGCGGAGTAAGCCTGGCAGGCCATCAGGTAATTAAGCATGGCGTCATGGGGAGACTTCCATGTCTTCATCCGTTCAACATGGCTTTGGCGGTTCGCTGGCGCTCTAGTCGGGGGCTGGTTCATAGTCCGCCAGCGGCTTACCGTCAGAACGCATCAGCCTGAAGTAAGCCGTCAGGTAGGTCCGGCTGTGCTCCCCTTCTGCTATGGCCTGCATATCATCATCAGACAGCAGGGCCCGCAGCCGGTCAGGGTTGGCCTGAAGCATTACGGCAATATCCAGCAGCAGGGCGTCGGGGTTTTGGCTTTGTTTCTGCCCTTCTATGTTTTGCGGTGTTACCCGTGTTACTGGTGTTACCGTCAGTGTTGGCGCGGCCTGTAGCGGTAACGCGGGCGCTGTTACCGGTGTTACTGGTGTTACTGGCGGGTGTTTGTATCGGGCTATCAGGGCGGCTAGGCTCATTGCTCGCTGTCCTTTGGTCGCACTGAATAAAGGCGTGTCTTTTTGCCCCCGGCCTGCCTAACCTTTGAACGCTCCTTGCCTAACAGCCAGCCTTCAGCGTCCAGGGCATCAATTACCCGGCGCTTATCAAAACCTTTCGTGGCGTCGTTCATCCCGGCTGCGGTGAATAGGAATACCCGGCCTTGGTCGGTGTCCTCCCAGTAACCGGCTCGGCCTTGCCCGCTGGCTTTTACTGGGTCTGGCTCTGTTGGGTGAATCGCAGAAAACCGGCTGTCGCCATGGGTTTCAATGAACTCTGTCACGGTGTCCAAAATCTGGCGGGTTTCGGTGCGGCCTTCGCCTCGGTTCCCCTGCCAGCTTGCGAACATATCTAGGGCAGTTGTCAGCGCGGCCCCTTCAGTCCAGCCGGTAATGCCGTACTCTGTGGCAACTTCGCCAGCCATGCCGATAAGGGCGAAGGTGCTGGCGGCGCGAGCCTCTACACCATCACGGGCGTTGAATCCGGGCAGGCTGCATAGTTCGCTGTATTGTTCGGCTCTGTCGGTCTCGTCATTCAGTAGTGCTTCAACAAAAGCGGCCCCGGCCTTGCCGTAGTCTTGGCTTGAACGCTCCTTAATGGCGCTGTTGAAGGCGGCCCCATTCGGGTAGCCGTGCAGCGTGTCGTAAGCGCCATGGGTGCGGTTATCAACGCGAATGTCCAGAAGGCGGGCTTCCTGTCCTGCTTTGATTTTGGCCCCGCCACCCGCCTTTTTTATGTGGGTTGATAGCGTGTGCTCCCCGGTGGATAAAACAATAATCCGCCAGCGTGCTGACAATCGAGCGCCACCACTGCGGGCGGCCCGTTGCTTGCCCAGTCCATTGGCCAGGGCGTAAACGGTTGTGCCAATTTCTTGGGCGTTGCTCTCCCCGATTTCATCCAACGGTAACAGCGTGTCGTTTCGGGCGGCTGCGGTGGCTTCTAGCCCGTTGCCGGTGGCCCGCCATGTCATCACATAGTCTGGCCCGCCCCATACGGTGGCGGCGGCCTGTGCTGCCCCTGTTTTGCCGGTGCCTGAATCACCGACCAGGTGAATGCCTCCGCCCCCGTTGAATTGGCGCTTGGCCTTCAGCAGCAGTGGCCCAGCAAAAGCGGTTGATACCGCCAGCATCAAAACAGGATTACCGATACATAGCGCGGATATATTGGCCCGCCAGCCTTCCAGTGTTCCGGCCTCCTTGTAGGTATCAGGCGCGGCGTGCTCAGACTGGTAGCTGATTTTCTGATTACCGATTGTTCGGCCTGGCAATACAAACGCCTTTTCGTCACGGCTCCAGCCGGTGCAGGTGGCGGCGGTAATTTGCTCCTTTGGTTTTCTGCTTATCATCCACTGTTGAAACAGGCTTTTTTTTCGCAAGTCGTAACGAAAGCCATTGTTTAGCAACTCTCGCATCAGCTCATCACCACCACCAGCCAGCAGTGCCATAGGTGCGGCCCATGCTTTCCAGCGCCCTTGTGGGTCGGTGTACTTCAGCAAAAGCCCGTGACTACTGCCGTGCTCGTCATGGGTCATGGCGGCGGAATGAATGGGTGAACCTATCCAATCATCAACGGGTGTTCCGCCATCCTTTTCAGGGTCTTTGATTCCATGCCAGTACAAACCGGGCTGGCATTTTCTGCCGTTCAGTTGGAACCAATCATCATGGGTAAGAAAACAAGAACGGCTGATCTCTGGCTCTGCCAGGGTTGCTGGCTCTGTTGCAGTAGGTGCCAAGGGCGTGACGGTAACACCAGTAACACGGCTGTTTTCTGTGGTGTTACTGCTACAACCCGCGCCATTGCTGGCGGTAACATCAGTAACACCAGTAACATCAGAATTTATAGGTGCAGGGTTTGAATTGCTCATTGCGCCCCCTTTAGCCAGGTGTGCAAATCATTGAAGTCAGAAAGGTGCAGCGGTGCGGCTGGCGGCCATTCTGGCAAGGCGTAACGTGCCCCGGCGGCGATTGCTGCGGCGCGGGCGTTGGTAGCTCCGGGGTTGCCTTCGGTCTGGCGGTCATCATCACCACACACAACAATGTCAGCATTTGGCCAGCGGTTACGTGCTCCGGTTGCCACGGCTTTAAGGTTGCCGCAATCCACAGCAGCCAGTACCAGGGCGGCGGGGTCACTCTCTGCCAAGGTGCAGCCGGTGGCGTAGCCTTCACAGATTAGAATGCGGGCGGGATAGTCCGGGCCACCTACCACAATAAAGTTCCCGGCCTTGCGTCCGCCAGCCATCAGGCGTTTATCTCCGGCCTCGTTTACTGTTTGCAGGCTCCAGGCTTTGCCGGTGAAGTCAGTCAGCAGCAATACAAGTTCCTGGCCTCGCTGGCGGGCGCTGTGGGGCTGTGTGCGCTTGCGTAATAGATACGGGTGGCCTTGGTCGGCTGGAACGCTATCGTGCCAAACGTGGGCGGCTCTGGTGGCTGCCTGTTCCCATTGGCTGGCCTGCTCTGTTTCCCTGGCTTGCCTGGCGTCTGCCATTCGGCGCTTCAGTTCGCGGCGTTCAGCATCGCTCAGGGTTTCCCCGGTGTCGGCTATCCACTTGGTTTCGGCTCCGGTGCTCCAGTCTCCAGCGACAACAACGAACGGCAGACCCCGGTCGTGGTAGGCAATCAGCCAACCGTTTTTGCTGCGGGGCTTGCTGGCGGTCGGAAAGCGTAGCAGCTTGCCATCGGCACCAGGCAGCGCGGCTAACAGTGTGTCGAGGTTGTGCGGCTCTATGCCAGCATTCAGCAGGGCGGCGCGTATGGCGTCTAAGCGTTCAGCGTATCCGCCAGCAGTGGTATCATTGCGGGTATGGCCATGGCTGCTTTTGTGGGTATGGCCGTTGTTGTGGGTATGGCGCTTTGCTGTGGTGGCGGGCGCTTCTCTCATGCCTTGCCCCCTTCCATGCGTTCAGCAATCCAGTTACGAATTACTGACTCAGGCCAGGCAACGGCTCGTGCGCCAATTTTGACGGGCTTTGGGAACGTCCCAGCGGCCATACCTTCATAGATTGCGCTGCGGCTGCGGGCGGTTATCTGCTCAACTTCCTTGCGGCGCAACATCCGGTCAAGTGGCTGGCGGTCGGTCTGTGTGGTGCTTCTCTGTGCGGTCATATCGGATTACCTCGGGGTTGTGTTTCGTTCCTCGGTAATCTTGTAGGGGCTGGCAGGTGCAGAATAGATGAAAGGGTTTAGGTAGATGGGGTGAACACTTCCGGGAAAGCCCGCCAATACTAGCCCGGAAGGGATGGCCCCTTTATTGGTTGCGGTTTGGCTGGCGGCCTGTTGGTGCCCAAATGGGGCGGATAATTGAGGCTATAGCCTTTGCCTTGCTGTTGCCTTGTTCCGGGTTGTCCATGCGGATTTTTACCCACTCGGCTACATCGGGATTTATGGGGTAATCCTTCCCATCGTTTGGGCGGCGGTCTTTCCAGAAGTGGCGCCAGGCAACAATTAGCAAATCCAGATGGGGCAACTCTCCGGCCCCCATGGCGTTATACAAGGCGCGGAAATCAGCGGGCAGGGCTTCCATGTGGTCGTCATCGGCTTGTCCGGTGGCTGCGGTGCTGGTGTCGTGCGAAATTGCTTGGTTGGTTAGCCCTGATGCGCTTGCTAACCAGTCAGGTGATGCGTAATGACTGCGCTCTAGAAAGTGTTTTAAATCTTTTGCTTTGACTGTCGCATTCTCTAAAGGGTTTGGAATATTTTTCTCGTATCCTTCAACCGCAAGACCTTCGATATACCAGTGCGCCAGAAGCTCCCAGGACTTATCCCCTTTGAGTGCCGCATTGCACTCAAACTTGCGGGATATATTTAAGTACATGGGGTTGCTAACCGGACTGGACAAAAGGTTGCTATGGACGTATTCAGCAGATGGGTATGGAATGACTTTGCCATTTTTTTCCCCTAAGCCATAAAGCAGCATCCAATGCTGTATCTCTTTCATTTCGAGCTGATAATCAAGGTTCGTCGTCATAATTAATCCTCGAAAACGGCGGCTTTGTGGGCTTGCGTCAGGTGGCTATAGCGTTGAACCATGGCTAGTGTTTTGTGGCCTAGAATGTCGGTTATTTCCCGCAGCCCGGCCCCGTCAGGCTAGGCACGGCCAAAACGGTTATGGCTTACGCGCCGCGGGGTCTGGTGATCTTCATTACCGCTTCTCCCATGCTGTAGCTCCATCGTAGTCATTGCCGCCGGTAGCTACCCACTTGAAGCCGTTCGGTGCAATCGCTATGCATTCAGGTTGCCAGCCTGCGGCATTTTCCAGACTGGACACCCAACCGGCTACGGCATCGCCTGAAACGACTACGAACCCATCAGCGTGCTGTTTTCGGTATTCGGCTATTTCGGTTTGTAGACTCATGATTCGCCCCTTGGGTTATTTGCTGGCGGTCTGGCCTATGGCCACCACGTTTCCGCCGGTTCTCAGACTGTCCAGATAGTTGGCCCATTGCTGCATCATCTTCGTGCGCTCATCAATCCGGGCAGATCGGTTGTAGGCGGCGGCCACTTGGTTGCGCTGGCGGTGCGCCAGTTGAAGTTCGATTATTTCCGGTGGCCATCCCATCTCGTGCAGCAATGTTGAAGCGGTCGCACGGAACCCATGCCCGACCATGGTGTCACCATCAAAGCCCATGCTTTTCAGCGCCGTGTTAACGGTGTTTTCAGACATTGGCCGGCCTGGCCGCACTGACTCGAAAACGTATGGCCTATGGCCTGTTAGCTGCTTCAGCGGTTTGAGTATTTCAACGGCCTGTGGTGACAACGGTATTCTGTGGTCTGGCACTTGGCCGGCACGTTTGGCCTTCATAGTTCCCTTCATGCGGTTGCCCGGCACTGTCCAGATACCGGCGTCTAGGTCGATTTCTTCCCACACGGCCATGCGTAGTTCACCAGGGCGCAGAAATACCAAGGGGGCCAATTGCAGGGCGGCGCACGTTGTTGGCTGGCCAGCGTAGGCATCAATCGCCCTCAGCAGCTTTCCAAGTTCGGCAGGTGTCACAATGGCGGCTCGATTCTTTGCGGGTGCTGTTTTCAAAATGCCGCGTAAGTCTGCGGTGGGGTCGCGGGTGGCCCGGCCTTCGGATATGGCGAACCTGTAAATCTGGCTGATTCGCTGGCGCATTCGGTGTGCAGTTTCGTGCTTGCCCTTGGCTTCAATTTTCCGCAATACCTGAAGGGCTAGGGGCGGCTCTATATCGGTAACTGCCATGCTGCCAATGTGAGGGTATATCCAATTCGTCAGGCGGTTGTGCGTCACTGAAATGGTGCTGTCACTTAGCTGGCCTTTTTGCAGCTTCAGCCAGTCCTCAGCAACGGCGCGGAACGTATCGGCGGCGGCATCCCGGCGTTGGGTTTCAGATTGTCGGCGGTATGCTGCGGGGTCTGTATTGTCCGCCAGCATTTGCCGGGCTTCATCGCGTTGGGCGCGGGCCTGTTTCAGCGTGGTTTCAGGATATACCCCCAACGCCAGCAGCTTTTCCTTGCCAGCGTAGCGGTATTTCAAACGCCAGTAACGGCCCCCTGGCTGAATGTCCAGATACAGCCCGTTACCGTCCGCCAGCTTGGTGCGCTTGCCGTACTTACCGAACGTGGCGGCTTTAACTTCGGGGCTTGTGAGTTTGTTGGTGGCGCGGGCCATGGCTTTGCGCTCCGGGTTGGGGGTACGTGGTCGGGCGAAAGCCCATCTACCCCCGAATGTACCCCCAAACTATTACGGATACTAGGGGTATGTGGCGGAACAGTGCGGAACGTAATCTAGGCTAAATTCAGTGTTTATGCGGTCTGGCGGGGTTTTTTGGATGTCTTCGAAATGATTAGTGGTGCCCTCGGCAGGACTCGAACCTGCTACCTTCCCCTTAGGAGGGGGACGCTCTATCCAGATGAGCTACGAAGGCACAACGTGTAAAACTCTTAATTATCAATCACTTGCTGGCGGTTTGGGTGTAACAAAATGCTCGACATAGTGCTTGTAACGGGGTTCATGTAACGTCTGTGTAACAAGCCAAAACTATTTCCACACCCGTTGCACGTATGCCCACAAAACAACCTTATGGTTTGGGTAAGCTCCCGTGTGGGTTAAAACTCTGCGTTAAACTTGCTAAAGAAATCATCCACCAGCCGTTGCAGGGCGGTATCGTGATATTCCTTGCCGGGGTTGTCAACACTCCAAACGTAATATTCCCTGAACGCCCTGAGCGAGACCGTAGCGTTCCTTAGCCCTGATTGCTGGCGCAGGGTGGCGGCACGAACTTCCATGTCCTTTAAACGCCGCCTGAGGGTAGCGCTGCTCACGCGCTTGTGCCTTGCTCTAGCGTTTGTAGGTGCTGCTCAATGTTTTGCAGGCGTTGCTCTATCTTTTGTAGGTGCTGGCCTTGCCCTGCAACCACGTTTTCCAGTTTGGCTACCCTGTCGAACACGGGCGCTATTAGATTGATATCGTCAAAGTAGCGGCTATTGAGAATGCGAACCATAGCCCTGCGAATATAAATCGTATTGAGAGTCATTAACTCCCGTTCTCTGGGGTATAGGTCTAGTACCTTATCCGCCAGCACCTTGAGCAATTCATCCTGATCAAACGCCTCGTTAATCGCTTCCTTTTTGTAATTGTGGTGTTCTTTTGTGCAGGACGGTTCAGCCAGCGGAACAATCTGCAAAAAGCGTTTAAGTACCCCGTTAATCCCAATCATCTTCTTCTTCCTTTATTTCGGTTAGGCTGCTAAACCCTTGTGATATCTGGGCTTCTAGCTGCTCAATCTTGGACGCCAGTTCTTCAAACTCAATAAGGCTACCCAGTTCCTTGAGCGCCCGTAGTAGCTGAACTCCGTTTTCCACTGAGAGTTTGCCCTTAGCGACTTCGGCTAGGATGTTCTCTGCCTTTTCCACAAGGGTTCCACCCTGCATATTGAATTTGATTGGCTGCTGTTCTGCTTTGTAGGTCGGGAAAAGGGTTCTATTGATAAAATCTTTGGCTGACTTGTCTTGCCCTGAATGACGAATCATGCGATCAAGCCAATCAGCTTCTGTCATGCTGTTACGCTTTAACGCCCGAATAACTTTATCTCTAGTAACCCTTGCCCGAGCTACAGAACCGCCGCCATCGTTACCGGCCACAAATTGGCCTTTGGGATTGCGGTCTAGGTTCGATTTAGCCATTGTTCTGGCCCTTCTTCCATGCGTTACGGTGACGCTCAATCATCTTCTTTCTGGCTGCATTAACTGAATCAGCCTGACTGCTACCCTGTTCCAAGGTAACTGGCTGAGCCACTGTTACGTTCTTGTCTGGGATAACATCTTTAAACATGAAGCGAGTACCACTGATTTTGGATGCGCTGTTCATTATTGAAATCTCCTCATTGCTATTTGGTTAGACTTTTGCTTCTGCTGTACTTCAAAATACTTGTTCTGGCTCCCCTGTTTGCCCATGAATGGTTGTTCTTGCGAACGTGACTTATTCCGGTTCTTTTTCTGTTTGGGCTTCTTAGCCATTACTCACCTCGCAAAACAATGGAATAAAATTCGGTACGCTCATCAAATGTGCGTATCTCGTTACTAAGCCTTGACAGGTCATCCTCCAGGGCGTCTAGCTTGGTCAGTAGGTTAGCGGCGTCACCACCAACATCGGCCAGCACAACCTTCTGGAGCGCCCGTTGGTTAGGCTTTGCTACTGGCGTAATGGTCAGGTGCTTTTCTGGGTCTTGACGCAAGGCAGCAGCCGCTTTACGAGAACTCCAATTGATCTGATTCACTGCAACACAATATTCGCCTTCGTTTGGGTTCCACTGGTTATAGTGTTTAAGCTCTGCCCGAACTTCCGCATCAAATTGCGCTTGCTCTGTATTAACCTTTAGAAAATCATCAGACCTGAAGTAAGATTCAATAGCCTCGTTAACTTCTTCAATCTCTTTTTCAATGTTAACGCTCATAACTTCAATAGCTGCTTTGGCTTCTTCAAGTACCAAGCGGGTGTCGCTTTCTAGCTTATCAAAACTGGCTTTTGTCTTTTCTTTAACGGTGACTACTTTACGCTTGATCTTTGTTAGTTCAGTTTGAACGGACATTTCCTATCTCCTATTAGTTGTATTTAGTTGAGGCCAAACGTGATTCGCCAGTATTGCGCCCACTACTACCAGGAGGCTCATAAAGGAACTGGTTAAGAATGATATTAGCTTCGGCGATTTTAATCTTATTGCTTTCTATCATTGCTTTAACCAGCCGTGTAACATCCATTGCTCGTTCATCCTGATACAATGCCCCTTCAATAGTACGTTCAAGCAGGCTATAGTTCTGCCCCTGCTTGCCGCTATTATGAGCGCCCGTTGGGGTCACTTTAGTAACTGGCAAGTTCTTAATCTCATTCATAAGACGGATATACTGCGCGACTCCACCGATACCGTAGGGGATGCCGTTACCGTCTACTCGATCTGGGTTATTAAGCCGTCGCAGTTGAGACATAATCTGTTCGTGTTCATTGCCGTCAACACGTACGCCGCTTTCCAGTTCGTTAATCTTTGCCTTTAGAGCGCTGATCTTAGGTTGAACTAATTCCTTTTCTCTCCGATAATGCTGCAATAACATTTCGGCTCGTTTGGTTACGTTGTTTGACATCTGGTTCTCCAAGCTGTTGTTTATGATGGGTACAGTTTGCACTTTGCCGGCGGCGTAACAAATATGTACTCAGTGACAGTGAGTACCATTTATTATCATTAAGCGTTACACAGTTGTTACATAGTGCTGGCTGACGGTTCTTAAGTAGGCGCGGAAAGTCCGTAAAAACAACGGCTTAAATAGATTAACTTGCTGTTCTGCCTAACATTAAACAGGGGTAGCTCTGCAGCGGTAGCGCCCCGCTGGCCTGCGTTGCCTGTACTTGTAATTAACAACTAAATCACCAGAGCCTTTTAAACCGATTTTAAGGACGCTGTAACCCGTAGCAGTGCATTGGCATTAGTTGGCACTGTAAGCGTCAGCAGCGGTCGTCTGAGCATCCTATGTGCTGCAATACCGCTACGGCTTTAACCCTGCCAAACGTAACCGGCCAATCTAGCTCCCGTGTGTGTTATTTGGCGCTGCCTTGCTTGTTCTGTTTTGAGAGTTAGATTCTGAGAGATTTAATCTGACACATATTACTTACCACACATAAACAACACATACCCCTAAGGGGGGTATATGTGGTGTATGTGGTATGGGGTAGTAACCACATTAAAATGATAAATTTATGTGGTTTAACGCAAAAGTATGTGGTTGCCTTGTACCCCAACGGGCGCTAGGGATGCAGCGAAGTTGGAGCAAAATGGCAATAATATGTGGTTGTCCTATAAGCCTTGGGGCGCAAGGGCTGGCGGAAAATTATGTGGTCGGGCCGAAATGCTAGCTCCGAGACATATTATTGCTTATTTTCAAAAATGTGTGGTTGCCCTGTAGCCCTTGCCCCACAAGGGTTTTGCAAAAATATGTGGTTGCTGTCTTTTGGCCCAAATAAAAAAGTCAAAATATGTGGTTTATAGCCCTAATATCTAAAAATGGTACTCAGCCGTCATGAGTGCATATTTGTTAAATCTTAACACCAACGCATAATGCTCACCGTGGATTAAAGCAACTAACGGGAGTTATCATGGAACCAAGACTGTTAAACACAGAACAAGTATCCTCGTATATTGGCCTAGCCAAACAAACTATAACTGAACTGAGGGTTAAAGGTGGAGGCCCTAAGTTCTGCAAGATTGGTCGGGCTGTACGGTATAAGCGGGAAGACCTTGATGCGTGGATTGACCAGTTCCAATCGGTTGGTTCAATAGCTGAGCATCACGTTTCAACCATTGAAGAATAACTTTTTGAGCTGATCCAAAACACTTACACAGTTAAACAGCTTTATATCGGCTCCTTATTATTTAGGAGCAGTAATGACAATTGAAACAATCAAGCCAGATCAGCGATGGCTTAACTGGAACTTAGTTAAAGGGCGTAAACTCCCTGTCTACGCTGGCGGTACTAAAAGAACTAAAGACAATTACGACACTGAATTTACCACCGACTCCCTATTAGTTGACTTTGATACGGCTCACTCAACGGGCGCTAAACTAGGCTTCGTGACCGGTCAGGGCGTTATCTGCATTGATATTGACAATGCTATTACAGACGGTCTAATCCACCCTGTAGCGCAAGAAGTAATAGATACCTGCAATAGCTATACAGAATATTCCCCCAGCGGCAACGGTTTTCATATCATCTGCAAGGGTAAGCTCCCGGTAGTGGGGCAAAAGCTTATCTACGATAATAAAGACACTGGCGAGCTATCATTTGATCTGTTTGATGGTGGTCAATATGTCACCTATACCGGCAAGCATCTTAAAGGCACACCAAAGGAAATTAATTATGTCCAAAATAAGACGGTACAAAAATTCCAAAGTCGCACTAAATCTGAAGAGCCAGAAAATGAACGGTCACGTACCGAAAAAATATCAGAGCAAGCCGTATCATCAGCAGAATGGAGAGTGTATCAAAGGCGGGCAAAGGCACAGCTAGAACAATCCTGTGAGCACATAGAGTTTCAACCAGCCGCACAAGGCAAGGGGCGTAAGACTGCTATATGGACACACAGCGGAATTGTTGCCGAATGGGTTAAGGCAGGGTTACTAAACCAAAAGGAAGCTGTACAGGCGCTTACAGAAGCAGCGCAAGGGCAAGGCGAACCGCTACCAATAGCAGAGATTGAGCGGAACATTAAAAGCGGGTTTGATATAGGTTGTATTAAGCAGCCGGTAACAATTGAGTTCTTAAAAAGAACCGACACTACTTCTAAAGGTGGTGAAGCAATGTCGGCTAAAGGCAACAAACAACAAATTGAGTTTGTTAGCTTAGGTAAACCGCATCAAGAAGTAAATCTAAATGTTAATTGGCTTATAAAAGGGTTTCTCCCGCGTACTGGTATTTGTGGCCTATATGGTGATTCATTTACGGGTAAGTCCTTTATTGCTTTGGATATTGCGTTTGCAGTTGCTACGGGCGCTGACTACTCCGGTCATTTGGTAAAGGCTCAGGGTGATGTGGTTTATATTGCCGGTGAAGACGCTGGCGGTATTGAAATGAGATCACATGCTTATCACCAGTACCACCAACTAAGCAAAGAATCACCGCTGTATATGCTCCCCAGTCCACAAAATATGTCCAATGAAAACAGCGTGGAAACTCTTAGTGCTGCAATAGAAGATCGTGAATTAAGCCCTCGGTTGATTGTTGTTGATACCCTTGCAACGTGTTTCGGTGGTGGTGATGAGAATAGCGGTCAAGATATGAATAAGTTTATGGATGGGCTGCGAACTCTTAAAGAGCGGTTTGATTGTTGCGTTTTATTTGTTCACCACACTGGCCATAAAGACAAGAGTAGGGCGCGAGGTAGTAGTGTTCTCTATGCAGCTTTAGACGCTGAATACATTGTAAAGAGGCAATTAAAATCAGAGTTTATAAATGTTGAATGTACCAAGTTAAAGAACAACGTTACCGGCAAGCTGTTTAATGAGAATTTCCGCATTGATAACGTGGATTTAGGAGTTGACCAGGATGGCGATCAAGTTTTTTATGGCGTAGCAGTTAATGAAGGGGAATGTGAAATGAGCGATTTTAAAGATCATGCAGACCAGATAAAGATAACAGGGCGCAACCAGAAGCTAGCTTTGGCTATTGTTGATGAGGAGCTAGGGGTAACGCGAGAAGAGCTGAGGGGTATGCTCAGGGCCGAGGGTTTAAGCCAGCAAGGCGCGTACGATGTTGTAGATAAGTTGATCGCCAAAGGGGCGTTAATACAGGATGGTGAAATGCTCTACACTAGCGACGGTGTTACACAGGCGTTACACAATGCTGGTTGACTCGTTGAACTCATTGTTTTAGCTGACAATGCCTTACACTACAACGGGCATTACTCCAACAGAAGCTAACCAATCTGTCAGCACAGATGTCGAAGAGTGCTAGACTATATAAACGAGAAAGTTAGCGCGTAATAAACTGTTATGACCATAAAAGGAAATTTTGATGAATAAATATATTATTGCATTGCTGGTTTTCGCTAGCTTTTCAGCTTTGGCGGAAGAATCCGATACCTTTACAGAGTCAGATGTAATTGACCGAGTAATGGTTTTCTGTAAGCAAGAATATAAAAGGGAGCCCTCGTTAATTGGCGCATGTGCAAATAGCCAGATGAGAGCTTTCCATGGTGTGGAAAGCTATATAGAGTCGAACTGGCCTAATATCGGTGAGAATCATCCGGTAACAAGGCTTTTAATGGCGTCACTAGAAAGAGCCGCAGTTGTTGCTGATGGTAAGCCGTGGGTCAATTGGTTGTTGGCTAAGTTGTACTTTAAAAGGTCAATGCAAACATGGCTAGAAGCTGAGGGTAAATCCGATCCTGAGCTAGACTATGGACTTTAACCATAACGCTTGCAGGGGCTAAGTCGGGTTGAAGCGCCCCAGAAGACCCTCAAGGCGTTTTTGGCCGCCACCTTAGCCCAACCTACCCCCAACGGCAACCGCGCCTATACTAGCTCCCGTGGTAACGGCTTACACTGGGTATTTGGCAAAGTAGCGGCTACGGACTGAAGAAATGGCGTTGGCTTTAGAGCTCCCGTTTGCAGTTGGGCTTACTGTCTTGAAATAACCCCAATCATTTATTTTCTGGCATACCTCGTCAACCTTGGCATTAAAGCCTTTGGGTTTTGCGCTGGCTAGTTCTGCAAAGCTTAGTCCTGCTCTTTCAGTCTTGCCTTTCAACATAAACATTATGCGATAATCGATACTACCATCACCGATAGAGGGTGGAATATTTCGTTGCTGTTGAGATGGTTCATTCGTGTCTCTGCGTTTGCCGCCGCTTTGAAGTCTATTCACTCTGAAATTGTAAATTATAAAAGCTTGAAGTTCCTCAGTGATTGGCTGTCCTCTTTCATGTCTACGAGTAGCGATGTTTATTAAGGTATTGAATTCATCTTCACTTAAATTAAATTTATCATTTTGATATTTACAGGTTTCATAGTATGCACAATCCGCAATTAGCTGATCAATTAAATACCCAGATACTATTTCACTCACTCGTTGTATTGCCTCGCTATGTCCGTCCCTTGCAAGTTCTACTAACTCAGCGTGACCGCCATCGACTAAGATAACTCCGGTTTCACGTTGTAATAGTTCCCGCCTGACTTTGGATTCTAAGGCGCTATATTTAGGATGCTCTGCAATATCAAAGAACCGCCAGTATGCATTAACCCCAGACCGTGACCGCCTGCAAAGACAATTAGAATCACAATGATTAAGCTGGCATTTATAAAAGTTCTCTGAAACTAATCTCAAAAACCACTGGGCGGCTTTCTGATAAGCCGGTCGGTTATGCAAAACAATATCGCGCCCCATACAAGACAATAACGGCTTGGTAAATTCTTCTTCAGTTTCTAAGTCTATACCAGCAATATGCAGCTCATGCAGATTTTTACTGTATAGGCTGTCAAAGTATGCCTGTAAGTTAGTTAGAGTAGTCATAATGGTTCCTTAGTCCAGTAGAGCTACAGCTTGCGCTGTGCTGTCAGGGGATAGGTGAGCGTAACGCATGGTCATCTCTAGTGTGCTATGCCCTAGGAGCTTTTGCACCATGTACAGCGGCGCTCCCTTCATTACTAGATTGCTGGCAAAGGTGTGGCGCAAATCGTGGAATCTAAAGTTATCTATTCCGGCATCCTTTAAGATATTCACCCACATACTTTTAATCTCAACTAATGATTTACCCGTTGCCGGATTGGGGAATACTAAGCCGACACGGGAGCTATATATATTCCAATCTTCTAGCACCCGTTGTGTTTCCTTGTTCATGTTTATATAACGCTTTCTAGATGACTTAGCAGTGTCAGCAGTTACAGTAATAATGTTATTTTTAAAGCTGACGTTATCCCATGTCAACTGGAATATCTCACCTCTACGCATACCAGTATTTAATGCCACTAATACTATCGGCATTATATGGTCTGCATATATCCGTTCATCATCTGGCGGTAAACGTATTGACTTTTCTTGATTCCGTTTTTCCAATTGGTTGCGTAACCTTGTTTCTTCTTCCGCACTAAGATAGCGTTCTTTCATATCATCTTGAACGCTCAAGTTTTTACAGCGTTTCAGTGGATGAATTTCAAGATATTCTTTTTCAACGGCAATAGTCATAATCGCTCGTAATGGGTTGAGCGCCCTATTAATAGAGGTGGGTTTTAAACCCTTAGCTAGTGCGTCGGTTTGCCACTTCTCAATCATCTTCGGGGTTATATGGTCTAAGCGGTAATCTAGGAAGTCTGCAAAGTGAGATCTAACCATCTGGTCTGTTTTGTCAATAGTCTTCATACCCCTACGCTTTGCATCAGGGATATAAACCTGTTCCAAGAAGTTGCGTAATAGAAGCTCCCGTTGGTTATCTTGTGCCTTTTGGTTTTCTTCGGCCTTTACCTTTACTTTACGGCGTTCCTCTACAGGGCATACGCCCTCCCGCGCTTGGGCTCGTATTTTTAGCACTGCATCCCGCGCACCCTTTAGCGTGATTGCGCCGTAGGTGTCTATGGTGCTGTAGGCTGGTTTGCCTGCTCGCCGGTAGTACGCTCGAAACACCTTCTTACCAGTCGGTAAAACGTCCAGCACTAGGTAAGGGCTCTCGGTATCCCATACCCTCACACGGGCGCTCTGTGGTGACAGGTCGCGGATATATTTGTCGGTAAATTTTGCTTTATTTGCCATGCCCTAGCCCTATAGTCTGGTTGCAAGGGGCATTGTGTAACGCCTGTGTAACGCTGTGCGGCTATGCCAACGTACGGCCACGTATGCCCAACTGCAAACAGTATGGGTTGAAAATCCTTGGGAATAAAGGGCTACAGGGGCGTTTTGCTATTTGGTAATACGTGCAGGGGGTGTGGGAATAGGTTCCTAAATGCCCTTAGGAGGGGGACGCTCTATCCAGATGAGCTACGAAGGCATAATGCCAAGAAGGGCGGTATGATAACGGGCTGAGGCGTGTGGCTCAAGGCCTTGCGCGGGTTGTTTATTCTTGGAAGCGGCGCAATTAATACTTTAATGACGGATTTGAAAACGGATGTAAGGCTGAGTGTGATTGTGCCGGTGTTGAATGAGGCGACTGCGATTGGGGCTTTGTTGCAGTCGCTGCAGCCGCTTCAGGCCCAAGGCCACGAGGTGATTGTGGCGGATGGCGGCAGCACCGATGGCACGCAAGACTTGGCCCACCCTGTGTGTGATCAGTTGGTGAGTGCGGAGTTGGGGCGGTCGGCGCAGATGAACGCCGGTGCTGCGGTTGCCCAGGGTGAGGTGTTGGTGTTTCTGCATGCCGATACGCAGTTGCCTGCGGATGCCGTGCAGCAATTGCAGGCGTTTTGGCCAAGACCGAACGTGTGGGGGCGATTCGATGTGCGTTTAAGTGGCTCGCGACCGTTGTTTCGTGTGATTTCCTGGTTTATGAATAAGCGTTCGCGGTTGACCGGTATCTGTACCGGCGATCAGGCGATGTTTGTGCGCCGCGATACTTTTGAAGCCCTCGGCGGTTTTGCACTCCAGCCGTTAATGGAAGATATCGAGTTGTCGCGGCGCCTGCGCGATGTGTCGCGCCCTTTCTGCATAGCAAGCCCGGTAACAACAGACAGCCGGCGCTGGCAGCAACAAGGCGCCTGGGCAACGATTGTGCTGATGTGGCGGCTGCGCTGGCGCTATTGGCGCGGTGAGTCTGCTGAGTCTTTGGCCCAAGCCTACCGAGCGGATGTTCGTAATGCCCAATAATGAAAACAACTCTGACCAGCCGCTGGTAATGCAGTTCGCCAAATGGCCTGAAGCCGGCAAGGTAAAAACTCGTTTAATACCCGCATTGGGCGAGCAGGGGGCTTTGGCGGCGCACTGCGAGTTAACCCTGGCGGTGCTGGATAATTTGCTGGCGACGGCTTTACCGCTGCAGCTTTGGTGGGACTGTGATCGTGCGCCCCCGGAAGAAGCCGCTCAAGTGTTGAAAGCATTGCAACAGCACTGCGTGCAGCAACGTTTCCAGAGCGACGGCAATCTTGGTGATCGCATGGCCGCCGCTTTGAGTGGTGCTTTGCGTAGCCACACAGTCGCTATGATTGTAGGCAGCGATTGCCCGTCAGTGAATGCCGGTCATGTTCTTCTGGCCGCTGAAAAGCTGATTCACGTTGATGTTGTGTTGGGGCCGTCGGAAGACGGCGGCTACGTGTTGATTGGCGCGCGCAAGGTGGTGCCTGGTATGTTGGATGGCATTCACTGGGGTAGCGAGCATGTTCTGCGGCAAACCTGCGAGAAACTCGAAAGTGCGGGGCTGAGCGTTGGCTTGTTACCCATGCGCTGGGATGTGGATGAAGCCGAAGATTGGCAGCGATTTCAGCGTGAGTTTGTTGGCTGAAATCGCTGCCAGTTTTAGTACAAGCGCCCGCGGCTTCTCTCAGATAAAGAGCCGTTAGCCCTCTGTGACCGGCGGCTGGGCTCTGAGTTTTTGCATTTGTTCGTCTGCATTGCCGTGATTTGCTGACGCGGTCTGGCTTGCTTCTGGGGCTTCGTTTGCACTTACGTCTGTAATCTGGCCTTCCGAAGTGACCAATAACGCCCGCTCACGTTGTTCCAGGGCGGTTCGAAAGGTGCTTTGCAATTGCGCCAGACTGACATTTTCAATCGCTGTCACCAGTTGCTCGCGGGAGTCAAAGTTGCTGTTGCCGCGGTCAATTTCATGCCAGAAGCGCCCGGAGATATCGCCCAGCTGGCGGTCTTGTTCCAGTATGCCGCTGATGACGGCCTGCTTTTCCTGTTCCAACTCTTTGCTTCCAAGGCCTGCCAGGGTACTGGCGAAGCTTTCCATAAACTCGTCCACAGCGGCATTAATGGCCTGCGGACTGGTGTCTGGAGATTGCACGACTAACGCGAGCGCCGGAGTTTCCAGCATTTCGAATGACGTTGCGTAAACGATGTAGCCCAGTTGGCGCTGGGTGCGAATGTTCTCGTAGAACGGGCTACGGATAATTTGAGTGAGTAGCCGATACTGCGCGCGCTCTGCCAGGCTGGTACTCGGGCCTTGCAGGTACAGGGTGTAGCCGGCATCCGGGTGGCTTATGTCCATATTCACGCGGGTTTCGCCTGCGGGAATCTGGCGTATGCGGCTGCGTTCTACGTTGGTGTACTGACTGTTGGCCATGATCAGAGCCCGTGCCTGCTGTGCCATGTTCAGTGCAGACGCGGTGCTGAGGTTGCCGTGAACAAGCATGACAGGGTCCAGGCCGGTCATTAGCTGCTGCTGGAAGGCTTGAAGGTCATTCAGAGTGACTTCTTGAGCGGCTTTTAGCTTGTCTTCGTTCTGCCAGGCGCCCTCAAGAAGTGCGGTTTGAATATAGTCGGCAATCTGTTCGCTAGGGCGATTACGGGATTGATTCACCAGGCTGTCCACCAAGTTCTGGCGCGCGATGTCAAATCGTTGCTGTGTCAGTTCCGGGTAGGCTACCTGTTGCAGAATCTGGCGTAGTAGCGTGCTTGTTTGGTCGCTGTAGCCACCTACCCTCAGTGTTAATCCACGTAGATGGGGGTAAATGCTGTAGTCCAGCCCGGCCAGGCGCGCTGAGTAGGCCCAGGCGTTCAGGTTGGTATTCAGGGCGTCGGTCAGCAGTCGCAGTAGCACCGCGTTGCGGGCGGACTCCTGTGCCAGGGGCGTGCGCAGGCTCAGGTATACGTTGGCTTTGGGAGTGCCGAAACGGGTATCCCGGGCGTACCAGAGTTCAATTCCGCCACCATTATTGGCACCAGCACTCAGCAGCTGTTCGGGCTGGTTCATGGTGTTGCCACTGAGCATGGCAAGGTTTTCCGGTATGAAGGGGTTGGCTTGCGGCAGCGAAAGCTGGCTGGCCAGGGCGGCGTTGGCGGGCTGGTTCAATTGTTGAGCGCTCAAGGGCGCCTGCTGCCACTGGGCGTTATACCACTGCGTAGCGCGAGCCTCGCCCAGATCGGGCTCGGGTTGCAGCACAAACAGCAGAAGGTTGTCGGTGGTGAGTTGCTCAAGAATCTCGCGGTACTGGTCGGGCGCGTAGCTTTCCAGC
>Ga0307943_1000226_pt1 | contig 34222 bp, 30 predicted proteins | sample OrgLakmetagen177_FD_203149 | JGI IMG/M metagenome (GOLD analysis project Ga0307943, IMG submission 203149) | Saline water microbial communities from Organic Lake, Antarctica - #177 | ecosystem: Environmental > Aquatic > Non-marine Saline and Alkaline > Saline | place: Antarctica: Organic Lake... | reverse complement strand
AACGGCAGCTTGAACAGCACCTTGATGGAGAGACAAAACTGGATGGCAGCATCGGAAAAGACCGGTGGGCGTCCAGGCCGCCCGTCACGCGGCGCGCGCCAGCTCATGTCCTTGTCGACCCAGATCAACAGAGACCCCCGCTTCCTGAGCGACGCGTTGTAGCTGGACCAGTTCGTCGTGCGATAGCGGGCGGGAGGTGGTTTGCTCATGCAGCCCTATGTAAACGCTTGGATTCCCGAAGTGAATCCTTCACGGGGATAGTTTTGCAACAACGCCGTTCCAGCGCCTCCGGCTCAGCACTGCACAAGGCACGGGCGATAGTGCGCCACTCGGTGCTGCCGTGTGCCGCGTCGAGATTGCCAGCGGAGCGGAATCGCTCAATCTGCGTACCGACCAGATCGGCCAACTCATCATCATTGGCACGGCCCGACAACGCCGCGCGCAGCCGCTGCACCAGAAGATCATCAATGTCGATCAACGCATACCGGGGATCGTTGCGCAGTTCGTCATCAAAGGCCAGTCGCTGCATGTAATGGCTTGCCGCGATCTGATCAGGTGCCAGCGGATAGCGTGCCGGGCCGGGCTGTGGACGTCCTGCTCCGGCGTTGCGTTCGGCCAGCGCGATCTGGTGTTGAAGCTGCGCTACCGCGCCGGGTAGCGATCTGAGCGCCTGACGATAATCACCACCCAAGGGGCTGCGCAGCTCGGTCTTGCCGACGATTCCACGAAGCTCTCTCGGCACCACCAGCCGGGCATGATAGCGCCCATCTCGATTGATCAGGTGCCTGATCTTGCCTGCCATGTCGGTGATCCTTTGTAACCAAATCTGTAACCGTCAAACGGCCAAACGCCCTTGCTTGCAAGGGGTTTCTTTGATTTCAAAGGATTGTATTGGAGCGGGCGAAGAGATTCGAACTCTCGACCCTTACCTTGGCAAGGTAATGCTCTACCCCTGAGCTACGCCCGCATCCAGTGATGACGCGTGTATAAATTTTGCTGCGCGGCTGCAAGTCGAAAAACTCTGACATATTGGTTTTTTCCGGAACGATGGTTGCGCTTGCAGCGCCGTGGGTCGAGTATTTAGGGTAAGATGAACGATTAGGAGGCGAGGGCTGCCATCGCTCGAGATCCCGCTCTGCTTTAAACGTGCGACGATGATCATCGCGCGGCAGTTGGCCTTTCCAAACGCGCCAGACCCTTGATAGGCTTGGCGGGGCGCCATGATAGTACCCCGACACGGTGAATGGATCCCGATGACCGAGCCTGCCTTCCCCGACCACGAATACCTGACTGTCCGCGAGCTCGCAGATCTGCTGCGCCTGAAAGAGCGCAAGGTCTACGACCTCGCGGCCTCGGGGGTGGTGCCATGCTCGCGGGCGACGGGGAAACTGCTGTTCCCCGCCGACGAGATCCGGTCGTGGATCGCGCGGGCCCAATCGGGGGGCGGAGGTGCCGACGAAACCGTCAGCGCAGCGCGTCCGGCGATCTTGCTGGGCAGTCATGACCCGCTGCTCGATTGGGCGGTGCGGCAATCGCGCTGCGGGCTGGCGACCTATTATGACGGCTCGCTCGACGGGCTGGACCGTTTCGTGCGCGGCGAGGGGATGCTCGCGGGGCTGCATGTCCATGACGCGGCATCCGATCAGTGGAACGTCCCGGCGGTTTCCGAGGCCGCCGCGGACCTGAACGCGGTGTTGGTGACGTTTGCGGACCGGCAGCGTGGCCTCGTCTACCGATCCGGGGACGTTGCGCCGTCGGGATTGTCCGATCTGTTGGGGCGACGCGTCGTTCCGCGGCAGGCGGAATCGGGCACGGACAGGCTCTTTCGGAACATCGCGACGAAGGACGGGCTCGACCTTTCGGGCATGGAGTTTACAGAGGTAGCGCGTACAGAGGATGAGGCCGTCGAGGCGGTGCGCCGGGGCGAGGGCGACGTGGCCTTCGGGCTGGAATCGGTGGCGTGCAGTTACGGGCTCGAGTTCCGGCACGTCGTAACGGAATGCTTTGCCTTGCTGGTCGACCGCCGGGCCTGGTTCGAGCCGCAGATCCAGCAGCTTTTCGCGTTCTGCACCACGGGGCGCCTGGCCGCGCGGGCCGAGGCGAGCGGCGGTTACGACATCTCCGCGTTTGGCAGTGTGCTGTGGAACGCTTGAGCCATCACGCTGCCGGTCAAGCGTAGCGGGTGAGGAACTGCTTGGCACGGTCTGTCTTGGGAGCCGAGAAGAACGCGGACGGCGCGGCACGTTCAACGACCTTGCCCTTGTCCATGAACACGACCTCCTCGCAGACGTCGCGCGCAAAGCCCATCTCGTGGGTGACGACGACCATTGTCATCCCCTCGGCCGCGAGATCGCGCATCACGGCCAAGACCTCGCCGATCAGTTCGGGATCGAGCGCGCTGGTCGGCTCATCGAAAAGCAGTACCTCGGGCGACATGCAGAGCGCGCGGGCGATGGCGACACGCTGTTTCTGGCCGCCCGAAAGCGAATAGGAATAGACGTCGCGCTTGTCGGCCAGGCCCACCTTCTCGAGCAGTTCCTCGGCGCGGGCGGTGGCGGCGTCGCGGGCCATGCCCAGCACCTGCGTCGGCGCCTCAATAACGTTCTGCAGCACGGTGAAATGCGGCCAGAGGTTGAAGCTCTGGAAGACCATGCCCATGCGGGCGCGCACCTTTGCAAGCTCGCGGTCCGACATCAGCTTGCCGTCCGGACGCCGCCCCACCGGCGCACCGCCGAGCAGGATCTTGCCGCGATCCGGGGTCTCCAGCCAGTTGATGCAGCGCAGCAGCGTGGACTTGCCCGAGCCCGAGGGGCCGAGGATGCTCATCGTGGTGCCGGGGGCTACGGTCAGATCGACATCGCGCAGCACCTCGAGGTCACCGAAGCTCTTGCAGATCTTCTGCGCCTCCAGGGCGTAGGGCTGCGAGGCGGGGCCGGCTGCGGGGTCAGGAATCGCCAAGACCTCTCTCCTTTGCAAATCGGTTTACGACGAGGACGAGACCCTCGATCGACAGGCTCATCGCCCAATAGAGCAGCAGTGCGACGACAAACGGTTCCAGCGGGACGAAATACATCGACTGCACCGACGAGGCCGCGTATGTGCAGCTCCTGCACGGTTATGATCATCAGGAATGCGGTGTCCTTGAGCATGTAGATCAGCTGGTTGCCAAGGATCGGCGCACTGTTCAGCACAAGCTGCGGAAGGATGATGCGGCCGAACATGCGGTAGCCGTGATGGCCTTGCGCACGCGCCGCCTCTGCCTGACCGGCGGGCAGTTGCGACCACGCCCCTCGCAGGATTTCGGCGACATAGGCGCAATGGTACAGCGTCAGCCCGACGATACCGGCCGTCCAGGCGCTCATGCTGATCCCGACTGAGGGCAGCCCGTAATAGAGCAGGTAGACGAAGATCAGGAACGGCAGCATCCGCATCCCGTCGATATAGATGCCCACGGCCTTGCGGGCGATCCGGTTGCGCCCGTAGAGGATGTTGACGAAGATCATGCCGATCAGGAACGCGCCGAGCGTCGAGATCAGGAATAGCGCCAACGTCGTGCCGAACCCGCTGGCAAAGCGGGGCCATTCGCTGAGGACGATTTCCCAGTCGGTCATGACGGCCTATCCTTCGATGGAGGCAAAGCGCGCGGCGCGGCGTTCGAACCGGCGTTGCAGGCGCACCATGCCGGCGATGACCACGATGTAGATCGCACCGGCGACGATGATCGGCGGCAGCGGCTCGTAGGTCTGCGAGGCGATGCGGTTGGTCACGCGCGTCAGGTCCACGATGCCGATCACCGCAACGGCGGGGCTTGCCTTGACCAGCAGCGTCGCCTCGTTGACCAGCCCGGGCATCGCCGCGAAGCTCATCTGCGGAAACATGATGCGGCGGAAATATGTGGGGCGTGTCATGCCCACGGCCTTGGCCGCCTCGATCTGCGACCGTGGAAACGCCTGGTAGACAGAGCGCCAGATCTCGGCGTTGAAGCACGCGGTGTTGAGCAGCAGCGTCAGCACGCTGGCGGTGTAGCGGTCGATGCTGATCCCCAGCACGGGCAGCCCGATGAAGATGAACAGCACCAGCGTGACCAGCGGCGTGGCGCGTCCGATGCTGATATAGACAGTGACGATCTGCGAGATCACCGGCAGTTTCGAGATCCGCGCCAGCCCGAGCAGAAGCCCCAGCGGAATGCCCCCGGCGATCGCGATCACCGAGATCCAGATCGTGACCCACGCCCCTTCAAGCAGCGTTTGAAAATCGCCGGGACCCATCGTGCGTCTCTTCGTTCAAGAGGATGTCATGTCCGGTGGTCGGCCGAGTGTCGACCACCGCCTTGCCGGTTCGTCACTCGACCGAGGTCAGTTCGTTATACTGCTCAACCGAGGTGATGGGCACGCGGGGCAGGTCGGGGAACGCCTCGCCGAACCATTTCTCCTGCAACTCCGCCAGCCGGCCGCTGTCGCGCAGCTCCAGCACAAACTCGCTGATATAGTCCAGCAGGCCCTCGTTGCCCTTGGGCACCGGATAGGCATGAAAGCCCGGGCCCGAGACGGGCTGCCCCATCTCGAAGGTGTCGCCGCGTTCGGCGATCACGCTTTTCGCCGAGATGATAGAGTTCACGGTATAATCGAGCCGCCCGTTCGACAGATCCTCGTAGATCTCCGGGTAGGAGGTGTATTCCACCACCTCGCCAAGGCTGCCGCCGGTTTCTTCGAGCATCGCTTCAAGCTCGGGCAGACGCGACAGAAGCACGCTGCCGGCTTGCACGCCGACCGTCAGCCCGTCGAGATCGGCGACGCTGGTGATGCTGTCATCGCCGGCGCGCTTGATGTAGTAGTGCTGCGCACTGGCCGTGGGCACGCTGAAATCGAACACCCGCAGGCGTTCGGTCGAAATTATCGACCCGGTGATCGCCATGTCGTATTGACCCGCGCGGACTGCGGCGAGCAGGCCCGACCATGGCAGGATTTCCTGCCGGACCTCAAAATCGGCGTAGTCCTTGAACTCTGCCACGACGTCATGGGTGAATCCCGTGGGCTCGCCGTCCTTCATGATCTCGAAGGGGGCGTAGTTGTCCTCTGTCGCAATGGTGATGTAGCCACGCTCCTTTATCTCGTCGAGAGAGGCGGCCCCGGCCGCCATGGGCAGCGCGAGGGTGGCCAGAAGTGTGGCGGCGTAGACGGGCAGGGTCCTGCGGGCTGGGTCTTTGGCTGTGGTCATTCAATCTTTCCTTCCTGTTGGTGGTTTCTGATTGGACTACGAAAACTGTCGCATGATCCTCCGGACCGATCCACCGGAACCTGATCGTGCAATGTTTTTGGCCACCCTGTCGCGGCCGATTCCGGGGACAACGCACGTCTGATAGGCAAGGCCGGCCATTTTCTCGTCAAAAACTGCACAATAAATGGTCAACTGACCCTGCATGCTCGCTTTGCCGCTCTGATGAGCACTCTTTGGGGGTTGGTCAGTGCCCGGCCACATTCTTCAGTCCTCGCCGCTCAGATCGAAGGTTTTTTCGGGGAAATACTTGGCCAGCCGCGTATCGGCGGCGCGGGCGTGCCCTTCCATGCCTTCGAGGCGCGAGAGGCGCGCGGTGGCAAGCGCCACCGGTTTCGAGCCTTTGCGCGTGGCGCGCTGCCACGTGACCAGCTTGAGGTATTTGTGCACGCTCAACCCGCCAGTATAGGTGGCGGCCCCCGACGTCGGCAGCACGTGATTGGTGCCCGACGCCTTGTCGCCGTAGCTGACCGTGGTTTCCTCGCCCAGAAACAGCGAGCCGTAGCAGCGCAGCCGTCCCAGCCACCAGTCGAGATCGCCGGCCTGCACGGTCAGGTGTTCGGGCGCGTAGGCGTCCGAGGTCTCCGCCATCTCCTCGCGGTCGGCGCAGACGATCACCTCGGCATAGTCGCGCCATGCGGCAGCCGCACTCTCGCGGTTTGGGTCGGGCAGGGCGTCGATCAGGCCGGGAACACGGTCCATCACCTCCTGCGCCAGCGCGCGGTTATCAGTGACCAGCCAAACCGGCGAGTTGTAGCCATGCTCGGCCTGGCTGACGAGATCGGTGGCGACGATATGCGGATCGGCTTCCTTGTCTGCGAGGATCAGGCTGTCGGTCGGCCCCGCGATCATGTCGATGCCCACCCGACCGAAGAGCATGCGCTTGGCCTCGGCCACGTACTGGTTGCCCGGCCCGACCAGGATATTCGCAGGCGGCAGTCCGAACAGCCCGAAGGTCATCGCGGCCACCCCCTGCACGCCGCCCATGGCCATGATCCGGTCGGCACCGCAGATATGCGCGGCATAGATGATGGCCGGGTGCACGCCCACCCCGGGTCGTGGCGGTGAGCAGGCGGTGATATGCCGGCAGCCCGCCACCTTGGCGGTTGTCACTGTCATGATCGCCGTCGAGATATGGCTGTAACGCCCGCCGGGCAGATAGCATCCGGCCGTATCGACCGGGATCGCCCTCTGCCCCGCGACAAGGCCGGGCACAATCTCGACCTCGAAATCCGGGATCGTGTCACGCTGCGCCTGCGAAAAGCGGCGGACGTTGTCATGCGCGAAACGGATGTCGTCCTTGGCCGTTTGCGAGACCTTTGCGCAGGCAGCGGCGATCTCGTCGTCGGTCAGCAGGACATTGCCGTCATATTTGTCGAATTTCGCCGCGTATTCCAAGGCCTTGGAATCGCCGCCTGTCTCGATTTCCTTGAGAATATCGGCAACGATCTCGCGGGTCTCCGAGGAGTCCGAGGCAGACGTGCGCGTTGCCCTCTTGAAGTAGTCTCGGACCATTTCCCTATCCTCCATCCCTGCCTGAAACCGGTGGCGCGCGGCGTCTGTCGCCTGAAATCATAAACTGGCCGGGCCGCGCCGCGAAAGCCTCTCGGTGCGTCGTCGCGTGCTTTGGCAGGGCCATTCAGCGTGCTGCCGCGAAATCCGGCAAACCGCGCCCGGTTCCGGTCATGGCGCAAGCTCCAGAAAACCGATCCCGCCCAGCACCAGCCCCGCGAGAAACAGCGTCTCGGCCACGATCAGCGTGATCGCCCCGCCGCCGACCTTCACGATGTTGCGCAGGTCCGTCTTCATGCCCACGGCCGCGATCGCGGCCAAGAGCGCCCAGGATGAGACCTTGGCAAGGAACGCGCCGAGGCTCTGCGGGATCAGCCCCAGCGAGTTGAGCGTCGCAAGGCACAGGAATCCCAGCACGAATCCCGGCACGATGGGCGGGCGCGCGCCATCACCCGGGCTGTCCCCTCGGCTCCATAGAAGCGTGATGAGGATCACCACTGGGGCGAGGAACGACACCCGGATCAGCTTGACCAGCGTTGAGGTCTCGCCCGCCGTCTCGGAAATCGAGAAGCCTGCGCCCACGACCTGTGCCACGTCATGCACGGTGGCCCCGATGAAGGCGCCGGCGGTCACCTCGTCGAACCCCAAGGCATTCGTCAGGATCGGATAGACGATCATGGCGACGGTCGACAGCACGGTGACGCCGAGCACAGTGAACAAGAGGTTGCGTTCGGATCTCTCGTCCTTGGGCAGCACCGCCGCGATCGCCATCGCCGCCGATGCGCCGCAAATGGCCACCGACCCGGCGGTGAGGATGGCAAAGCGCGGGTCTTGCCCGATGACCCGCGCGAGCAGCATGCCGAAGGCTATCGTCGCGACCACGCCCAGCACGAGCAGGCCGATCATCCCCCAGCCGAGCGAGGTCAGCATCTCGACACTGATCCGGGCGCCTAGGATGGCCACCCCGAACCGCAGGACGGATCGCGCGGTAAAGCCGATCCCGGACGCGGTCGAGGTCTCTTCGCTGAGGAAGTTGAGCGCGATGCCGAAGAGAAGCGCCATCAGCATCGCCGGCGTGCCGTAATGCTCGGCCACGAATTGCGCAGCCAACGCCACCAGCACCGCGATCATGACGCCCGGAAAATACGCCTTGGCACGCCCGGCCGCCTGCTGGCCGGACGCGAGGGTGAGGGGTGGCAGTTTCATTCCGGCATCACGCCGGCTGCTCGATCATGTCGGCCGCGTCGATGCCGGCCACCGCGACCGGCGCCTTCATCGCGTCGCGGCGGAACGGATCGCCCAGTTCCTGGTTCAGCATCGCCTCGATCAGCGTGGTCGTGCCGTTCTCCATCTGATCCTTGATGGCCTGGTTAAGCACCTCCGTCAGCTCTTCCATCGTGCGAGCGACGACGCCCTTCAGCCCGCAGGCCTCGGCCATGCGCGCAAAGCTGACCTGCGTGTCAAGCTCGGTCCCGACGAAATTGTCGGCATACCAAAGCGTCGAGTTGCGTTTTTCCGCGCCCCATTGGTAGTTGCGGAACACGATCTGGGTGATCGCTGGCCACTCAGAGCGCCCGATGGCGGTCAGCTCATTCACCGCGATGCCAAAAGCCCCGTCACCGGCAAAGCCGACCACGGGGGCGTCCGGGCAGCCGATCTTGGCGCCCATGATAGATGGTAGACCGTAGCCACAGGGCCCGAACAGGCCCGGTGCGAGGTATTTGCGACCTTCCTCGAAGGCCGGGTATGCGTTGCCGATGGCGCAGTTGTTGCCGATATCCGAGGAAATGATTGCCTCGCGCGGCAGGGCGGACTGGATCGCGCGCCACGCCATGCGCGGGCTCATCCAGTCGGGCTTGGCGGCGCGGGCGCGCTCGTTCCAGCTGGTGCCGGGATCGTCTTCCTCGTGGTCCATCGAGGAAAGCTGCTGCGCCCATTTCGATTTTGTCTCGGCGATCTTGGCGCGGCGCGCGTCGCGGCCCGCTTCGCCGGCGCTGTCGGACAGCTGCGCAAGGATGCCGCGGGCGACCTTGGCGGCGTCGCCGACGATGCCGACCGAGACCTTCTTGGTCAGGCCGATCCGGTCGGGGTTGAGGTCGACCTGGATGATCTTGGCATTTGCCGGCCAGTAGTCGATGCCGTAGCCCGGCAGCGTCGAGAACGGGTTGAGCCGCGTGCCGAGACACAGCACGACGTCGGCCTCCTTGATCAACTCCATCCCCGCCTTCGATCCGTTATAGCCCAGAGGTCCGGCGAACAGCGGATGCGAGCCGGGGAAGGCGTCGTTGTGCTGATATCCCACGCAGACCGGCGCATCGAGCCGTTCGGCCAAGGCCTTGCTCGCCGCGATTCCGCCTTCCGACAGGACCACGCCCGCACCGTTGAGGATCACCGGGTGTTTGGCCTCCGACATTAGGCGCGCGGCCTCGGCCACGGCGTTCTCGCCGCCGGCGGCGCGCTCGAACTCGATGGCCTTCGGCAGGTCCACATCGATCACCTGCGTCCAGTAATCGCGCGGCACATTGATCTGCGCGGGCGCCGACAGATGCCTGGCCTTGGCGATGACGCGCGCCAGCACTTCGGCCATGCGCGAGGGGTCGCGCACCTCTTCCTGGTAAGCGACCATGTCCTCGAACAGCTTCATCTGCTCGACCTCCTGGAAACCGCCTTGGCCGATGGTCTTGTTGGCGGCTTGCGGCGTGACCAGCAGAAGCGGCGTGTGGTTCCAATAGGCGGTCTTCACGGCGGTCACGAAATTGGTGATGCCCGGCCCGTTCTGGGCGATCATCATGCTCATCTTGCCGGTCGCCCGGGTATAGCCGTCGGCCATCATGCCCGCGCTGCCTTCATGCGCGCAGTCCCAGAAGGTGATCCCGGCCTTGGGAAACAGGTCCGAGATCGGCATCATGGCAGAGCCGATGATTCCGAAGGCATGCTTGATGCCGTGGCGTTGCAGGGTTTTGACGAAGGCCTCTTCGGTCGTCATCTTCATGGCGTGTCCTTCCTTCGGATCTGACGTGTCTGTGTCATGTGGCCCGGCTGAGCGCGCCGGTTTTGCGATCCTCGAGGATCATGTCCGCGGCTTTCTCGCCGATCATGATCGCCGGGGCGTTGGTGTTTCCCGATACGATTTCCGGCATGATCGAGCAATCCGCGACGCGCAGGCCGGTCAGCCCGTGCACGCGCAGGCGGGCATCGACCACCGCATCGGGGCCGGGGCCCATCTTGCAGGTGCCGGTTGGGTGGTAGATTGTGGTGGAATAGTTCCGCGCCCAGTCGAGCGTGCCCACGTCATCGTCGAGATCGAGCGTGGCGTCGGGGCGAAATTCCTCCGAGATCTTGCTCGCCAGCGGGTCGTGCCGGGCAATCCGACGCGCGATCTTGATGCCCTCGACGATCGTGCGGCGATCGGTTTCGGTCGAAAGGTATCGCGGCAGGATGCGCGGATGGACGCGGGTATCGGCCGAGGCGAGGCGGATCTCGCCGCGGCTTTCGGGGCGCAACTGGCAGACCGACATGGTGAAGGCCGAAAACGGATGCACGCCCTCGCCGGGGCTGTCGGCGGACCAGGGCTGCACATGGAACTGGATGTCGGGTGTCTCGACATGCGGGCCGGTGCGCATGAACCCAGTGGCGAGGCTGGCGGCCATCGCCATCGGCCCCGAGCGGAACATCGCGTATTTAAGCGCGATCCGCGCCTTGTTGAACAGGCTGCGGACCTCGTCGTTCAGCGTGGGCTCGTTGCACTTGAAGACCAGCCGCGCCTGCAGGTGATCCTGCAGGTTCTTGCCGACGCCGGGAAGGTCGGCCAGCACCTCGATGCCGTGCTCACGCAGTTGTGCTGCCTCGCCGATGCCGGAGGTCATCAGCAGATGCGGCGAGCCGATGGCCCCACTGCAGACGATCACCTCGCTATGGGCGATGATGCGCCGTTCGGCCACCGAGGTGTCGCGGTAAGCCACGCCCACAGCCCGCGTGCCCTCGAAAACCAGCCGGCTGGCGGGGGCGCGGGTCAGGATTGTCAGGTTGCGGCGATGGCGCACCGGATTGAGAAACGCGACCGCCGCCGAACACCGCCGCCCGTTTTGCGCGGTCAGCTGGAAATACCCGACGCCGTCCTGCGTGGCGCCGTTGTAATCGGGGTTGAACGGATATCCGGCCTCTTGCGCGGCGGCCACCCAAGCGTCGCAAATGGGGCGTTGCAGACGCATGTTCGAGACATTCAGGGCGCCCTGATCGCCATGATATTCGTCTGCGCCGCGCTCCTGCCGTTCGGACCGCTTGAAAAGCGGCAGCACGTGGTCCCAATCCCAGCCCGGATTGCCCATCTGCGCCCACCGGTCGTAATCCTGCGGCTGGCCGCGCACGTATAACAACCCGTTGAGCGACGAGGATCCACCCAGAACCTTGCCGCGCGGCCAGTCGAGCGCGCGCCCGTTCAGGCCCGGATCGGGCTCGGTGCGGTAGCACCAGTCGACCGACGGGTTGTGCATCGTCTTGAAGTACCCGACCGGAATATGAATCCAAGGATTCCAATCGCGTCCGCCCGCCTCCATGAGGATGACCGAGACCTTCGGATCCGCCGAAAGGCGATTCGCCAGCACGCATCCGGCCGAGCCGGCCCCGACGATGACGTAATCCGCTGATAGTTCGGTCATTTCCGATCAATCCCTGCGTAAATTTCGGGCGGTGTAAGAATTCTCTTGCCAGATTGAGCATAGTCTCGCAGTATTGAGACCGAAAGTATCAATCTTGCAAAAAGGGAGGAAGCCATGAAAGTCTCAAAAGCCCTGACCGGGATTTCCCGGCGGGACCTGTTTCGTCTGTCGGGCCAGTTCGGCCTGTCATCGGTGGTGCTGGGCGCCGGCGCGCTGACCGGGGCGGTGTCACTGCCAGCGCTCGCCCGCGCTGCCGAGAGCACCTACGAGAAACGCTTCGGCAAGGAACCCAAACACACACTGACGCTGGGGGCGTCGGGATTCAACGCGCAGAACCTGCTGATCGAGCGCGCCGGCGTGCTGGAGTTTGCCCGCGACCTCGAGGAGCGGACCGAGGGCGAGATTCGCGTCGAGTTCATCGGCGACAACCAGATCTGCGGGCAGCTCAACTGCGTGGATAAGACCCAGCAGGGCGTGATCGACATGTACGCCGCCTCGTCCCAGAACTCGGCCGGCGGTGCACCCTATCTCAACGTGCTGGATTATGCCTACATGTTCCCCAGCCGGGCATCGCAGTATCATTTCCTCTATTCGCCGGAGTCGCAGCGCATCCTGCGCGAGCCATTGGAAAAGCGCCACGGGCTGAAATTCCTGTTCTCGCATTGCGAGTTGCGCGGCATCCAGCTGGGCAGCAGTTTCGAGGACAAGCCCACGGTCACCAAGCTCGAGGAACTGTTTGGCACCAAGAACCGCGTGACCGGCACGCAGCTTGGCCGGATCGCCATGCAGCTGCTCAACCTCAACCCCGTACCTGTGGCGTGGGAGGAAACGCTCGACGGGCTCAAGCAGGGCCTGATCGACGGGGCCGAGACATGGGCGTCGGCGGTGGCCTATGCCAACATGTCGCCGGTGGTCAGCCAGTCGGTGGATCTGAAATTCTTCTGCGGCACCGAGCATACCGGCATGTCGGTACGGGTCTTCGACGCGATGGAGCCGCATCTGCAGGACGCGATCATGGAATCGGCCTATCTCGCGCAGGTCCATGTGCAGGCCGCCAACGAGGCCGCGCTGGTCAAGACGGTGGGATTCTCGGACCCGCAACTGCCCGGCACGGTCTTTGCCGAGCATGGGGTACGGCCTGCCTTCCTGGCCGACGACCAGATCAGGATGGCCGAGGAGATGTGCTCGCCCGAGTTCAATCCCGAGCCGTGGGCGCAGTGGCGCGAGCGGCTCAACAACTGGGCGGATGGCATCGACACCTACAAGGAGATCTACGACGTCGCGCGCGAGATCCCCGTCGACATGCCGCCCGAAAACGTCGAGCCGCGCCGCTGGTGGCGCGCAGCGTGATCACCGCGTGACATCGGACCGGGTCGCCTTCGCAGCGGCCCGGCCCCGCGCCGTCCGGTGGCGGCACGTACATACGGCAACCCGAAGGAGGAGAGGGCATGACCGGCTGGTTTGAGGGCACGGGCGAGATCCTGAGCGCGATTGCGGCAGGGGATTCGTGGATGTTAAGCGAGGCGATGCGCGCCCCGGCGATCTGGCCGCTGGGGCTGATCGCGATGCTGCTAACCGCGATGCTGCTAACCGCGATGCTGATCCTGCTGATCTTCCGCCTCGTTCCATGGACCGAGCGCAACCTCGACAAGACCATCATGGTGGTGTCGTACCTGTTGATCGGCGGCATCATCTTCGTCGAGGTGATCCGGCGTTTCGTGTTCTCGGTGCAGGCGCCGTGGTCGACCACTCTGCCGCCCTTCCTGTTCCTGATCATGACATATTTCGGGTGCAGCTATAACGTGAAGCTGCGCACGCATCTGGCCTTTGCCGAGTTCCGCACCAGCATGCGGCGGACCGGCCAGATGGGCTGCCTGATCCTGGATGCGGTGCTGTGGATCGGGTTTTCCTGGGTGGTGGTCGTGACCTCGTCGCGGGTGGTGGCCAATTCCGCGGCGAATTTCCAGATCATGCTGGGCACGGACGGGATCATGCAATGGTGGTTCATGCTGTCTGTGCCGATTGCCTTCACCATGCTGGTCGCGCGGGTGCTCGAGAACCTGCTGGAAGACCTCGCCAATTTCCGCAGCGGCGACGCGCTGATCACCCAGACCGTCATCGGGGGCAATTGAGATGTTCGAGATTTCCACCCTCGTCACGCTGATCTCCATCGGTGTGACGCTGCTGTTCCTGCTGGGCGTACCCGTGTTCCTCGTCATCGGCTACTGGGTGATCGGCGTGTCGTTCGCGCTTGGCATGTCGTTGCAGAATATCGGCGGTGCCTTGGCCTACGTGTTCACCGACGGGTTCGCGCTGCTGGCGATGCCGCTGTTCATTCTGACCGGCGACCTGATCAACCGCTCGGGCATCGCGCGGCGTCTGTCGGATTTCGCCTATGCCTGCCTTGGCTGGATCCGCGGCGGGCTGTCGATGGCGTCGCTGGGGGCCTGCGGGCTTTTTGCCGCGATTTCCGGGTCCAATTCGGCGACGACGGCGACCATCGGCTCGATGCTGCATCCCGAGATGGTCAAGGGCGGCTATGACGAGCGGTTCTCGGCCGCGACGGCGGCGGCGGGCGGCACGGTGGGGATCATCATCCCACCCTCGATCATCTTCATCGTCTACGGGTTCCTGCTGAACCTGCCGATCTCGGAACTTTTCGTGGCCGGGATCCTGCCCGGCGCGATGATGGTTGGCGCGATGATGATCGCCGCATTCCTGCTGAGCTGGAAGAACAGCTGGGGCAACATCATCCCGCTGATCCCGATGCGGGTGCTGAAGACCGCGATCGGTGCGTGGCTGGGGTTCTTCGCCATCGGGTTGGTGCTGTGGGGGATCTACACGGGCAAGTTCTCGCCCACAGAGGCAGCCGGCGTCACCGTGGGGTTCTGCGTGATCGTGGGCTTTCTCAGCGTGCCACTTTACAAGCTGATGGGCGGCGCCAAGGGCCGCGACGTCAGCGACAAGCGCATCTCGGAGATGCTGGTGGTCGAGGGTTTCAGCCCCATGGAGCTTCCGTCGATCACCATGCGCTCGGCCCAGATCACCGGCATCCTCGCGCCGCTGATCGCCATTTCGGTGGTGATGCAGCAGATCCTGTCCGTGCTCGGCGCGCAGGCGGTGATCGGCGATTTCGTCACCTCGATGGGCGGCTATTACGCGGTGCTGTTCACCGCCATGGCCATCGTGTTCATCGGCGGCATGGTGCTGGAAAGCCTGCCGGTCACGATCATCCTTGCGCCGATCCTCGCGCCCATCGCGCACGGCGTGGGCATTGATCCGATGCAGTTCGCGGTGGTCTTCCTGGTGGGCGCGTCTATCGGGTTCATCACCCCACCCTACGGGCTCAATCTCTATGTGGCCTCAGGGGTGACGGGCGTTCCCTATTTTCGCCTGCTGCGTTACACGACGGCCTATATCGTGGCGCTGGTCACGGTGTGGCTGTTGATCGCGCTGATCCCGGCGCTGTCGACAGCGCTGCTGCCGCAACGCTGACGAAAGGGTCCGCATGGAAGGTGACGGCACCGATACGATCCCGACGACGCTGCGCCTGCTTCTGGTGATCGAACAGATCGCCGAGGCCGGGGTGCCGGTGACGCCGACGGAAGTGAACGCGCGGATCGGCCTGCCCAAGCCGACCATTCATCGCCTGTTCAACACGCTGGAGGCCGAAGGTTTCCTGCAACGCGACATGGACGGGCGGACTTATTCGCCCGGGCCGCGCCTGCGCCGCATGGCCGGCGGTATCCTGTCGTCGCTGCGAATCCGGACCGCGCGGCAGGCGATCCTGCGCCGTCTCAGCCGCGAGATCGGCGAGACCTGCAACATCTCGCTGCCTGATCGCGACGCGATGATCTACCTGGAGCGGGTCGAGACGGAGTGGCCCCTGCGCATCCAGTTGCCGATTGGCACCCGGGTGCCTTTCTACTGCACCGCCAGCGGCAAGATGTATCTGGCTTCGCTGGCGCGCAACCATCTGAAAAAGTACCTCGCTGCGACCGACCTGGACCGCCGCACGCCCAACACGATCACCGATCAGGGGGCGCTGATGGACGAGATCGAGGCCGTGCGTGGCCAGGGCTATGCGCTCGACCGCGAGGAGTTCATGCAGAGCATGGTCGCGATGGCGGTGCCGGTGCTGGACGTCAACGAACGGTTGATGGTCACGCTGTCGTTTCACGCCCCATCGCAGCGTTTCGACGTCGATCGCATGCTCGGCTGTCTGCAGCCCCTGCGAGACGCCGCCGCCGACCTGTCGAAGCTGGTGCGCGACAGCGACAAGGTGCCCTACGAGGACGCGGTGCCGAAGCGCCACACTCTGCCGCCGGGGTAGGGGCCGCGTCAGGCCGTGTGCGCCTCGGGGCTTGTTTCGCGGCGGCGATCCGATTGCAAAAGATCGTAAAGCACCGGGGTCAGGAACAGCGTCAGGATCGACGCGGCCATGAAACCGCCGATAATCACGATACCGATGGAGAACCGGCTGGCCGCGCCCGCCCCACTCGACAGGACCAGCGGCACGGCACCCAGCACTGTCGACAGCACGGTCATCAGGATGGGGCGCAAGCGTACCGTCGCCGCCTCGATCACCGCCTCGCGGACGTTGTAACCTTGCTCGCGCAACTGGTTTGCAAATTCGACGATCAGGATGCCGTTCTTGGCCATCAGCCCGATCAGCATCACCAGGCCCACCTGCGTGTAGATGTTCACCGCCTCGCCAAGCGCCAGCAATGTCAGCAGCGCGCCCGCTGCGGCGAGCGGCACCGACAGCATAATCACCACCGGCTGCACGAAGCTTTCGAACTGCGCAGCGAGGACGAGAAACACCACCAGCAGGGCCAGCGCGTAGGTCAGGGCGATGCCCCCGGAGGTTTCCTGAAAGCTTTCGGCCTGCCCGCCATAGAAGACCTGCATCTGCGGCGGCATTTCGGCGGCCACACTTTCGACCGTGTCGATCGCCGAGCCCAGATCGACGCCATCGGCCAACGAGGCCGAGATCTCGACGGAGGGCTGGCGGTTGAACCGGTTATAGGCCCGCACAGAAGCACGGCTTTGCAGCTCTACCAGCCCGTCGAGCGGCACGAGCGTGCCGTTCTCAGTGCGCACATTCACGCCGCGCAGGTCCTCGGCAGAGATACGGCGGTCGTCGGGGGCCTGCAGCAGCACCGGATACTGGCGGTCGCGCGAGATGAACTCTGTCACCTCGGCAGAGGCAAAGAAGGTGCGCACCGCGTCCGACACCGCGCGCGCATCCACCCCGATATTGCGGGCGAGATCGCGGTTTACCTTGATGTCGAAGCCGGGCGTGTTGATCGCGTAATCGCGGCGCACCGCCACGAGGTCCGGGTTGCCGCGCAGGCGGTTGGTCATCTCTTCGGAAAATTCCGCCACCTCGTCGAAGCTGGGCGCGGTGACGATCACCTCCAGCCCCGATCCGCTACCGGCATCAAGTCCCGAGGGTGCGAAGCTGCGCACGCTGGCCTCGGGGATCTGCGCAAATTCCGGACGCAGCTCTGCAAGGATGTCGCGCGGCCCGATATCGCGTTCGCTCCAGTTGGACATGATCGCGACCATGAAGGCGCGCCCGGTCTCGCCATACTGTCCGACGATCGAGATCAGGTCGTCCACGGCGCCCGACTCGCGGTAGGGTTCGATCAGATCCTCGACCTTGCGGACCGCACCGTCGGTCAGTGGCAGGGCCGAGCCGGCCGGGCCGTTGATCGACACGAAGAAGAGCCCGCGATCCTCGTCCGGCGTTAGCTGCGACGGTAGTTCCTGGTACAGCGCCCAGGACATGCCGGTGAGCGTTGCGGCGATGGCGAGGATCACGACGGGCACACGGATGGCGCGCCCCAGAAGGCGCCTGTAACCCTGCGACATGCGTTCCGTCGTCCCGTTCACCATCCGCGCGAACCGGCCCTCCGCGCGATCCCGTGACAGCACGAGGCTGGCGATCACCGGGCACAGCGACAGAGCGACGAAGGTCGACAGGGTGACCGCGATGGCTAGCGTGACGCCGAATTCGCGAAACAGCTTGCCGATCTCGCCTTCCAGGAAGGACAGCGGCACGAAGACCGAGATCAGCACGGCCGAGGTCGACACCACGGCGAAAAACACCTGGTTTGCGCCGACGCGCGCGGCCTCTTTCGGGTCGTCGCCCTCGCGCACGCGCCGCTCGATGTTTTCCAGCACCACGATCGCGTCATCGACCACGAGACCGATCGCCAGCACCAGCGCGAACAGCGTCAGGGTGTTGATGGAAAACCCGGCAAGCGCGATTCCGCCGCAGGCGCCCAGAAGGGCGATTGGGATCGTCACAGCCGGCACGATCGTTGCCCGCGCCGAGGCCAGGAACACGAAGATGACGGCAATCACGATTCCAACCGAGATGCTAAGCGTGATCAGCACCTGCTGGATGGAGCTTTCGATGAAGTCGGCATCGTCCGAGGTGATCTGCAGGCGCGTGCCGCCGGGCAGGCCCGACTGGATATCGGCGACCTCGGCCTGTACCGCGGTGGAGATCGACAGCGTGTTCGCCGCTGACTGGCGCAGCACGCCGATGCCGAGGGCCGTCTCGTCGTTGGACCGGAACACGGTATCGTCGGTCTCGCTTCCGATCTCGATCCGGGCCACATCGCCGAGGGTGACGCGCCCGGCCTCGGTGCGGGTGACGATCAGATCCTCGAACTCCTCGACACTGGAAAGCCGCGTCTCGGTGCGCAGAAGATACGTCCGGGCGTCGTTTTCAAGCTGGCCCGCAGGCAGTTCCAGATTGTTGCCGCGCAGGGCTTCGGCGACGTCGCCGGTGGTGATGCCGCGCGCCGCCATCTCCTCGGGCTGCAGCCAGACCCGCATCGCGTAGGGTCGGTCGCCATAGACCTGCACCGCCGCAACGCCGTCCAGCGTTTCCAGCCGGTCGGTCACGAACCTGTCGGCGTAATCGGTCAGCTCGGAGGCAGACATCGTGTCCGAGGTCATAGTCATCCAGAGGATCGGATCACCTTGGCTGTCGTTCTTCTCGATCTCGGGGTCCTCGGCCTCTTCGGGCAGGTCGTCGGTGACCGCCTGGACGGCGGCGCGCACATCCGAGGCGGCCTGATCGACATCGCGCCCCTGACGGAAGGTGATGACGGAGCGCAGGCCTCCCAGCTCGGATTCGGTCTCGATACGGTCGATGCCGGCAACGCTGGAGATGGCGCCCTCGATGACCGTCGCCAGTTCGCTGTCGACCACGCCGGGTCCGGCGCCGATGTAGTCGACACTGACCGTGACCTGCGCGGTCGTGGTATCGGGCAACTCGCGCACCGGCATGCGGCTGAGCCCCATGATGCCCATGACGATGATCAGTATCGACATCACCGTGGCCAGCACGGGGCGGCGTATGCACAGATCCGGTAGGGTCACTCCGACGTCTCTGACGCCTCGCGTCCGGTGATGTCGACCTCGGACCCGTCGGAAAGCTGGTCCCACCCGGCGACGACCACACGATCGTCAAGGTTCATGCCCTCACGGACCTCCGTCAGCTCGCCGAGGGATCTGCCCGGATCGATATCGGTGCGCGTTGCCACGCCGTCCGCTACGGTGTAGACGTAGCTTTCCAGCCCTTCGCTGATGATGGCCGCGTCGGGAATGACGATGCCGTCATAGGTCTCTAGCAAAAGGCGTACGTGGGCAAACATGCCCCCCGCAAGCCGGGCGTCGGAATTGTCGATTTCCGCCCGGATCTCGAAATTCCGCGTCCCCTGGTCGATCTCGGGGGCACGCAGCGTGACGCGGCCTTCGAAGGTCTCGCCCGGGTAGGCCGGCGTGGTCACCTGCAGCGTCTGGCCGGGTTCCACGCGGTCGAAATGCTGTTCCGGCAGAGAGGCGCGCACCTCGACCGTCGACAAGTCCAGAAGCCGCGTCACCGGGGAGGTCCCGTCGAGATAGGCGCCCTCGTCGATGTCGATCACGCCCAATATGCCTGCGAAGGGTGCCATGATCGCTCGGTCTTCCAGATCCGCGCTTGCGCCCATCTTGGCCGCCTCGGCACGCAGCAGGGTGGCGCGGGCGCCCTCGAGCTGCGATTCGGCCGCGGCATTGCCTTGGGCCAGACGCTCTATCCGGTTGTAGGACTGCCGCGCCTCGCTCAGCGTTGCCTCGGCATCCTTGAGCGACGCCCGTGCGGCGCGGTCATCGAGCTGGACCAGCAGGTCGCCCGCCTCTACCTTTTGTCCCGAGGATACGGGCACGGAGGTGACACGACCCGGTGCATTGGGCACCAGTTCGACCGAGCGGATCGGCCTGATGGTGCCGGTGGCGGTCAGAACGTCCTCGATCCGGCGCTTTTCCGGAGAGGCGACGCCGACCGGCGTCGCGCCCGCGCCGCGCAAATCTTTCTCTGTCTCTTGCAAGGAAAGCAGCGCCTGCGTGCCGGTCACGCCGGCAAAGGCACATACCAGCAGGAAAACGAGGCTGGCGAAGATTTTCAAGGCGCGCGTCATGTGTGATCATCCAATTGCGTAGTGCGGCAGTTAGCCCGATCCGACAATATTCAACACTCCTGCGGGAATGAACGAGCAGTTGGTCCCGGCTACCGCGCCGCGAAATGGCTGATTGACACGTTTGTGCCGGGTTTTTGGGCGGGCAGGTTGCCGCAAGGCGTTCGGCGCGTATGGCGGCGTGGTTCATGTCGAGAGATGACAAAATTCGCGTAGAAAGAGCGCATCGACTTTGGCAGGGTCGGGCTCTGGACCGCCTCCACGCATTGCGATCAGGCGCAGAAAACCGGTATATCGACCGGGCCGGGGAAGACAGACGCTGCCGAGGGTGGCACGGCGTCCCGTTGAGGCGATGCAAGGAGATACCCGATAATGTTGGAACCCCCCGGGCAGAATCGGGCCGAGCAGAACCCCGAGGGTGTGCACGAGAAACCCTCGACCTCGGTCATTTTCGAGGCGGTTCGACGCGACGGTGAAAAGGAGCTGTCGCGGCCGTTCGGCGCGAACTGGTGGTCCGGTGTTGTCGCGGGGCTGGCGATCAGCACGTCGGTCCTGTGCAAGGGGTTGCTGGTGTCAATCCTGCCGGATGCCGACTGGACCGACGGGGTGTCGAACCTGGGCTACACGGTCGGGTTTCTCATCGTGATCCTCGGGCGGATGCAGCTTTTCACCGAAAAGACGATAACCCCGATCCTGCCGCTGTTTCTGACGCCCAGCCTTGCGAAGCTTTGGCAGATCATTCGGCTATGGAGCATCGTCTTCGTCGCCAACCTTGTGGGCTGTGCCGCCGCGGCCTGGGTGCTGGTCCACGGGCATCTCGTGTCGGATGACCGCTTTGCGGGCGTCGTGGCGGTGTCGCGCAAATATGCCGAAGCCACGCCGCTGGAGCATTTCGGCTCGGGCATTCCGGCGGGCTTCATCGTGGCCGCTCTGGTCTGGCTTCTGCCGCGGATGAAAAGTGCGGGCGAGGTCCTGATCATCGTGATCCTGACCTACATGATCGGTCTTGGGGACATGTCGCACGTCGTGGCCGGTGCGACCGAGCTTTTCATCCTCGTCGCGCGCGGCGAGCTTGCGCCGGTGGCGGCCCTTGTCGACGGCATCCTGCCAGCGCTGGCGGGCAACGTTCTGGGCGGGACCGGCATCTTCTCGGCGCTGGCCTATGCCCAGGTGCGCGAAGAGATCTGAGCGGTCCGTGCCCCTGTCCGTTACGCGCTGACTTGATTCTCGTCCGCGGGAAGCAGAGTTTGCGGGTCGATCCCGCGTTTCTCGGCACTGCGGCGCACCGCTTCGCGCAGCGCGGTGCTGCGATCCAGAAGGCGGCGAAAGCGCGTCTCGTCGAGCACGAGCAGCGTGCAGGGCGCGATGGCGCGTACTTCGGCGCGGCGCGTCTTGTTGAGCAGGATCGCCAACTGGCCGAACATCTCGCCCCGTCCGAAGCGCCAGCTCTGCCCGGCGGCTTCAAGCTCTACCGCGCCCGACGAGATGAAGAACACGCTCTTGGCGATGCTGTCCTTGCGGATGATGACCTCGCCGGCATTGACGTACCGGGTTTCGAGCGCCCGGCCGAGACGCTTGAGGGCGGCGTCGTCGAGATCGGCAAAAAGCGGAAACTGCCGCACGAGCTCGGTTCTTTGCAGGGCAATGTCGAGGCGCGGGCGTTCCTCGACGGCGGCACGGCGCGCGCCGATCTCGTGCATTAGCGCGGTGTAGACCTCGGCGCCGATCAGCCCGTCTTCGCGCATCGCGGTGTACTCCCGCTCTTCCAGCCGGAGGGCCGTGCGCCGGATGAAGCGGCGCTGCAATTTCTCGGCATAGCCAGGATATTGAAGGCGTAGCCCTTCCAGCGCGGTCTCGACGGCCTCGATGCGGCGCGCCAGCAACTCGTGAAGCAGCTCGGCCACCCGCCGCCCGTGGATGCGGCGGATGCGCCCGTCGATGAACGCGCCCAGATCACGCAGGATCAGGCGCTTGGACAGCAGGGTCTCGAACCGGTCGGCGGTCATCCGTGCCAGCGGCGCCGACAGCCCAAGCCGCCTGTGCAGGATAACGGCCGCTTGGAAGGCCCGGCCATAGGCGACGCTGCGACGGGCTGCGCGTTGATACCCGCTGCGCCCCTGCGACCGTGCGCCCTCGATCAGCCGGTCGGCATCCGATAGCACCTTTTCGGTCATCCGTGCCGAGATCGTCCGCTCGCGGACGCGCTCCAGGATCGTGTCGCGCTCGTGCCCGGCAAGCGCGATCAGCCCTAGTGTCACGCGGTCGCGATTGACGATGTCGCCGCTGTCCTCGGCCCGTTTCACGGCCATGTCCAGACGCTCGCCGAAGCGCTTTGCCTCGGACCTCACGATGTCGCGGCTGAGGTCGTAATTCTCGGTGGTGCGGGCGACAGCCTCGCGCACCGTTTGCAGCGCCACCGCGACAACCTGCCGTGACAGGGCCTGGTCGATCCGCGACAGCCGGTCGAGCCCGAGCCAGCCGATCATCGCCCGCAGCGTCGTGCCCTGCATCATCAGCGTAAAAAGCGTGAACCCGGTGGCGAGAATGCCGACCACGCGCTTGATGTCGTCGGGCACCCGAAAACTTTCGGTCACTGCCAGCGCCAGCGCCAGCGTGACCGCGCCGCGCAAGCCGCCCCACAGGATCGCGACGCGGTAGGGCCGCTCGATCGCCGGCGACATCTTCAGCGTCGTCAGAAGTGGCAGCAACCCGAACAGGATCACGACCCGCGCGGCGATGGCAGCCACGATCACCACGCCGATCAGGATGACATCCTCGACGCGGACCTGCTCCAGCAGGCGCGGGATGAGCAGCGCGGCAAGGATGAAGATCAACGCCCCGGCCCAATGCGCAAGCAGCCCCCAGACCTCGCGCAAGTTGGCCCAGGATTGCGGCGGCAGGCGCCCCGGTCCACCCAGGTTCAGGGTCAGCCCGGCAGCGACCACCGCGATCACGCCGGACGCGCCGATCATCTGTTCGGCGCCGATATAAGCAAGATAGGGCAGCGCCACCGAAACCGATATCATCGCCAGTTCATGACGATGAAACAGCGCCATGACCCAGATCGCGATACGCGCCGCAAGCCAGCCGGTGAAGGCGCCTCCGCCGATCAGCAGCGGAAACCGCACCAGCGCATCGCCAAGGTTGGGATCCGGAACCCCCAGCATCACGAAGCCCATGAACAGGCCGAAAAGCGCGATCGCGGCGGCGTCGTTCAAAAGGCTTTCGCCCTCGATGATCCGCGCCAGCCGGCGCGGCGCCGACAGAGAGCGGAAGATCGACACGACCGCCGACGGGTCGGTCGTGGAGACGATGGCGCCGATCAACAGGCAGGCGGCCAGCGGTAGCGTGCTGGCCCAAGCGAGCGCGTATCCCACGCTCAGCGTCGCCACCACCACGGCGACGACCGCCAGAACCAGGATCGGCACCCAATCGTCCAGCATCCGCCGCAAGTTCATGCCCAAGGTCGCCTGGAACAGCAGCGTCGGCAGGAAAACGTAGAGAAACACGTTGGAGCGTATCGGTATCCCGAGGATCGCCTCGGCCACGGGATTGAGCGCATCGGTCAGCTCGGTGCGCTGGAAGAAGATCGCGCTGGCACCGATGAGAATGCCGATGCTGGCGAGAATCACGCTGTAGGGCAGCCGCAATCGCGTCGCCAACGGCTCGGCGATCCCGATCACGAGAAACAGCACCGCGATGAAGGTTGTGATCAGAACGATGTCCATGGGTCCGAGATAACACACGGACGATCCGGCGCACGGGGAAAACGGGCTTTTCAGCCCTCCGGCCCGCACGTTGTGGATTTTTCACTCGCGTGTATAGTCGGCCGGTAAGACGCCACGCACGACGTGAGCAACGTGGCCGGTCGGATCATGTCATGGACATGGTGGTCGGGCTAGCAGGATTCGAACCTGCGACCTTCCGTCCCCCAGACGGACGCGCTACCAAGCTGCGCCATAGCCCGATCTGAGCCTGTCATACGCATTTTGCCGGCGGGAACAAGGGGCAAATCCCGTTTTAATCCGCAGCCGCACCGGTCGCAGCGCCAGGGTCGTGACGATCTGCCCGGAGGTCGCTCAGGCGTTTTGCGATTGCGGCAAGGCGCGCTGCGAGATCCGAGCCTACGGGACCGTGCAACCCGGCAAGAGCGGCAAGCGACCCGGGTGACGCCTGTACCGTGTCGGACGGATTCTCGGGGAGATCGGGCAGGGCTGGCAATGGCGGTGCCGCGGCGGTTGGACCAGGGTCTTCGACTTCGACCGGCGATGCTTCGGTCGGGTCCGGCGCGTCGGGTCCGGCCGGCTCGACCAACTGATCCGGCGCTGCGGTCTGCTCTTGCGCTGCAGCCTCGGTCGGGGGACCAGACACGGTTTCCTCGACGTCTTGGTCGTTCTGCGCGCCGGGCGTCTCGTGGGTGTCGCCGGGCCGCTTGAAGTCGAGCACGGCCGCGCCCGACGGCGCGGGTGCTGAGCCCTCGGGCAGGTCGGACGTGCCGGGCGCCATGTTCGCAACATGCTGCACGCCATGCTCGCGCAGGATCTTCTGGACGCCCTTGATGGTCATCCCATCCTCATGCAGCAAAAGCCTTATCCCGCTCAACAAACGGATGTCGCCGGGCCGGTAATACCTGCGGCCGCCCGCCCGCTTGACGGGTTTGACCTGGGTGAACCGGCTTTCCCAGAAACGCAGAACATGCGCCGGCACCGACAGGATCTCTGCAACCTCGCTGATCGTGCGGAAGGCGTCGGCGGATTTAGCCATGGGTGGCCTGCTCTCCTGGACAGGGTCCTCAGACCTTGATGCCATTGGCGACACGGTCTTTCAGCAGATGCGATGGACGGAATGTCAGCACCCGACGCGGGTTGATCGGAACCTCTTCGCCGGTCTTCGGGTTGCGGCCGATGCGAGCGGTCTTGTCGCGCACCGAGAACGTGCCGAAAGACGAGATCTTGACCTGCTCACCCCGCACCAGAGCGTCGGACATATGGTCCAGAACGCTTTCGACCATTTGCGACGCATCGTTGCGAGATAATCCGACTTCGCGGAAAATCGCCTCGCTCAGATCCATCCGAGTCAGTGTCTTGTTCGCCATGCTGTCCCCTCTGTTTTGGGCAGCACTCTGCGGCGAAGCAATTTCCGTGTCAATGTCAATGACTTGGCTGGGGCCGCGCACGCGCGGGTTTTTGCGCGTTTCTGCGGTTCTACCACCGAAGCACGATGGCGCCCCAGGCAAGGCCACCGCCGATTGCCTCGGACAAAACGAGGTCACCTTCCCGGATCCGGCCATCCGCGACGCCCACCGAAAGTGCCAGCGGGATCGACGCCGCCGAGGTGTTGCCGTGATCCTGAACGGTGACGATCACGCGCTCCATCGGCAGGCCCAGCTTCTTGGCGGTGCCGGCGATGATTCGGATATTGGCCTGATGTGGCACGATCCAGTCGACGTCCGTCGCCGTCAGCCCGGCCTTTTCGAGCGCCGCCTCAGCGGTCGAGGCGAGCTTTTCCACCGCCTGACGAAACAGCGGGTTGCCCTGCATGCGCAGCTTGCCCGCCTCGCCGGTGGTGGACACGCCGCCATCGACATAGAGCATCTCGCGGTAGCGCCCGTCGGAGTTGAGATCCGAGGATAGGATGCCGCGATCGGACGTGGTGCCCTCGCCATTTGCCGCACCGAGGATCAGCGCGCCCGCGCCATCGCCAAACAGCACGCAGGTCGAGCGATCGGTCCAGTCCATGATGCGGCTGAAGGTCTCTGCGCCGATGATCAGCAGACGCTCGGCCTGCCCGCACATGATCAGCGCGTTGGCAGTGCTCATCGCATAGATGAAGCCTGCGCAGACCGCCTGCACGTCAAAGCCAAAGCCGCGCGTCATGCCCAGATCGTTCTGCACCATCGTCGCGACGGACGGAAAGGTCAGGTCGGGCGTCGATGTGGCGACGATCACGCCGTCGATATCCTCGGCAGTCAGCCCGGCATGGCGCAGCGCGGCGCGCGCGGCATTGGTGGCGAGGTCCGAGGTTGTCTGCCCCTCGGCGGCAAAGCGGCGGCTCTCGATGCCCGAGCGCGAGCGGATCCACTCGTCGGTGGTATCCAAGGTCGCCTCGAAATGCGAGTTGGGCACGATTCGGTCAGGCAGGTCATGCCCGATGCCCTCGACGACGGCGCGGCGGATCATGTGCTCTCCTCGTCGGGGACCGTCTCGGATGTGTCGCCCTGTTCGGGCAGGTCGGCAGAGGCCACGCGCGCCGCCAGCCGTTCCGAGAAGTTCGACTGCGCCAGTTCAAAGGCGAGCTTGATCGCGGAGCTGACGCCGGTCTCGTCGGCCGAGCCGTGCGATTTGACGACCGTGCCGTTGAGCCCGAGAAACACCCCGCCATTGGCGCGGCGCGGGTCGATCCGCTTCTTCATCCGCCGCAAGGACGTCAGCGCCATCAGCGAGGCCAGCCGCGACAGCTTGGAATAGGCGAACGCCTCGCGCAGCAGGTCCGAAAACAGGTTTGCAGTCCCCTCGCCGGTCTTCAGCGCGACATTGCCGGTGAAGCCGTCAGTCACGATCACGTCGCAGACCGTGCCGGGCAGGTCGCGCCCTTCGACGAAGCCGACGAATTCGAAATCGGATGTTTCGGCATTGGTCGCGATCAGGTCATGGGCCTCGCGCAGTTCGGCACGGCCCTTGTGTTCCTCGGTGCCGACATTCAGCAGTCCGATGCGCGGGCGGGCAAGGCCGAAACCGTTGCGCGCGTAAGATGCGCCCATCAGCGCATATTGCACCAGGTCGCGGGCATCGGCGCGGATATCGGCCCCGCCATCAAGCATGATATTGTGTTGTTGCGGGTTCTGCGAGGGCCACATCACCGCGATGGCCGGCCGGTAAACGCCCGGCAGCTTGCGCAGCCGCAGCACCGAGATGAGCATCAACGCCCCGGTGTTGCCGCAGGACACACAGACCGTCGCCTCTTGCGAGCGGACAGACTCGATCGCCGACCACATCGACGTGTCGCGCCCTTGGCGCGCGGCATTGCTGGGCTTGTCACCCATCGCGACGCTGTCAGGGGCGTGCCGGATCTCGCAGCGCCCCGCCAATTCACGTTGCTTGTCCAACAGCGGACCGATGACGTCCCGCGGCCCGTGCACGATATAGCCGATATCGGGATTCTTGCGTGCCGACCTGGCCATGCCGGCGATTACCGTAGCCGGTCCCTGATCGCCGCCCATGGCGTCAACCGAGATTATGATACGACCGGCATCGGTCCCCGTCTGGCCTGTCGAAGCGGTCATGCGGCATACAGCCCTTCGGATATTAGGCCGCGTCTTCGTCCATCTCGATGTCGTCGACGGTCTTGACGATCTCTCGATCCGCATAGTGGCCGCAGGCGGCGCATACGTGGTGAGGGCGTTTCAATTCGCCGCAGTTGGGGCATTCGTTGGGATTGCCTGCAACGAGGGAATCGTGCGCGCGGCGGTTGTTGCGGCGCGATTTGGATACTTTGTTCTGTTGGACGGCCATGTCACAACCTCAATTCCAAGGGGCCGATCGGCCCGGTTCAATTCGACAGGCCCTGAGGGCCGGATTCACGCATGTTCGCGGCTCATAAAACTTTTCAAGCTGCCGGTTCAACCCTTCCATGCGGCGAAACGGTGAAAATACAGATATTCGTGACCGCGACAAGTGGTTTTCGTCCCGCACAGCATTTCATCACCCGTCGTCTTTCAACTTGTCACGAAGCCCGGCCAGTCCGGCAAAGGGTTTGGTGTCCTCGTCGGTCAGAGGCTCCGTGCCCTCGGCTGCGGCGGTGGTCTGGCCCATTTCGGCGTCATCGCGGCGCGGCCAGGGCGGCAAGGCAAGGCTCAGCGCCTCGATCAGCACCCGGTTGAGGTCGATATCGTGTTCGAGCGGTTCGACGGTGTCGTCCTCGGGCATCTCCATCTCGTCGCCGGGCAGGTCTTCGGGGCGCTCGGCCTCCGGTGAAAAGCGGCGCATCACGGTCTCGTCGATGCGCGTGGTCACCGGGTCGAGCGTCACGACACAGGGCTGTACCACGGTGGCCCCCAGATGTGCCTCTAGCACCCAGTCAGTTCCGTCTTCCGTCACCTGACCCTGCAGGCGCAGCTTGCGCAGATCCGACAGCGCCAGTTCGCCGGCGATCATCTTGCGATCCGCGGCGTCGGGTGCGAGATCGAAGGCCTGTTCGCCTCGCGCGCGCAGATGCGCCAGCCGCAGAATGTCGGCTTTTCGCGTCGCGTCGCTCATGTCGCCCCTGCCTGCATTCCTGAACCCGTTCTTGAACCTTGCGGTCACCTTGATGTAAGCGGACCTAAGAGCCGCGCACGGCCATGGCAAGAGGGCGACATGACAGCATTGATCCACCGGTTTGTTCGCGGCCTGGCGATTGTCGGTCTGCTTGCCGTAACGGCCTGCAGCGCAACCTACCAAAATCACGGCTATGTCCCGCCAGAGCAGGATCTGCAACAGCTTGTCGTCGGGGTCGACACACGTGCTACGGTGGATGATGTCATCGGCGCGCCCTCGCTGTCGGGGATGTCGGATGACGGCGATTACTACTATGTACGCTCCAGACAGCGGACCTTCGGCATGTTCCGCCCGGAAGTGATCGAGCGGCAGGTTCTGGCGATCTCGTTCAACGAGGACAACACAATCGCCAATATCGAACGCTTCGGGCTTGAGGATGGCAAGGCCGTGCCGCTGGCGCGGCGCGTGACCGACACGACGGTTTCTGGTAGCGGCTTCCTGCGGCAACTTCTGAGCAACTTGGGTAATTTCAATCCGTTCTCCGACAATGATGACGGCTTGGGCCTTTGATGGTCATATCCCTGTCACCGGGGCCGGCATATACTGGAGACCATGAGGCAGGTGGCGAGGCTGCAATGAGGGGCGACGCGCGATACGTGGCGCGCTATGCCGACGGGCCGGGTGACATCCGCCGGGCGCAGGCGCTGCGTGCCGAAGGGTTCGGGCGCGCGAACGGTATCGACCGTGACGCGTTCGACGAGATCTGTACCCATGTGCTGGTCGAAGACCGGACGACCGGGCGGCTTGTGTGCTGCTTTCGCGTTCTGATCCTGGCGGCGGGCCGCGAGATCGGACAAAGCTATTCAGGGCAGTTCTACGATCTTGCGGCGCTGACCGGGTTCGAGGGCAGGATGGCCGAGGTCGGACGGTTCTGTCTTGCGCCGGATCTCGCCGATCCTGACATCCTGCGTGTCGCTTGGGTCGAGCTGACTCGGCTGGTGGATGCAGAGCATGTCGGGATGCTGTTCGGCTGTTCGTCGTTCAAGGGGGTGCGGGGCGAGGCGTATCTCGACGCGTTCGCCATGTTGCGCGAACGGCATCTTGCGCCGCGCAAATGGAGCCCGCGCGTCAAGGCACCGCGCGTCTTTCCCTTTGCCCAGAAGTTGCGACGCTACCGGCCCGACCTGCGCGAGGCGATGCGGCACATGCCGCCGCTGTTGCGCACCTATCTGGGCATGGGCGGATGGGTCAGCGACCACGCGGTGATCGACCGCGATCTCGGGACGCTGCACGTCTTTACCGGCGTAGAGGTGGCCGCGATCCCCGATCGGCGCAAGCGGGCCTTGCTGGCCATGTCGGGCTGTCTGACGGGCTAAGTGGTCTCGTCGCTGTCCGGTCCCGACGACGGCTTGACGAGGACTGGGGGGCGGGATAGCTCGCAGGCATGGCACGCGCACCCCTTTTGCAACTCAACGATATTTCGCTCACCTTCGGCGGCGCGCCGTTGTTCGACGAGTTGTCACTCGTCGTGCAGCCCGGTGACCGTGTGGCGCTCGTGGGGCGCAACGGGTCCGGCAAGTCGACACTGATGAAGGTGATGGCCGGGCTGGTCGAGCCTGACCGCGGCGACCGCACCCTCACGCCCGGCACCACTGTCGGCTACATGGAACAAGAGCCCGAGATGGCCGGCTTCGCCACGCTTGGCGACTTCGCCATGAGCGAGCTTGACGAGGGCGAGCTGTACCGTGTCGAGATGGCCGCCGAAGGCCTGAAGTTTGACCCCGCCCGCCCGGTCGGGACCGCCTCGGGCGGCGAGCGGCGGCGCGCAGCGCTTGCCAAGCTGATGGCTGAGTCACCGGAACTGATGTTGCTCGACGAGCCGACCAACCACCTTGATATCGAGGCGATCGCGTGGCTGGAGGATCAGTTGAAAAGCACCCGCAAGGGCTTCGTGCTGATCAGCCATGACCGCGCCTTCCTGCGCGAGCTCAGCCGCGCCACCCTCTGGATCGACCGCGGCATGACCCGCCGGCAGGAACGCGGCTTCGAGCATTTCGAGGAATGGCGTGACAAGGTCTGGGAAGAAGAGGACCAGCAGCGTCACAAGCTCGACCGCAAGATCAAGGCAGAGGCCCGGTGGGCCGTCGAAGGCATCAGCGCGCGGCGCAAGCGCAACCAGGGCCGGGTGCGCAACCTGCAGGATCTGCGCGCTGAGCGCGCGTCGCAGGTCCGTCGGCAGGGAACCGCGGCGATGGCGCTTGAAAGCGGGCCCAGTTCTGGCCGCAAGGTCATCGAGGCCGACGGGATTTCAAAGCGTTACGACGATGCCCTGATCCTGCGCGAGTTCAGCATCCGCATCCTGCGCGGCGAACGTGTGGCCTTTGTTGGCCCCAACGGCGTGGGCAAGACGACGCTGCTGAAGATGCTGATGGGCGAGACGCCGCCTGATACCGGCACCGTGACGCATGGCACCAACCTTGTGCCGGCGGTGTTCGATCAGGCGCGCGCGCGGCTTGCGCCCGACATGACCCTTTGGGAAAGCCTGACCGGCGATCCCGACATGCGGGTGTCGGGACAGGCCGACCAGGTCATGGTGCGGGGCCAGCCGCGGCACGTGGTGGGCTACCTCAAGGATTTCCTCTTTGATGAACGGCAGATGCGGGCGCCGGTCCGGTCGCTGTCGGGGGGCGAGAAGGCGCGGCTCTTGCTGGCCAAGCTGATGGCGCGCGAAAGCAACCTGCTGGTGCTCGACGAGCCGACCAACGATCTTGATATCGAAACGCTGGACCTGCTGCAGGAACTGCTCGACGATTACGACGGCACGGTGCTGCTGGTCAGCCATGACCGCGATTTTCTTGACCGCGTGGCGACCACGACCATCGCGATGGAGGGTGACGGGTATGCCACGGCATATGCCGGCGGCTGGACCGATTACCGCGCACAGCGCGGCACCGACACCGCGCCCAGCCATCCGGCCAACACCGCGCGCAACACCGGCGGCGGCAAGCCCGACACCGGCCCGCGCCCCGCGCAACAAAAGCTCAGCTTCAAGCAAAAGCACCGGCTGGAGGAACTTCCACAGGAAATCGCGCGGCTGGAAGCCGAGATCGCCAAGCTGGAAGAGCTGCTCGCCGATCCTGATCTTTTCACCCGCGAGCCGGTGAAATTCCGCAAGGCCACCGAGGCGCTGACCGCGCGTCAGACGACTCTTGCCAACGCCGAGGAAGAGTGGCTTTCCCTTGCAGAAAAGGCCGAGACCGGGGGCTGATGCGCCCCCGGTGCCCTGTTGCTTATCCGCGCGCGCTGCGCCGACGGGCGAACCCGGCCAGCCCGCCGAGGCCCAGCAGAAGCACGCCAAACGAGGCGGGAAGCGGCACCGGCTGAACCTGCGCCGAGGCGATGACGTCCCCGACCAGATCGGGATTGTCGGTGATGAACCCGTCAAGCCCGCTCAGCAGGAAAGGCTCGACCTGGGCCATCGCCTCTTCTGGTGTCTCCGGGCGGAACGTCCAGCCGAACACCGAAAGCATCTCTTCATGCGCCGCTGCGATGAACGCGTCGCTGATCTGGCCCTGGAAGATCGCCACGGTGTCGGTGTAGCCAGCGAGATCCGACAGGCTGAGCCCGAACCCGCCGCCCGTGACGAACCACTCGTCACCTACAAGTGAACTGCCGCCCAGCTGTGCGACGCCCATCTCGACGCCTTGCTCGGCGAGGATGTCCGCGTAATCCGAAACATTACCGAAGCCGAAGGACTGGACGACCGATTTTTCGGGCGTGTCAAAGCCGTTGTCGATCAGTGTCTGTATGACGGCGCGGCTGACATCGGTGCTGCTATCGGCATATTTGCCTTCGGTCAGCATGCCGATGCTGGTGCCGTTGTCCGCGTTATAGTCGTTCAGCGCCTGCAGCATGTCCGAGAAGGTCGGCACACGATAGGCGTTGTCGCCCGTGGGCGTGAAGTCGCCATACGCGCCGGGGAAAGGGGGCGCCTGGTCGATGGTCAGCGTGCTGATCTCGTCATAGGTGAAATCGGCCACGGCATAGCCACCGTTGCGCTGTGTGAAGACCTCCTCGACATTCGTCGTGCGGTCGAGCGTCGAATCGTGCATCGCGATCAGGACGTTGTCTTTGGTCGCCATGACATCGGTCTCGATGAAGTCTGATCCGAGGTTTGCTGCCAGTTCGTTGCCACCGATGGTGTTTTCCGGCGCATAGGCTGGGGTTCCACGATGGCCGATCACCAGCGGTGCCGCGCCGGTGAGCGTGTTGAAGCCGCCATCCAGCGTCACCGCGAAAGCGGGGCCGCCCATGCCTGCAGCCAACACCGCGAGCCCTAGTCGAGTTGAAAGTCTTTGCATCCCGTATCTCCTTTTCAAAGTGCGCATGCGTCGCGCACTGCAAGGGCATTGCCTGCCAAGGTAACGCAGAGACAACGCCGGGATGACAAGATCCCGACAATCATGTGAAGTTCGCACCTCTTGCGCCCGGGCGCACGCGCGTGAGAGAGGCTTCGACATCCCGAGGCAGATCCGACAGGGCTGTCGCTGGCCGCAAAGGCCGGGATCTATGACTGACTGCGTTGTGGACCGGCGATTTTCATGCGTATTGTCCCGCTCATGAGTTCGGGGAATCGCGGCGCGCGGGATCGCGTCAGGCTTTTGTATGACGGGCGCAGCAAGCGTGCCACGCGATTTCGCTACGGGCTGTTGGTGTTCGACGCGGCCAGTATCCTTTTCTTCCTCGCCACAGCGACGCTACCGCTGACACCGGCGCTGATCGCCGCCGATGTATTGATCGCGCTGTTGATCTTTGGCGATCTCATCTGCCGTTTCTGGATCGCCGAGAACAAGCTGCGGCATCTGCGACAGGTCTACGTGTTGGTTGATCTGGCAGTGCTGGCCTCCTTGGTCGCGGCGCCGTTCCTTGGCCAGCAATTCGCGGCGCTGCGGCTGCTGAGGGCGCTGCGGCTGGTGCATTCCTATCACCTGCTGAAGGATCTCCGGCGTGATGTGCGTTTCTTCCGGCTGCACGAGGATGCCATCGTCGCGGCAGTCAACCTTCTGGTCTTCATCTTTTCCATGACGGCACTGGTGCTGCTCTTGCGCGGCGGCCGCGAGCAGGGGCTCGAGACCTATGTGGACGCGCTCTATTTCACGGTGACCACGCTGACCACCACCGGCTATGGCGATATCGTGATGACAACGGGCCCCGGGCGGCTGCTGGCGGTGGGGATCATGGTTGTCGGTGTGGGGCTTTTCCTCAGCCTCGCGCGGGCGATCTTCATGCCCGCGAAGGTACGGCACAAATGCCCCGAATGCGGGTTGATGAAGCACGATCCCGACGCGATCCACTGCAAGCATTGCGGGCTGGAATTGAAGATCGAGACCGACGGGGCGGATTGAGCCCTCTGTTCGAATCTTGCGGAGCGTAGCGCCGTCACATGTCCGTGGGCAAGCGACCTGACGGGTGTTAAGTGCGCTTTGTTTCGACAACATCGCGAAAGGCCCGGTCGATGCGCCAGCTTTGGAAAATCGCCTGTCCGGGGGGCGGACATGCGATGGCGCTGCGGCCTGCGGCCTCGTATCGCGCCGAATATTTCGCCCAAAACTCCGCCAGAAGATCCCTCACTGCATCCGCAATGCCCCGTCGAGGCGGATCACCTCGCCGTTGAGATAGCCGCATTCGACGATGAACCGCGCCAACCGTGCGTATTCGTCCGGCGGCCCGAGGCGCTTGGGGAAGGTCACCTCGGCGGCCAAACTGCCCTGAACCTCCTGCGGCAATCCGCGCATCATCGGCGTCGCGAAGATGCCCGGGGCGATGGCCATCACCCGGATGCCCTCGCGCGCGAGATCCCGCGCCATGGGCAGCGACAGCCCGACGATCCCGCCTTTCGACGCCGCATAGGCGGTCTGTCTGTCAATCGGCATTGAATCGTGACCCCTTATCGGCGCCCAAAATTGACCCCCTGGAACTGAGCTGGCCCGGCGCTGCGTAGTCCTCATGTAACGCAGCGGCGGCGGGCCAGCGTGGGTGCCGTCTG
>Ga0307943_1000209_pt1 | contig 35563 bp, 33 predicted proteins | sample OrgLakmetagen177_FD_203149 | JGI IMG/M metagenome (GOLD analysis project Ga0307943, IMG submission 203149) | Saline water microbial communities from Organic Lake, Antarctica - #177 | ecosystem: Environmental > Aquatic > Non-marine Saline and Alkaline > Saline | place: Antarctica: Organic Lake... | reverse complement strand
TTCAGAGAAATCGACCCGGCGCCACGGAATTCAGACCAGAACGAAAAAAGCACGCGCCCAATGGCAAATTCGACTCACACCAAAACTGACAATAACCCTCTACCGAGGGGGTGCTTGGGAGTTACCAGAAATCGTTGAATAATTAAGTTACCAAAGTCCTAAGCGGTTAATGCCGCCCTTGCCCCCTGCCTGTGTTTTGCCATAACTGCCCGCGATCACATCGCGGGAGGATGACACTGCATGCAGTCGATGACAGTTTACGCCAGCCGTGGGGGAACCGCGAAGGGGCTGTCCTGGCAGTGGGAGATGCGCAGCGTGAACGCACGCGGTCTGGATATCCGTTTGCGTCTGCCAGATGGCGTCGACGGCTTGGAAACCACCATCCGCACAATGTTCAGGGCGGCGCTGCACCGGGGTAACGTGACGGTGTCGCTGCGGCTGACACGTGAAGATGGCGGGTCAAGCCTGCGTCTGGACGAGGCACAGCTTGACCGGGTCCTCGATGCACTGGACGTAGTGCAGGACCGCGCGATGAACAAGGGGGTGACGCTGGCGCAACCCACAGCCGCTGACGTGCTGGCGCACCGGGGCGTGCTGCTGTCCGATCAGGGCGACAGTGCCGAAAACGGCCTTGTGGGGGCGCTGACCAGCGATCTTGCTCCGCTGCTGTCCGATTTCACCGGCATGCGCGCGAAAGAGGGGGCCGCACTGCAACGGGTCCTTGCCGGCCAGCTTGACCGGATTTCGGACCTTGTCAAAGACGCTACCTCAATCTCTGCCGACCGGCTGCCCGCCATGCGCAAGACGCTGCGCGTGCAGTTCGCGCGGGTGCTGGCGGAAGCCACGGATGCAGACGACCAAAGGATCGCGCAGGAACTTGCGATGCTGGCCGTCAAACAGGACATCACCGAAGAGATCGACCGCCTTGGCGCGCATGTCTCTGCTGCCTGGGACCTGATAGAAGGCGACGGACCGGTCGGGCGCAAGCTGGACTTTCTGGTGCAGGAGTTGAACCGCGAGGCCAATACACTGTGCGCCAAGTCGCAGTATGCACCGCTGACGCAGGTGGGGCTGGATCTCAAGACGGTGATCGATCAGATGCGGGAACAGATCCAGAATGTGGAGTAGGACATGAGCCGCCGGGGTCTTCTGATCGTTCTGTCCTCGCCCTCGGGGGCGGGCAAGACCACGCTGACCCGCCGCCTGCGGGATTGGGACACAACGTTGCGGTTTTCCGTGTCGGCCACGACCCGTGCAGCCCGCGCGGGCGAGATCGAGGGCGAACACTACCAGTTCATCGACGAGGCCGCGTTCAAGCACATGGTCGCCAGCGGTGACATGCTGGAACACGCACAGGTGTTCGGGAACTACTACGGCAGCCCTGCGGGCCCTGTCCGCGCGGCCATCGACGGTGGACGCGATGTTCTTTTCGATATCGACTGGCAGGGCGCGCAGCAGGTGTCGAACTCGTCGCTGCGCGATCATGTCCTGTCGATCTTCATCCTGCCGCCATCCATCGCCGAACTGCACCGCCGCCTGATCAGCCGGGGGCAGGACGACCCCGATACGATCAGCCGCCGCATGTCGAAAAGCTGGGACGAAATCAGCCATTGGGACGGATACGACTACGTTCTGGTGAACGACGATCTGGACACGACAGAGGCACAGTTGAAAACCATCATCACTGCCGAACGGCTACGACGGGCACAACAGCCCGACCTTCTGGATCACGTCCGCGCCTTGCAGGCCGAATACGAGGAGATGTCATGACACTCTACGCTCTCGACCGGATTTCCCCCACAGTCTCGGACAGCGCATGGATCGCCCCCTGCTGCCACGTGATCGGCAAGGTGACCGTCGCCGACCGCGCGTCGGTCTGGTTCGGCACGACGATTCGCGGCGACAACGAGATGATCTGGGTCGGCGAAGGATCGAACGTGCAGGAAAACTGCGTGTTGCACACCGACATGGGCTTTCCACTGACGATCGGCGCGGGCTGCACTATCGGTCACAAGGCGATGCTGCACGGCTGCACGATCGGTGAAAACAGCCTGATCGGCATGGGGGCGACCGTGCTGAACGGGGCCATCATCGGTCGCGATTGCCTGATCGGGGCAGGGGCACTGATACCCGAAGGCAAGGTGATCCCTGACGGATCGCTGGTGATGGGCATGCCCGGCAAGGTCGTTCGGGCGCTGGACGCAGAGGCTATTGCAAGGCTGAGGGTTTCGGCGCAGCACTATCAGGACAACGCCGCGCGCTTTGCGAAGGGCCTTCGGCCTTTGTAAGCCGCTGTCGTGCCGGTTTGCGCACGACCTGAACGTCCAGCTGCGGCGCTGCATCACGCAGGTCTTGGGACACCACCGACAGTTCCGGCACCTGATCTGCGATCACCAGATAGCGCCCCCGAAACGACAGCTTGCCAAGCAACAATGCAATCTCGAGCGCATCGGCACTGCGATTGAAGAGTGGCGAAATGATGATGTCGGGCTGCCTGCAGCGCAAAAGGGTGGCGTCAAGCTCGCTCACCTCGTGAAAATAAATGCCCTCGCACGCGGGTGTCGGCTGGTTCCAATCGCTCAGGTCCCCTAGAACAACCATGCACCGGGGTGAGCGTCCGAAGGGCATGGGCGAACCATCAGTGGCATCAGGAGGGGCTTTGTTGAACATCGTGTCGGGATATGTCTCTTGTTCAGGGTCGCCAGTGGCCGGAAAGCAAACATGAACCAAACCGAGAAACAGCAGCGATCAGGGTCCGGTATATCAATGAACGTTAGTGGACAGTAGATGACCGATCAACTGATCAAATTCATCGAGCATCTTCCTCTTCCCGTCGTGCTGATCGGCGAAGACCGGCGGATCATCGCATCCAATGCCGCGATGCGCGCCGTTCTGGGTGAAGACTGGACAGGGCGGCATTTCATCACGGCCCTGCGCCAGCCCTTGCTGATCGAGGCCGTTGAAACGGCGCTGGTGACGGGTGCGGCGCAGCGCACCGCCTTTCTCGACCGTGACGGCGGACGCGACCGGACCTTCAGCGTCGCTGTCTCGACCGAGCCCGGCTACGTCGTGCTGACCTTCGAGGACCGCAGCGCGCAGGATGATATCAGCCGGATGCGCCGCGAATTCGTGGCCAACGTCAGCCACGAATTGCGCACGCCCCTGACGGCCCTTTTGGGCTTTGTCGAAACCCTGCGCGGGGCGGCCCGTGACGACCCCGAAGCCCGCGACCGTTTTCTGACGATCATGGCCCGCGAAGCCGACCGCATGACCCGTCTGGTGGACGATCTGCTGTCGCTCAGCAGGGTCGAGGAAACGGCCCGCGTCCGCCCGAACGAGTCCGTGGATCTTGCTGCGCTGGTGGAAACCGCCGTGGTCGAAACAGGTCCGGTGATCGACGCGGTAAAGGCACGGCTCAGTGTATCGCTGGCCAAGGGGACGACCGTTCCGGGCGACACGGGCCAGCTGCGTCAGGTGATCGGCAACCTGATCGAGAATGCCGTGAAATACGGACCCGAAGGCGGCACGATCACATTGACCCTGTCCAAGGTGGGCCCGCAGCCGCGCCTGCGGGCAGAAGGGATCGCCCTGAGCGTCCACAACGAAGGCGAAGGAATCGCGGAACATCATCTGCCCCGACTGACCGAACGCTTCTACCGCGTCGACAATCACCGCAGCCGCGCAAGGGGCGGGACCGGTCTGGGTCTGTCCATCGTCAAGCATATCGTGACCCGTCATCGTGGCAGGCTGGAAATCGAAAGCGCGCCGGGGCAGGGGGTCACGGTGCGGATGATCCTGCCCGCCCATGCCTGAGCGCCGCGTCACAAAACCTTAACGCCGGTGTCACGGCAGCGTTTTACGACCGGTTTACTTTTGACTGCAGCACCGCGGTCATCGCACCCCGGTCACCGATAATCAGAGGATTCCGCGGTGGAGAATTTCGGACGATCAGCCTTGGTTCCGGTGACCCTTGCTTCTAATAACAGCCCCCAATTGCCAGTCGGCGAGGGCGGTCACGCCGGCCTTGCCGATCCGGCCTTTAATCGCGGCGCACGCAGTGGCATGGTTGTGCGGCTGCTCCGGCTGGTCAAGAAGCTGATCGCGTCGCCGGTGCGGCGTCAAATTCAATACCGCTGGTAAGGGGGGCAGAATGGACGATGTGCACCGAACAGAGCGAATGACGGACAAGACGCAAGACATCAAGATCACGGCCCGCGGTGTGCAGGTATTCTATGGCGACACCCAAGCCATCAAGGACGTCGACGTCGATATCGCCGACAAGATGGTCACGGCGTTCATCGGCCCTTCGGGCTGCGGCAAGTCCACGTTCCTGCGCTGCCTCAACCGGATGAACGACACGATCAGCATTGCCCGCGTCGAAGGCGATATCCGGATAGACGGTGCCGATATCTACGACCCACAGGTCGATCCGGTGCAGTTGCGCGCCATGGTCGGCATGGTGTTTCAGAAACCGAACCCCTTTCCCAAATCGATCTACGATAACGTGGCCTATGGCCCCAAGATCCACGGCCTTGCAAAGAACAAGGCGGAACTAGATGACATCGTTGAAAAAGCCCTGCGACGCGGTGCGATCTGGGACGAGGTGAAGGACCGGCTTGACGCTCCGGGCACCGGCCTGTCTGGCGGGCAGCAACAGCGGTTGTGCATCGCGCGGGCGGTGGCGACCGAACCCGAGGTCCTGCTGATGGACGAACCCTGCTCGGCCCTTGACCCCATTGCCACTGCGCAGGTGGAGGAGCTGATCGACGATCTGCGCAAACGCTATTCGGTGGTGATCGTGACCCATTCGATGCAGCAGGCCGCCCGCGTCAGCCAGAGGACCGCCTTTTTCCACTTGGGCAACCTTGTGGAGTTCGATGAAACCGACAAGATTTTCACAAACCCGGAAGACCCGCGAACCGAGAGCTACATCTCGGGCCGCATAGGGTGAGGAGGCCCGCATAAATGACTGACCAACAACATATTTCCTCTGCCTACGACCGCGATCTCGAATCCATCGTCACAATGATCGTGCGGATGGGTGGTATGGTCGAAGACGCGATCCTTCAATCCTCGGACGCGCTGGCGAACCGCGACGTGGAACTGGCCGAAAAGGTCCGGGCCGGTGACAAGCAGATAGACGCGCTGGAAGAGCAGATCAACGAGGAGGCGGCCCGTATCATCGCCCTGCGCGCGCCCGTGTCCAAGGACCTGCGGTCGATCCTGACCGTCCTGCGGATCGCCGGCGCGCTGGAGCGGATCGGCGATTACGCCAAGAACATCGCCAAGCGCACCTCGCCCCTTGTCGAGATGGGGGCGATCAGCGGCACCGACGCGTCGCTCAAGCGCATGGCGCGGTCGGTGCAGGAGATGATGAAGGACACGCTTGACAGTTACATCAAGCACGACGCAGAACTTGCTGAAGACGTGAGACAACGTGATCACGACGTCGACCAGATGTATAATGCGCTGTTCCGCGAATTCCTGACTTTCATGATGGAAGACCCGCGCCAGATTACCGCCTGCATGCACCTGCATTTCGTGGCCAAGAACATCGAACGCATGGGCGATCTGACCACGAACATGGCGGAACAGGTGATCTATCTCGTCACAGGTGAGATGCCCGATGAAGACCGCCCGAAGGGTGATAAGACATCGTACATGAGCGAGCTGAACTGAGGCCATGGTTCTGCCGCAGCCTCATGTCCTGATCGTGGAAGACGAAGCCTCACAGCGCGAGGTCCTGCTCTATAACCTGTCTGCCGAAGGCTTCCGCACCACAGCCGCGACCGACGGAGAAGAGGGGCTGTTGATGGTGAGCGAGGAAAAGCCCGACGTGGTCGTGCTGGACTGGATGCTGCCACGCCTCAGCGGTATCGAGGTCTGTCGCCGGTTGAAGGTCAATCCGGACACGCGTGAGATCCCGATCATCATGCTGTCGGCGCGGTCGGAAGAGGTCGACAAGGTGCGCGGGCTTGAGACCGGCGCTGACGACTACATGGTCAAACCCTATTCAATCACCGAGCTCATGGCCCGCGTCCGCACGCAACTCCGCCGCGTGCGCCCCTCGAGCATCGGTGAGATTCTGACCTTCGATGACATCGCACTCGACAGCGAGACCCACAGGGTGACCCGTGGCGGGCAGCTCCTGAGACTTGGGCCGACCGAATTCCGGCTCTTGTCGACCTTCATGGAACGCCCCGGCCGCGTCTGGTCGCGCGACCAGCTTCTTGACCTTGTGTGGGGGCGTGATGCCTACGTCGATACCCGCACCGTCGACGTCCACGTGGGCCGTTTGCGCAAGGCTTTGACTGCCGCCGGCGGCGAGGATCCGTTGCGGACCGTGCGCGGCGCGGGCTATGCGCTTGGCTAGGGGATAGACAGCCGCGTTTCGCAGGGGCAGGGTGGCGCAATGAGCAATCCTGACCCCAGTTTCAGCCCCGCTGAATACGCCGACAGACTGGCCCGTGTCCGCCGCTCCATGGACGCCGCCGGTCTTGATACCCTTTTTGTAACCGACCCGTCGAATATGGCCTGGCTGACCGGCTACGACGGCTGGTCCTTTTACGTCCATCAGGGCGTGATCATAGGTCCTCAAGGTAAGCCGCACTGGTGGGGTCGTGGCATGGATGCGCCGGGTGCCTTGCGCACCGTCTACATGGCTGATGACCGCGTCCACGGCTACGAAGACCACCTTGTCCAGAACGAGCAGGTGCATCCGATGACGGATCTTGCAGCCGTGCTGTCCGACCTTGGCCTGACAAATGGTCGGATCGGCGTCGAAATGGACAATTACTACTTTTCCGCCAAGGCCTGTGACACGCTGCGCCATGCCCGGCTTGCGCTGGAGGATGCGACGGGTCTGGTGAACTGGTGCCGACTGATCAAATCCCCGACCGAACAGGACTTCATGCGCCGCGCAGGCGCCATCGTGACGCACATGCACAGCGTCATTGCCCAGATGGCCGAGGCGGGCATGCCCAAGAACCGCCTTGTCGCTGAAATCACCAAAGCCGGAATCGAGGGCGTCGAAGGTTCTTGGGGCGACTATCCCGCGATCGTGCCGATCACGCCCTCCGGAATGGATGCGACAGCGGCGCACCTGACATGGGACGACAGCCCCTTGCCACGCGATACGCCGACCTTCTTCGAGATCGCGGGCGTCTACCGCCGCTATCAATGCCCGCAATCCCGCACGCTCTTCATCGGAAAGGTGCCTGACACATACGCGCGCGCGGCAGAGGCCATACAGGCCGCGACCGACGCCGTCACCGCCATCGCGGCTCCCGGTGCGATGGCCGAACATCTGGCCGCTGCCTTCAACGGAACGCTGGCAAAATACGGGTTCACCAAAGACAGCCGCTGCGGCTATCCGATCGGGCTGAGCTATCCACCTGACTGGGGCGAACGCACGATGTCGCTTCGTGCCGGTGACAAGACGGTCCTCGAGCCGGGCATGACGTTCCATTTCATGCCCGCACTCTGGCTGGACGATGGCGGGATCGAAACGACCGAGCCGCTTCTGATCACTGACACGGGGTGCGAAAAACTGGCCCGGACGCCACCGGGACTGGTGATAAAGGATTAGTCGGAACGCTCGGTCCGGTTCGCGTCAACCGTAAAACGCAGGAGCCGCCACGGCAGTCTCTGCCAAGTGTGCGCAAAGTCTTAGTGAGGGGCTTACAGATTATATTACATAATACTGATTATGCGAATAATGTATGTACGCGCAAAGCGATAATGTCACCCTTAAGCAAAGCAAAAGTGTCACTCTCCCCACTCGGATAGCGCGAGGGAGAATGGACATGGGATGGGTGATGATGAGCGCACGTGAGTTGAACCGGATCGAGATTCTGGCCCAGGCCGATGACGGACGGCTGACGGTCGAGAACGCGGCGAACATGCTGAATTTGTCGCGACGCCAGGTTTTTCGATTGCTGAAGCGGTATCGTTTGGATGGCGCGTCAGCGATCCGGCACAAGGCGCGCGGCCGCAGGCCAAACAATCACATACACGACTCCAAACGTGATTATGCTCTGTCACTTATCAAAGAGAACTACGCCGACTTTGGGCCGTCTCTGGCGGCCGAGATGCTTGAACAGAATCACGGTTTCAAATTGTCGCGCGAGACGCTGCGCAAATGGATGGTCGCGGATGGCATTTGGTTATCTCGCAAACAGCGGCGGACGTTCCATCAGCCGCGTCTGCGCCGGGAATGCTATGGCGAACTGATTCAGATCGACGGATCGGATCATCGTTGGTTTGAAGAGCGCAGCCCACCCTGCACGCTGCTGGTCTTCATTGATGATGCGACCAGCACGTTGATGGAACTTCGCTTTGTAAAATCGGAAAGCACCTTCAGCTATTTTGAAGCGCTTGAGGGCTATCTGCTACGCCACGGCCGCCCCGTCGCGTTCTACAGCGACAAGCACACCGTGTTCCGGGTCGCGCAGCAAGGCGCGAAGTCCGGGCACGGCATGACCCAGTTTGGTCGTGCGCTGAATGCACTGAACATCGAGATCCTGTGTGCGAACAGCAGCCAGGCCAAGGGCCGCGTTGAACGCGCGAACCGGACGCTGCAAGACAGGTTGGTCAAGGAACTGCGGCTGGCGGGTATCTCTGACATGGAGACCGCCAACGCATTCCTTCCGGCTTTCAAGGACCGCTACAATACAAAGTTCGCCAAGGCGCCGCGCCACCCGGACAATCTGCATCGCGCGCTGAATGTGGAGCCGGACCGGTTGGCGGATATTCTGTGCTTCCGGGACGAGCGCTATGTTAGCAACCAGCTGGCCTTTTCCTACGACCGGCTGCGGATCATTCTGCAAGAGAACGAGATCACGCGCGGCCTGCCCGGAAAATATGTCGACACTTACGAGTTTGCCGATGGCCGGTTCGAGGTCCGCTGGAAGAGCGTCCCGCTCCCCTACACTGTCTTCGACAAAGACCAGCGCGTCACCCATGCGGCGATCACCGAGAACAAACACCTGAGCGCAGTCCTGGAGCACATCAAGGCCGAACAGGACACGGGCTCACCGAAGAAGCGTCCTGCTGGCAAACAGCGCTCCCGCTACGAGCCGAATGGTCGTCGTAACAATGGCTGGAATTCACTGGCCGATCGCAAGCGCATCGCTGACAGCAAAGCCAGCCAGGGCTCCGATATCTGAGGTCTCCGCCCTGTCAGGCTTTGCTCCCTTCAACGCCCCTCCGTGACACTTCTGGTTTGCGAAAGCGGTGACAATTCTGAATGGCGTTTACAATGTATGTGCGCCTCATTCACGCCCGTGGTGTCTTGCCTGTCACGGGTTCCTCAATGATGCAGCTGTTCCGGTTTAAGGACTTGCGGCGACTGCGCTGACGCAGAATGATGTGTCCGATAGTCAGTTTCTGATTGTATCGCTGCCTTTGGAGAAATCCATGCCCGAAGTGATGTCGCATCTTCTGTCCCTGACGTCTGCCAGGACGGATGAGGAGCTGTGGTCGTTGCACTGCGGTCACATGGAATCCTACGGCTTCGACCGGGTGTTCTATGGCTACACCCGTTACCGCACGTCGTCTTCGCTGGGTGACCCACAAGACTGGGTCATTCTCAGTACCCTGACGTCCCAATACATGGAGACCTTCATCGGTGACGGGCTTTATACGCATGCTCCGATGATCCGATGGGCGCTTGACAACAATGGTGCCTGTTCCTGGCGCTGGCTGGAAGAACTGGTCGTCAACGGAATGCTGACCGAGAACGAGCGCCGGGTCATAGAGTTCAATCAAAAGCACGATGTTACAGCTGGTTACACGCTGTCCTTCAGGTCGGTTTCGGACCGGACCAAGGGGGCGATCGCGCTGATTGCAAAGCCGGGCATGAGCCAGACCGAGGTCGATGCGATCTGGGCAGAGCATGGCGATGCGATCACGGTCGCCAATTCGGTGATGCATCTGAAACTGCTCACGCTGCCCTACTCTGGCGCACGGCCCCTGACAAAGCGTCAGATCGAGGTGTTGCAATGGGTCGGTGACGGCAAGACCACGCAGGATATTGCCGTGTTGCTTGAGTTGACGCCCGCGACGGTCGAAAAGCATTTGCGTCTGGCGCGCGAAGCGCTGGATGTCGAAACCACGGCTCAAGCTGTTCTCAAGGCTGCATTCTATAACAAGATGTTCGTGCTTGAGGCTTGAAAAGGTTCGGAAATCATCGATCTGGCGTGATGACTTCAGAGTATAGTCAGGATTCCCTTACTTTCGCGACGCAGCGTCATTTGGCATCACACACCTGTTCCGTGAGTGGTGGCTTTTAGGCCTTTTGGAACAGTGGGCCGGTCGACTGTCAATTTACAGAACAGACCGGTCCGCACTTGTCGTGCATGGGGCGCGTAAGGGGTCTTTATGTCCTGCGTCCCTGCCCTTGGGCGTGCTGTCCCTTCCCAGATGATGGCGCCCGGCATCAGAATGGCACCGTAGCGTTCAGCTGCGGTGCCATTTTCATGAAAAACGCCCCGCGTCGCATGACACGGGGCGTTTAAAATCAGCAGATCGGATCTGGGTATCAGCCAGCGACCTTTGCGACTTCGGCCGCGAAGTCCTCTTTCTCGACGGCGATCCCTTCGCCCTTTTCGAGACGGGCAAAGGCGGTGATCTCGACACCTGCGTCAGCAGCGGCCTGGCCCACGGTGACATCGGGGTTCACCACGAAAGCCTGGTTCACCAGCGTGACCTCGGCCATGTACTTTTTCATGCGACCGTCGATCATCTTTTCGATGACCTGCTCGGGCTTGCCGCTTTCGCGGGCGATGTCCATCTGGACCTGCTTTTCCTTCTCGACGATGGCCGGATCGAGATCGGCCTCGTTCAGGGCAGCGGGGTTCGTGGCGGCGATGTGCATTGCGATCTGACGCCCGAAGGCCTCGTTGTCACCGGACAGGGCAACCAGAACGCCGATGTTGCCCATACCGGGGGCTGCGGCGTTATGGACGTAGGACACGACCATGGCACCTTCGATGCGGGCCATGCGTCGGACCGACATGTTTTCACCGATCACGGCAACGGCATCGGTGACCGTCTGCTCGACGGTCTTGCCATCGATTTCGGTTGCTTTCAGCTCGTCCACGGTCTGGGCCGTAAGCGCGGCGCCGGCAATCTTGCTGACCATCTTCTGGAAGTCGGCGTTCTTGCCGACGAAATCCGTCTCGGAGTTCACTTCCACGGCAACGCCAGTGCCGCCTTCGACGGCCACGGCCACAAGGCCCTCGGCGGCGGTGCGGCCGGATTTCTTGGCCGCCTTCGCAAGGCCCTTGGTGCGCAGCCAGTCAACGGCGGCGTCCATGTCACCGTCGGTTTCGGTCAGCGCCTTCTTGGCGTCCATCATGCCCGCGCCAGTCGTGTCGCGGAGTTCTTTCACCTGAGCAGCTGTAATAGCCATATCGGTTCTCCTGAAAGGGGTAATTATTGGGGTCGGGCGGGGCCTGCCAGATCGGCGGCCCCTGCCCTGTCATGCAACGAAAAACGTAACGCTTATTCGGCGGTCGCGTTTTCCTTGGGCGCGTCCTGCGCGATTTCGGTCTCGGAGACCTCTTCCATTTCGCCAAGGTCCATGCCGGCGGCACCCAGCTGGGCGCTCATGCCGTCAAGAGCGGCGCGGCTGACAAGATCGCAGTACAGCGCGATGGCACGGGCCGCATCGTCGTTGCCGGGGATGATGTAGTCGACGCCCTTGGGCGAGCAGTTGGTGTCGACGATGGCGACGACCGGGATGCCCAGCTTGCGGGCTTCGAGGATGGCAAGATCTTCCTTGTTCACGTCGATCACGAACAAGAGGTCGGGAACGCCGCCCATTTCACGGATACCGCCCAGCGACGCCTGCAATTTGCCCTGCTCGCGCTCCATGCCAAGACGCTCTTTCTTGGTCAGGCCCTCAAAGCCGTGCTCGGCAGCTTCGTCAATCGCCTTGAGGCGATTGATCGACTGGGACACGGTCTGCCAGTTGGTCAGCGTGCCACCCAGCCAGCGGTGGTTCATGTAGAACTGGGCCGAACGCTCTGCCGCATCCGCGACCGGCTTTTGGGCCTGACGCTTGGTGCCGACAAACAGGATACGGCCGCCCTTGGCGACAGTGTCACGGATGACCTGCAGGGCCTGATCCAGCATCGGAACCGTCTGGGTCAGGTCCATGATGTGGATGCCGTTGCGGGCGCCGTAGATGTAGGGGGACATGCTGGGGTTCCAGCGGGCGGTCTGGTGACCAAAGTGTACGCCAGCTTCGAGGAGCTGACGCATCGAGAACTCAGGCAGAGCCATGATGCTATTCCTTTTCCGGTTTCAGCCTCAGCGGGGGATCAGCCATTCGGCCAACCGGTGGATGCTTTGGGATGTCTCCCCATTGCACCCGCCCCCGCCTGCGGGATTAAGTGACCGCCGTATAAGGCCGGTTCACGCCCGAGACAACCCCTGCCGTTTTACCAGCCTGTCAGGGCTTGCGCATGAGGATCCATTCGGTCGCAGGTGTCTGCCAGTCGGCGCGGATCAGGGGTGCTGTCGTGTCCTCACGATAGCCAAGACGGGCGTAAAAGGCACGGGCATCCTGATTGCGGTTGTGGGTGATGAACGACATGCCGTTCGCGCCGGGGCTCATTTCCGCATCCTTGATCAACGCACTTGCAACCCCGCGATTGCGGAAGCGTTCCAGCACGCAGACAGCGTCGATCAATCGTGTCGCCGGGGCTTCATGTTCAAGGATCGCAAGCGGGCGGTAGACGGCGGGCGTCTCTTCGGTGAACCATCCGGGCGTTTCGGCGGTCATATGGGACAGGACCATGCCGGCCAGATGGCCGTCCTCTACGGCGACACTGGCCTTCGTCCAACTGAACACACTGCCTTCGTCCGCAACCTGTTCGCGCCCGACGGTCATTGCATCGCGCGTGCTGTCGGTCTGCCGTGTCCAAAGCGCCAAAGGCAACCCGTCGCCCGCGATATTGATCAATTCCGCGAGCGTTCCTGCGTCGTCCGGTGTGGCTGGACGCAACTTGATGGTCATTTCGTGTTCCCGTCTCAGTGACGCAGGACGATTAGACCACGTCCCTCGAACGCTGAAAGGTAAGGGATTCCATGCCTTGGCTTCAGGCTACCGAAAAACAGGCCAATTTTCGCGAAAGACGCCCGCAGGACGTGGCGTCAACCCGCCCAGCAAGCTGCCGCGGTTACAAAAAGACCCGCTCCACGGACCAATAGACGGCGACAAGGGCGATCAGGATCGAGGCGGGCATCGTCACCATTTCGCGGTAGCTGTCGAACTTTTCCGACACGACCGACGCCGCCGAAAGACCCAGAAGCACTCCGATGACGGCCAGCACGGGAATGATGTCACCCACCATATCCGGCGCTGCCGCGGCCAGCGGGATGATCAGGGCGACGGCCACGACCATCGCGACCAGATAGCCGACGGAACCGGCGATGCTAGACCGCCCGTCCTCGCTGGTTTTCATGGCGTAGTAGACGCAAAGATAGGCTACCGCGACGACAGCGATCTGTCCGATCTCGACACCGATGTTGAAACCGATCAGCGCAGGAACAAAGGCGCTGTCCGGCAAACCGAATTCCGTCAGCACGCTGGCGAAACCAAGTCCGTGCAGCAAACCGAACCCGAAGATGATGAAGGGACGCCAGCGCGACAACCCGTCGGTGTAAAGGTTCTCGATCGCGACATAGGCGATCGAAAGCGCGATCAGCGGTTCCACGACCGACGCGGGCACGTTGACGTATCCTAGTGCGGCCAAGGCCAAAGTGATCGTATGAGCCAGCGTGAACGCCGTGATCTGCCACAGCAACGGGCGAAATCGCGTCGACAGCAGGAACAGCCCCAGCACAAAGAGGATGTGGTCCAGACCCAGCGGCACGATATGGTCGAAACCCACTGGAATATAGTTGAGGAACGTCATCCAGCCCGACGCCTGATCCCCGCCTTGCAGCGCAATGTCTGGTGTCCGGTCTCCCGGTTCCAGATAGCCATCGTAGGGGGCATCGACCCCCATCTGCCGCAGAACAAGCGTGCCGAACGACCGGTCCCAGCCGACAGACACGGTCTCGGCACCGTCGGGCAGCGCCGCCGTGAAGCCAAAGCTCGAGGCGCGTGGATTTTCCACATCGCCGATCGGCCCCGCAGTGACATCGTCCAGCGTCAGCACCAGCCGTTCGCCGCCGGCCTCGATGCTGATCTCTCCGGCCATCTGCGGCCAGTAGTTGCGAAAGGACTCCTCGAGCGCTGCTGGGGCGAGCAGGCGCAGATCGTCAAAGGTTTCGGCCTGAGGGGCGTCGTTTGTGTCGCTGACCTCGGCCTGGTCGATACCGGCGATGAAGGTCTCAAGCGATGTGCGCACGTCAAAGCGCAGCTGCGATCCGTCCTGCTCCATGTCCGCGACCGAAGGGATCACCTCGTGGGCCTGCGCCGCTGACGCCAGCGTGATCATCAATGCCGCTAAGGTTGACATCAGCCAAGCGAAAGACACCCTTGCCGCAACAGGATAGGATTTGAACATGCGCTTGACGCCCTTTGTTTTTGCTTTGTTTGTTGCAAGTCCACTTGCAGCCCATGAATTCTGGATCGACGCGGACAGTTATCTTGTCGGTGCGAACAGTAGGCTGGTGGCCGACCTTGTCAACGGAGAGGACTTCGAAGGGGGCAAGCAACCCTATATTCCGCGCCGTTTCGTTCACTTCATTGATTTTGCTGATGGAAAGATAACGCCGGTCGCGGGTCGCGTTGGTGACAATCCCGCCTTGCAGGTCGAGGACCCGGCACCGGGGCTGCACGTGATCGCCTACCAGTCCACGGCGAGGACTGTCGATTACGCCACGTGGGAGGCATTCGAAAGTTTCGTCGAACACAAGGATTTCGGTGACGTCCTCTCACGCCATCAAACCCGGGACCTGCCACTTGAAGATTTCACCGAGCTTTATACCCGCTATTCCAAAAGCCTGATCGGCGTGGGTGACGGGGCCGGTGCCGACCGGCGTCTGGGGCTGGAGACCGAGATCGTCGCCCTGACCAACCCCTACACCGACGACTTGTCCGACGGTATGCAGTTCCAGCTTTTCTACGGCGACGCCCCCCGACCGGATGTCCAGTTCGAGATATTCGAGAAAGCCCCCGACGACAGCGTCACGCAGACGTTCTACCGCACCAACGACGATGGCATCGCCACCGTTCCGGTCAGGCCGGGTCACGAATACATGGCCGATGCCGTCGTCCTGCGCGAGCCTGCGGCCAACGTCACTGCAGCCTCGGGTGCGATCTGGGAAACGCTTTGGGCCAATATGACATGGGGCGTGCCGGAATAGGCTTGCCCTGCCCCGTGCCGCTTGGCACAGGGGGCCATGACCAAAGCACCTGACATCCTGTGTATCGGCTCCGTCCTGTGGGACGTGATCGGCCGGTCTGCAGGGCACATGACGCTTGGTGCCGACCGTCCGGGGCGGATCACGCGGATCCCCGGCGGCGTTGCCATGAACATCGCCATGACACTGGCCCGCTTTGGGTTGACACCCGCGCTTTTGACCTCGGTGGGTCGTGACCGCGAAGGCGACGAGATCGTGGCAGAGGCCGAGGGCATGGGGCTGAACTGCGATCACATCTACCGCTCTGACGACCTGCCGACCGATATCTACATGGCCATCGAAGGCGCCAACGGGCTGATCGCTGCCATCGCCGATGCCCACTCGCTCGAGGCCGCTGGCGACAAGATCCTGCGCCCCTTGTCCGATGGACGGCTGGGCGAGGCCGAAAATCCCTACCCCGGCATCGTCGCGCTTGACGGCAACCTGACCTCGGAGCTTTTGCGCCAGATCGCCCAATCGCCGCTTTTCGCCCGTGCCGATCTGCGAGTCGCCCCCGCGTCCCCCGGCAAGGCCGAGCGTCTGCTGGCGCTGATGGGCCACCCTTCAGCCACGCTTTACGTGAACCTCGAAGAGGCGGGCCTGCTGTGCCAGACCACCTTCGAGACCTCGGCCGCCGCCGCTGCCGGCGTGTTGGACCGCGGCGCGCACCGTGTTCTTGTCACCGACGGCAGCCGCAGCGCATCCGAAGGACAGACCGGCGACGTCATCACCCGCGCCCCGCCCAAGGTCCTGCAAACCCGCGTGACGGGGGCGGGCGACACCTTCATGGCCGCGCATGTCGCATCCGAACTGGCTGGCATGGACCGCGCCCCCGCCCTTGAGCGCGCACTCAACGCCGCCGCCACTTATGTCTCAGGAGAAATGCCGCTGTGATCCCCCTTGCCTTCTCTGCCGAAGTCGAAGCCGCGCGCTCGACAGAAACACCGCTGGTTGCGCTGGAAAGCACCATCATCACCCACGGCATGCCCTATCCGCAGAACGTCGAAACCGCGCGACTGGTCGAACAGGACATCCGCGACGGCGGTGCCTGCCCCGCCACGATCGCCGTGATCGACGGGACCCTGCACATCGGACTTGATCCCGCGCAGCTTGATGCACTGGGGCAGGCCGGCAACGTGGCCAAGCTGTCGCGGGCGGGCATGGCCGCCTGTATCGCCACCGGCGGCACCGGGGCCACGACCGTGGCTGCGACGATGATCGCGGCGCATCTGGCCGGTATCGGAGTTTTCGCCACCGGCGGGATCGGCGGTGTCCACAAGGGGGCCGAACACAGCTTCGACATCTCTGCCGATCTGCAGGAACTTGCCCGCACACCCGTGACGGTCGTCGCCGCGGGGGCCAAGGCCATCCTTGACCTGCCCAAGACCTACGAGGTGCTGGAAACGCTCGGCGTGCCGGTCATCGCCTACGGACAGGACAGCCTGCCCGCCTTCTGGTCGCGGACCAGCGCCCACCCCGCCCCCCTGCGGATGGACGATGCAGCCGCCATCGCGCGGGCGCAGCAGACCCACACGGCGATGGGGTTGTCGGGCGGTCAACTGGTCTGCAATCCGATTCCGGCAGCGGACGAAATCCCTGCGCAGGATCTTGCATCCGTCATCGCACAGGCGCTGGCCGAGGCGGAGGCACAGGGCATCGCCGCCAAATCCGTCACCCCCTTCCTGCTGCAGCGAATCTTCGAGCTGACCGAAGGCCGATCACTGACGGCGAATATCGCACTGGTCCGCAACAACGCCCGCTTGGCGGCCAGTATTGCGCAGGAGTTACGCACCCTGGACCAGCATCCGCGCTTGTGACAAGACAGCTGACCGCCTAAGTCTTGCGTGACAAAACACAAAAGGCCGCGATTGCCGATGGAACCCTTGATCCAAGACCCTCCACCGCGCAAGACCGGCATCCTGGGCAGCATCCGTGCCAACTTTCTTGCGGGCATCATCATCATCGCCCCGATCGCGCTGACCGTCTGGCTGATCTGGACGGTCGTCGGCTGGGTTGATGGCTGGGTCTGGCCCTTCGTTCCGGACGCCTATCATCCGACCCAGTTGTTGAACCGGTTTCTTGGTCTCGAAGGGACCAACGAAGTCATCATAAATGTGCGCGGCGTCGGCGTCTTTGTCTTCCTGATCTTCACCGTCATGGTCGGCTGGCTTGGGCGGGGCCTTGCAGGGCGCAGCCTGCTGAGGTTGGCAGAGCGCTTCGTCGAACGGATGCCGGTCGTTCGCTCGGTCTACAACGGTGCAAAGCAGATCGCCGAGACCGTCTTTTCCCAGCGTGACAGTTCGTTTGAACAGGCCTGCCTTATTGAATATCCGCGACGCGGCATCTGGGCGGTTGCCTTCATCTCGACCCGTGCCAAGGGTGAGGTCCTGGATCATCTCGGCATCCCGGACGACGAAATCGTGACCGTCTTTCTGCCGACGACGCCCAACCCGACGTCCGGCTTTCTGCTGTTTGTCCCGCGTTCCGAGGTCAAGGTTCTGGACATGAGCGTGGAAGACGCAGCCAAGCTGGTGATCTCGGCCGGGCTGGTCTACCCGAACGATCTGGTGCCAGAGCAGGCCGTGCCAAAGGAATGATTCAGGCTGCGGCAACCGGCTTTCTGACCGCTTTCGCCCTGATCCTCGCGATCGGGGCGCAAAACGCCTTTGTCCTGCGGCAGGGGCTGGCCAAGGTCCATGTGTTCTGGCTGTGCCTCTTCTGCGCGACATCGGATGCTCTGTTGATCACCGCCGGCGTTCTGGGGTTCGGCGCATTGGTCGAGGCGGCCCCCTGGCTGCCGCGCGTCATGGCCGTCGGGGGCGCCCTGTTCCTGATCGCCTATGGCGCGATGCGGTTTCGGGCCGCATGGCACGGTGACTATACGATCCAGCTGTCCGGCAGGACGCTCGCTCTCTGGCCGACGCTGGCAACTGCGGCTGCGTTCACCTGGCTGAACCCGCATGTCTATCTGGATACGCTGGGACTGATCGGGGCGATCTCGACCGAGTTCGCTGCAGGACTGCCCCGCACCGCCTATGCCGCAGGTGCCGTCACCTCGTCCTTCGTCTTCTTCTTCTCGCTTGGCTACGGTGCCCGCCTGCTGGCGCCCGCAATGCAATCAGCCCGCGCATGGCGCGGGCTGGATGTGTCGATCGGGGCTGTCATGTGGGGGGTGGCTGCAAAGCTGTTGCTTTAGCAGGCCTCCAACCCGTCGACCAAGGCTGCATCGAGGAAATCCGCCGGGGTCTGCTGCATGCCGCTTGCCGTGCGGCGTTGAACGGCGCGGGTCCCGTCTTCGAAAGTGATGATGCAGCCCGACCGGTCCGGTGAACTGGATATCGGTGCGGAAGACGTTATCACCGGATTGGTCGGGGCCGGCTCACCCGATGGCGGCAAGCTGGACGACCGGACCTCGGGTGCGGACGGCAGGACGGGGTCCACCAACGGCATGGGATCAGGCTCTTGCACGACGATATCCTGGACAGTGGGGCCGGTGTCGACGCAGGCGACAAGGCCAGTCGCCGCAAGGGCAAACACGAGGTGGCGCATTCAAACGCTCCTTTTGGTAAATTCAGTCGAGGCACCATGCGGAAGATGCATAGCAAGGTCAATATTCCGCTAGAGCGGTTCACCGGGCAGTTGCGCCGTGCAGGCCGGTGTCGCGGCAACCTCAGCGGGTGTCACACGCTCGGCCGGGATGATCTGGGTTTCGGTGAGGATCAGGACGGTGCCGTCCGGTCCGGTCGACAGGCACCAGTCGGACGGGACGCCGACGGGACGCTGCGGAACCGAGACCTGGCCGGGTTGCGGGTCGGGTTGCTGGCAGGCGGCAAGCCCGGCGAAGAGACAAAAGCTGACAGGATATTTCATGGCGAACCTTCGAGTGAAACTGATATCGACGCTAGGCAAACATCGCACGCAGATCAACGGTGCTGCGCTTGTTCACATCCCCAAGATGCGCGTCGAGAAAGGCATCGGCCCGGTCGCGACCGGCGGTCTTGAGTTTTGACAGGATGACCGGCGTGGGGATCGTCTTGGTCGCCACGTTCAGCGTGTTCATCAGATCGTCATCCGCGATCATGTGCACCAGCACCTGTTTCATCGCACCCTTGGGCACGGTGCCTTCCGCAATCAGGCGCTGGACGAAATCGATGGCCCGCAACTCTCTCAGCAGGGATGAGTTAAAGCTGATTTCATTGATCCTGTTCTGGATCGACTGCACATCGTCGGGCAGGTCTTCACGGTAGAGAGGGTTGATGTTCACGACCAGAACGTCGTCCGGCAGCTCTGGTTCGAACAGCGGAAACAGCGCCGGATTCCCGCTGTAGCCGCCGTCCCAATAGGCTTCGCGCCTGCCTGTGGCCGGATCTTCGATCTCGATTGCCTGGAACAGCGTGGGCAGGCAGGCCGAGGCCATGATCGCTTCCGGGCTGATCTGGTCCCCGGAAAAGACCTTGATCTTGCCCGACCGAACATTGGTCGCCCCGATGTAAAGCGCGGGGCCCGCGTCGCAGCAGACATCCTCGAACCGGATGTGGCGCACGATTCGTTCAAGTGGATTCTTGATCGCTTCACCGAACACATAGGGAGACAGCATGCGCGAGGTCATGTCGAAGGCCTTGTAGACGGGCGAGGCTTCAAGCAGTTTCGCCCAGACAGCCGACGCGGGCGACGTGGCCACGATCCAGTCGTTCACCGCGCCATCGCGGATGCCTCCCACCTCTGTCCACAGCCAGTCGAGGTTCGCGCGGGCCTTTTCGCGCCCGCCCTCCACCATGCCCGCTTTCAGCGCCGCGCCGTTCAAGGCACCGGCAGAGGTGCCGGAAATGCCTGCGATCTCGATATCAGCGCATTCCAGCAACCGGTCCAGCACACCCCAGGTAAAGGCGCCATGCGCCCCACCGCCCTGAAGTGCCAGATTAATGCGTTTCGGACCTGCCACGAGCTAAAGCGCAGTCCAGCCGCCATCAACGCTGATGGTCGTGCCGGTGATCTGGTCTGCCGCAGCCGAACAGAGGAACACCGCTGTCCCTCCGATCTGCTCGACCGTGGCGAATTCCTTGGAGGGCTGGCGTTCGAGGATGACTTTCTCTTTCGCTTCCTCTTCGGTCATGTCGTATTTCTTGGCCGTGTCCGGGATCTGTTCCTCGACCAGCGGGGTCAGCACATAGCCCGGACAGATGGCGTTGGCCGTGATCGGTTCCTTGGCGGTCTCCAGCGCAACCGTCTTTGTCATGCCGACGACGCCGTGCTTGGCCGTCACATAGGCGCTTTTGTAGGGCGAGGCGGTCAGACCGTGGGCAGAGGCGATGTTGATCACCCTGCCCCATCCGGCATTGCGCATCACCGGCAGTGCGGCAGCGGTCGTATGAAACGCCGACGACATGTTGATCGCGATGATCGCGTCCCACTTTTCGACCGGAAATTCGTCGATCGGGGCCACATACTGAATGCCCGCGTTGTTCACGAGGATGTCACAGGTGCCAGCCTTTTCGATCAGCATCCGGCAGTCGTCACCCTTGGACATGTCGGCCTTGATGTAGCGGACGGTGACGCCGTGTTCGGCTGCCATGTCCTTGACCAGCTTGTGATCCTCGGGATTGTCGGTAAAGGAGTTGAGAACGATATCCGCTCCCTCCGCCGCAAGCGCCCGGGCGACACCCAGTCCGATGCCCGAATTCGATCCCGTGATGACTGCGGTCTTGCCTTGCAATGACATGGCTCTGCTCCGTTTGATGTATCGCGAACAATTATATGCTGCGACTGCAAAGTCCACCACCCGTTGCATTGGCGATTCGGTCGATGGCCAGAGAGACCATGAAACGCCGCAAAGCCCATAAAAAAACCCCGGCACAAGGCCGGGGCTAAGTTATTGAGGCAGGTTTCATACAGGCAAGAAACCTATCGAGCAGTGCCCTCTTTATAAGCAATGACTTGCGCGGTTCCAAGTGAAAAGTTTGCAAGCCCCCAAGACCCTGCATAGGCTCGCGATCAACAGGGACCGACAACAGGGAATTAGAGCAGTCATGAAAGCAGTCTTTTTCAATCGCGCAAGCCGGCGGATCGTGCGACTGGCCGCCGTCGGCGTGCTGGCGGCAGGCACGGCGCAGGCGGACAGCCACGGCATATCGATGTATGGCGAGCCTGCCCTGCCACCGGGGTTCGACCACCGGCCCTACGTCAACCCGGACGCGCCCACCGGCGGGCGGATCGTAACGGCAGCCGTCGGCGGCTTCGACAGCCTGAATCCCTATATTCAAAAGGGCAACGTGCATTGGCAATTGCGGTATCTGACGGGCGAAAGCCTGATGGGCCGATCGCTTGACGAACCCTTCACGCTTTACGGTGTGCTGGCTACTGCCGTCCGCACCGCCGACGACCGGTCGTGGGTCGAGTTCGACATCAACCCTGCGGCGGAATTCTCGGACGGCTCTCCGGTCACGGCCGATGACGTGATCTGGTCCTTCGAGACGCTGGGCACCGAAGGCCACGGGCGCTACCGGGGGTTCTGGGAAAAGGTCGAAAGCCTGGAAGCCGTGGACGAAGATACCGTGCGTTTCACCTTCAATGTGGAAGACAGCGAACTGGCGTTGCTGGCGGGGATGCGCCCGATTCTCAAGAAATCCCAGTGGGACGACACCGATTTTGGCGAATCAGGCCTCGACGTGATTCCAATCACCAGTTCTGAATACGTCATCGACGATTTCGACGCCGGGCGCTTCATCAGCCTCAAGCGCAACCCGGATTACTGGGGGGCAGACATTCCCTTCATGCGCGGTGTCGGGAATCTCGATGAGATACGGCTGGAATTCTTCGGGGACGAAACCGCTGCGTTCGAGGCATTCAAGACCGGCGAGGTCAATTCGACCCGCGAGTTCAACGTGGCCGTCTGGGAAAGCCAATACGACTTTCCGCTGATGGAGAACGGGACATACACACAGGAAATCGTGCCGCATGGCCGCCCCTCTGGCATGACAGGTTTCGTCATGAACTCGCGCAAGCCCGCGTTTCAGGACTGGCGCGTCCGCGAGGCGATGCTGAGCGCCTTCAACTTCGAATTCATCAACGAAGCGATGACCGGCAGCCAGCAGGAACGGATCACCTCCTACTGGTCGAACTCGCCTCTGGCCATGTCGGACGGCCCCGCTGAAGGCCGCGTGCTGGACTTCCTCGAGCCCTTCGCGGACGATCTGCTGCCCGGCGCGATCGAAGGCTACGCCCTGCCCGTCGCCGACGGGACCGAGCGAAACCGCGCAGGCACCGGCACCGCATTGGCGCTGATGGAAGAGGCCGGTTACAGCGTGCAGGACGGTGTGATGACCGGCCCGGACGGCCAGCCCTTCACCTTCGACATCCTGCTTGAACAGGGCTCGTCGGAAAATCAGGCCATCATCGACATGTTCGTCGAAGGCCTGAACCGCATGGGCGTGTCGCCCACGGTCTCGACGGTGGATTCCGCGCAGTTCAACGAACGGACGGACGTTTACGACTTTGACATGACCTACCAGCGTCTGGGCCTGTCGCTGTCGCCGGGCAACGAGCAGAACTTCTATTTCGGCTCGGCCTCTGCCGATGAACCGGGCGGACGCAACCTGATGGGTCTGCAAAGCCCGGCAGCCGATGCGATGATCGTGCGGATGCTGACATCGGAAAGCCAGGATGACTTCGTCGCCGCCGTCAAATCGCTGGACAGGATACTGACCTCGGGACGGTATTTCATCCCGATCTATCAGTGGAACATCAGCCGTCTGGCCCATGATGCAAGGCTGCAGTTCCCGCAAACCATCCCCGTGATGGGGGATTGGCCCGGCTGGCAGCCCGATGTCTGGTGGTGGGAGGAATGAAGAAGATCGCAATCCTTGCAGCACTTCTGACCACTACGGCTTGCACACCGGCGCGAGTGGTGGGAAACACGGCCATCGGCGCAGGTCAGGTGGTCCTTGGGACCGCCGATATGGTGATCTGAAGGACCTGCCGCGCAGTCTCGGACTGCGCGGCCCGTCTCCGATGTGATCTTTTCGATTTTTTTCGGAAACCAACGGAACTCTTTCTTGCAGCCGTCCGTTGGTCCTCCAAGTGCAAGAAAAAGGAGACAGTAGATGCAGTGGAAAGACGTATCCCAGAACTGGAATGCTTACGTGGCCCGGATTTTGACCCGTTGGCCCGACTTGAACGAAGCCGAGGTGCAATCGATCGACGGTGATCAGGACGCATTCCTCGAATATCTCTCTAGATCCAAGGGCGAAGATCAGGTCGCCGCCCAGATGGAGTTGGCCGACTGGCTGATGGGCGAAGAACCCGCCGACGTGAAGATGGATGAAGGTCGCGACAACGAGCGCATCATGGACTCCGCCCAGAACGTGCCGAAAGGCGAGGATGTAATGTCCGACGACAAGCGGTTCGGCGACGACAACACACCTGAACCGCCCGTGCAGAAAGCCTCGTAAGGCCGGCCACAGACGAAACAGACGTTCAACGGCGGCGCTGGTGTGTCGCCGTTTTGCGTGGCTCTGCAAAAACGCACAAGACGCTTTGATCCGTCCCTCTTTCCCTGCGCCCCCGATCTGCTAGGACACCACGAAAGGAGATTACGACATGGTCAAGCTCGATATCCTCTCTGATCCCATCTGCCCGTGGTGCTATATCGGAAAGGCGAACCTCGACGCCGCCCTGATCGATTTCCCTCTCCACCCGTTCACCATCGAATGGCATCCGTTTCAGTTGAACCCGGACATGCCGCCCGAAGGCATGGACCGCCGGGCCTATCTGGAAGCCAAGTTCGGCGGCAAGGACGGTGCCGTCACCGCCTACAAGCCGGTGGTCGACAAGGCCGAAGCGGCGGGCATCGAGATCAATTTCGACAAGATCGCCCGGACGCCCAACACCATCGACACCCATCGCCTGATCCACTGGGCAGGGATCGAGCAGCGGCAGACCTTTGTCGTGGACCTGCTGTTCAAGGCCTATTTCGTAGAGGGTCGTGACATCTCGGATCAGGAGGTTCTGGCCGATGTGGCCGACGCGGCCGAAATGGATGCAACGCTTGTGACACGCCTGCTTGCGACGGACGAGGACACCACCGACATCCGCGCCCGCGACGCCCACAGCCGCGAGATGGGAATAAGCGCCGTGCCGACCTTCATCGTCGCCAACCAGCACGCCGTGCCCGGCGCACAGGACCCCGCGACATGGCGCAACGTCATTTCAGAGATCATGGAGCAGATCGCAGCGCAGGACTGATACGGACGCCGCGACCCAAAGGAAAAGCCGACCTGACATGACACGTTCCCCCCGCGCGGCCCTTGGGCAAACCGAATTCATTGTCCTGATGGCCATGCTGGTTGCCACCGTGGCCTTTTCCATCGACGCGATGCTGCCCGCCCTGCCCGAGATCGGTCAGACCCTGTCCCCTGACGCGCCGAATCAGGCGCAGTTGATCCTGACCAGCTTCATCCTCGGGATGGGCTTGGGGACCTTCTTTACCGGCCCCTTGTCGGATACCTTCGGGCGCAAGCCCGTCATGGTCGGCGGTGCTGTCGTCTATATCGCCGGTGCCGGTGCCGCCTATTTCGCCCAGTCGCTTGAAATCATGCTGGCCGCCCGTCTGGTGCAGGGCCTTGGTGCTGCTGGTCCGCGTGTCGTGGCGCTTGCGCTTGTCCGCGACCTTTACGGCGGGCGCGACATGGCGCGGATCATGTCCTTTGTCATGTTGATCTTCGCCGTGGTCCCTGCCCTTGCTCCGACGTTGGGTTACTACATCATTCTGGGCTTTGGATGGCGGTCGATCTTCCTTGCCTTCATCCTCTTTGCGACGCTGGTCGTGCTCTGGCTTGGCGTCCGTCAGCCCGAAACGCTTCTGCCCCAGAACCGTCGGTCCCTGAGACTGGCGCCGATGGTGCTTGCCGTGCGCGAGATCCTGTCGAACCACACGACGCGCACCTCGATCCTTGTTCAGACCCTGACCTTCGGGATGCTCTTCATCGTTCTGTCCTCGACCCAGCAGGTCTTTGACGTGACCTTCGGACAGGGCGAGCATTTTCATCTGTGGTTCGGTGGCATCGCGATCGTCGCGTCATCGGCCAGCCTGCTCAATGCCCGGCTGGTGGGCCGCCTTGGGATGCGCGCAATCGTCAAGACGATGTTCACGATCCAGATCATCGTCACACTGGCGATGATCGTTCTGACGGCGTTCAACGGGCCGTGGCTGCTGAGCTTCGGGATCTATGTCGTCTGGACGACATCGAACTTCTTTCAGGCGGGCCTGACCATCGGAAATCTGAACGCCCTTGCCATGGAACCGATGGGCCATATCGCGGGGATCGCCGCATCCATGATCGCGGCCCTGTCGACGGTGGGCGCAGTCATCATCGCAGCCCCCGTAGGGCTGGCCTTTGACGGCTCGCCCATGCCGATGGCCATCGGCATACTGATCTGTGCCGCACTGGCGCTCTGGCTGACAACGACGATCAAGCGGCCGGGGGAAGCTTGAAGCTGTCCACGACAGCCGGATTATTCTGTCGCGGCCTTTTTTTTCTCGGACAGCTTTCCGGCCAGATCGCGGGCGATGTTGAACGCGCCCTGAATCTTGTCCTTTTCGCGGGTCCAGTCGCGGCGGACGACGATCTTGTTGTCCTTGACCTTGGCCAGACCCCGTTGCGCCGCGATGAATTCGACCAGCCCCTCGGGCGAGGCGAACTTGTCGTTGTGAAACCGGATGGTCGCACCCTTGGGTCCGGCGTCCAGCTGGCCGATGCCCGCCCGTTTGCACATCGCCTTGATCCGCACGACCAGCAGAAGTGTGTTCACCTCTTTGGGCAGTTTGCCGAAGCGGTCGATCAGTTCGGCGGCGAATCCTTCCAGCTCGACCTTGGTGGTCAGGTCGGACAGGCGGCGATAAAGGCCAAGCCGCACATCAAGATCGGGGACGAAGTCCTCTGGGATCAGCACTGGCACACCAAGGTTTATCTGTGGCGCCCATTGACCGTCGGTGACGATGCCTTCCTTCTCTCCCGACCTGATGGCGGCGATCTCGTCCTCCAGCATCTGCTGGTAAAGTTCATAGCCGACTTCGCGCATCTGGCCTGACTGTTCCTCGCCCAGCAGGTTCCCCGCCCCGCGAATATCCAGATCCTGCGACGCCAGCGTGAAACCGGCCCCCAGCGTGTCGATGCTGCCCAGCACGCGCAGCCGCTTTTGCGCCACATCCGTCAGCTTCTGGCGCGGCTTGGTGGTCAGGTAAGCATAGGCGCGGGTCTTGGACCGGCCCACGCGGCCCCGGATCTGGTAGAGTTGCGCCAGACCGAACATGTCGGCGCGCCAGACGATCATCGTGTTGGCCGTCGGAATATCGAGACCGGATTCCACGATCGTCGTCGCCAGCAGCACGTCGTATTTGCCGTCGTAAAAGGCGTTCATCCGATCGTCCAGTTCGCCCGCCGCCATCTGACCCGTTGCGGTGACATAGGTAACCTCGGGAACCTGATCCTTCAGCCAGGCCTCCATCTCGTCCATGTCGCTGATGCGCGGGACGACGATGAAGCTTTGCCCGCCACGATAGTGCTCGCGCAGCAGCGCCTCGCGCAGCGTGATCGTGTCGAATTCGCTGACGTAGGTGCGGATCGCCAGACGGTCCACGGGTGGCGTGCCGATGACCGACAGATCACGAACGCCCGACAGCGACAGTTGCAGCGTGCGCGGGATCGGTGTGGCGGTCAGCGTCAGCACGTGGACGTCGGTGCGCAACTGCTTGAGCCGTTCCTTGTGCTGCACACCGAATTTCTGTTCCTCGTCGATGATCAGCAGGCCAAGGTTCTTGAACCGCACGCCCTTTGCCAGCAGCGCATGGGTGCCGATCACGATATCGACCTCGCCCTTGGTGATCCCGTCGCGGGTCTTTTGTGCGTCGCCCGCACTGACAAAGCGCGACAGAGGCCGGATGTTGACAGGAAAGCCGCGGAAGCGTTCGGCAAAGCTTTGATAGTGCTGCCGTGCCAGCAGCGTCGTGGGCGCGATCACCGCCACCTGCACGCCCGCAAGGGCCGCGATAAAGGCCGCGCGGATCGCGACCTCGGTCTTGCCGAAACCCACGTCGCCGCAGATCAGCCGGTCCATCGGACGCCCCGACCCAAGGTCGTCCATCACGTCCTCGATTGCCTGCAGCTGGTCTTCGGTTTCCGAATAGGGGAAGCGGGCAAGAAACTGGTCCCATAGCCCGTCCATCGGTTCAAGCGCGGGTGCGGTGCGCAATTCACGCTCGGCCGCAACGCGGATCAGGCGTTCGGCGATCTGGCGGATACGCTCTTTCAGGCGGGCCTTCTTGGCCTGCCACGCGCCGCCGCCCAGCTTGTCCAGCAAGCCTTCCTCGTGGCCATATTTCGACAGCAGCTCGATATTCTCGACCGGCAGATACAGCTTGGAGCTTTCGGCGTATTCCAGCAGCAGGCATTCGTGCGGCGATCCCAACGCCTCGACCACCTCGAGCCCTGTGAACCGCCCCACGCCGTGATCGACATGGACGACCAGATCGCCCGGTGACAGGCTGTTGGCCTCGGTCAGGAAGTTTTCGGCACGGCGTTTCTTGCGCGTGCGCCGCACCAGCCGGTCTCCCAGCACGTCCTGTTCGGAAATCACCGTCAGGTTCGGCGCTTCGAATCCTGCGTCCAGCGGCCAGACGGCCAGATGAAGTCCGCGTTTGCCGACACGGGTATAGTCTGTGACAGGGATCGTCTCGGACAGACCTTCGTCTTCCAGCAGTCCTTCCAGACGCTCGCGCGCGCCTTCCGAATAGCTGGCGACGACGACGGGGCCGTCCTGCAACTTCGCCTTCACATGCTGCGCCAAAGACCCGAAAAGGCTGAGGTTTTCGTTCTGCCGTTCCGGGGCGAAATTGCGCCCCTCTCGCCCGCCTGCGTCGGTGATGCCGGGTCCGGCGGCCATGCGGTTGGGGTTGAACTGCAGCATTCGGTGACCCCGCACCGCCGCATCCCATGCCGCATCGTCAAGATAAAGCAGCCCCGGCGGTGCGGGTTTGTAGACCGTATCCATCCGACCCTTCTGCTTGAGCGCGTGCATCCGCGTCTCGTACTGGTCCACGATTCCGGTCCAGCGCGCGTCACGCATGGCGGTCGTCTGGTCGTCCAGCGTGATCGTCGCATCTGGCAGGTAGTCGAACAGCGTTTCGAGGTGTTCCTCGAAGAACCCCAGCCAGTGTTCCACACCTGCATGCTTGCGGCCCGCGCTGACGGCCTCGTAAAGCGGATCATCGGTGCCGGCAGCACCGAATTCGATGCGGTAGTTCTGTCGGAACCGCGTGATCGCGGCATCATCCAGAATAACCTCGCTGACCGGAGCCAGTTCGATTTCGGTCAGCTTTTCGGTGGTGCGCTGCGTCGCGGGATCGAACCGGCGCGCGCCGTCCAGCGTATCACCGAAAAGATCCAGCCGGATCGGTCCCTCCTGTCCCGGCGGGAAAATGTCGATGATGCCGCCGCGCACGGCATAATCGCCCGGCTCCATCACGGTGGGGCTTTGGATAAAGCCCATCCGCACCAGAAAGTTGCGCAGGCCCGTCTCGTCGATCCGGCGTCCGACCTGTGCCGTAAAGGCAGATTCCTTCAACAAGCGACGCGGCGGCACCCGCTGGCTTGCGGCATTCAGCGTGGTCAGCAGCACGAAGTGTTGCGGCATGCCATGAACCAGAGCCGCCAGCGTAGCCATGCGCTGCGCCGAGATATCGGGGTTCGGCGACACACGGTCGTAGGGCAGGCAGTCCCAGGCGGGAAAAGTGAATACCGGCACGTCGGGCGCGAAAAAGCGAAGGGCTGACTGCATGGCCGCCAGCCGCTTGTCGTCGCGTGCCACATGCATGACGGGCGCGCCTTTGCGCATCTCGTCAAGAACGAGGCGGGCGTCAAAGCCTTCGGGCGCGCCCGATACGGTGATATGTTTGCTGGAATTCGCCATCGACCTGACCTACGCCGCCCGCACTTGCTGTCAACTAGAGATGCCGGATCAGATCGAGATTCTGATACATCCCGTACATCGCTGTGAAGAAAATCGCGATCATGCCGATGATCTGCGTCCACAGCCGGTGCCGGAACAACATCTTGAACAGCGCCTCGCCCTCGGGATCGACATCATAAAGTTTCCGGGCCGTCGCAATCGAGAGAATGCCGACACCCGTCAACGGAAGTGCGATCAGAAAAATCGCCTGCGCCAGTTCGGCGTCGTAATAAAACCCCATCAGCGCCAGCGACGTCAGAACGAAACAGGAAAAGGCGATCAGCACCATCCCCGCCGTCTTGCTGATGTGCAGCACCCGGTTCACGTTGATCCGCACAAGGTCCAGGACGTCGAGATAGGCCTGCCCCGACAAATCGCGGCGCGCGCGCTGGATCAGGTCATAGGGCACGCCCATCACGTAATGACTGACGCTTGACCATGTCACGGCCAGAACGATCCAGTACCAGACAGAGCTGAAAGAACGGAGGTTGATGACCTCGAAGATGGCCTGGTTCCAGGTCAATGTGGGGATACTCGCGGCAGCGTTTTGTTGTTCGGGTGAACCTAAACGCGGGGCATTGCAATGCCCATACTTGGCAAGCGGGTTTTGCCATGCAACCAGTGGGGTGTGACCAGAAAGGCCCGCCCCATGAAACCGACGATCGCATCCTTCCCCCACAGCCGATTGCGCCGCACGCGCGCCACCCCTGCCCTGCGCCGGCTTGTCCGGCAGGCGCATCTGTCGGTCGACGATCTGATCTGGCCGGTCTTCGTGATGGATGGCACCGATGCGGAAGAGCCCATCGCATCCATGCCCGGCGTCTTTCGTCGCACCGTGGACCGTGTCGCCGTCGCCGCAAAAGAGGCGCAGGCGCTGGGGATTCCCGCGATCTGCATCTTTCCCTATACGTCGATGGACGCAAGGACTGAAGATTGTGCATTGGCATGGTCACCCGACAACGTGGCCAACCGCGCGATCCGCGCAATCAAGGATGCGGCCCCCGATATCGCCGTGATGACCGATATCGCGCTGGACCCCTACAACATAAATGGCCATGACGGCTTTGTCGAAAACGGCAAGATCGTGAATGACCGCACCGTCGACGCTCTTGTCCGCATGGCGCTGGCGCAAGCCGATGCGGGTGCGGACATCCTTGGCCCCTCGGACATGATGGACGGGCGGATCGGCGCGATGCGCGCGGCACTGGAAGAGACCGGCCATCAGAAAGTGACGATCCTGTCCTACACCGCCAAATACGCAAGCGCCTTTTATGGTCCGTTCCGTGATGCGGTGGGCGCATCGGCGGCGCTGACGGGCGACAAGAAGACCTACCAGATGGACCCGCTCAATTCAGACGAGGCCCTTCGGCTGGTCGAACGCGACCTGTCGGAAGGCGCTGACATGGTGATGGTCAAGCCGGGGATGCCCTATCTCGACATCTGCCGCCGGGTGAAGGACGCCTTTGGCGTGCCGACCTTCGCCTATCAGGTCAGCGGCGAATACGCGATGTTGCAGGCCGCCGCACAGAACGGCTGGCTGGACCTTGATGCGGTGATGATGGAAAGCCTTGGCGGGTTCAAAAGGGCGGGATGCGATGGAATCCTGACCTACTTTGCCCCGGCGGCAGCCCGCGTCTTGAACGATACCTCGGCCGGCATCCGCCATTCGGCATCAAATTGATGACATACGGCGCGTTTTGGCGTAGTCTGTCGGCAATAAGAGGCACCAAGCCTCAGACAGGCAGTATGAAAGATCAGATCAATGGCAAAATTGACACGACGTGCCTTCGGTGCAGGACTTCTGGGCACATCACTGGCGGCCTGTAGCAACGGCATCGGCAACGGCAACGCCTCTGTTATCGACGCAAGGGTAGCCAGCACACTCTCGTTCATGACCGACAACTATCCCGGCACGAAATCACTGCGCGAGCGGTCATCGGGCATGCTGGTCATGCCGCTTGTGACAGGGGTCGGGCTTGGACTTGGCGGCTCGTACGGACGCGGCGCTCTGGTCGTCGGAGAGTCGGTCGTCGATTACTACTCGGTGGCCTCTGGTTCGGCGGGTCTGCAGATCGGCGCGCAGCAATACAGTCACGTCCTGTTTTTCATGACGCCGGAAGCCTTGATGGATTTCAGGTCCAGCCCCGGATGGTCCGCAGGCGGAAACATCGAATACGCCATCAACGATCAGGGCGAAACACTGCGGGCCGAGACGATCACGTCGCTGTCCCCCGTGATCGCGGTAATCTTCGCCCAAGCCGGCCTGCGCATAGGTGCGACGCTGGAAGGGTCGAAATACACCCGCATCATCCCCTAGCATTTCGACGCCTCCTGCTGGCCGACCTCTCTGAGCCTGGCCAGCACATCCGGCCGTTCGATGCCCTTTTCGGCATGCAACATCGCAATGCCCTGTGCCCAACGTGCGGCTTCCGCGATTTCGCGATCGGGATGCTTTGACAACTGGCACAGGACACGCTGGCCCATGTGCTGCACTTCCTCGGTGCTGGACCCGTCGCGCAACACGGGCAGGATGCCCTGTTCGAAATAGCTTCTGGACTGCGTGGGCATGACCCAGAGACGGGGATTCTTCATCTTGTCGCCGACCTCCCGTTCGGGTTGGTGATCGATCAGCAATCGCCCCATGCGGGTCAGCACGTCGATGGCCGTGCCGGGATCGTTGACGCCCGGCGACATGGCTCGGCTACCTATTTCGCCCAAAGTGATGAATCCCAGTCGGGGGTCTTCGCTGAATGACCGTTCGGGGCCGATCACGACAAGCTTGTCCACAGCACGCTCCAGCGCGTCGTCAGGCTTGGTCGCGAAGGCCAGTATCTCGTCCAGAAAGACGAAATCCCCGGCCTCGACGACCAGATAGAGATCAGAGTCCGCCGTCTCTGCAGCCTCGTCCAGCTGGTCCTCGAGCAGGTATTCCACATACCCCGTCTTCTTGCTGCGGATGGGATTTGCCCCCTGCGGGACATCGTTGCGGCTTGGAAGGAAATGGCCACCCCGATACTGCTTGCTCGCGCGGCCAGACAGCACGGCCTGCGCGCGGCTTTCAATCTGACCCGCCGTCGTTTGCAGGCTGCCAAACTCCTGCAGATGAATGGCCCAGCGGATGATGCTGAACACGATCAGAACAAGCACGAAGATCGTGATGACGAACAGGACGACAGTCTGCGACTCGCCAAAATAGGCGCTGCGGTAAAAGACAAGCGACGCCAAAGCAAAGATATAGGCCCCCATCAGCGTTGCGATGACGTTCTGCGATGTTCGGTCGTTCATCAGCACCTCGTGGACCCGCGGTGTCCACTGTCCGGATGCCGCGCGGTGAATGCTGACCATGACCGTCAGCGAAAAGATCGTGGCTGCGATCATCGACGAGGCGATGATGTTCAACAGATCCTCGACCGATCCCGCGCCAAGCAGATCGCCCACACCATCGGGGATAAGAGGCTCGAGCACACGCGCCAAAAGGATCGACACCAGCGACAACGCACCGATCACGGTGATGCGGACCCACAGCTGGTCGAGAAGGTAAATCACCTTTCGCACCCGCGATGCCTCGACAAAACGGTCAAAACCGCTCTTGATGTCTTTCCACATGATGATCCCCTGTTAAGCTATCCGTTGCACTGTGCCAGATAGACGGCTGAAAACGCGATGACCAAAGCCAAAGTTCCTATTCTCATTCTCGCAGGTGGCGCATCCACCCGGATGCGCGGACGCGACAAGCTGCTGGAAGAGATCGGCGGTGAACCCCTTCTGCGTCTGATGGCACGGCGGGCCCTGACGGTATCGGACAGCGTCTATGTGGCTTTGCGGCCGGACAGGCCGGACAGGCTGCAGGCATTGTCTGGGCTGCCGGTGGAAATGGTGCTTGCCCATGCGTCGCTCGAGGGTCTGTCGGGCAGTTTGCGCGAAGGGGTCGCAGCCCTGCCCGACTGCCCCGCCTTCATGGTTTTGCTTGCCGACATCCCTGCCGTCGGCGCCACCGACATGAACGCCGTCCTGTCCGCTCGCGACGCCCACCCCGAAGCACGGATCTGGCGCGGGGCGACCAAGGATGGCAAGCCGGGGCATCCGATCCTGTTCCACAGTTGCCTTCGGCCTCTCTTCCGCCGACTGCGTGGTGACAGTGGCGGCGAGGAAATCGTCAAGCCTCTGAAGGACCGCACGCATCTGGTCCGGTTTGAAGATGACCGCGCACGCCGGGATCTGGACACACCCGAAGACTGGGTGGCCTGGCGGCGCGCGACACAGCCGTAATCGCATGGGGTTTCCGAAAGCGATCGTGACTGACCCTTTTCTCAAGGTGTCGGGCCATCGGTCCTGCGTCTTGCGGCAAGGCAGCGCGCATTCGGTCACCAACGCAAAAAGGGCGGTCCAGTGACCGCCCCGTTCACGAACCCGGTGACTGATCACCGGATCAAGCTGCATTCGCTTACTTCATCAGCAGGCGTGCTTCGTGCTTTTTCAGCATCCGGCGGGCTGCGGTATAGTCGCCACGGCCTTCCTGCGTCGCCAGTTCGGGGAAGAGTTCGAATATCTCGTTCCGCTGGCTGTTGCCGATCCCCTTGAGGCTGTAATCGCCCGGCTGGAAGCTTTCGGTCCATGCGCCGTTGGAAAGCACCACCTCGTGACGCTCGAACATGAAGTGAACGTAGGTCGTGTTCATCACGTCAAGGGCGTGGATCCCGTCCGTTCCGGTCATGTGCTTGGCGGCGGCCAGAACCTCACGCTCTTCAAAGTAGAGTTGCGTCAGTTCGCTGGCGACCAGTACACGGTGGTTCGGGCTGACCAGCATGTCACGCTCCGGAAGACCGCCACCCAAGGCACCGGCCTTGATCAGAACCGGCTTGAGGTGCGGATTCGTGGCCAGCTGCTTGCCGTCCATGAACTTGTGCCCGACCCAGGCGATTTCCTGAATGCCGTTGTCGCGGGTGATGACCTTGTCGCCGGGCTCAAGCTCTTCGACCAGACGCTCGCCTTTCGGTGTCGCGATCGTGGTGCCCGGCGTGAAGCAGGGGATCACGTTCTCGATCTCTTCGAAGGTCATTGTCGTGCCGTCCTTGAAGTAGACGCGACCCGATTCCTCGTCGTCGGCACCGCCCCCCACGTCGGCGTCCTGATAGTCGATACGATCGACTTCAAAGCCACGCAGATCAAGCACGTCGACGTCACCGTCGTCGGGATCTTCGCCACCGATGACGACGTCACCCCCGTTTCCGCCGAAGAAGGTATCAGAACCGAACCCGCCGAAGAGCGTGTCTTCCCCGTCACCGCCGTAGATCAGGTCATCGCCATCACCGCCGTAGATCTCGTCATCTCCGGCACCGCCGTAGATTTCGTCGTCGTCGACACCGCCGTAGAGCAAGTCATCACCATCACCACCGAACAGAGTGTCGTTATCGTCACGACCGTAGATGGTATCGTTTCCGGCACCACCGTAGATGGTGTCGCGGTTGTCGTCGGGAGCTGGATCGATCGCATCCGGCAGATCGAAGGTGTCGGTTTCCAGACCACCATAGATCAGGTCGTCACCGTCACCACCGTAGAGCACGTCCTCGCCCTGACCGCCGATGATGGTATCGTCACCGGCGTCTCCGTAAACGAGGTCGTCGTCGATACCGGCATCAATGAAGTCATCGCCATCACCGCCATAGATCGTGTCGTCGTCGTCACCCGTCAGGATCGTGTCGTTTCCGGCGCCGCCGAACACGAGATCCTGGTCATTGTCGGGGAACTGGTCGTTGTCGCCGATCGGCAGGCCCGGAACCGTCGGACCCGGATAGTCGTAATCCGTAGCAGGGTCTTCGTGGTTGCCGGTGTTGATAAAATCGTCGCCGTCGCCGCCGTAAACCTCATCGCTTCCGGTGCCACCGAAGATGCTGTCGTTTCCGGCCCCCCCCTCGATGTAGTCGTCGCCGTCTCCGCCCTGGATAAAGTCGTCACCTTCGCCACCGAAGATGCTGTCATCGCCGACTGCGCCGTCCAGCATGTCGTTGCCGATACCGCCGAAGAGCGTGTCGTTGCCGTCGCCGCCGATGATGTCGTCGTCGCCTTCATCACCATAGAGGGTGTCGTCACCCGGACCGCCGGCGATGCTGTCGTTGCCTACGCCACCATAAACCTCATCGTCGCCATCTCCAGCGCGGATTGTATCGTCACCCTCCTGACCGTAGATGATGTCATCCCCGGC